>Ga0105103_10000596_pt1 | contig 20480 bp, 18 predicted proteins | sample PPLLaktember2015_2_FD_79107 | JGI IMG/M metagenome (GOLD analysis project Ga0105103, IMG submission 79107) | Freshwater sediment microbial communities from Prairie Pothole Lake near Jamestown, North Dakota, USA - PPLs Lake P7 Core (6) Depth... | ecosystem: Environmental > Aquatic > Freshwater >...
AAATCAAACTGCCCACCTGATAGCCCAGATGGTGTGGTATTATATGGAGGGCTATAACTTCAGAATAGAAGAGAACCCATTTGTCTCAATCAATGAATACCAGAAATTCATCGTACTGATCGAGGAAGATACCATTAACTTTTATAAAAGTAATAAAAGTGAAAGATGGTGGATGGAAATCGAATACTTCTATAATAAATTGAAAAAATCAACGTTAATACCATGTACTTATCAGGATTACTTGACAGCAAATAATCAGGTATTCCCTGAAAGATGGGTAAAAACCTTTAGAAAATTAAGTTGAAACACACTAAAGGCAATTATTTATCGTTAGATAGATACAAAAACAAATTTTAAATGGTGTAATGGCTCTGTTTGAAATTAAATCAATTTAATAAATAACGCAATATCCAAGTTTTGTTAGAAAAAATTAAAATTATGAAAAAGTTAACATTATTATTTGTACTACTCACGATTTCCTTGTTTATGAGTTGTAAATCAGGTAATGATCAAGGACAGTTAACAGGAGCAAAAGCCAAAAAGAAATTTTTCCCTGAAAAACCTTACGGCATGACCTTGATACCCGGTGGTTCTTTTACCATGGGTAAGGAAGATGAAGATGTTGCCGGATCTTTTAGTGCTCCGCCCAGAACTGTAACTGTAAGACCATTTTATATGGACGAGACAGAAATTACCAACAGCGAATACCGCGAATTTGTTTTTTGGGTAAGGGACTCCATCGTAAGGACAAAACTAGCCATCCTGGCTGAAGAAGCCAATATTGGCGGGGGTGCGCCTGATGAACAAAAGAAAGGTGATATGAGCGGTATTTCTAAATATCGTTTCAAGGAGCAGGACAGCACAGACAATGCCTACTATAAATACATGATGGATAACTACGGAAGTTTGGGTGATGTCAATTCCCCGACAGAAGGCCGTTATTTAAACTGGGATGTTGAACTGATCTGGGATACAAGTAATTTCCCTGATGAGTATTATGCTGAAGCAATGGATAGCATTTACCTGCCAATTGATGAATCAACGAACAGGAAAAGGAAAATTGATACAAGAAAATTAAAATATACCTATATCTATCTTGACAATGAAGAAGCAGCAAGAGGAAATGGATCTTTGAAAGACTTTTTGAAGAAGGATGTGGTTGAAATTTATCCTGATACAACTGTATGGGTAAAAGACTTCAACTACTCATATAACGACCCTATGCATCAGGACTATTTCTGGCACCAGGCTTATGATGACTACCCGGTAGTGGGAGTAAACTTCAAACAGGCCAAAGCATTTTGTATGTACAGAACAGATAAAAGAAATACCTATCTGGCCGGCAAGAAAAAAGGAACCGGCAGAGAACCAAATTTCAGGTTGCCTACTGAAGCAGAATGGGAATATGCAGCCCGCGGAGGTCTGGAATATGCAAAATACCCATGGGGCGGACCTTATACCACTACAGACAGAGGTTGCTTCCTGGCAAACTTCAAACCTGAAAGAGGTAATTATGCAGAAGACGGAGCACTTTACACCATAGAAGCAAGATCCTATAACCCAAATGACTACGGATTGTACAACATGGCAGGGAACGTTTCAGAATGGACCAACACAGCTTATAATCCTTCTTCATATTACCTGGGATCAACGATCAATCCAAATGTGGAAGATGAAGCGAACAAGCGCAAGGTGATCAGAGGCGGATCCTGGAAAGATGTGGCCTACTTCCTTGAAGTAAGTACCCGGGATTATGAATATGGAGATTCTGCAAGAAGTTATATCGGATTCAGAACTGTACAGGATTACATGGGAACAAAAATGAAAGCAACGAAATAATCAAATATTAATCAGAAAAAATAAACCAAAACAAACATTTAAAATTTAAAATTATGGCACAATCAAAGAATAAAAAGAAATTGTTTAACATGGCCTACGGTCTTGGGGCTTCTGTTGTAATCTTAGGCGCGCTGTTCAAAATTGCACACTGGCCTTATGGAACCGAGATCTTAACCATTGGTATGATCGTTGAGGCTGCAGTATTCGCGCTCTCAGCTTTTGAACCGGTTGATGATGAATACGACTGGACCAAGGTGTACCCCGAATTGGCCGGTGGAGAATCCAACGGAAGAAGTACTGGCCTTATAGAACAGGAACCCGAAGGATTGTTGTCACAAAAACTGGACAATATGTTAAAAGAAGCCAACCTGGACGCTCAAAAAATGTCGAGACTGGCTGCAAGCATTGAAAGTTTTGCAGGGGCTGCAGATAATATCAAGCCTGCCGCAGATTCTATTACTGCTACTTCGCGTTATGCTGACCAGTTGGCCCTGGCAGCGAGTCATATGGAATCATTGAATAGTTTGTACAAAATACAATATGAGCACGCTCAGGTTCAGACTGAACTCAATGATGAAACTGTTGCACATGCAAAAAAACTGAAAGAACAAATGGAGTCATTAGCCATCAATTTATCTTCACTGAATGGTGTTTATGGAGGTATGTTGTCTGCTATGTCAAATCCTAGACACTAACTAGGATATAATCAAATTATTAACCCTTAAATAATTAAGAATGGCAGCAGGCAAATTATCACCAAGGCAGAAGATGATCAACCTTATGTACCTTGTTTTCATAGCGATGTTAGCAATGAACATGTCAAAGGAGGTCTTACAAGCCTTTGGATTAATGGACCAGAAACTGGTTTCGGCAACAGAGGCAGCAACCAATAGAAATAACCTTTCCTACGAGGACCTCAGATTAAAAGCCGTGGAGCAGTCTGAAAAATATACAGACGAAAAGGACAAGGCTGAAAAGATCAAAAAATTGTCGGATGATTACTACAATTATATTGAGAATCTGAAAAACGAGATGAAAGCTACCGTGAAAGATCCAACGGATTATGAAACCATGGATAAAGGTAAATTTCTGGACGACAAGTTTTTTAAAGGTAATGACGGCGACTACAAACCGGATGGGCAGGCATTTTTGGATAATATAAACAATTATACTTCCCAGGTTGGAGCCATCTTAGGTAAAGAATACAAAAACGTAGCTACAGATGCTACCAATAGATTTGCCACAGCGAAGGTAGTGGACAGAGATGGAAAAGAGCGGTTCTGGCTGGATTATAACTACAAAGGTTTTCCGCTGATCGCTTCTTTGACCAAACTGACTCAAATTCAGGCGGATATTAAAGCTACTGAATCTGAAGTGCTTGGAGCTATGCTGAAAGGCCAGATGTCGAGTGATGTTTCTATGACGAATTACCAGACCATCCTGATACCCAATACACCAGCCACCTTACAGGGGGAAAACTTCAAAGGAACTATTGTTCTCGGAAGGTATGACGGTACTTTAAAACCGGAGAAGGTTATTGTAAACGGCAGAGAAATTACGAATATCAAAAACGGAGGAGCTGTACTTGATTTCCCGGCCGGTAATGTTGGGGAAAATGAGATCAAAGGGAAGTTTATCTTTATGGAGAACGGTAAGCCGGTAGAGATTCCGATTGAAACAGTTTACAATGTGGTACCTAAACCCAATGCAGCGGTTATTTCTGCTGACAAGATGAATGTGGTGTACCGCGGTGTTGAGAACCCGATTACCATATCTATTCCAGGTGTTGCCGATAACAATGTAAATGCTACAGCACCCGGTTTGAGAAAAGTAACAGGTATTGGAAAATACATGATGAACCCCGGAAAAGGTAATGAAGTCAAAATTACTGTTAACGGGAAACTACCTGACGGCACAGCTGTATCTTCAGGCCAGATATTCAGGATTAAAGATATCCCTGCACCGGTTGCAGCAGTAAGGGGTGAGTACGGTATGATCAAAATGCCAAAAAGCACCTTGCAAAAAGCAACGATCAGTTCTGTATTACCTGACTTCGTATTTGACCTTACAATTAATACCAGCGGGTTTAGTGTTAAAGTTCCGGGTCAACCAACCGTGGTTGTAAAAGGAAGCAAGTTTGATGCAGCGGCAATAAGGGTATTGGAAAGAGCAAGACCAGGCGACGTGGTTGTTGTATTCGATCTTAAACAGAGCTTGTCGAGCAATACAGGATATTATTTGAAAAATGCATCGCCTGTAAATATTGAAATAACTAATTAATACAAATAATGATGAAATTAAAAGGTTTAGTATTAGCAATTTCTTTATTATCAGTAGGGTATGTAAATGCCCAGGCCAATTTACTGAATGCGAAAATCCCTGAGCAAGTCGGGATGAAAACACCGGAACAGCTGGCTGCTGATAATGACAGACCACTTCCTTACGGATACATTGACGACAGAGATATACTTTGGTCAAAGGTTGTATGGGAATTTGTGGATTTGAACGAGAAGATCAATATGCCGTATTACTACCCGGTAGATACAAGCAATATTAGTTCAACGAGAAGATCCTTGTTCGATACCTTGTTAAGAGGAATTAAAACAGGTGAGGTGATCGATGTTTACGATGACTCTTATTTTGAAGATAAACTGACCATGAAAGACATTCAGGCCAGGTTGTCAAGAGTTGATACTTCTGATGCAGGTATTGAAAGGTTAAATGCCGGTGAAGTGCTGACCGATGAATACATAGACAAACGCGATATTACAAGTGCCGATATCGCTGGCTTTAGAATAAAAGGTGTCTGGTATTTTGACAAGCGTCAGGGTGAACTTAAGTATCGTTTGCTGGGAATTGCACCTGTTGCACCGGATGTTAATTTCATCGATCAAAGCGGAGGAGCTGATGAACTTGTAGAATTGTTTTGGGTCTGGTATCCGGGAGCGAGAGATACAACTTATGAGATGAAAGTTTTCAATCAGAAAAATTCAGCATACCCCTTGTCATATGATCATATATTAAATGCAAGAAGGTTCAGTGCGATCATCTATCGTGAAGAAAATATTTATGGCAACCGCGATGTGGCTGAATATATTAAAGGAAATTCACTCTTCCAGGTTTTGGAATCTGAAACCCTGAAAGAAAATATCAGAGATAAAGAATTGGATATGTGGAATTATTAGGTCCATGATTTAATTGAGAATAAAAACTCCTGTTTACCGCAGGAGTTTTTTTATTTTTGTACCATGAAAGTAGATTTTCTTGTCGTCGGGCTGGGGATTGCAGGCATGACCTTTATTGAACAACTGAGGCGGTTTGACAGATCATTTGTGGTGTATGAGAACCGGTCTCAGAATTCCTCCCTCGTGGCAGGAGGCCTTTATAATCCGGTAGTTTTAAAAAGATTTACCCCTGTCTGGAACACAAAAGAACAGCTGGACTACGCACTTCCGTTTTATAAGGACCTGGAGCAGACATTTGGAAAGCAATATGATTTTCCTATTGACATACTCCGCATATTTAAATCTGTTGAGGAACAGAACAACTGGTTTGCCTGTGCAGATCATCCCACACTGTCAGAATTTATGGTTCCCGAAGTATTTCCAAATACCATCACGCATATCCGGGCACCACTCGGTTTTGGCAAAATTCAAAAGGCGGGAAAGGTTGAAATAGGAGTCCTGATAGCCGATTACAGAAATAAATTAAATGCTGAGGGCACTTTGCAAAAGAAAGAATTTCATTACGATGAACTCATTGAAAAAGACAATAGAATTTTTTATGATGATTATGAAGTAAAACACCTCATTTTTTGTGAAGGATATGGATTACAAGTGAACCCCTATTTCAATTTTCTTCCGCTTCAGGGGTTGAAGGGTGAGGTACTTGACATCTATGCTCCTGAACTGAAGCTGGAAAGTATGATAAAATCCTCCGTATTCCTGTTGCCACTTGGAGATGATCTGTACAAGGTTGGCGCCACTTTTAATAAAGATATCAAAGACAGTGAACCTACTGCTGAGGGCAGAGAGGAACTGATAAACAACCTGAATGAGTTTTTGGATACGCCTTACGAGGTAACCGGTCATTATGCAGGCATGCGGCCAACCGTTAAAGACCGGAGGCCCCTGCTCGGCGAGCACCCGATCCATAAAAACTTCTACATTTTTAACGGCATGGGAACCAGAGGTGTCATGCTGGCTCCGCTGATGGCCCAGAAATTATATGAGTATATTGAAAATGGAGTTTCCCTACCCGGGGAAACAGATATCAAAAGGTTCAGGAAATATTCCCGGCTTGCTTATAGTGCACAAAAATATTGATGTAGATCAGTCTTGACAAACGCAATGTGAGCGGGGTACAAAGTACCAGTACTGCAATAATGGCAATAAAGACCGGCAGAAGCGACAGGCCAAAAAAATTCAGAACCACAAAAGTAATGATCGAGATCGCCACCGTTAAAGCGTAGGACACATACATGGCCCCGTAAAAAAATGAGGGTTCTATCATGTATTTGAGTTTGCAATGAGAACAGGTTTCGTGAATTTTGAGTGGCTGTTTAATTGAATAAGGGTTTTTGCTGACAAAGAAATCACCTTCCTGACAACGCGGACATTTGTTTTTGAAAATACTGTAAAGTTTGGTCCCTTTTTTAAACACCGATAAGCTATTATTTGTATTACTTTTGCAAAGTTAAAATTTTAAATGGTTTAAACTTTTATTATGCTGAATATTCATGATTTAACAATTTCTTTTGCCGGTGAAGATCTTTTCTCAAGCATTACTTTTAAGCTGAATGCGGGCGACAGGGTTGGACTTGTTGGTAAGAACGGGGCGGGAAAGTCTACTTTGCTGAAGATACTGGCCGGAGAGCAGGAATATGACCGCGGTAGTTTGGCCATGGAGAAAAGCCTGAGCATCGGATTTTTAAAACAGGATATCGATTTTGTCATTGGCAGAACGGTACTCGAAGAGGCCTATGAAGCTTTCGCCGAAATCCGGGAGATCGAATCAAAACTGAATCAGGTGAACTATGAACTGGCCGAAAGAACTGATTATGAAAGCGAATATTACCACAACCTGATCCACGACCTCGATACCCTGTCGCACAGGTATGAGCTATTGGGAGGATATAATTACCAGGGTGATACGGAAAAAATATTGCTCGGTCTGGGATTTAAACCCGGAGATTTTAACCGGAAGACCGACACCTTTTCAGGTGGTTGGAGGATGCGTATAGAACTTGCAAAATTGTTGCTGCAGAACCATGATATCCTCTTGCTCGATGAGCCTACAAACCACTTGGATATTGAATCCATCATCTGGTTTGAAAATTTTTTGAAAGGATTTTCAGGTGCCGTTCTTTTGGTTTCACACGACAAGATGTTTCTGGATAATGTGACCAACAGAACCATTGAAATATCTATGGGCAATATTTATGATTACAAAAAACCGTATTCAGAATATCTGATCCTTCGAAAAGAGATCAGGGAAAAACAATTGCAGGCACAAAAAAACCAGGAGAAGGAAATAAAACAAACCGAGCAACTGATCGATAAGTTCCGGGCCAAGGCAAATAAAGCTTCCATGGCCCAATCACTGATCAAAAAGCTGAACAGGGTGGAAAGAATTGAAGTGGATGCAGAAGATAATGCAGTCATGAACATCAGGTTCCCGATGGCGATTACCCCGGGCCGGGTGGTGCTTGAGATCGAAAACTTATCCAAGCGGTATGGGGCCAATCTTGTTTTGGACAATATAAACCTGCTCATAGACCGGGATGACAGAATAGCCTTTGTGGGCCAGAACGGTCAGGGAAAATCAACGCTGGCAAAGATCATAGTGGGTGAACTGGAACATGAGGGGATGATGAAACTGGGGCATAATGTCAAGATCGGCTATTTTGCACAAAATCAGTCGGAATATTTAAATGGCGAGATCACCCTCTTGCAAACCATGGAGGATGCGGCCAATGACAGCAACCGGGCCAAGGTTCGGGATATGCTCGGTTCCTTTTTGTTCAGGGGGGATGAGGTGGAGAAAAAAGTAAAGGTTTTGTCGGGAGGCGAAAAAAACCGTCTGGCCCTGTGTAAAATGCTGCTGCAGCCTTTTAATGTGTTGGTGATGGATGAGCCCACCAACCATTTGGACATCGCTTCAAAAAACGTTTTGAAGACTGCCCTGCAGAAATTTGAAGGCGCCCTGATCGTGGTTTCGCATGACCGGGATTTTTTACAGGGACTCACAGACCTGGTTTACGAATTTAAGGACGGAGCTATTAAAGAATATCTGGGGGACATCAATTACTTCCTGGAGGAACACCAGCTGGACAGTTTCAGGGAAGTTGAGAAAAATTATGTCAGGAAAAATGAACCTGCAAAAGCAAATCCCAAAGACAACAAAAAAATCGAGGAGGATAAAAACATCAAACATCTGCAGAACCAGTTGAAGAAAATCGAAAATGAGATCGCCAAACTCGAAAAGGAAATCGGGGAGCTGGATCGGCAGCTCAGCGTGGGATTGCCCCCGGAAGAGGACGAAAAGGAATTTTTCCATTTGTACGAACTGAAAAAAAAGCGGCTGGATGCCATGATGGAATCCTGGGAAAACCTGACCCTGGAATTGGAGGCATAAAAAAATCCTGAGAGAATGCATCAAGACTATGCATACGATTCAATTCAATTCATTGAAAATCTTCCGGGGAGACATAAGGTACGATTTATAAAGAATTATGTAAGAAATCTCCGGCAGCCAGAAATAAATTTCTGGTCGCTGCAGAAGTAACTTTTAGTACATCTCTGTTGAAAATGAATTGTTTTTTGGCGGAAGATAGTTGAAAAAAAAGAGGTTAAGGCCCTATTTAGCAGGTATAAAATTGTATTTTTATCAGCAATTCACAAGGAAGGTAAAGTATGTAGGTGTTGTGATGCAATTGAATGCAACTTATTGAAATTTAAAGCATAGAACAAATAAAACTGAATAGTGAAAAAAATACTCATTTTGATTTTAGCAGGTATTGCAATTTTGAGCTGTTCAAATGATGATAATGGAAATTCAAATAACTGTGATTTTGAAACAATAATAAGTGCTGAACAATACAAAAATGCACCTTCTGACCGATTAAACATAAATAGTTTTGAAATAAATGGTAATTGTTTGAAAATTAATTTTAGTTCAAGTGGTTGTAGTGGAGATACCTGGGAATTAAAACTTATTGATTCAGAAGTCATTTTAAAATCAAATCCACCTCAAAGAATTTTGAGATTGTCTTTAAAGAACGAGGAAGCCTGTGAAGCATATATTACAAAGGAGTTGACTTTTGACATTTCAAACTTGCAGGTGGATGGAAAGAAAGTTCAGCTAAACTTAACAAATTCTGACGATAATATTTTATACGAATATTAAAAACGAATAGTTTATTTTGTATTCGCCGAACCTCACTTCGTTCTGCTTAGTACATTTCCTAATCGTTTAATTTGTATTCGCTGAACCTCCTTCTTCAGATTTCAAAAATGTATTTTTAAGCACCAATTTGCAGTGAATGTGCGGTTATCCGGAGTTGTAAGATGTGAAATACTTTAGCAAAAATTGAACAAAAAAATAATGGGGTTTTTACCCCATTATTTTTAACTTTCACAGTTCGTATTATCGTCACCAAATTACTTACTTTGCCGTTATTTCCGGCTTTAAGATCATTGGAGGGTATTGCGTGAGTATGTTGTTGACATATTCATTGATGCGTTCTTCTTTTTTCTCCTTATCTCTGTAATCTCCTAAAATGCCCGTACCCATTCCCTGCCAAACCAGCTCTTTGCTGTTGGCATCGATCAGGTCAATAAACAGGGTGCCTTCGGTAGACTGTACCACATTTGTATAACCGGGACCATACCCAAAACCGTAGCCGTAACCATAACCCCAGCCGTAATACCAGGGATACCAGCCGTTGTAGTAATTGTTGTACACGTCGATACGCTCCTTTGACTTGGCAAAAATATTTACCAGCAGATCAGGTTTATCAGATTTTTCAAATCCCTTGGCTGCCATCTCTCTTTCAATAGCGTACAGGATCTTTTTTTTATCCAGATCTGAGATCTCTACTTTGTCTATGCCATTTTTATAAAAGGCATAGGTCTTGTATTTCGTAAAATCAATATTTTCGTCATAGTCACTCGAAATTTTTATAGAGTTGCAACTGCTGATGAAGATCAGTGAAACGAATACAAGTAATAGGTAATAAGCTTTCATAAACAAGATTTTTATAATTTATCAAGCAGGTTTTCGTCTACCAAATTAGGAAGGGTAAGTTTAAGAAGCGGTTCCTGCTGCATGGCACGCTTGGCTGCAAATAAGGCTCCTTCATTTCTAGCCCAACTCCTTCTGGCAATGCCGTTGTTGACATCCCAAAAGAGCATGGATTTTAAACGCCTGCTCGCTTCCTCACTACCATCAAGAACCATACCAAAACCCCCGTTAATGACTTCTCCCCAGCCCACACCACCGCCGTTGTGGATCGAGACCCATGTGGCTCCCCTGAAACTGTCGCCAATCACGTTTTGTATGGCCATATCTGCTGTGAAACTCGATCCGTCATAAATATTCGCTGTTTCCCTGTAGGGTGAATCGGTACCTGAAACATCGTGGTGATCCCGCCCCAATACGACCGGAGCCGACAGCACTCCTATACGGATAGCCTCATTAAAGGCTTCGGCGATTTCGATCCTGCCTCTGGCATCGGCATACAGTATTCTTGCCTGGGAACCTACGACCAGTTGGTTGGCCCTGGCTCCTTGTATCCATTGTAAATTATCGTTCAGCTGTTGTTTGATCTCTTCCGGAGCTTCCTTTAAAAGCTCCTGTATTTTTTCAGAAGCAATTTTGTCCGTGATCCCGAGATCTTTGGGATCACAGGAGGTACAAACCCAACGAAAGGGTCCGAACCCATAATCAAAGCAGATCGGCCCCATAATATCTTCAACATAGGAAGGGTATCTGAATCCGGTTCCGTCAGGCTTCATCACATCTGCTCCTGCCCGTGAGGCTTCCAGCAAAAAAGCATTGCCGTAGTCAAAGAAATAGGTTCCTTTGGCGGTGTGCTTGTTGATGGCGTCGGTTTGCCGTTTGAGCGAAGCCTGAACCTTTTCTTTAAACAGAACAGGGTCACGGCGCATCATTTCATTCGATTCCTCAAAGCTGAGACCCACGGGATAATAACCTCCTGCCCAGGGGTTGTGCAGAGAAGTCTGGTCGCTGCCCAGGTCGACATACAGATCCTCTTTTTCAAATTTTTCCCAAACGTCCACGATGTTGCCGAGAAAGGCAATCGACACCACTTCTTTGGCCGCTTTTGCGCTTCGCACGCGCTTTACCAGTTCATCGGGATTGAGAATGACTTCATCCACCCATTTTTGAGAAAATCTGGTTTGAAGTACTTTGGGATTAATTTCCGCGCATACGGTAATGCATCCCGCAATATTACCGGCTTTGGGCTGCGCCCCGCTCATGCCGCCCAGTCCTGAGGTCAGAAACAATTTTCCCGACAAGGACTCCTGTTCTTTTGCAATTTTTCTGCCGGCATTCAATACCGTGATGGTTGTGCCGTGCACTATGCCCTGAGGCCCGATGTACATATAACTTCCGGCAGTCATCTGTCCGTATTGCGTAACACCCAGCGCGTTGAATTTCTCCCAGTCATCCTGTCTGGAATAATTGGGTATCATCATGCCGTTTGTAACAACTACCCGGGGTGCTTCTTTGTGGGAAGGAAACAAACCCATCGGATGGCCGGAATACATGACCAGTGTTTGCTCATTTGTCATTTCAGACAGGTATTTCATCGTGAGCAGGTACTGGGCCCAGTTTTGGAAAACCGCTCCGTTACCGCCATAGGTGATTAGTTCCTGAGGATGCTGGGCAACCTGAGGATCCAGGTTGTTTTGTATCATGAGCATGATGGCTCTTGCTTCCTGGCATTTTCCGGGATACTGACCGATGGGCCTTGCATGCATTTTGTAATCAGGAATGAACCGGTACATGTAGATCCTGCCGTATTCGTTCAGTTCAGCCGCAAACTCTTCAGAGAGCAAAGCATGGTGCCGGGGTTCAAAATAGCGCAGCGCATTTCTTATTGCCAGTTTTTTTTCTGCCTGACTAAGGATGTCCTTTCTTTTGGGAGCATGGTTTAAGGCCTTGTCAAACTTGTTATTTTCCGGTAAAGCAGCAGGTATTCCTTCTGAAATTTGTTGTTGAAACAGGTTCATTGAATAATTTTATTTAATGGGCATCTTTTTTTGGATCAAAGCCATACGGACAATGTCGGCAGTTATTTTTACAGCAATAACCCCTTTTCAGATGGTAAATTTCTGTAAAAACTTTAAATCCTTCTTTGGTAAAATAGAAATCTTCTGAATTCAGATTTTTATAATTATCTTGCATACACAAAGGTATTTTATTTTTTTTTCACCCGGAATCCATGTTGCTATTTTCTAAATATATCTTTTTACCCCGTTTTCATGCCGTAACGATCTGGCCCTTCATTATTTTAAAGCATAAAAAACTGAAATACGATCAGGTAATCATCAATCACGAAAAAATACACCTCAAACAACAGATCGAAATGCTCTGGCTTATCTATTTCATCTGGTACCTGACCGAATTTTTAATCCGGTTGCTGCTGACCAGAGATTTTATGAAGGCCTACCACCTGATCTCTTTTGAAAAGGAAGCTTATTCGAATGAGAAAAATTTGAACTACCTTTCGGAACGAAAATTCTGGAATTTTTTAAATTATTTCTGATTGACAATTTAGGATGGAAGAAACAGAAAATCAGGAACTTGTATTAAACAGGCTCAGGAATTTTGATGTAGGGCTGTTTATAAAAAGAGAGGATAAAATACATCCCCAGATTTCAGGTAACAAGTACAGGAAACTGAAGTACAACATAGCGGCTGCTCTCGCCGAAAACAAAAAAACCTTGTTGTCATTTGGAGGTGCCTTTTCCAACCACATCAGCGCAGTTGCGGCTGTAGGAAAAATGCACAACTTGAAAACCATCGGAATCATCAGGGGAGAGGAATTGGGTGCGAATCCGGATGACAGTATACAGGCGAATCCAACCCTACAACTGGCAGAAGCGAACGGCATGCGTTTTAAATTTGTTAGCCGTACCGATTACAGATTAAAAAAAGAAGCTTTCTTTATCGATCAGTTAAAAGACGAATTTGGAGATTTTTATCTGATCCCCGAGGGGGGAACCAATGTCCTGGCCATAAAGGGTTGTGAGGAAATATTAAAGCCAAAGGATCAGAACTTTGATTTTATCTGTGCAGCCATGGGTACCGGGGGAACGCTTGCAGGGCTTGTCAACAGTGCCGGGGAAAACCAGACCGTACTGGGTTTTTCGGCTCTGAAAGGCGATTTTTTAAAGGCTGAAGTTGATAAGTTCACAATACCCGGTAAAAAATGGAGTTTTATAGATCAGTACCATTTTGGCGGTTTTGCAAAAGTTGATGAAGAAATTATTACTTTTATCAACGATTTTAAGTTAGAAACGAACATAGCTCTGGATCCTGTTTATACAGGGAAGATGATGTACGGGATTGTGGATCTGATTGAAAAAGGTTACTTTTTCCCGGGAGCCAAAATCCTGGCTGTACACACCGGCGGACTTCAGGGTATAGCAGGTATGAACACCATATTGGCTAAGAAAAGAGCGGCATATAGAATTTTATGATTTATGAGTAAAGGACATTTATTATTTTTTTCATTACTTGTTTCGGTTTTTTTGATGGCTTGTCATTCTGCCAGGCCGGTGGCTAAAGGGAATAAAACACAGACCCCGGCGAAAACAGCAGAAAAGAAAGAAGTAAAGATTGATGCAGGTACACAAAGGCAGCTAAAGGAGGCTAGTGACCGGGTGTTTGAGGATTTTAAGAAAAAGAACGGACAGGGACTCAATCAGAATACCTTAAATTATATCGGGGATTTTAAGTTTATAGCCATAAAAAAAATGCTGGAATACGAGATTCCTGCAAGCATCACGCTTGCACAGGGGATACTTGAATCCGGCAGCGGAAGGAGCGAACTCACAAAAAATACGGCCAACCATTTCGGGATCAAATGCCACAAAGGATGGGAGGGCAAAACCTACTATTACGATGATGATGAAGCGCAGGAATGTTTCAGGAAGTACAGCCATCCTGAAGAGTCATTTAATGACCATTCTTACTTTCTCACGAGCAGGAGCAGGTATGCGCCTTTGTTCGAGTTGGAATCGGATGATTACAAAGCCTGGGCCCATGGCCTAAAAGATGCCGGTTATGCCACAGACAAAAAATATCCGCAAAAACTGATCAAATACATAGATGACTACCAGTTGTACCTCTATGATGACCTGGTCACCGAGAGCCGGAATAAAAAAGGTAAAAAACCCACCAAAAAACTCGCAGATCAACCCGTAATAGAGAGCAGTATTGTTGCAGTTACACCACAGAAATACGTTTTTGTGTCAAAAGGAGATACCCTGTATTCCATTGCCAAAAGCAATAACATGACCATAGAGGAAATAAAAACACTCAATGAGCTGACTTCCAATGAAATTAGTATAGGACAAAGGCTTAAGCTTTCCAAATAGCAATAAAAAGGCATTAAAAGTGCCTTATTTTGTTCAAGATTACAAGAGGATTTATTGGATGCTGCTAATCAAAATTAATATTCATGGTTTGCGGATCTCGTGTTATGGGAAATCGTATGATGTATCGCGTAGCAGTGTCGAGGTCAATGACCGGAATTCTGAGTTCGCCGGAGAGGATTTCATTTTTTTTTACGGGAAAATAGAGGATGCCGGTAATAGATGAATTTTCAATGAGCGTATATTCACCCAGCAGATTTTGACCAAAATAGGTTTGATACAGATCTTCTTTTTTTTCATTTTCAAACGCAGTAGCAACATTAATCGCTAGAGACAATATTGCGGTCCAGTCTAAATCATAATCCACGTAGGATCCGGGAGCAAGTGTATTTGTTAAGGGTGCCGGTGAGATCGGAGATATTTCCTGACCTTTTGATGGTAACCAGGAAATATTTAGAGGATCCAGATATAAGCTGTTATTCCCTTCGTTCTTTAAAAATAATCTGGGAGCAATTACTCCAATCCTACCTTTACCAAACTTATAACTGCTCTTAAATGAAGGAACACTAAATACAAGATCAGACTGGATCTTGGCAGTCACAATTCCGTTGTAAGCGCTGGTAATGGCATCGTCACCTAGTTTAACTGAAACCAGGTCCTGCATTTCTTCCGGTGCAGTAACACCATCAAGCGTTTTGCCGGAAATGCTGCGGTTAACTTCCGGCACATGCTCAAAGCTTTCGATAAATTTCATGGTGGCCTGTTCAATTGATTCTGAAACCATTAAACTTATGTCTGGAGAAGTATTTTGATTTGGAAAACTCCATCCTACTGTATTCCATGAGGTGAGGATTTGTCCATCGCGGTTATAGAGCGTAAAACGGTATACAATCTTAGTCCAGTTGATATATTGATAATAGTCCTTTGTAAATAAAAAAGACTCAATCTGAGGTTCCAATATGAAGTCAAATCCGGTTGCTGTATAACCGGTTGTTGAATTGACAGGTTGGGCATTTGCAAAGATTTTCGGATATATGCTGCTTAACAAAGAATCGCTGCTTGCCCCAAGGTGCAAATTCAAACCTCCCTTACTGATCAAAAATGCATACGATTTAAATTCCGGGCTATGGTAGTAACCCACTGAACTATTTAAAGTTTTGAAATCTCCCGGCACGGTAACCAGCGGATTAACCGTCTGCTCGTAAGGTTTACATGCTATAAAAAGAATTACACATGGGAATAATAAAGACCATGTCAGAAGCCGGGTATAATAACGCTTTCCTGAAAATAATTCATTTAGAATTAAAGATAAAGTCTTCATTTAAGATCCAATTAATGAGAGACAGATCAATTTGGTAAACTTATTTCCGTTATGATTTATACCCATAAAATCTCTTGTTTCTTAAGCATATCTATGGTTCTATAACTGGTCAGGTGTAACTTTTCTTATTGTATTGTGCGTACGCCCAATATAAGCAAGTAATCCTATAGAAATCTCAAATCCCTGAGTATCGCCAAATTTAAAATCGCCTTGATAATATCTCACTTGAGGCACTATGAACGCCCCCCCGACAGGTATTTCATAAGTGCTTCCCAAAAACCATGATCTTCCCGACTCGTCTATACCTACATTGTTATCATCGAAATATAACAGACCGCCCCCTCCCATTACGGATAATGGAAAATTTGAAAAAGGGAAATAGTTCAGATAAATGGAGATGTTGGAAACTGATAAACCTTTCGAAAGATCTTCATAATCATATTCTTTAAGCGAATAATAGTTTGCTTCAAAACCCACGGTAATTTTTGTGTTTGGAGCATACCCCATATTCATACCCATCGCAATTCCACCCTGGGTGCCATAATTATAATAATCTGTATTTAAAGACATATTTGTATAGCCTATCCAGAAACCAAAAGAAAGCGCGGCCTGATTGACTTTTTCCTGAGCCAAAAAGTTCTGAACAAACAGCAGGATACATACTAAAAACAGACAAGACTGAGATAATTTTCTGATTGTTGCCATTTTTTCATCCGAACCGATTAAAGAAGTGAATGTCCGAATAACCCGAACCACCTTAATGATCCCAAAATAATAATTGAGGGTGGTCTTTGCAGTAAGAATTTTCTGAAGCTACGTACTAACAGTAAAACCCAATTTTAAAATCCTGATCTACTTTTAAAACGAGTTCAGAAATAAAGGTCGAAACAAATAACATATTAAAGTTAAGAAAGAATAATGAGATTTCCGATAAATAAAGTAAGAAAAAATTGGGGCCATTAATCCTTCAAAACCTTATTTACGCATCTTTTTAAAGTAGAATGGCATGGTAAGCAGAAAAATTACAGTGTAATGAAACATGACAAAGGGTACTAGCCGGATCACTACTTTGATAATCAAAAATTCAGACGCGTTCAATCCCCAAATAATTAGGGGCTTTTGCAAATAAAAAAACCGTCCAGGATTTTTGTACTGAGACGGTTCTGTTCTAACTTCAATTTGCTTTTCAGCCTGTATTTTTTATATTCTTCAGGATTTCTGACCCTTTTGAGTTTTTTGACCCTTTCCATCACCCATTCTTTGTCTGTCAAAACCTTTGTGCATTTTGCACTCCCTGTTTTCCTGCCATTTATCAAACTGGGTTTGGTTCAATATTTTTTTGAGGTCATTTTTATAAGCGATCTGGTGATCCAGGCTTTCGTTTTGCAACTTGAATTTTTCTTCAGTAGTCAGCTGTTTACCCGCTGTTTTGTCTGCCTGCATTTTAGCCTGATTTGATTTTCTCAGTTCGGCGTATTTTTTGTTTAGTGCCATCACCTGGTTCTGCTGTGAATCAGTCAGCTCCAGATCCAGCGCCATCCTTTTTGTTTTCAGGGTTGCCTGTTGCTCCGGACTGAAATCAGCACCATAATGTCTTTGTTCTCTTTGTTGGGCAAAAAGCCCTGTGCTCATCAAAATGATTAAGATAACTGCAAATTTTTTCATATTTATTATTTTTAAGATTATACTTATTAGGACATTTCACACAGACAAAGGTTTAATGGTCAGCTGTATTTTAACGATTTATTATGTTTATAATGGTTTCAAAAACCGGCATCGGGTTGCGGCAATTGGATTTTAGACTATTTTTGCAGCATGAATACAGGATACCAACTTTCTGATTTTCTTCCAACTACAAAAAAAGAAGTGCTCATTCGCGGCTGGGACAGCCTGGATGTGATCATTATCAGCGGAGATGCCTATATAGACCATCCGGCCTTTGGTACCGGTGTGCTTGGCAGGATCCTGGAGAGTTACGGACTAAAGGTAGCCATCATTCCCCAGCCCAATGTAAAGGATAACCTGCAGGATTTTGTAAAACTGGGGGCACCCAATTTGTTTTTTGCTGTAACGGCCGGAGCCATGGATTCCATGGTGAGCAACTACACAGCAGGTAAAAGGAAACGTGACAAGGACGTGTATACCCCGAATGGCGAGATCGGCTTTCGTCCGGATTATGCGGTAACGGTTTATACAACTATCCTCAAGGAAAAATTTCCGGGAGTACCTGTACTGATTGGCGGTATTGAAGCTTCCCTGCGGCGTGTGACGCATTACGACTATTGGAGCGACAAGCTCAAAGCAAATATTTTAACGGAATCCGGTGCAGACCTGCTGGTATATGGTATGGGCGAGCAGCCGCTCAGAGAGCTGGTTACCTTACTCAAAAAGGGTGTTCCGTTTAACAGTATAAAATCCATTAAGCAAACTGCCTACCTGCATCCTCAGGAAATGGGTCTGCCAAAAAATAAAAACTGGGAAGACGTAGAAATTGGTTCTCATGAACAATGTCTCAAGGATAAAAAAGTGTATGCCTCCAATTTTAAGATCATAGAGCAGGAATCGAACAAGGTCAACGGCAGGAGGATCCTGCAAAAAGTGGGGTCGGAACTGCTGATTATAAATCCGCCTTTTGCCACCATGACAGAAAGCGAGATAGATTATGCCTACGACCTGCCCTATACAAGATTACCGCATCCCAAGTACGAAAAAAGAGGACCCATCCCGGCCTATGAAATGATCAAGTTTTCGATCAATATACACAGAGGTTGTTTTGGTGGCTGCAGCTTCTGTACCATCTCGGCACATCAGGGAAAATTTATTGCCAGCCGGAGTAAAAAATCCATTTTGGAGGAAGTGGATAAGGTTACGAAAATGCCCGATTTTAAGGGATATCTGTCCGATATAGGCGGTCCGTCTGCCAACATGTACCAGATGAAGGGAAAAATCCAGAGCATTTGCGATCGCTGCGTGGCGCCATCCTGTATTTCACCTGTGATCTGCCATAATCTGGATACCTCGCATAAACCCCTGACTGAGATCTACAGGGCCGTTGATGCGCATCCCAAGGTGAAGAAATCTTTTATCGGTAGCGGGATCCGCTATGATATGCTGGTTCCTGAATTTAATAAAAATGCCAATCCCAAAGAACTAGACGAATACACGGAAGAGGTGATTACAAATCATGTTTCAGGCAGACTAAAAGTGGCCCCTGAACATACTTCTGATGCTGTATTGAAGCTCATGAGAAAGCCTTCTTTCAAATATTTTCACAAATTTAAGCAGCGCTTTGACAGCATCAATATCAAAAAGAAACTCAATCTGCAACTCATTCCCTATTTTATTTCCAGCCATCCGGCCTGTGAGCTGGAGGATATGGCCAACCTGGCCGCCGAGACCAAGGATATGGGCTTTCAGCTGGAGCAGGTTCAGGGATTTACCCCAACACCCATGACAGTGGCAACCGTGATATATTACAGCGGTTATCATCCATATACACTTGAGAAGATCTACACACCCAGAAGCAGCCAGGAAAAATCAGAACAACACCGTTTTTTCTTTTGGTACAAAAAGGAAAATCAGGACTGGATCAAAAATACCCTGCAGAAAGTGAACAGGCAGGATTTGATCAAAGCGCTGCTTCCATCGGTTTTTACAGGACCAAAGAAGGAAAAGAGTAAAATGAAACCAGCAGGTAAATCGAAAAAGCCGGAAGGTTTTGAAAGTATTTTTGAGGGGAAAAGGGTATTGAAAAGGAAGAAAAAATAGCTTTTTTTCAGACCGGGAATACAAAGAATTATATTTAATTTTGCCTGAACAAATATTTTTATGAGAAGCTTATTTTATTTATTTCTTTTAATCAGCACCCTTTCGTTCGGACAAAGTACCCAACAGGCCGACCTGAAAAATCCCCGCGCTGCCCTTTATACGCATATGTACTTTTTGGAAGAAGACAGCTTTAATACGGCAAAATCTTCCAGGGTATTCTATAATATACCCCGTGAGGAAGCAGAGAATTATGCCGTAAAACTGAAAGAAATATACTACGGAAAAGGATTGGTTTTTGATTTCACAAAAATTCCCGATGATCCGGAATATACGGATACCATTAAAAAGAGCGGTCTTACGAGTTTCAAGCAACTCGAGAAACGGTATTACCCGTTTCCCAAAGATCTTCCGGACGTGTATGTTGAAAAGCGGGGAGCAAACTGGTACTATTCTGCGGAAACGGTCAATGCCATTCCTGCTTTATATGACAATATCTACAGGATAGATTTCAGCTATTTTAAAACGAAATATCCGGGGTTGTTTAGCTATTCCTTAAAGGGAATCAAAGTATGGAAGTTTATGATGTTTTTTATCCTGATGGGTTTATCTATTCTGACCTATTGGATTTTAATGCATTTTTTCAGATTTGTTTTCAAATACCTCGAGAAGTTTATCTTTAAAAAGAGCGACCATATAAAGACTTCGATCAAAGAGGTTTCGGACCTTGTAAAACCGTTGGTTTACCTCATTATCATCTACTTGCTGAAATTGGTTATGCCTTCCTTGCATCTTTTCAGGATCAACAACTTTTTCTTTTTGCTTTTGAATATTGCTGCAACGGTATTTTGGGTTGTCTTCCTGGTCAGGTTGCTCAGGGTTATCGTCAATTTTTACGATGAGCTGCATTTTGAATCTGATTCGAA
>Ga0105103_10000597_pt1 | contig 20473 bp, 28 predicted proteins | sample PPLLaktember2015_2_FD_79107 | JGI IMG/M metagenome (GOLD analysis project Ga0105103, IMG submission 79107) | Freshwater sediment microbial communities from Prairie Pothole Lake near Jamestown, North Dakota, USA - PPLs Lake P7 Core (6) Depth... | ecosystem: Environmental > Aquatic > Freshwater >...
GCTGAATCCGTGGTTCACAATATGGATAATACCGCCAAGCACACCGTTAGGATCGAGGAGGGCCACGCCAAGGACAATGTAGGAGAGCTGACTTACCGTGGAGTATGCAAGCCGTGCCTTAAGATCGTCTTTTGTGAGGGCAATGATTGAGGCAACAAGAATGGTGAAGGAAACGAGATAAGCCGTGTAGAGGCCAAGGTTAAGTGATTGGAGAAGCTCAAGACCGAATACCGAAAGCATTACCCGTGAGATGCAGAAAACGCCTGCCTTCACAACTGCCACGGCATGAAGAAGTGCGCTGACAGGAGTGGGCGCCACCATTGCAGATGGCAGCCAGTTATGAAGAGGCATGATTGCCGCCTTGGCAAACCCGAAGATAAAGAGCCCGTATGTTACGGTAATCCAGATCCCATCAGTACCTTTAGAAAAAATTCCTGATGTGATATTGTCGGCAAAATCGAGTGTTCCGGTGAAAACATAGGTAAGGATTGTTGCCGGCAGGAGCAGCCCCTTTGATGTCCCCATAAGGTAAATAATATATTTCTTTGCTCCCCCATACCCTTCTTCATCCTGATGATGGGCAACGAGAGGGTAGGTAAAAATCGTAATGACTTCATAGAATAGATACAAAGAGAAAAGGCTTCCTGAAAAGGAAACGCCCTGGGCGCCGAGAATCGCGATAGCGAAACACGTATAGTATCTCGTCTGGGCATGCTCATCAAGGGAGCGCATGTAACCGATGTTGTAAAAAGTGGCAAAGATCCACAAAAATGAAGATACGATCCCAAAAACAAGGGAGAGTGCATCGACCCTGAAATTTAGAGAGATACCGGGGGCTATAGTGGACAGGGTATAAACAATCTTGTTATTGTTGAATATTATGGGAACCATGACTGTCACAGAGAGAAAGGTAAGGATAGACCCTGCAACAGACCAGAACTCCCTTAGGTTCGGTCGCTTACCCGAAAGCGAGATGAGAATAGCGGTAATTATAACAATTATTATAGGAACAAGAGGGAGTGCACTTTCAATGGTCATTGTCAGTCTTTCATCTCCTCCATCTCTGCACTTTCAATACTCCTGTATTTTCTAAAAATCAGTATAATGATTGCAAGGGCAATGGCCGCCTCTGCTGCTGCAATTCCCATAATAAAGAGGGTAAAAATCATTCCGTCCGGCCCGTCCGGTGAGACAAATCGGTTAAAAGCGACGAAATTGAGCCCTGCCCCGTTCATAATGAGCTCGATGGAAATCAACATGGCAATAAGGGTTCTGCGGTAAATGACGCCCAGGATCCCGCAACAAAGGAGAAAGAGCCCCATGAAGAGATACACATTCAGGTTACAAGAGAGGAAGGCCCCGGTCATTTTTCCCCCTTCGACAAAATTGCAAGCATAATAGCGCCAACAATGCTCACTACGATAACAAGAGAAATCAATTCAAAAGGAAAGGCGTAGCGATCAAAGAGGGCTCGTCCTATATCTTTTGTTGCCAGGTTGAACACCCCTTTCCCCTCATTCCATGATACCTTCATGATGAAGCTAAAGAACATGAAGAAGGAGAAAATGGACACGATGAGAGCAGCAATAAACTTACCTACGCTAGTCCATTCCTTCGGTCTCTTATAAAAAGGCCCGGCGAGCATGATGGCGAATGCAATAAGGATTGTTATGGCGCCAACATATATGAGAATTTGCATCATTGCCAAAAATGGTGCATTGAGGTAAACGTAGAGACCGGCTATACCAAACATGGTCGCAACCAGGCCACCCATAGCGTAGATGACTGAGCCTGATAGAACCGTAGTAAGAGCCCCGGCCATAGCTATAATCAACATGAGTATGAATATGGATTCACCAAAGTATATCAATGTGCTTTCCTCTTCTCATACTCTTGAACAAGGTCAAAGTGGCATTCTTCTCTCGTGTACACTGCACGGTTATATTCTGCCGAGAAGGCCAGGGCGTCAACAGGACAAATTTCTACACAAATCCCGCACTGGCTGCAGGTGGTAAAGTCAAGAATATACGTGGTGAGGGTCTTTTTCTTTTCCCCTTCCTTTTTCTCACCCTCTACCTTTTTGATTGCGCCGGAGGGGCAGTTCTTCTCGCACATGCCACAGACAATACATAATGTTCTGTCAGGGTTTTCTTTATCCCCAACGAGCTTTGTGTGGCCCCTGAACCGAAGTGATATATTTATCTCTTCCCTCGGGTATTGGGTTGTAATAACGGGGCTAAAAAAGGCCTTGATCGTTACACCGAGTCCTATTATAAGAGATATGGCGCCCTTTACTATTGCGACAGGATTGGTCATGGCGCTCATAGCTTTAATATTCCTCCCGTTATGATGAGGTTTAACAGGGAGACGGGGATAAGAAGCTTCCACGAGAAGTTAAGGAGCTGATCGAACCTGACCCTCGGGAAGGTCCACCTGAACCAGAGAATCACAAAAACAAGAAGATATGTTTTTCCGAAAAACCATACAAAGCCGGGCAGGATAGGTCCTTGATAACCGCCAAGAAAGAAAGTGGTCGTAATAGCGCATATGATGAACATGTTCGTATATTCTGCCAGGAAGAAGAGGGCAAAACGCATGCCCGAGTATTCCGTGTGAAATCCTGCAACGAGTTCGCTTTCTGCCTCCGGCAGGTCAAAGGGGGTTCTGTTTGTTTCTGCCACTCCCGCAATGAAAAAGACAAGAAAGGCGATTGGCTGTGAGAAAATGTACCAGAGCCCTTTCTGAGACTCCACAATATCTCTGAGGGAGAGCGAATTTGCCATGAGCACCACAGAAAGTAATGCAAGCAGGAGCGGTATCTCATAAGCGATGTTCTGGGCCACGCTTCGGACCGAACCGATAAGTGAATACTTATTATTGGAGCCCCAACCCGCAAGAAGAATAGAAAGCACAGATAGCGATGAAAAAGCGAGGACAACAAGGATCCCAACATTGATGTCTTTCACTTGGAGATATGCGTCGAAAGGAATCACAACAAAGGAGACCATAACAGGTATAAAGACAATCACCGGCGCAAGAAAATATAATGGCCTTTCCACATTCTTTGGGGTGAGGAGTTCTTTCGATATAAGCTTGAGAGTGTCGGCGATGGGCTGAAGTAGACCGAAAGGACCTACCTCTTTGGGCCCTATCCTTCTCTGTATATGGCCGCTGACTTTTCGCTCAGCCCACGTTAGTACGAGAGCGTTTACCACGACGACGACAAGCACACCGACAAGTCCTATTACCAGCTTTATCGCTTCCCACCCTACTAAATCTACTATGTTATTGACGGCTTCCATCATTTTCTATCTTTTGCTTCCTTCTTCCAACTCGACTTCTTACCTTCAGCCTCACTATCTGTCTATCTCCGGCACAACGATGTCATAACTTCCGAGGGTCGCGATGGCATCCGCAATAAGATTACCTTCCGCGAGGGCAGGAAATGTCATAAGATTAGAAAAGGACGGCACCCTCCATCTCATCCTGTAAGGCGTATCGCTCTCATCACTTACGATGTATACCCCTGCTTCGCCCCGCGATGACTCGACAGCATAATAAATATCACCCTTCGGCGGCTTCAGTTTTTTCGGTACCTTTTCGGCCTTAAACGGTCCAGAGGGAAGCTTTGCGATGGCCTGCTCAATAATCCGAAGACTCATCTCCATTTCCGCCATCCGGACGTGGTACCGATCCATATTGTCCCCAACTGTGCCGACAGGTATATCAAAATCAACCTGATCATATACGGCATATGGTTCTGCCTTTCGGATATCAAAGGAAATGCCTGTACTCCTCACGAGCGGACCTGTACAACCATATTTGGTTACTTCTGCCTGCTCTAAAATACCTGTGCCTTTGGCCCGATTTACAAAAATCACGTTTCCGGTAATGAGCTTATCGTACATAGAGAAGCGTTCACGCATGCGTTTTATAAAGGCCTTCGTCTTATCGATGAATGTGTCACCGACGTCATTATAAAGACCGCCGAACCGGAAGTAACAGTACGTGAGTCGCGAACCGGTTATGTCTTCCAGTATGTCAAGAATCTGTTCTCTGTCATCGAAGGCATACATGAAGGGGGTCAATGCGCCAAGGTCAGCCGGAAAAGCACCAAACCAAAGCAGATGGCTTGCAATCCTGTTCAGTTCGCATGTGATGGTTCTGACATATTGTGCCCGCTCAGGCACTTCGATGCCGCAGAGTTTTTCCACTGTTGCCACATGGGCAAGATTCAAGAGCAAAGCGCCAGGATAGTCGATCCGGGCAGGATTGGGAAGAAACTGGACATAACCCCTGTTTTCTGCCATCTTTTCATGCATTCTGTGAAGATAACCCAGCACCGGTTCCGCGCTGATGATATACTCACCGTCCATTTTCACTACAACCCTGAGAACTCCGTGGGTGCTCGGGTGCTGCGGCCCCAGATTCACGAAGAAAGCATCTTCTTCTTCCTGGGGCTTGTAAGAATTCAAGAGTTTCTTAGCCTCATCAGGCACTGGCACTGCTTTCTTTCTGAGAGGGTAGTGGTCGATTTCGTCATGGAGGAAGAGATATGTCAGATTAGGATGGCCATCAAAATAAACACCGAAAAACTCGTGAATCTCCCGTTCATACCAGCGTGCCATCGTATAAATATCAGAGATTGTTGGAGCTACGGGTTTAGCAGCATCAACTTTGAGTGTAACCTTGATCCGGCATAACTCTTTGTATCTATTAAAGAAATAAACTAGTTCCACGTAGTCAATATAGTCGACGCAAAACAAGTCCTCGATGTAAAATGCCCTGTCCTTCAAGAATTTGGCAATTTCAGGGCTGTTTCCAGTCCGCGCCTCTACGGATAAGTGGTAGCCATTCCGTTCATAAGAGGCTTCATGGAAGTCGACGTTTACCAGTGAGGCCTTGATCTCTTGGAGAATCTTTCCTACCATTTGCTTTCCGGCGTCGGGAAACGACGTGTTCCCGTTATTTTTTCTTCAAGCTTCATAATCCCTTCAAGGAATGCTTCCGGCCTTGGAGGGCAGCCCGGCACATACACATCAACAGGTATCAGTTTATCAACCCCCTCGATAACATTATACTGGCCATCGAACACAAAGGGCCCACCCGATATTGAGCAATTACCAATGGCAATCACCCATTTCGGTGATGGCATCTGTTCATAGAGGGTGACCAAAGACGGCGCCATTTTCTTGGTTACTGTACCAGTGACCATCATCAGGTCTGCCTGCCTGGGGCTTGGCCGAAATACTTCCGCCCCAAACCTGGCAATATCCCAGCGGGCCATGGACATGCTCATCATTTCGATAGCGCAGCAAGCAAGACCGAACGTTACCGGCCACAAAGAGTTTGCTCGTGCGAGATCAAGCACCTTGTCGAGGGCAGCGAATTTTATTATTGGACTTTGCGTTTCCAGGTAAAAACCCCCTTTCCCCAGGCATATACGATAGCAAGACCTAGGATGAGCATAAACACTAACAGAGACCAGAATTCATATGATTTTGCGCCCTTGGTGTAACTTAAGGCAACGGGAAAGAGATAAAGAATATCTACATCAAAGGCAATGAATATAAGTGCATAAATATAATAGTGGGCGCTGTATCTCACCCAGGCACTTCCGAAGGGTTCAATACCGCACTCATAGGTTGCAAAGGTCTTGTTACCTTTTGTTCTCGGTGAAAGAAGATATGCAATAACAACCGGCATGAGGGTAAAAAGTACGGCAACGATAATGAAGACAAATACGGGAAGAAACTGGGTCAAGGTATCCATGTCGTATTAATTTCCTAAGATTCAGGTCATTTGTCAAGAGAAATTTTTCACAATTTCATTGAATACTTTAAAAAGTGTTTGTCAGCTTGGATTTGAGGATTACAGGTTTATGCACCAGACAGGTTACTTGTGGCCAGGATGCAGAGTAAACCATGAGTCAGGTTTCACAAGCTGTGCGTTGGTCATGAGATGCCACAACTGTACCCATACTTTGATAACCGCATATCATCTATCATGAACCCTGTTTAAAAACAATCGAGGAGCTTCCCCACTACTTGGCTTCAAGCTCACCCTGAACAATTGCTATATAGGCAGAATCTTTGACCTTTTTAATAAATACATCCCTCTTTTCATGAGGAAGATTAATGTTATACAGCCCCTTTGGTAGGCGATATTTTCGCAGGTGGATATTGAGATCTCTGAATGATTTATATGAAAGGTCTGCATATTTTGCAATTGTCAGGACAGGCACCTCCCTTACCGCCTCAATGGCAACCTCGGAAATCATGATTGGTTTATAGAGTTCCTTTTCGGTGAGCACGATCCCGTATTTCTCTCGATTTGAGATGATCTCTTTGAGGGCCATAATCCTTATTATATATCGCTCTGTCTCTTCGGGTAGATAAAGGTCGAAGAAATCACGGGTACCCTGGTTTTCTATAGCCTCTTTCAGACGATTTACACCGGCGTTATATGCAGCCATGGCTATAAACCAGTCCCCGAATTCTCCGTGTAGTCTTTTCAGGTGGGTAAGCGCTGCCCTCGTTGCCCGTTTTATATTGTATCGTTCATCTACGTTGTCATTGATACATAACCCTTCCTTCTTGCCTGTCTCTTTTATAAACTGCCAGAGACCACCTGCCTGTGCCTGTGATGCAGCTCTTGGGTTCAGGTAACTTTCTGTTATTACAAGATAAATAAGGTCATGGGGAAGAGCCATTTTCTGTATATCTGCATTGATAAAGCCTGCGTACTTCAAATATCTCTTCACCAGAATAGTGATCAAGCCTCTGTTCTCAAGAAACTGGTAGTACTCCCTCTCAAACCGTTCCCGCATATCGTCCTTAGCCAAAAATACCTTCTTGTCGCAGAGTGAAAGGCTATCGGGGACAACGTTCAGGTGATTAAATTCAACCATGGCCTTTAGGATTGCAACTTCCTGTTCAAGATCTGCAACCTTTTTTTCCAGAGAAACGGTTTTTTTGCTATTTACCTGTGCCTCAACGACTGTGTGGTTGAATAAAAAAAAGACCAAAGAGCAGAGGGCAAAGAGCACAGTGCATAGCGTTTTCTTAAAGGATTTTCTCCGAACTCCGAACTCCGACTTGTCCCGACCCTGACGGGAACTCCGAACCATCCTCACATTCCCTCCTTAACCATGCGACTCAAAATTGACGCTCTGTTTTTCATACGTTCCATCAGACCCTTAATATCAACTTGCACAGAACTCAGGTTTTCATACCGCTTCCTGTAAATCACATCAAGTTCGTTTCGCCAGTGTTCCACGATCTCAATCTCTCTCCTGTTCATTTCAAGCTCAAACTTCTTCTTCATCTCCCTGACGATTTTTTCATTGATTTCCATACGTTTTTTCTCTCTCCTTCACGATATGTCGATATACAAAGATAAATAGTATTACAACAATAATAACAGCTGGCACTATAAACATCTCATATTTCTCAATATCGTGCACAAATATATACACAATGTTAGCAAAAAGAAATCCTATGGCTGAAACAACAATGCTCCACAAGGCTGAGCTTATGGTGCTGTATAGGAAAAAGGTCCGTTTTTTAATGTCAGTGCACCCGAGCAATAAAAGAATAATTCCCCGTACGCCAACAAAAAACCTGACGAGAAAGATAATAAAATTTCCATACCTCCTCATGATTCCATTGGCAAGAGGAATTTTGCTGCGAAGGAATTCATACCGGTCAATAATGTTTCTCCCAAAGACCTTGCCAAGGAAGAAAAAGGTACAATCACCGGCAAAGGTCCCCAAAAAGGCCCATGCCATGACATAGTCAAGCTTCATGTAGCGCAACTTTGCGAAGATACCGCCCAGAAGCACCGTGGTTTCACCTTCAAAAAACGTCCCGATCACAATCGCTATATATCCATATCGTGTAATATATTCTTCCATATTAGCGAATGCCCTGCCTTCTCTCATTTATCTTCATGAGAAATATGCCAATTTCATAGAGGAGATATGTAGGGACAGCGAGGAGGGCCATGTTATAAATGTCCGGCGTAGGGGTAATTATCGCTGCACCTATAACAATAAAAAGAGCTGCAAACCTTCTTGTTTTCGTTAGGCTTTTCGATCTGACGAGACCCATCTTTCCTAGCATCAAAAGCACGATGGGAACCTCAAAGGTGAGTCCAAAGGCAAAGATCATTGCTGCACAGAAAACAACAAATCGCTGCATAGATATCAGCGCCATAATATTATTGCCCTTTCCGTAATCCACAAGAAACTTGATACCTGACGGCAACACGATGGAATAACAAAAAAGACTGCCAACATAAAAAAGGGCAATTGCAGCAACTATGAAAATATGGCCCTGAATTGCGCTGATACCCGTGGCACTATGAAATTCATGCCATGCCAAATAGATAACAAGAGGAATTGCAAAGAACAAACCAGCATAAATCGACAACTCGATTGATGAAAGAAACACCTCGGGAAGACTTAGGTAGTAAATTTTTATATCAGCTTTCTGAAGGAGCAGGTTCAAAAGGACTTTGGAATAAAAAAAACTTAGAAAGCCTGTTACTGCTACGACAATCAATGTTTTATATATAAATTTTTTCGATGCCCTCAGGAGGAGGGCAATTCTTTCTCTTTCCATGCAAGCTCGATCCCCGCAGTGCCAAGGGATATGATGTATTTCAAGGCATCATCCACTGGTAAATCTAAAAATATCAATTCCTTTTCGGGAATAACAATAAGGAAACCTGATGTTGGATTTGGAGTTGTCGGGATAAAGACAGAGCAAAATTCCTCTCCGGGTTGACTTTTCATTCTATTTGTAACAAAACCAATAGTATATCTTCCTTGTGATGGGAATTCTGCAAGAACGGCCTCCTTAAACGAACGTCTCTTCTCAGAGGAGAATGAATCGGTCATATCTTTTACAGAACTGTATATGCCTTTCACAAAAGGAATTTTTCTTAACATCTTCTCACCATACGACAAAAAACGATTCCCTATGTAGTTCGATGCAAACACTCCAGTTACATAAGCCAGCACAACAAACAGGAAAAGGCCTGTCCCGGGGATGTATATCTCCTTTTCAACAAAATGGAAAGTAATGTTCCGCATGACCGGCGCAATGATTGTATCTACAAAGCTGATAACCAGATAAATAATATAGATGGTTACAAGGAGGGGAATAAGGACAAAAAGTCCTGTGATAAATTTCTTCTTGAGGTGTTTCGTCACATCCATAATTGTTTAATAGTATAATCGAACTGAAACAAAGTCAAACCGGAAGAAAACGGGAATACAAGGATTAGGGGGAGTAAGGATTAACAAGCCAGTTCTCGGGTGAAAGGGGAGGCCCGGATCCACCCATCTGTTGACGATGGGCACCCAGCGTTCATGGCTTGCGGGTGGCGCTTGGCTCACTGAGGGAGCGACGCAAGCCCCGGCGAAATGAGCGCCGCTGCAAAATCTTTTGCATTGAAAGGAATAAGGTCGTCTATGCCTTCCCCAACCCCTATATACCGTATAGGTATTCTGAGTAAATGGGCTATGGGCAAAACAAATCCACCCTTGGCTGTTCCGTCCAACTTTGTGATAACAAGCCCCGTTATGTTCAGGGCATCATTGAAGGTCTTTGCCTGGGCAATTGTATTCTGACCATTTGTCGCATCAATTGTCAAAAGGACCTCATGGGGAGCGCCATCAAGTTCTTTTCCAACAACCCTTTTAATCTTTCTCATTTCTTCCATGAGATTGACCTTGGTATGCAGTCTCCCTGCAGTATCAAGAATCAAAAGATCTGCTCCTCGAGCCTTGGCAGCTTTGGTGGCATCAAAAGCAACTGCTGCCGGGTCAGACCCCTCGGCATGTTTTATGACGTCGATACCCATCCTTTGCGCCCAGACTTCGAGTTGCTCAACGGCAGCAGCCCTAAAAGTATCACAAGCGCCTAGAATAACTCGCTTTCCTGAATTCATGTGAATATTGGCCAATTTCGCAATCGTAGTTGTTTTTCCGACCCCATTGACACCTAGGGTTAGGATGACAAAAGGCTTTGTGCTGTTCATCGGGATTGAGGCCTCTACAGGTTTGAGAAGTGCCTCCACCTCTTCCCTCATTGCCTGTCCAATATCCTCTGATGTCTTAATCTGGCCTCTTTTCCACCTATCTTTCAATGCTGCCATAAAAGCCTGGGTGGTTTCAAACCCTACATCAGCAAGAATCATGGCTTCCTCGATTTCGTCAAAGGCATCGTCATCGATAGGCTTACCCTTTACAACCCACTCGATTCTTGTAAAGAGTTGATCCCTTGTCTTGGCTAATCCGTTTCTTATTTTGTCGAAAATTCCCATTGTTTTACTGCCTAACGAAAAGTGCCTCCGCCATGAAATCGAAAAGATCCGCCAAAAAAGTCTCTAGCGTCATAATATCCTACTCCGGAACCCATATAGAGCTCTATATCGCTTTCGTACCAAGAGATCTGTTCTTCAATAAGGTTTTCAAGGCGGGATACATCAACATTTCCACTTCGTGCCATTGCATGAACATCATTGATTGACTCAAGAGGATCATGAAGGGCATAGAAAGCAACGTAATGATCGAGCGCTTCAAGCCCCTGGTCTCCGCTCTTCTTTAAAAGGATAAGTGCCTTGTAGCCAAGGACGCGAAGGTAGTGATAATTTCCGCTACTCATTGTCTCTGCTGCCCTGATAAACCTTTCTGCACTGTCAAGATTATTCGTTTTGTAATCAACTATCGCCAAATACATGAAGGCATCAGGCGACTTTTCATTCTGATAGGCATCTTCGAAGCTCCGTTTTGCACCTATATAATCGCCCCTCTTAAGGGCATCCTTTCCATCAAACATACCCTTGCTATACGCATAATGTGTCGTGGAGCAGGCACTTACCATGATAAACAGGATGAAGCAGTGAAAAGTAAGAAGTGAAAAGTAAGTACATGACTTTCTTAGGCATCTTGCGGATTTTGGGCCTTCGTGACGCGGGGCGCAGGGCGCGTTAAGGATTTTCATGCTCCCGGAGTATATGGTTTTCCACATACCTTGCAAACACCCTGTTCATTGATGACACCGATGCATGTTCCATCACTGCAAAGTATCCGGTTTTCAAAATCAGCACCATCCGTTTCTGTTTCTGTTTTTTCATATAGTCCTGTGCCGCAGAAGTAACAGTATGGGCCGAGCTTGATAATTTCCTCACCACATTTTATACATTTTACTGTTTCTGTCTCTGAACCACACTTTTCACAGATCATAACTCACCTTGCCCTAATAATTTTAACCACTTTGCCGTTCTCAAACTCAATGTAAACAGTGCCTTTGTTGTCTGGCAGCAACTTCCACGTTGGCTGGTACGTCCAAAGAATGCGGCTATCAGGCATCTTACTGACAATATCGGGCTCTCCGTACTTTTTTTTCACCTCAGCTTCCGTCATGTCGATAACGCCACTATCTGGTACTAATTTTGCCTTAGTGGGCTCTTTTTCCTGTGCAGAGGCTTTCTTTTCTGGGGCTGCCCCTGAAGTTTCTGACGACTTTTGTTCAGCTTGTATTGAGGCTTCGGCCGCCTTAGGATCCTGTGTGGCCTTGTCCTGTTTCTTTCCGCCTTTGAAGTATGTGCAGGAAGATACTATGACGAGACTGAGCATGATTAACGAGATATTGGTAACTATTGGGCTTTTTAGAGTTTTCCACAATTTTTGTGGGAAACCTGTGAAAAAGTTGTCGGCATAGACGTTTAACATAACGATATTAAACTCCTTTTGTTCATTTTTGAAAAATGTGGGAAATTAAAAAACCTAATATTATCAAATGCAATCTTAATAATTGAGTATCTCGGCATACCCTCGTGCATGTTGTGTAAGCTATCATGAACCATCAAATTTTTCAATGCCTTATGAAACGCATTTTTTGGCAGCCTTTTTTAACCTATCCATCATGGCTTTTCCCAAGCCTTTTTCAGGTATCCTTTCCGCATAGATTATATTAACATCTTCCCGATCTAAATCGATAAGGTGAGAAAAGAAATTCGCGGCAGCCTCTCTAAAATCTCCATTTCGGGAAAGGTATCGGATATGTTTCGATACCGGTCTTGCCTTTTTTTCAGTAAAACCAAGAAACGAGGAATCTTTGCGTAAAACTTCATCAATAGTATTGACCATTACAAGAGGTTTTATAGGTGCATAGTGAAAAGGCAATTCCCCAGGAGCTTCACACATATCATTGCTCTTCTTTTCCTCTATGTCTACACCCATTGCCCGAATCTCTTCAATGGGAATAGCCCCATGCCTGTGCACCATGACCCTGTCGCTACCAATCGAGATTATGGTGGATTCTATTCCAAACTGACTGTCGCCCCCGTCAAGCACTATAGGCACCCTGTCCTTAAAAGACTTTACCACATGGGCAACCCTCGTAGGGCTTATGTAACCAAAGGGGTTGGCGCTTGGTGCAGCTATGTGCCGCCCAAGGGTCTTTATCAATTCAAGCGCTACCGGGTGTGAAGGCATCCTGATGCCAACCGTCGAGAGTCCTGCGGTAACGATATCGGGAATACTATCTTTTTTTCTGAGGATAATGGTCAACGGTCCTGGCCAGAATCTTTCCATCAAGCGAATTGCCAGGGAAGGAACATGCTCGGCTATATCGAACACACCATCCATGCTGCAAATATGGACAATTAACGGGTCAAACCTGGGACGTCGTTTAATTTCAAATATTTTTGCAACAGCATAAGGATTGAATGCGTCTGCGCCGAGCCCGTAGACGGTTTCGGTAGGAAAGGCGACAACCCCTCCTGCCGTGAGAGCGGCAACCGCCTGCTCAATTGCATCAGCTTCAAAACCGTTCAGGATTTTCATCGAAAAGAATGTACCAACCTACACATCTTACCCATCAGTGGGGAGGTTATGTAATGTGATGGGTAAGGCCAGAAAGGCAGGTGGAGAGAAACATCACGTTTTTTGAGGGGGTTTTTCCTCTTTTTTGTCATCCTTTGGTGTGATGTCTATCTCATCCGGTTCTTTTACGGATTTCTTAAAACTTTTTATTGCCTTTCCTACCGCTCCCCCAACTTCGGGCAACTTCCCTGCACCGAAAATAAGGAGGATAATTACCATTATTATAATAAGCTCAGGCATCCCAAGACCGAACATGCGGCACCTCCTCTGTAAAAATATCACGTTTTCAACATGTTAGTCAACGAGTAGATTGCATTAATAAATATGTAAGGGTTGCGGTGTCTTAAATACAGTCTCTGCCAATTGCATTCATTTCTACGGATCTTTTTTTTCACAATCGCCAGTATGGCGCTTGGGTGGCATGGTGATAACATACAATATATTCATCTTTTATTCTGCTTTCAGCCGGTATATTTGTTTTCAAAACGATTCTCCGCTGGCATCATGTGAGACAAGACGGTGGGGTAATCCCCTAATTCGCTCTATGGTGGCGAACTTGATGTCACGAATTCCATACAAAATATTGGTGGAAATTTTACCTAGTTTGTAGATCTTTTCATTCCCTCATCGATCGATCTTTTCCATGCCAATATCACAGTATTTGTGTGCCAGGTCCGTGTAGAGCTTTCTTGCCCAATCCCAGTGCTGCTCTTCTATATGTGATGCTTTCCGGATTTGTTTTGCAGGATTGCCTGCTACCATCACTGACTCAGGTATCTTCTGGTTCTGTTTGACTATGGCTCCCTCTGCCACGATAGATTTGCTTGCGACTTCAGAACGGATGCTTAATATGGCACCCATGCCTATTGCAGCCCAATCACCTATGGATTTCGCATGTATAATGGCCCCGTGGCCAATAATTACACCGCGGCCAATGAAGCAAACATCCTCAGGAGGGGCATGGATTATTACGCCTTCTTCCACTGCTGTTCCATCGCCTATTTCGATCCTTCCGTAATCACCCCGTAGAATTACACCGTGGCCAATGTAGCAATCATTCCGGATCTTTACGTCACCTATTACCAGGGCAGTTTCGCTTACATACGTACCAGAACCGATAACGGGTTCTTTTCCGTCAAATCTGTAAAGCATTTCCTGTTTCCTCCACGTGAGGTTTTGAGTTTATCTCCACATACTTCTGTGGACCGGCCTTTTTTCTTTTCCTTTAGCGAATTATTAGTTTACCACTATTACTTCTTTGCAGTCTTGTGATTTACATAGTCACCTATATTGAGTGGTTGGAACCAAGGTCAGTGACTCTGCAACTATAATTAAGAAATAAATTATCAGAGGTATGTTTGTCAAAAACCATCTGGCAGAGCATGCTGAGCAAGACCTTCAACCTTTTCAAATTCATTCTTTTCCATTTCAGTAATGTCCTTATTTTCTGCTGTAACAAGGCTTTTAGTCTCATAGCCGATACATAATAGTTATGTCACATATTAGGGTGATTCGGATTCTTTGTGCGGCCAACCTGGCCGCCGACTTGTCAACCTCACCCAACGGTCATGAACCAGAGCGTATCACCGTCATTGAGCGGGGCATTCATGCGCTCTCCATGCATTAAAAAGGTCCGATCGTTATGCACAACCCGCAACTCCATGTCAATATCCCCATTCTGATCCAGGAGCGCTTTCTTAACGGGAGGACCATATTTATGAACCAAGCTACGGACAACATCTCCAACGGTGTTTCCCGGGAATTCAAGATCCAGATCCTTCTTTTTGTTCATAACTTTATAGAGTTGTGGCAGACCCCGTATTTTCAGATGAACTTTCATAGTTCCAAGCCCTCCTTCTCCCTTATTTTCTTTTATTCGCTGCAGTTGCCTGTAATATATCTCATAAAGTGATCCTGAATTGCTTTCCGTAACCCCGTGATTCCGAGGACGGAACAGTGGAGCTTTTCTTCAGGCAAACCATCGAGGGCTTCTAAAACATCCACGTCGGTGAGCATGAGGGCATCGTCCAGGTCCTTTCCGATAGCAAGTTCGGTCATGGCGCTGGCTACTGCAATTGAAGCAGGGCAACCCCTGATCTGGTATTTAACGTCTTTTATTACATTCTCGTCCACCTTTATAAAAACCCTCATGAAATCACCACATGTGGGATCTCCAATCTCACCTATACCATCTGCATCGTCCAGAATACCGACGTTTCTCGGTTCCTTGAAGTGGGCCACAACCTTTTCACTATAAAAACCCATGGCAACTGCCACCTCCTGACATCTAATTTTTTTCCATTGTGAGGAGCTTTATGGCCCCTGATCTCTTAAGCTGCCTGAAGTTCGCACCCTGCTTGATGCATGTAAGAGCAAGCTCCTGGTCAATGACCAGACTGCCCGAAATCATATTAATCCCATAATCAAATATAATGTTTGTCATTGGCGTTGTCGGTCCAAGGAGCATTGTGAAGCTAGATCTCGGGCACAGCGGTAAAAGGCCTTTCAATGTGTGATTGATAAGGGTTGTGCTTGAGATGGCAATCACATCGGATTGGGGAAGATACAGCGTTGCGTCTTCTTCAGGATAATCGCCCGGTTTTTGCCATTTCTCGATGACCCACAGATTTTTTGCTACGTTTCTGAGATCATCGACGAAGGGGAAATGACCAATAATGGAGACGCTCTTGCCCTTGCCTTTCTCCATGATGATGTGGCCAGCATTTGCCTCCGTACAACGGGACATATCTACGGGAATGAGGGAATTGATTGCCGCAAGCCCCAATGAGGCTTTTTCGATGTCTGTTGAAAGAGACAATTGTGCAAGCTCTGCCGATGTCTTGCCGGTCAAAAGAATGGGCTCAGTATCTTCATGGTCGTGGACGCAATCACGGAGCATGGTGGAAGATAGGCCACAGAACCTGCTTACAACAGCCGTCCAATAAACGCCGCGTATAATGTCATCAACGGGTGCGTCATGATCAATTACGGATAGAATGTGATTTAATACTTCCACTAAGCCTTCATGCTCCCTATGCAGCAAACGTATACGATGTACCGGCCGTATTCAGGATGAACTGCTCCGGCATTTCTCTGGCGAAGCGCATCACTGCCTCAAAACCGGTACAATGGGTGGGTACGATATAATCAGGGGCAAAGCCCTTTATATCCTCAATGTAACGGTCGACAAGACTGTTCTGAACATTGGCCAGGTGGAATCCACCAATGATAGCGTAAATTTTGGATATCCCTGTCATGCTAATGGCGTGTTTGATGATATTGATGATTCCTATGTGGGCGCACCCGGACAGGATTACAAGGCCTCGGTTTTTTACAACAAACACCATGGCGAGCTCACCCACAAAAAAGTCCTGTTCCAGGCCATTCCCTCTCTTGATGAGCAGGTTCGGGTTCCCTGTCTCATACTCAGTCACGCGGGGAACGGGACCCGTAACGTAACCTCCTGGTATTATTTCACGGGGTTCCCTCACCTCTTTAATGGCAACAACACCAAGCTTTTCTATCTTATTCTTCTTAAGGGCGCCAATATCTATCGGCTCCTTGTCCGAAGGCCGAAGGGCAAATCTATGGGAAAAGGTTTCTTCACCCACAAAGAGAGGGGTGCCTTTTGGGATACGGTTCCCATATTTTTTGAGAAACCCCATCAAGCCACCCCAGTGGTCAAAATGACCGTGGCTCAGAGCCATGGCACTGATCTTGCCCACATCGATGCCGAGAACCTTTACATTGTGGCTCATGCCTATGGGATCCATGCCATAATCAAAAAGAAGGCTTGTGGAAACCCCATTCACCTCGGTTTCCACATGGTAAGAAAGGCCGTGCTCAGCATGGATGATCGACCCGGGTTTCGAGCGGAACGGTGTGGAGACTTTGGTGTCAGGTCTCAGGGCATCGTAATAATTGTCCGTGATTACTGTTACAACCAAGCTGTCGATCTCTTTGACTATCTTGAGCCGTGTCGGCATATCTACCACACCTCCTCGATTACATAACCGCTCTAATTAACTTCTTAATGATCACATGTATTCGCGCCAGTTTGCAAGACACCCTTCAGATAATCCTCAACGATTGCACGGGGTTCCTCCCCCTGGGCACCCGTTACTACGTTGACGCCTTGTGCCGCAAAAAGATCTTTTGCCCTGCTCCCCATGCCTCCAGCTATGATACAGTTGACTCCCTGCTGTGAAAGCCACGGGGGCAGTAATCCCGGTTCGTGAGGTGGCGGAGTGATGTAGGTCTCGTTTACCACCTTGCCCGCTGCATCGGTATCGATGAGGGCAAAGGCCTCGCAGTGACCGAAGTGGGCGCATAGTTTACCTTCGTTTGTGGGTACCGCAAATTTCATTGAAACCTCCTTGTTGGACGGAGAAACGATGTCCACTTTATCTGTATTCTGTAAAGAATCGTCGCCAGAAGATTTATTTTCGGTATCTTTTCGAATACCCGCTGGCTCGTTTTTCCCGGATTGTACTATTTTCTCAACCATATCATCGAACACCTTCGCTGCTGCTGATTTGGAATAGTAGTAGACATACGGTTTTTCCTCGTCGCCGCTTCGAGCGATATCAGGATCGAGAGGGATGCTCCCAAGAAATGGAATCCCATACTGGTCGGCGAGAATCTTACCTCCGCCTTTAGAAAAGATGTCCACGGTTGTGCCGCAGTGTGGGCATACAAATCCACTCATATTCTCGATAACCCCTACCACGGGAAGTTCAAGCTGTTTGCAAAAGGTGATGCACTTCTCCACGTCAATGGTGGCTACCTGTTGGGGTGTGGTAACAATCACCGCTTTTGATTTGCCTTTCAAAAACTGGGCCACGGAAAGAGGCTCATCGCCGGTTCCGGGTGGGCAGTCAACGACGAGGTAATCAAGATTGCCCCACTGGACGCGACCAATAAAGTCCTTGATCAGGCCAGATTTGAGAGGCCCTCTCCAAATCACGGCCTGTTCGGTTCCCTGGAGCAGAAAACCCATGGACATGACCTTGAGGAGATCCGACTCGTATGTTACGGGAACGATCTCCTCCCCCTTTACTACCGGCCACTTACCCGTCAGACTCAGGAGCTTTGGAACGCTTGGCCCGTGGATATCCACGTCCATGAGGCCGGTCCTGAGTCCCCTTAAGGTCAGGCTCAAGGCAAGATTCACCGCAACGGTGCTCTTGCCAACTCCGCCTTTACCAGATAAGACGATGATAATCTGGTTGATTTTGCTGAGCTTCTCAGCCATGGCAACCTCATCCAACAGTGGATTTCTTTGATTCTCTTGTTCACACGTACTCATAATTCCTCCAAAATCTTTAGTAGTTTTTTATGGATTATCCGGATAATCTCACTCGCTTGACTATCGGGCGCTCTATCCAGGATTGTTGTTGCCTGTATCTGAGCTTCAGTTATTTTTGGCTCATAGGGAATTGCACCGAGAAACGAGCTTCCCTTTGTAACGCAATATTCTTCGATGCGCTTGCAGTAATCGGGATTCACATCACTCTTGTTTACTATTACACCCGTTTTGCACTTAAAAAACTGGGCGAGATCGATAATTCGTTCAAGATCATGTAGGCCCGAAATGGTCGGCTCTGTAACCACAACCGCCACATGTGTGCCGGTCATGGACGATATAACCGGACAACCGATGCCCGGCGGACCATCGATGACGACAAGGGGAGTGCCGTTCTTTTCAGCCAGGGCTCTTGCCTCATTTCGCACCATAGCCACGAGTTTACCTGAATTCTCTTCGCCTGGAAGTAGCTCCGCATATACAAAGGGACTGGAGTACTTGTCTTTGCATATGTAACAGGAGCCGGCACGAGATGAGGGGAAATCCACTGCGCCGGCAGGACATAGGATATAGCAGGCGCCACAGCCCTCGCACTGACGATGATCGACAACATAATCTTTAGAAATAGCCTCGAAACGGCAGACCTCCCTGCATGTTCCGCAACTGGTGCAACAGGACGGATCGATGGTTGCCTTTTTTCCTCCAATAAATTCCTTTACTTCAAGCACAACTGGATTGAGGATCATGTGAAGGTTAGCGGCGTCAACGTCGCAGTCTGCCGCCACCCTGTTTGTCAGGAGACTCGCCAGGGCTCCGACGACAGAGGTTTTTCCCGTACCGCCTTTTCCGCTTACCACCACTACTTCTTTGATGTCATTCATGCCTTACCGCCTGTGACTGATTTGCCGAATACCTTTCCAAGATTTATTGCAAGATCGTTGAAAAGAGGTATGTATTCAGGAAGCGCTTCGATAATGATATCGCCCCTGGAATAACGCTCTGCGATCCTACGGTCCTCCGGAATGCGGCTGAGAACTTCCAACCTATGCTCCCTAATATACTTTTCCATTGGCAGAAATTCATCCCTCTCGCGGTTGATGACAAGCCCCAAAGAGATTCCAAGTTTCTCCGCTACGACAACCGCTATGGAAAGATCGTGAAGCCCGAAAGGTGTTGGTTCCGTAACCATGACAACAATGTCGGCATTACCGATGCTCGCCACCAAAGGACATGCTGTACCGGGGGGCGCGTCGATGATATGCACCCAGGTATCTCCACCCCGTGCCTTGACCTGTCTGATCAACGGTACCGCCATTGCTTCTCCCACGTTCAATATGCCATGGACGAAAGCGATGTTTTGAACGCCCCTGCCCTCCTCAATGCGTCCTATCTCCCTCTTGTCCTCAGCGATAGCGTCCTCAGGGCAAACGTGGATGCAGAGACCACAGCCATGGCACAATCCGGGGAACACGAGGGGTGGGATCTTGGGGAGACTGACCAGGGCGTTGTACTGACACTTGGCACTGCATTCTCCGCAGAAGGTGCATTTATCTTCAATGATTTTAGGTACCATGACGGTAGCAGATGTCTGAGATTCTATTTTAGGCTTGAGAAAGAGATGGCCATTTGGTTCTTCAACATCACAGTCCAGGTACTGGACAGACTGGCCGGAAGTAGCCAGGAAATAGGCAAGGTTAACCGCCACAGTAGTCTTCCCGGTACCACCTTTTCCACTTGCAATTGCAATATTCATATCACGTTCCTGTTATGCCCTTGTCATGGCTGTGCCGCAATTGGGACATTTCTGCTCGATACAGGGAATGCCTCTTTGGTGTGGAGCCCTTGCTCCGCACTGCGGACAAAGGCATTCACCGTCTGGTCCTAGCCCTCTTCCACCCATCCGGCCTCTTCCACCTCTTCCTGCGCCCATACCTTGGCCTGCGCCGGTACCGCTTCCCATACCCTGCCCACCGCCTTGTCCTGAGCCTTGTCTTCTATTTGTTGCCATTGCTTACCTCCTTTGTTATTACCAGTGGGATGATACATCTGCACCGGTGAGTTTTACCAGTTTACCTTCCTCGAAACTCTTAATAGCCTCGGCAACAGTCATATTTGTTGCAGAATATACTTCAAGCCCCGCCATCTGTATTACCTGAAATGCTTTTGGCCCGAAATGACCACTGATAATCGCTTTGGCCCCTGATTTGACCATGTTCTGGGCGGCCTGGATGCCTGCTCCCTGCGCTGCGTTGAGATTCATGGAATTATCC
>Ga0105103_10000598_pt1 | contig 20456 bp, 14 predicted proteins | sample PPLLaktember2015_2_FD_79107 | JGI IMG/M metagenome (GOLD analysis project Ga0105103, IMG submission 79107) | Freshwater sediment microbial communities from Prairie Pothole Lake near Jamestown, North Dakota, USA - PPLs Lake P7 Core (6) Depth... | ecosystem: Environmental > Aquatic > Freshwater >...
AAAGGTATAGATTCCCGTGATGAAGAACGGTGTATTGAATCCAAAACAGATTGGAATCTCAAAGAGACCTACCAATTCAAAGTGGTGTGGGACACCGAGCGCGCATATTGTTTTTTTAACGGACAACAGGTCAGTGTTTTGCCTTTTGCCGGTCAGGTCGAGCCATTCCTTTACTGTTTTCTGGGCACCGATAATGTCTATCAGGCGCAACCCGGCCCGATTTATTCGAATCTGCGTCTTTATGGCCCCGACAGCAATTTTCATGAGACGGTTATTTTTTCCGATGTCACCATCGCCTATAAAGTTCCCGGCTACACGGAAAACGGCTACGGCCACAGCATTTCCTGGGCGGATGTCGACAAGGACGGCCGCTATGATTTGTTTGCCGGCAACGCTGTGCGGGATCAGAAAACAGCCGATTTGCTCTATATGAACAAAGGTTCTACTTTCTACGAGGAGGCGAAAAGCCGCGGCGTCGCTGATTGGGGATTGACGCACAGCATCGTTTCGGCTGATATCGATAACGATGGTGATTTGGATGCGTTTTATTCAAACATGCCCGTGTATGAAGACAAACACGACGGCTTGGGCCGCAACATGCTTTATCGAAACGACGGCAAAGGATTTTATTCGGATATCACCACCTGGGCAGGACTCTCTGATGAACTCAATGAAAGTCGCGGCGCGTTGGCAGCAGATTTTAATCAGGATGGCTGGCTCGATCTCTATGCGGTGAACTGGGGACTACCCAATGAAATGTATCTGAACCGTGGAGACGGACGAATGATCCGAGTGCATCAGGGTGCAGATGGTCCAAGTGATGATCGTTCCGAGAAAACAGGCGTCACGGCTGCTGATTTCGATAACGACGGAGACATCGATCTCTATGTTTGTCGACGTGAAGCGAATGATTGGTTATTTGTCAATGACGGACAGGGTTATTTTAGCGAAAAAGCGGCATCATTGGGCGTCACGGTCGGCGGGCGCAGTCACGGCGCGGTTTTTGCCGATATCGATAATGACGCTGATCTCGATCTTTTCGTGGTGAAATATGGAATGACGACCGGCGATCTTCCGCTGATGAATGTCTTCATCAATGACGGTCATGGGGCATTTATCGACAAGACCACACAGTATAACCTGCCGATAAGCGGATATGGGCTCGCTTTCGGTGATGTTGATAATGACGCTGATCTCGATCTGCTGCTCGTATATAACAACGATAAAGATCCAGGCGCAACACCGCGAATTTTCCTCAATGATGGAATGGGCAATTTCGAAAAAATCCTCTGCCATATTGAAGTTCAGGCCAAGGATGCCAGAGGGACTGCTTATGCCGACATCGATGCTGATGGGGACATCGATTTTTATGTCGCCTGTAAGGACGGCCGCAATTATTTGTTCCGTAATGATTCTAAATTGTCCGCTCATTATATCGATGTTCTCTGCCGAGGCCCCAAAGGCGACCGAGGCGGTTTCGGTTCAAAAGTGACCGTATACATGCCGGGATTTATCGGCGATCCGCAACACATTTTAGGTTACCAAGAGTCGGTATCCAATTTTGGCTACCTCTCTCAAAATCAAACCGCACTCCATTTTGGACTCGGCGGACACAACAGCTGCGATGTTCGGATTGTCCGCACTGACGGGCTTGTTTTTAATTATATCGGCGTGCCGGCGAATCAACAATTGATCATGGGCAGCGAACCGCCAATGAACGGCACTCTGACTTTCGTCAGCGGCGCTGATCAAAAGGGAACTCCCAATATTCCCTTGGCGCTGCCATTCGTGGTTCGCCTAGTGGACGACAAGGGCGTCGGCATAAAGAATATGCAGGTGATGTTCACGCCGCAGAATGGCGGCCAGATGATTGAATCGCAGCCTGTGCTGACTGATGCGGATGGATTCGCACGATCGACATTCCGACCCGGCGCAAACGAAGGCGAGTATCTTATCGGAGCAACATCATATCTTACCGGACAACAACGAATAGAATTTCGTGCGATTATCGTTGCACCGGAAGTGTATAAGCTGGTGAAAATCTCCGGCGATGAGCAGCAAGCCCAACCCGGCCGACCATTATCCCTGCCTCTTGTTGTACGAGTTGTCAATCAAAATAATGTGGGTTCATCTACGGCTTTGGTAACGTTCGAACCTCAGAATGGCGGCAGGCTATTGGAATCACAGCCGATATTATGCGACCATGAAGGATACGCACGAGCGAACTACATACTCGGCGCTGTTGAGGGAAAATATGTTGTCACTGCACGCAGCAGTCAAACAGACACGACCAGAATTCGCTTTTCCGCCTATGCCATCACTCCTCATTATTCTTTGCGCATTGTGAGCGGCAACTTTCAGAGCGGGCCGGCAGGCGCCGCATTAGTTGATTCCTGCGTTGTGCAGGCAACCGATGATCTCGGTCAACCCGCATCTGACCTGCAGGTGACTTTTTCAATTGCTGAAGGGTCCGGCTCTATAAATGGCGAATCTCTGAGCGTCATTTCGACGGACGCCGGAGGACGCGCTGCGGTTCAATGGACGCTAGGCCCCAGAGTCGGGACTCAAAAATTGATGGTGAAACACCAGGATGATACTGAAGAGTTTGTCGCGACAGCGTTTCCCTCAACTCCGGCGTTGCTTTCTGACGTCACGGCCGCGCCGCAGACGCCCTATATTGCCGGAAAAACCTATCCTTTTGCCTGTCGGCTTGAAGATCAATTCGGCAATTTTGTGCCCGATCGTGTGATCGTTTTCAAAATTCTTTCCGGCAGAGGAGATTTGGCCCAGGCGCAGGAGCAAATGGCGTTGACCGATGAATTCGGCATCGCCCAAGTCAATTGGACGTTGGGTCGCAATCATTTGCAGTCGAATGCACTGCACGCCTCGCTTCAGGACGCAGACGATGATGCCCTCAAGATTGTTTTCCAAATTGAGGCAGCTGCACCTTCTATAGAGAGATCTGTCATCCGTGCCGAATCTCCGGCGATCGCTGACGGCGTGATGAGCATCCCTATCACCGTCACCCTTTTGAACGATGAGGGAAAGGGACTGCCTGATTATCCCCTCCAGATTCACGTCAGCGGAAGCGATAATAACCTGGTTCAACTCGACATGCAGTCCAATGATGAGGGCATTGTGCGCGCCAGTCTATCAAGCGGACGGGCGGAGAAGAAAGTGATCACGGCTTACTCGCCGACTTTGGGCGCTGTTCCGGACTCTGCCGTCGTTTTCTTTGTCGAACCCACTGCCCCGCAGTTGCGTTTGCAGACCATTTCGGGCGACGGACAGACTGGGGTAGTCAATACACCTCTGGGTGAATCGTTCAAGGTGAAAATCCTCGACGAGTTGGATCATCCTCAGTCCAATGTTCAACTCTATTTTGAGGTGATCCACGGAGGAGGATCTTTTTCCGGCCAGTCCTCCCTGACTCTCTCCAGTGATCCCGATGGCGTCGCTCTGGCGCTTTTAACGCTTGGTAAACATGCGGGCCACAACAGTGATTCGGTGCGTGTTTCATTGCCCGCTTTTAGAACCGCACCGAACTATTTTGTTGCACATGCACTCGCCGGCGCGCCGGCAAAGCTGATGCGTATGCTGCCGGATTCTCTCATCGCTGCTGCGGGAGATTCTATTCCGCTTTTTGTGAAAGTCAATGACGCTTTTGACAACGCAACACCCAATATTCCGGTTCGTTTCAAAGCCGATGAGGGCGCGGTGATGTTGGAAGAACAACCGGTGGTGACCGATAACAATGGTTTGGCTCATTCGACGGTTATTTTAGGACCAAACGCCGGCGTTTTTACCATCACAGCAGCGGTGGAATCGTTGCCGTTGTTGTCATTTCACGTTCTTGTCCTCGATCGTCGAGAATATTTAGTCCCGCTGCCCGCGGACACTGTGATATTAGATCAGGAAAATGACGTCGAGTTGGCGGTGCTATGTGTGGACAAGTCAGGAGCTCCAATTGAGAATGTATCGGTTCTTTTCAGCAAACTGAGCGGAGAGGGAATGTTCGTCCGACCGACGACGGTCACCAGCAACCTTGAAGGGTATGCGTCCACCATGTGGAGACCCACCAGGAGTCAGGAATTGACGATCCTAGAAGCCAAAACAGAAAATGATCAGGTTCGTTTTTACATCCGCTTTCAAATACCTTCCTCTGTCCGAGAGGCAAATCCCTACCCGTCATCATTCGCATTGGGTGAAAATTTTCCCAATCCATTCAATCCTTCCACCACCATTCCCTTCACGTTGGCGGAAGCCGGTCACGTGTCGTTAGTCGTCATAGATGTCAATGGGAGGGTGGTGCGCACACTGGTCAATGGCGATTTGAATGCGGGTGAACATCATGTTGTTTTTGAAGCGGCTGAGCAAGAAAGTTCGTTGCCGTCCGGAATTTATTTTTATAAACTTGACACTGAGAAATTTCGAGCGGTCAAACGACTCTTGCTGATCAAATGATGCAATCGCAAAGGCAGATTGTTTTCAAAGTGAACCCATGAGTTGCCTGTGTCGACTCAAGACAGGTGAAATAAGGAATCCCCAAAGATCAACACTCGAGGCGAGGCTGAGCAGCCTCGCCTCGAGCATAACATTACAAGTAATCGTTGCGAAAATCTTTGATCTTGGCTTCGCTCTTGACTTTGGTATACCAAAGGGTGAACATCTGATTTCGCTGACGTACGGTCAACTGCGATTTCAGCATCTCTTTCTGCTGTTCAAAATCGGTTTCATTGAATTCAGTTTTCTGAAATAGCTGGATCAGATAATAACCCCGACTTCCCTCGACGGGTTGGGAAATGTCGCCTTGGTTCAAGCTGAGAGCGACGCCCGCAAATCGCGGTTCCTTGCCGACGCCGGCAATCGAACGTCCAGCTGTAAATTCATCAGTAGTTGTCACACCCAAATTCACCGATTGTGCAATGGCTTCCAGCGACGATCCTGCACCCAGTTTGTCATAGACGGCCTGTGCAGCTTGCTTAGCCAGATTCATTCGCGCTTCTGTTTTCAAGGTGGTCACTATGCTCGAGCGAACGGCATCCAGTTTCGGTACGGCTTCTTTACTGATCTCTTTGAGTTCAGCGACCAGATAGCCACGATCAAGGTAGAGCACATCGCTGACATCGCCGATTTTCGCGCGAAAGGCAAAACGGCTGACGCGCTGTTCCATTCCGATACCGGGAATAAAACCATCACTGGTGAAGGGCTGCGTGGTCGCGATTTGGAGTTTTTCTTCTTCCGCCACGGTTTTCAAGTCGGATTCTTTTGAGGCCTCAGCCAGGTACAAGGCGTTATCTCGAAGCGCATCGCGTGTGGCATTCGAAGGCTCGATTTTCAATAAAATATGACTTGCCTTAACCTCTTCTTCTCCATCGACTTGGCGTTTATCATCTACTTTGATGAGATGAACGCCGAATTGAGTGACCACTGGTCCGACAATATCACCCACCTTGGCTGCAAAAGCCGCATCAGAGAATGGTTTGACCATGGCTTCCCGCTTGAAATACCCCAAGTCTCCACCATTTTCCGCCGATCCGGTGTCCTGAGAATAAATCCCCGCCATTTCAGCAAAAGTTCTCCCGGACCGCGCATCATTCATCAAGTCCTCCATCTGTTTGAATACAGCCTGACTGTCGGATCGAGTCGCCTGGAGTTCAAACAGAACATAATCCAATACGCGCTTTTCTTTTTCTATAAAGTCTTTACTATGTTCGTCATAATATGCCTTGATTTCATTTTCACCGGGTTCGCTCTCTTTGCCGGCGAAAGAGGAAGCATCAAAAAACAGATAATTCACCCGCATTTTGATATTGTTTTTCATGTATTCAAGACGGGCATCGTCATCAGTGATCAAAGTCGAGGCATTGATCATATTGCCCAGCTTTTGATAGGGCATTGCGTTCTGCAGATAATTGACGACACTCTGCCATTGGCTGTCCAATTGAGGGTCATTGAGCGCGGCCTGATATCTGGCCATGTCAAAATTACCCGTCGAATCCTGGAATGCAGGGGTGTTGCGGATGATATCCGGAGGATTATTCCACAATTCTTCACCGACCTCATCATCAGTCGTGGTCAGGTTCATTTGGTCAATGACGTCGCGCAGCAGACGCTGTTGAATCAGCCGCTCAAAAACCTGATTTTCAACCTGTTGAAGTTGATATCCTTCAATGTCTTCCCCTGTCTGTTCCCGACGCGCTTTTAATTCCTGTTGATAGGCATCGTTGAACTCTTCGTAAGAAATCTCGTCACCATTCACCTGAGCGATGACGCCTTGGGGACGTTTGCCGCGGAAGCCTCCCATACCCCAATCAAATATGATGGTGGCAATAAATGCGAGAACCAAAATCAGCAGTATAGTCTTCATGCTCTCGCGCATTTTGTTCATGACAGCCATAATAAATCCTCAACACAATAAAATATTAAGGTGATTTGTAGTTTAGCAAAATAAAGATAAACCAAAAAATATAACCTTAAAATGCATAAAAATCAAGACCTTTTTCATGATTTGTTCCTGATTTCCTGCAGATGTCCGGCACCGATGCGGCTGCCCGGCACCTTTTTCATTGCTTATTAAAATGAAATGTGTTATGTTTATTTAGAATATCTCGGAGTCAGGTTGTGATTGCTGAAATTATCCTGGTCAGTCTTTGGGGCGGCATGGTCGCCTTGGATACCACCGCAGTTCTTCAGGTGATGATTTCACGACCCTTGGTCGCCTGCACCACCGCCGGATTGATTTTAGGAAATCTTCCGCTGGGTTTGACTATGGGCATCCTGCTTGAACTTTTATACGTCAGTGAACTTCCCGTGGGTGCAGCCCCATTCGCGGAAGGCAATGTCGGTTCAACCGCCGCGGCAACAGTCGCTGTATTAACAGCGAGAGCGGCGCCAGAACGAACGGCCGCTGTGATCGTCATTTCTCTTCTCCTTGCGGTGATGATCAGCATTCTGGGCGGCCAACTGGTTAATCTGATGCGCCGCATGAATACGCACCTTTACACCCGCCTGAGTAACCGCCGACAGTTAAAACCGAGGCATATCAATTTTGCCCAAGCGGGCGGCATCCTGATGGCGTTTTTAATCGGATTCGTCTGCGTAATGGCGGCATCATTACTCTTTCCGCCGCTTTTGCCGCTGCTCATCGCGTTGATACCGATAAATTACGATAAAATTCTGCAACCCACAATGGGCGGATTGTTGGGCGCCGGCTGTGTTTTTCTGGTTCACATGTTCTGGTCGCAAACCCGCAATAAATGGCTTTTGTTGTTTGGTTTTGGAATCGGTCTAATAATCATTTATCTTCGTGTATTATGAGAAAACGAACGCGTCATATCGATCGCTGGAACATATTCATCCGTTGTTTTGTCATCCAGGCTTCATGGAATTTCAAGTCGCTGCTGGGACTGGGATTTTGTTTCTGCACCATACCCTTGGCCCGCAGACTGTTCAAAACACCGCAGGAGCGCTCCTCTTTTCTCCGACGCCATTTGGAATTTTTTAATTCCCATCCCTACTATGCCACCTGGTGTCTCGGCGCGGTCACTCGGCTGGAAGAAGAGGCGATCGAGAAGCGATGGCCGGATAAGCATCCCATTTCGCTTTTTAAAAATCGGATGACCGGACCCCTGGGCAGCCTCGGCGACCAAATGTTTTGGAGCCGCGTGAAGCCTCTATTCATTGCCGTTGCTCTATGTCTGGCGATGCTGATCGGCTGGTTTGCCATCCCAATATTTCTGATTCTCTATAATATTCCGCACTTTAATACCCGAATCAAAGGAATGAAACTCAGCTATCAGTTGGGCTTTGATGTGATCAATGTGATGGCCAAAAAACATCCGCAAAAATATTTCAGCGTGATTTCCGCTCTGGGATTGATCGTCACCGGCATCCTGGTGATGTTGGCTGCGGATTACAGTCTCGGCTGGAACCTCTCGGTTTTTGCTGCCTTTTGGGGGAGTTCAGTAATCGCCCTGATCCTCATTCAATTAAAAAAATCGATTAATTGGGTCATCTCGGCGACGGTTATTTCCAGCCTGCTCATCGGCTGGTTGTTTACATTATAATCAGACAGTATCTTAATCAATAGCATCGCATGTTGTTAAAATCCTTTATCGTTCAGAACAGTTATGGAATTCACGCCCGTCCTGCGCGGCTGATCGTTGAAACGGCATCCAAGTTCCAATCGGACATTTCTTTAGAGAAAAATGGCGAAATGATCAATGCCAAAAGCATCATGGGCATTTTAATGTTGGAGGCGCGTAAAGATTCTGAATTGATTTTACGAATTCAGGGAGTAGACGAGGAACCGGCGATGAACGCTCTGACGGAGGTGTTCGAGCGTATCACCACTCTGCGGGAGTGGGAAAACATCTAATGATTCCGAAGAGGACACAGGATGATGAATAAACCTGAATTCCAACTGCACGGTGTACCCGCTTCCCCCGGGATCGCGATCGGTCGCGTCAAAGTGCTGTCCGGCGATTTGGCTAAACCTGAGAAAAAAGAGATCTCTGAAAGTCAGATCGTCACCGAAATTGAAATCCTTCAGCGCGCTCTGCAGAATTCCATTAAAGACCTGCAGGCGACCTATAAACGAACGGCTGCAATCTACGGAGAAGAGCCTGCCCAGATATTCCTTGTACATCAGACTATTTTGACCGATCCTGTCATTGTCGATGAATGTATCAAGCGCATCAATAATGAAAGAATTTCTGCAGAGAATGCATTTTCTCTGGTGATGGAAAAGTATGTCCGCTTGTTTACCGGCATGTCTGATGAAGTCTTTCGTTCGCGCAGCACTGATTTGCGTGATCTGACGCGTCGCGTCATTCGATACCTTCATGGCGAGGGTGAAACGCCTACCCCCAAACTGGATGAAACCGTTATTTTATTTGCGCGGGAATTAACCCCCTCGGATACTGTGCGACTGGAACGGGAAAAGGTTCTCGGTTTTGCCATGGATTTCGGCGCCCGAACATCGCATGCCACTATCATCGCCCGCTCCATTCGCGTTCCGGCAATCGTTGGATTGAATAATGCCGCTGAAAAAATAAATGACGGTGATCTGGCCATCCTCGATGGTGATGAGGGGGTATTGATTCTCTCCCCTTCCGCTCAGACGCTCGCCCGATATGAGAAAAAGTATACTAAATATCAAAAAATGGTTCATTTGCTGGAGAGTATCAAATCTCTGCCAGCAAGGACTTTGGATGGCAAAGACATCGACTTGGCATCCAATATTGAATTCCCCAATGAAGTGGACGGCATTAACGATCTGGGCATTGGAGGCATCGGCCTTTACCGCACAGAATATTTATTTCTTTCCGCCAGCGAGGACCCTTCGGAAGAACAGCAGTTTCTGGAATATAAAGAGATTGTGAGAAAGCTTAATCCCAAATCCGTTATCATCCGTACATTCGATCTGGGAGGCGATAAATTACCGACTTTTCTTCATCTTCCTGCCGAGCAAAATCCTTTCCTCGGTGTACGCGGAATCCGTCTCTATCAAAATGGCGGCAAGGAAATCTTTCATACCCAACTGCGGGCCATCATCCGTGCCAGCGTTTTTGGTTCACTGCAGATCATGCTGCCGATGATTTCCTGCGTTTCGGAGGTTACCTATTGCCGTGAGATTATCAACAAGGTGAAGGAGGAGTTGCGGCGGGAAGGCAAGCCTTTCGCAGAATCAATTCCCCTGGGCGCCATGATCGAAGTGCCCTCCGCAGCGGTCAGTGCTGATATCATTGCCGCAGAATGCGATTTTTTGAGCATAGGAACCAACGACTTGATTCAATATACCCTCGCCGTGGACCGGGGCAATAAGAATATGGATTATCTCTATCAAGCGCACAGTCCTGCAGTGATCCGTCTGATCAATGATGTGATTCATAAAGGTCATCAAAAAGGCGTCTGGGTGGGCATGTGCGGTGAAATGGCGAGCGATTCGCTCATGACTATGATCCTTATCGGAATGGGGTTGGATGAGTTCAGCGTCAGTCCTGTTTCTCACCTCCTGATCAAAAAAATCATTCGATCGGTTGATGTCGCTTATTGCCAAAAACTCACCGAAGAAGTACTCCGGAAAACTTGTACTAAAGACGTTTCAAATTACCTGAAAGAAAAGTTTCATAATAAATTTCCCGAGTTGAAATAATATTCTGAATTATTAACCAACGCATAACCTTATGATACAGAAAGAAATGTTCAAGCTCGATCGATCAAATATGTTTGATTTGATCGTCAATTTTCCACAACAAGTTGAAGACGCCCTGTCATTACAGCCTGCTTTGCCGCTGCCGGATATCAATGCATCCCTGCAGCAGGTGGTTTTCACCGGAATGGGCGGTTCGGCGATCGGTGGTGAATTACTGCAGGGCTTGTTTTATGATCAAATCGATCTGCCCTTGATTGTAAACCGTTCCTATGATCTGCCGCAATTTGTCGGAGAATCAACGCTGGTCATTGCCGCCAGCTATTCAGGCGATACTGAAGAAACCTTGTCTGCCGCGAAATCCGCCGCCAAGCGCGGAGCGTCGATCGTCTGTGTATCGTCGGGCGGCAAGCTTGCTAAATTGGCCGGAAAACATGAATATGGATTGGTTCAAATTCCCGATGGAATGCCGCCGAGGACGTCGTTGGGGTACATGTTTTTCGCCATGCTCACCATCATGCAGGAATATGGCCTCATGGCGGTCTCGCCTGTGGAGCTTCAGGAAACTCTGGCACTGCTTCACAAACTGGCCAAGAGATATGGCGAATATGAAAACCCGGAAAATCCGGCTGTACGCCTGGCCAATGCTTTGGTGGGTAAAGTGCCCGTCATCTATGGTTCCCAGGAGCCGAACTCCGCTCTGCCGCTGCGATGGCGCAATCAGCTGAATGAAAACAGCAAAATGATGGCGTTCAGCAATCTGTTGCCGGAAATGAACCATAATGAAATTGTCAGTTGGAATCCTGCCGGCGGTTGCCTGAACGTTTTTCACGCGCTGCAATTGGTGGATGATTTCCAATCACCGGACATCAGCAAACGTTTTGAAATCACTCAGAACATTATTAAAAAGCAGGGCGTGCCGGTTACGGAAATCAAATCCAAAGGTGAATCACGGCTTTGTCGGACATTCTCCTTACTGATCTTGGCCGATTTTGTCAGCTTTTATTTGGCGCTGCTCAATCACGTTGATCCGACTGCAATTGCCAACATTGACCTGCTGAAAGAAAAATTGGCCCGTTCCAACTAACTAATTGTCCAGACGGTATGAATAATGAATTTACGCAGTCTGGCGATGGCGTGGGTAATTAAATTGGCTTTTTTTGTCTTTGAATGATTGATTCGAGGAATAAATTAACCTGACAACAGGAGATGGAATTCATGTCAGAAATGCTGTTTACGTCTGAATCGGTAACGGAAGGACATCCGGATAAAATTGCCGATCAGATTTCGGATGCTGTATTGGATGCTGTGTTTGCCGATGATCCTGATGGCCGTGTGGCTTGCGAAACATTCGTGACCACCGGATTGGTGTTGGTCGGAGGTGAAATCACTACCCAGACTTATGTGGATATCCCTTCGATCGCCCGCGCGACGGTGCAGGAAATCGGTTATACCAACGCTCATTTTGGTTTTGACTATGAAACATGCGCCGTATTGACGACCATCGATCAACAGTCGCCTGATATCGCTATGGGTGTAGATCGAGATGGCGCCGGAGATCAGGGCATGATGTTCGGTTTTGCCTGCGATGAAACAAAGGAACTGATGCCTCTTCCCATTATGCTGGCGCACAAATTAACGCGTCGACTGGCTACAGTGCGCAAGTCTGGCGAAATCGACTATTTGCGGCCGGATGGAAAATCGCAGGTCACCGTCAAGTACATCGACGGCGTCCCCGTTACCATAGACACGATTGTCGTCTCCGCCCAGCATCATCCTGAAGTGGAAAATACAACGCTTCACCATGACATCATTGACAAAGTGATTTTTCCGGTTGTACCCAAGGATTTGCTTCCAGCGGATGGACCGGTCTATCATATAAATCCCACCGGCCGTTTTGTCACCGGCGGTCCACAAGGCGATGCCGGCCTAACCGGACGAAAGATCATCGTCGATACCTACGGCGGCTACGCGCGTCATGGCGGCGGCGCTTTTTCCGGCAAAGACCCCACCAAAGTCGACCGATCAGCCGCCTATGCCGCCCGCTATATCGCCAAGAATATAGTGGCCGCCGGTCTGGCTAAAAAGTGTGAAATTCAACTGGCTTACGCCATCGGCGTCGCTCAACCCGTTTCCATTCTGGTGGACACTTTCGGCACCGGCTTGATGCCGGACAAGGAAGTGGCAGCATTGGTTATCAAACATTTCGACTTGACTCCCAAAGGTATTATTTCCATGCTCAATTTGCGACGTCCCATATACAAGCAGACTGCCGCCTATGGTCACTTTGGTCGTGAGGGTGAAGGATTCACCTGGGAACGAACCGACAAGGCCGCAGATTTGAAAAAAGGATAATTTTAACTCTTCGGAGGATGAGTGAAATACGATATTAAAAATATTCAACTGGCTGACAATGGTCGGGTTCGAATCGAATGGGCTGAAAGAGATATGCCTGTGCTTCGTCAGGTTCGCGCCCGCTTTGAACAAGAAAAGCCGTTGGCAGGGAAAAAGCTGTCAGCCTGCCTGCACGTGACTGCGGAAACCGCCAATTTGATGCGTACTCTTAAAGCCGGCGGCGCTGAAGTAGTGCTCTGTGCCTCTAATCCGCTCTCCACTCAGGACGACGTGGCGGCTTCATTGGTACGCGATTACCAAATACCGGTTTTCGCCATTAATGGTGAAGATCATGCCACATACTATGCCCATATTCGTACGGCCATCGAACACCATCCGGTGATCACCATGGATGATGGCGCCGATCTCGTATCCAATATTCACTCGGATTATCCCGAGGTCGCCGCCCAGGTGATCGGCAGTATGGAAGAGACCACGACCGGCGTCATTCGACTGCGCGCGATGGCCAAGGATGGCGCCTTAAAGTTTCCGGTGATCGCAGTAAACGATGCGACCACGAAGAACCTGTTCGATAACCGCTATGGCACCGGCCAATCAACCGTGGACGGCATCATCCGCGCTACGGATATTTTGCTCGCCGGCAAAAATGTCGTCGTCGCCGGTTATGGCTGGTGCGGCCGCGGCTTTGCTTCGCGCTGCCGCGGCATGGGCTCTAATGTCATCATCACCGAGGTCGATCCCATTCGCGCCCTGGAAGCGGCGATGGATGGATTCAGAGTGATGCCCATGATCGAAGCAGCCAAAGAGGGTGATCTGTTCTGCACCCTCACCGGAGACATTCACGTGATTCGTCCGGAACACATGCAGGTGATGAAAGATGGCGCTATCATCGCCAACTCGGGACATTTCAATGTCGAAATTGATCTCGAAGGTCTGCAAAAGTTGGCGGTCAAAGGGCCGACGGAAGTGAGACGCCTGGTGGATGAATATATTCTTCCGAACAGCCGCCGCATTTATGTTCTGGCAGAAGGACGATTGATCAATCTCGCGGCCGCAGAAGGTCATCCGGCATCGGTGATGGACATGAGCTTCGCTACCCAGGCGTTGGCCACTGAATGGGTCGCGAAAAACAACGGCAACCTGGCGGTCAAGGTGCATAACGTTCCTTCAGATATCGAAGATTGGGTTTCGAAACTGAAACTAAAGAGCATGAAAATCGAGATCGACGAGTTGACCGAAGAACAGAAAGAATATCTCTCTTCCTGGGAAATGGGAACCTGATCTATTGATACAGAAAATGAGGCCGCTGCCAAGCGGCCTTTTACTCTGCGTACACCATTGACTGAGTGACGGTTGAAAAAGCTGATCGTAAACATCTTTCTCGCCATTGAATTTTTTCCCTTTTGTGTTCATGCAGAAGAGACATTTTCCAGCGCGCGTCAGTACGCGATGAGCGGCGCCTATTCTGCAATGGCCCGCGGAGCGGAAGCACTCTTTCTCAATCCGGCGAATCTGGGATTTCCGCAGAAGAAAAAATTTTCCATCAACATCATCGGCCTGGGTGCAGAACTCTCCAATAATACTCTTTCGCACTTGATGTATCAAAAATATGTGGGTACCTACCTGGATGCGGATGAGATCGATGAAATCCTTGATGAGATTCCCTCAAGTGGTTTGAATATCAACTCTAACGCAAAAATTCAGGGCTTCAGCATCGGCATCGGCTCGTTCGCTTTCGGCATTCGGGGATTCAGCAATTATTCCAGTTACTTTTCCCGCGAAATATTTGAATTGGTGCTGATGGGAAATGAGCTCAATCGTGTTTATAAATTCAATCCCATCAAAGGAGACGGCATCACCGCAGCAGCGGTCGGCGCGGCTTTTGGAAAGAGTTTTAAATTCGAACAGACAGCGATCAATGCCATGGCCTTCGGCCTGATGGTGCGATATCTGCATGGATTTTCATATGCGCGGGTGACGGCATCCGAATTTTACACCCAGACCACTGCCGCGGCGATTGAGGGGCTTGGACATTTATCGATGAATTATGCTGAAGGCGGCAATGGATTCTCGGTCACTTCCGCCCTCTCTTTTGAATTGGTGAATGATTGGACGGTCTCTTTCGTCCTTCATAATTCACTCTCGGAAATGATCTGGAATGTTCAGGCCAAGGCTCTCAACTATGATTTTCAAATCGATAAAAACAATATTGAAGCTTTTTTGGAAAATGGCGGTTCTATTGACTCATTGTTTGTCACTGCGGATTCAAGCCGTATGCTCAACTCGTTTTCGACCAGACTGCCGAGTATTTTGAATTTCGGCCTGTCCATGCCCTTTGGAAACAATTTTAATTTAAATTTTGAAATTGAAAACGGCTTTGAACGTTCATCGCTGTCATCAAACAGCCTGCGCATTTTAGCGGGCGCTGAACTCGCAGTTGCCCCGTTTTTTTATGTCCGCAGCGGCGTGTCCGTCGGCGGCAATTTCGGCAATCAATTTTCCGGCGGTTTTGGCATCAAAATTAATAATTTCTGCTGGGATTTGGCGGCTCGAACCTTTCATGGCATCACGTCCGAGACTTCAAAAGGATTCGGCGTCGCCACCAGCCTCGCGATTCGTTATTGATTCCCGCCGATCCATCTCCTCACCCTTCCCGCCTTTGTATTTTCAGAGTATTTCCGATCGTGCAGACCGCCCGACCATTAAACTGCTCAGCATTCTAATCCCACCCGCTGCCGTCCGGGATCAGATCGGATTTTACGATCTCGCCGGGACGAGTGCAGATTCCCGGCCAACACTTCCGACCCGGTAAAAAGCTGGTGTGGATTCCGGTTTGCACCTGATCGGCTAAAATCGCTCCCAGTTTTTCTCTCTTGGTGTCTACCAGCTTTCCTTTGATCGTGGAATGAATCGATCCCGAATCATGCCGATGGTTCGCCGTTATGGTGCCGCCGCCGATGTTGCAGGCCTCGCCGAGGATCGAATCACCGATATAGCTTTGATGCTGGATACGGCAACGAGGGAATATAATCGAGTTTTTGATTTCCACAGCAGCGCCGATGACGCAGCCGTCGCCGATGGATGTGCAGGGACGTATATAACAATTGGGACCAATGATGCAGTTTGTTCCAATTACCACCGGCCCCTCGATGTACGCTCCTGATTTTACCACTGTATTTTCCCCCACTTCCACATTTCCCTTGAGGACAGCACCTTCTTCTATTGATCCTCTGCTGCTGAATTGATGGGTGCGCATCAAGAATTCCTGGTGCTGCAAAAGATCCCAGGCAAATCCTGTCGGCAGCCAAAATTCCTGAATGGGAAGAACCTGAAAAGTCTGTCGGCGCGCGACATTTAGGACTGCAGAAGTGATTTCAATCTCACCCCTTTCGCTCAGAGGAGTCTGTTCCAGCTCTTCAAAAAAATCTGCCTGCAGCACATAACAGCCTATATTGACCAAATCGCCCAGATATTCTTTCGGTTTTTCCACCAGATTATAAGCTCGATACTGATCATCGACCTCATAGACGCCATACAATTCGGGATTAGACACGCGTTTCGCCAGAGCGCCATAAGATAATTGCACAAGCCTCTTAATATCCTCATGGGCAAACAGATCATCGCCGTTCATCGCCACAAATTTGTCCTTGATGTGAGGTTTAGCCTGCAGGACCGCATGGCCGGTTCCCAGCTGCTCTTTTTGCTCCTGATAGATGATCTTCATGCCGCGATACTCTGTCCCCAATTCGGCTTGAATCATTTCGCTGCGATATCCGGTGATCAGGATCACTTGATCAAAAATGCCCACCAGTTGATCCAGACTGTGATATATCAATGGTCGGTTGAGCAATGGTAATAACGGCTTGGGACGTGTGAGGGTCAATGGATAGGTGCGGGTACTTTTGCCGGCCACCATCAAGACTGCCTGCATATTTTTTCTCCTGAATCAGCAAATGAAACATTTGAATGGAAAGATTGATCGGATATTCATCTTTGAGCTTTCGTTTTTCGAATAAAGCCGAGGCCGATGACAAAGAAAGCGCAACCCAAAACTAAAAAGGTGGGTCGTTTTCCAAGTGCTGAGGCAATTAAAAATAAGGCGCCTGCCAGCAAAAACAAAATCCCTCCCAATTTGGCTTTCTGTTGATCCATGTCATTCTCCTTTAAGCTGAATGTTTGAAAATGATTGCTTTTATCAACACCTTGTTGCTATCTTACACAGAGAAAGAGTTAAAATTCACGCCTACTAAAGGTGTGTCTCCTACTCGTCATAGAAATAAAAGTTAATCATTGAGCCGTTGATTTCAAATCAAAATCGTTAATATGGTGCGTGAATCGCGCGAATTCCAGATTTTTGCCAAACCTGCGGGCGCCCGCTGCAATTTGGGTTGTCACTACTGCTATTATTTAGACAAAGAACCGCTCTCTGCGGATGGTGCTTCGCTCCAGATGCCCGATCACCTGTTGGAAACATACATCATTCAACACATCAATGCCTCAACCGAACCGATCATCACTTTTTCCTGGCACGGCGGCGAACCGACTATTCTGGGGCTTGATTATTTTCAAAAAATTGTGGAATTGCAGCACAAACACCAGCCCCTGAATCGGCGCATTGTGAATGGAATGCAGACCAATGGAACTCTCCTGGATGAGGCGTGGTGTCGTTTTCTCGCTACAGAAGGATTCTTCGTCGGCATCAGCCTGGATGGTCCGGCTGAACTGCACGACATTTTTCGGGTGAGTAAGAACCAGAAATCCACTCATTCGTTGACTATGCGCGGTTATGAGCTTTTACAGAGATTCGGCGTTTCATGCGAAATCCTCTGCGTCGTCAATGCCGATAATGTACAGCACCCGCTCAGGATTTATGAATATTTTAAAGGACTCAACGCTCGATATGTGACTTTTCTGCCGTTGGTCGAACGCATAACCGCGGCGGGCCATGTCAGTAGTCGAACGGCGCCGGCGCTTGCCTATGGTGAGTTTCTGTGCACGATCTTTGATGAATGGGTGACCCGGGATATTTCCAGGATGAAAGTGCAGATTTTCGAAGAAGCGGCTCGGAGCGCGTTTGGCCAAGACCATACGCTGTGCATTTTCAAAGAGACGTGCGGCGGTGTGCCGGTTGTTGAATGCAATGGGGATTTTTACGCGTGCGATCACTATGTCGATGATCGCCATCGGTTGGGCAATATTCGGGATACCTCGCTGGCAGACCTTTTGGATAGCCCGGCACAAAAAGAGTTTGGGCGCGCGAAACGCGACACTCTGCCGCAGGAATGCCGCAGATGCGAATTTATAAGCCAGTGCAACGGCGGCTGCCCCAAAGATCGCTTTTTACTGACTGCGAACGGTGAACCCGGACTCAATTACCTGTGTGCCGGCTATAAACTCTTTTTCAGCCATTGCCGACCCTTTATTGCCGAGGTCGCTGCCCAATGGCGACTGCACAATCTAAGCAAAAGAGAGCATATCGCAACCCAGGAACAGGCGCCACTGAAAATAGGCCGCAATGAACCCTGTCCCTGCGGCAGCGGATTAAAATATAAGAACTGCTGTTTGCACCGATCCTGAACAGTAAATGACCTCGAATGTCAATGAACCGATCAGGTCAATAATTTTTCTTTAAAAAAGGCCACTGTTCGCTGCCAGGCAAGCTCGGCAGCCTCCTTGTGATATCGAGCAGGATTCGCATCATTGTTGAACGCGTGTTTGGCGCCGTCATAGATAAAAATCTTGTACTCGATCTTGGCCGCGATCAACGCTGCCTCGAATGCCGGTATGCCGGCGTTGATGCGTTCGTCATCACCTGCGTAGTGCAGCAGGAGAGAGGCTTTGATTTTCGGCACATCCTCAATCGCCGGTTGACCGCCATAATAGGGCACGGCAGCCAGCAAATCAGGCGCATGAACGGCGACCTGATTGGTCATCGCTCCACCCCAGCAGAATCCGGTGCACCCGACTTTGCCGGTTGTGAGAGGGTTGGTTTTCAAGTATTGAACCGCAGCGACGAAATTCTTGACCGTCGCGGCACGATCAAGCTCGCCTATTTTGGTGCGCGCATCATCCTCATTTTCCGGTGTGCCTCCCAAAGGCGAAAGCGCATCCGGCGCCAGAGCCAAAAATCCCTCCAACGCCATGCGTCGGGCGACATCCCTAATGTGGGGCTGCAATCCCCTGTTTTCGTGAATGACGATCACGGCCGGCAGTTTCTGTTCTCCCGCCGGTTTGGCCAAATATGCGCGTATGTCGCCGGTTTCACCCGGATAGGTCACGTTCTCGGCAGCAAGTCGGGGATCATCTTCGGCGATGATGTCCGCTCTGAGATCGCGCGCCTTCCACAAAAGTTGTGCGGCGGCGGCGCTGCCCGCCATGATCGCCAGCTTTTGGTTGAATTCCCGACGATTCAAAGGCGCCTCGGCAAAATTAATTTGGTCATTCGGAGTTTTGTGATTCATTTAATTCGCTCCTTTCAATGTGTCCACTTTTCAGTGGCATATGCGCTTTGTGAAATTTCTTCGGAATGTTCTCGATGCGAAGACCGCAAAGATTGACATCGCACGGAGGCACGGAGACAAAATAGTAGATTTTTTCTTCGTCTCTTTAGGTCTCGTGCGAGGAAGAACCAGAAATAAATCAGTCTATGACAAAGAGTTTGGCGCCAATAAACACAAAAAACTCTGCGTTCCTTTGCTTTCAATCATCCAAATTTTCATCATCAGTGCGCAATCAAAATTCGCAGACAAATTACCAAAACCCTCCTTTGCGTCTCTTTGCGGCTTTGCGTGTGATTTTTTGGCAAATTCATGCACACGCATCTTTCAAAATCCCACGCCCAATCCGGCAGAGAAAATCATGTCCCGCGTGGGATTGGCGCCGGCGATATGACCAAATAATCCGATATTAAAATTGACTCCTTTAAACATCCACTCAAATTCGCCTCCGACATAGGTCTGGTTTCTCTCGGTTCCTCCCATGGGAAACAGCCAGGTCTGCAGAATCGACATCTTGAGTGCAGCCCCAATGGTATAACCATAATTCCCTCCAAGTCCGATATTCAGCTTTCCGCCTCCTATTCCGGGTTCAAATTGTACCAGCCAGGCATGATAGGGATAGAAGGAAAGGGAGAGGGAGACTATTTGGGGCGTGGTCAATTTGATGCCCATGGCCGACGTTCCTTGCTTTCCGGCAAAGAGCGGCAGGGTATACAGGAAAATGACCGTAAACAGGAAAAGCTTTTTCATGATCCGATTCCTCAAATGTGATATAGCCGTATTGTTTTACGGCCGGAACGGTGATCAAGTTGCATTTAATGGGTCTGTAAACGCCCTTTGAAGCGGAAAAGAATGAACATGGCACAACCTATTCGACTCTTTCCATCCGAATAAGGAGACATCCTATCTTTGCAGCAATAATTTTTTGACAACCTTCAGATCGTCCGTTTCCAGTTGATAGAAATAAAGGCCGCTGGTTTGGTTTTCAGCATGCCATTGAATCGAGTGCATGCCGGCTTGGTGCATGCCGTCCGCCAGGGTGGCGACTTTTTGCCCTGCCAAATTAAAAATCGTCAAGCGAGCGGGTGCCGAATGCGGCAGAAAGTAGTTGATGACGGTTGCGGAATTGAATGGATTGGGATAATTTTGTTCCAGGTTCGGAAGATCCGGTTGCCCAATTTCATTTTCCGGCCTCGTCTCGACCGCGACGACTGCTTCACCATAGACGGCCATCTCGTATAACGAAAATCCGCCGCCGCTGCTGGTCATGCCGTACATCCGGACATGGCGGCCGGTTTGCGGTGGAAATTCGTGAGTGATCAAACCTGCACCGGGATTATCAGCCACATACGCACATTCAGTCCACGGGCCGTCTTCGGTGTCGGAGATTTCGAGTTTATATTCTTTTCCATACACTTTCGCCCAATTCAATATGACTTTGCTGATCG
>Ga0105103_10000599_pt1 | contig 20388 bp, 9 predicted proteins | sample PPLLaktember2015_2_FD_79107 | JGI IMG/M metagenome (GOLD analysis project Ga0105103, IMG submission 79107) | Freshwater sediment microbial communities from Prairie Pothole Lake near Jamestown, North Dakota, USA - PPLs Lake P7 Core (6) Depth... | ecosystem: Environmental > Aquatic > Freshwater >...
ACGATCCCGCTGTCGCTGGTGGGCTCGTTCGCGCTGATGTACGTGTTCGGCTTCACCATCAACACGCTGACGCTGTTGGCGATGGTGCTGGCGATCGGCCTTGTCGTCGACGATGCGATCGTCGTTCTGGAGAACATCTACCGCAACATCGAGGAAGGCATGGACCGCGTGGCCGCCTCGATCAAGGGCATCAAGGAGATCGGCTTCGCGGTGGTCGCGATGACCCTGACGCTGACGGCCGTCTACGCGCCTCTGGCGTTCGCGACGGGGCGGACGGGACGGCTATTCATCGAGTTCGCGCTGGCGCTGGCCGGGGCGGTTCTGGTGTCGGGTTTCGTAGCGCTGACGCTGTCGCCGATGATGTGCAGCAAGCTGCTCAAGCACGAGCCGCAGCACGGCCGGCTGTTCACCCTGGTCGAGGGCTGGTTGAACAGCCTGACGCGCGGGTACTCGCGCTCGCTGGCGTGGGTCCTGGATCGACGCTGGCTAGTGGTCGTCCTGTGGGCCGTGGTCGCCGGCCTCGGCGGACTGTTCTTCTCGCTGCTGCGCTCCGAACTGGCACCGCTGGAGGACCGCGGCGTGATCTTCGGGCGGCTGCAGTCGCCGCCCGGCTCGACGGTGCAGTACACCTCGGAGCAGCTGCGGGCCGTCGAAAGTTACTACGAAACCATTCCCGAGGCATCCGCCTACAACGCCGTGGCCGGCTTTCCGACGGTGGACTTCGGCAACGCGATCCTGCGGCTGAAGCCATGGGAGGAGCGCACCCGCAAGCAGCAGGACATCGCGCGCGAGCTGAACGCAAAGTTCTCGCAGCTGCCGGGCGTGATCGGCTTCGCGGTCAATCCGCCGTCGCTTGGGCAATCGCCGCGCTCCCTGCCGATCGAGTACGTGATCATGGCCCAGGTGTCGTACCCCGAGCTCGACCGCATGGTGCAGAACTTCATCGCCGAGATCAGCAAGACGGGCATCGTTTTGAGCCCGCAGTCCGACCTGCGGCTCAATACGCCCGAGCTGAAGGTGGCGGTCAACCGCGACAAGCTGGGTGACGTGGGCGTCTCGGTGGAGACCGTCGGCCGAACGCTGCAGACCATGCTGGGCGGCCGCCAGGTCACTCGCTTCAAGAAGGACGGCGAGCAGTACGACGTGATCGTTCAGGTGGCGCCACGCGACCGCAGCCGGCCGAACGACATCAGTGACATCTACGTGCGGGGGCGCGACGGCACCATGGTGCAACTCGCCAATGTGGTCGACGTCGTCGAGGGCGTGTCGCCGCAGTCGCTCAATCACTTCCAGCGCCTGCGCTCGGTCACGATCAGCGCGCAGGTGGCGCCCGGCTACGCGCTCGGCGACGCGCTGAAGATGATGGACGAAACCGCCAAGCGCGTGCTGCCGCAAGGCGCGCTGACCGACCTCGATGGCGTCTCGCGCGAGTTCCGCGCCTCGCAGGGCTCGATCTACCTGACCTTCGTGCTGGCACTGGTGTTCATCTACCTGGTGCTGGCCGCGCAGTTCGAGAGCTTCGCCGATCCGTTCGTCATCATGCTGTCGGTGCCGCTGTCAATGACGGGCGCGTTGTTCGCACTGTGGGTGACCGGTGGCACCTGGAACATCTACAGCCAGATCGGCATCATCACGCTGGTCGGACTGATCACCAAGCACGGCATCCTGATCGTCGAGTTCGCCAACCAGTTGCAGGAGCGGGGTCAGGGCATCGTCGAGGCAGTCAAGCAGGCGGCCGAAATGCGGCTGCGGCCGATTCTGATGACCACCGGCGCCATGGTGCTGGGCGCCGTGCCGCTGGCGCTGTCAGTCGGCGCTGGCGCCGAAAGCCGCATCCAGATCGGCTGGGTGATTGTCGGCGGACTCACGTTCGGCACGCTGCTGACGCTGTACGTCGTGCCCACGATGTACACGCTGATGGAGCAGTGGCTGGGCAAGTGGATGGGTACGCATCACCATCACCAGGGCGACGGGCCGGTGGCCGAGCCTGCGCGCCACCCCGCCGGAGCGGAGTGAGGGGATGACCCGGCTGGTCGTGCTCGATACCGAGACCACGGGTCTCGAAGCCAAGGAAGGCCATCGCATCATCGAGGTCGGCGCCATCGAAGTCGTCGGCCGCCGTATCACGGAGCGGCGCTTTCACCACTACGTGAATCCGGAGCGCGACAGCGACGAAGGTGCACTCGCCGTGCACGGCCTGACGCGGCACTTCCTCGAGGACAAGCCAAAGTTCACCGAGATCGTCGACGACCTGGTTGCCTTCGTGAAGGAGGCGGAAGTCGTCATTCATAACGCCGCATTCGACCTCGAGTTCCTCGACGCCGAACTGGCCCGCCTGGGACGGCCGCCATTCGTGCAGCATTGCCTGAAGGTGACCGACTCACTGCAGCTGGCGCGCGAGCAGCATCCTGGCAAGCGCAACTCGCTCGACGCGCTGTGCGAGCGCTACCAGGTCTCGAACGCGCACCGCACACTGCACGGCGCGCTGCTGGACGCCGGGCTGCTGGCCGAGGTCTATCTTGCAATGACGCGCGGGCAGGACAGCCTGACGATTGACGTGCTCGCCGACGAAGGTCTGCTGGCGAGCTATGGCCCGGTGGATCCGGGCGAACTGATCGTGCTGCCGGCCACGGCGGAGGAGATCGCTGCGCACGAGGCGGTGCTGGCGGGCATCGAGAAGGAATCGAAAGCGGTGCCCGTGTGGCGCGCCGCGCCGGCCGCTACGCCGGCCTGATCAGTTCGCGCAGCTCGCGCTTCAGCACCTTGCCGGTCTCGTTCTTCGGCAGCTCGTCGACGAACACATAGCGCTTCGGCCGCTTGAACCGGGCGATGCGCTCGAGGCAGAAGAGATCCAGCTCCTCTTCGTCCGGCGTGTGGCCGGCTTCCTTGACCAGCACGGCGACGACGGCTTCGCCCCACTCGGGGTGCGGTTCGCCGATGATGGCGGCTTCCTTCACGGCCGGGTGCATCAGCAGCACTTCCTCGACTTCACGCGGATAGATGTTCGATCCGCCCGAAATGATGAGGTCCTTGCTGCGGTCGACCAGCGTCAGGTAACCCGCGGCATCGAAGCGGCCGAGGTCGCCGGTGTGCAGCCAGCCGCTGCGCAACGCCTCGGCCGTGGCCTGCGGGTTGTGCAGGTAGCCCGCCATGACGGTGTCGCCGCGCACGCAGACCTCGCCGATGGCGCCGGCGGCCGCCGGCTGATCGCGCTCGTCCAGCACCGCAACCTCGACGCCGAGCTGCGGGCGCCCGACCGAGCCGACGCGTTCGGCTCGACGGCCGTCGTGGTCGTCGACGTGCTCGGCGGCCGTCAGCACGGTGATCGTCATCGGCGATTCGCCCTGGCCGTAGATCTGCACCAGGCGTGGTCCGAGAACGTCGAGCGCACGCAGGCTGTCGGCGACGTACATCGGTCCGCCGCCGTAGATGATCGTCTTCAGGTGCGCCGGCGCGGTGCCGCGTGCGGCATAGGCGTCGACCAGCCGCATCACCATCGTCGGCGCGGCGAAGAACTTCGTGGCTGGCGTATAGGCGAGGATGTGCTGCAGTTCGTCGATGTCGAAGCCCCGCGTCGCCGGCACCAGCTGTGTTGCGCCGACCGCGACATTCGGAATCGTGTAGAGACCGGAGCCGTGCGACATCGGCGCGGCATGCAGCAGGTGATCGCCGACCTCGGCGCGATCGACGTCCGCGAGGTAGTTCAGCGTCATTGCGAGCAGGTTGCGGTGTGTCAGCACGACGCCCTTCGGCCGACCGGTCGTGCCGCTGGTGTAAAAGAGCCACGCCGATTCGTTCACGCTCGGCTCACGGCGCGGCGACACCGCACCCGACTTGAACAGGCGCCGATAGTCGCCGTCATCGACGTCGATGAAGTCCGTGCGGCCGGCGGTGCGCGCGGCGTCGATGCCGGCTGCGTCGGCCTCCGCCGTGATGAAGCACAGGCGCGCACGCGCATCGTCGAGGATAAACGCGACCTCGCGGGCGTGCAGCCGCGCGTTGATCGGGATCGCGCAGGCGCCGATCGCCCAGCACGCGTACAGAAGCTCGACATACTGCGCGCAGTTCTTCATCAGCATGCCGACGTGGTCGCCCGAGCGAACCCCCATCGCCTGCAGCCCGCCGGCAAGGTTGAGCACCCGGGTGGCGAGTTGCTCGTAGGACAGCTCCGTGCGATCACGCTCGATGACCGCAATCGCACGCGGCAGCCGGCGCGCCGTGCGGAACAGGGTGTAGGCGAGGTTCAAGTTAGTCTCCGGAGCCTTCGCATATGCTAGTCGGACGGCAGCCGGGCAGTATTGTTATGCAATAATCCGCGCCCTCGGCGACCCTCGCCGAAAGCTTCCCGAACCAGCGGGGTGGTTAGCTCAGCGGTAGAGCACTGCCTTCACACGGCAGGGGTCACAGGTTCGAACCCTGTACCACCCACCAGATCACACGGCTCCCAAGCGGATCAGTGCGGAATCCGGACCGCCGGGTCGCCGATGATGACGTAGCCACGCGCGTCGTTGTTGGCAGTCCAGAGGTTCGCGAGTGCGACCTGGTCTGCCTTCGCTCCGAACTTGAGGTTCTCCAGTTCGCCGTTGAGGTTGACCGCCAGGTCGGCGTGCCGGGCAGAGAACGCCTCCAGCGCCGGGCCCAGCCGTGATCCGTCCATCAGCGCGCCGAGGCAGTTCTCGAACGTATCGGTCTGGTTGCCTGCCCCGGGCCACATGAACGAGTAGCCCCAGGCGCGTTCCACATGCCCCACCGCGGCCAGGGCTCCACCGCCCGGCAGGCCCAGCATGCGCCGGGGCAGGTCGGCGACGAACGCATTCGGCGCGATCTGCTCGCGCACGTTGTTCCGATGTGCGTAGTCGTCGAGCTTGGGCGTGCCGGCGCTGTAGCAGGCGAAGTGGAATGCGATCATTCCTCCGAGCTGAGTGGTATCGGACAGGTCATCAGCGGAGAAGTAGAACTCGGGCGGCACGGCACCGCGGTGCGCGCGCGGCCCGGGCCACTCCTGGCAGAGCAGTGCACCCTGGTGACGCTCCTGGAGCGCATGGCTTTTGGGAAAACCCATGCCATGGCTCGCCGTGAACAGCAGACTCGGTGGCTCGCCGCCATTCAACAGCGCCTGCAGGTTCGTCCGGGTGGCATCGTTGGCGAGCATGCGTTGTACTTGCCAGCCTGAGCCGGTGCGGGCCGACTCTAGCGCGGCTGCCAGCGGTTCGACCAGCCGCTCGGCACTCATCGTCGTCGCCTGGTCGTCGGCATTGCGAACGCCGAAGAAGCAAGCCCTTCTGCCCGTGGTGCGCGTGGCTGCAGGGTCATGCGTGACGACTGTCGAGGCGTAGCGCAGGTACTCGTCGGCGGCGTCGAAGAAGATGCGACCGACCGCGTAGTTCAGGCCGAGTTCGTACTGCAAGCGGAAGGAAATGGACTCGGGATCACCGACGACGAGCAGGTAATACGGCACCTTCTTTACCTGCGGCTGGCCGGGACCAACCCCCTGTCGGGCCAGCCAGGTGCGCGCGGTGTCGTCGGGTCGAACGCCGGCGGTGCCGCCGAACTCCTTGTAGCGTGCGCCAGCCTGGTCGGTGCGCAGTTTCAGCAACGCGGCGAGCGCGGTCCGAAGCTCCGGGTCGGCGTCGTGCGCAAACACAACGCCCCAGCCTGCCTGGGCGAGATCCTGGGCGTCCACGCCCCAGGGCACGCCCATGGTCTGGGTCGTCTGGGCCTCGTGCCGCGCCCGGAGCTCGTCCAAACGCTGCGCATCGAGCGCTTCGCCCTGCGCGAGCTGGGCAACCTGCTCCGCGGACAGCGCCGGGGTCAGATACGACCCGGTCGCCGCGTCGACTCCGTTGAAGACGAAACTGTCCGTGGACATGCCGGTATCAGGTCACCCTGGCATAACGCGCACGATCCGCCGGGTCGCTCCGCACGGTCAATGAGTGCTCCGGAAACGCTGCGCGCTTTCTTTCATGACGGCACGATCAAAGTCCCAGACGAGTAGCTGGTCGCCGGCCGTGACCAGGAACTGCCCGTCCGCGCGCAGTGCCATGGCTTCGAGCGGACGATCATCCGCGAAGGCAATCGGTGTTGCCGGGCCCCCGAGCGTGCCCTGGCTCCATTCGAAAATCGCGCCGCCCCAGTCGGCCGACACGAGAATCGTGCGGCCGTCGGGTGCGCCCTTGGCGCGGTCTGCCAGTGCGATGCCCGATACGCCGCGCTGGTGGCGCTCACTCGACGCGCCCTTCTTCAGCGCAGGCAGCGACCACTCGGAGATGACACCGTCCTTGCCACCCGAGAGGAACGCGGATCCGTCAGGCAGGATGGCCAGCGAGATGACAGCGCTGCCGCTGTCGACCGATGCTGTGCGGAAGCCAGTGGCGGGCGCTCCGTCGTTGATGTCCAGCAAGCGGACGCGACCGGAATCTCCGCCGGCGGCCAGCAGATCAGACGCGGCGCTGAAGGTCAGGCTCGTAATCCGGTCCCTTCGGGTCGACGGGGCGCCGGGCTCGTCGCCGATGTCGTCATCGAAGGCGCCATCGAAGCGCTGCTCCCACGCGCCCCCGGTCGTCCGCGACCAGAGCCTCAGGCGCGGACCCTTGGCTGCCGCGACGAACACGCCATCGCGGCTGAACACCGGAGTCGTCGCGGGGCAGGGCAGAGCCTGGCTTTCTCCCTTGGTAATCAGCGTCGGCACTGGCGGCTTGCCTTCTTCAAGTTGCCAGCTCCTCACTTCACCGCTGCAGGTGGCTGTCACGAGGATCAAGCCATTGGGATGGAGTGCGAAGCGCGTGCCCTTGCCGGCATCGATTTTCCACTCGGGCACAGGCTCGACGCCTGCCGGCCGGCGGCGCCAGAACTCGATGACGCTGTCGCCGCGCGCCGCGGCGATCGTGGACCCCGGTGGATCCATCGCGACGGCATGCCATCGACCCGTCGCACCGTCGCTGTAGGCGAGCGGGCTCGCCAGCAGCGTGCCGCGCTGCTCCATATTCACCAGTTCGATGTTGCGCTTGCCGCCCGTGACCACGACGCCTTTGCGCGAGGGGTGATAGGCAACGCTGTAGAGTCGTTCGCCCAGTCCCGGAACGCGCTCGACGACGATCCGGTCCGCCAGATCGGTCAGGTCCTTGGTCCCGCCGGGAAGGATCCATCGCAGCAGCAGTCCGTCGACTCCGACGCTTGCGAACTCGCGCCCGTCGGGCGCAAACGCGATGTCGTAGATGTGCGTCAGCACGTTGTCCTGCCCGTGCCGGCCTTTCGTCAGCCGTATGCCGCGGACGTCCTGCGGGCCGGCCGGCTGCAGGTCCCAGAGGTAAACGTTGCCTTCCGAATCGCCCGCGACCAGGTAGCGTCCTTCCGGACTGGCTGCCACGCTGTACAGACCGATTCTTCTTTGCTGGATGTCGCTCACGGCGAACGATTGCTCGAGCTTGACTCCGCCCGGTGCCGAAGGCGCGTTCGGCGAGATGCGCCAGATGGCGACCTTGCCTTCGAGATCGGTCGATGCCAGACGTTGCCCCTGCGCGTCATCGGGCAGGAACACGATGCGCTGGATCGGGGCAAAGTGATACTTGGACCCGAACGCAGCCACGGGCGACGGCTCGGCCGGGTTCGTGACGTCCCACAGCAGGATCTGCTTGTCCCAGCCCGCGGTAGCCAGCAGCGTTCCAGCGCGATTGAAGCCGGCGGTCGTGACCTGCTTGCGGTAACCGGAGTGCTCGGCATTGAGGACCTTGAGCCGTTCCAGTCCGGTATCCGTAACGCGCCACAGGATGATTCTTCCGTCCAGGTAGGTCGAGGCCAGCACCCGCGTTGCTTCGTGGTGTGCGGTGGCGTAGGTCTCGGCATCCTGATCCTCGCTGGCGAGTGGTTCGGTGCCAGGTTGATCGAGCCGCCACACCGAAGTGGTCCCGTCCCATGATCCGGCGACCAGGCGCTTGCCGTCGGCCGTGAAGACGAGCGACCGGACGATGTCTTCACGGCTGCCGATCTTTCGTTCCAGCGAACGAGGAAGCTTCTGCAGGGTCTCGCGCAGCGTGTTGTCGAAAAAACGCCAAAGGGTAGTGACCTGCGACTCGACGATCTCGTCATGGACCTGGATCAGCTCCCGGATGGACTCGGCGGGGGGCTTTCCGACTTCGCGCGCGCTCGAGATCTCGCGGCGGAGCTTCGAGCGCCGGACATCTTCCTCGAGCTTCTTGTTCGTCGCGCTGATCAGGTCCGCGTTCTGCTTCGTGACGGCTGCGTTTTCTGCCGTAATTCTTGAATTGTTGAGGATCAGCCCGCCGAGGATGACGAAAACGGCTGCGCCGGTGATCAGCAGGTACTGCTTGCGCTGGCGCTCTTTCGCCAGGCGGTCGCGCTCTTCGCGGGAGTCCTTCAGGAACTTGCGTTCGTCTTCATTGATTTCGTCGGGGTGCGCGGCGGCGAAGCGCTCGGCTTCGATCAGTTCGTCGCCCCAGAACAGCATCTCCTTGTGCGACTGTCCGGTGCTTGCGTAAAGCTCCGCCTGCCGCTGAAAGGGCTTGAGGTTGCGGCTGCGCCATCTTCGATTGGCGGCGCGCAGCGGCGCGACCAGGCGGTCATGCGCGAGCTCGATCCACTCGCGGTCGTTGCGCTTGTCCGAGCGGATCAGGCGCGCTTCGATCAGTGCGCCGATGGCACCGTCGACCTTGCCCAGAACGACCGGCTCCCGGAGAGCCTGCGCACGGATGCCGGTTGAGGTGATGAGGTTGTCTTCGATCCAGTCGCGCAGCACCTTTTCCGACATCGGGGCGGCTTGCGCGGCCTTCGCCAGGGCAGCATCGACGTAATCGCTCAACGCCTGCTCGATCTCCGCCTGGTCGACGTCTTCAGGCTTGATGGTCCGCTGCTCGCCGCCGACGATCTTGTCCCAGAGCCGCAGGCAGACGACCTGCAGTTGCACCGGCTCCACGAAGCGCCCCGCGCGCGACACCTCCTTGCCTTCCGGAGTGCGCAACTGGATGGTGAGCAGACCCTCGACCAGGCGGGGTGCCGTGGCGGGATCCATTGCGGTACCGGCTGGCCTCGCCACCGGATCGAGCGCCCGCTCGCGCTCGAGCAGATCGATCCGGTAGCGGAATGCCAGACCGGTCGGAATCAGATCCAGGAATGGCTGCAACTCGGCGACATAGTCCTCCCGCATCGAGAACAGCGTCCACAGCGTGGGTGGCGCGGCACCGGCGGGTTCTTCCGTACCGGCCCGGACGCCGGCCAGGACGTTGCCGAGCTCCTCCAAGAACTGCCGCTTCTTGGCGACATCGAGCGGATCGAGCGTAAAGAGCTCCTCGAACTGGTCGAGGACGAGTACCCAGTGCTGGCGGGGCGCGCCGTCGGGGGCGACGGGAAATCGCCTTTCGAAGTAGGCGCCGAGCGACAGTTCCGCAAGCTGCTCGTCCGTGTAGCGCTGCTCGGCCGGGAAGTGCGCCTCGAGCGACCGCATGGTCGAAAGCGAATAGCGGTTGACGTCCGTGCGCTGGTTGATCTCGTCGTTGCGGTAGGTCAGGCGTATGGTCGGCAGGGCCTGCAGTTTGTAGCGGTCGCGCAGCCTCGGGATCAGCGCCGCCTGAATCAGCGACGTCTTGCCGGCACCGGAGGGCGCGATCAGCAGGACGATGCGCTTGCTGACGAGCAGGTCGACCAGCTCCTCGGTTTCCTTTTCCCGGCCATAGAGCTTCTGGCCCTCGCGAAAGGCAACCGGGCCGACGTACGGGTTCGACAGCGGGCCGCTCGTCTCGATGTTTGTCATTCCAGCTCCAGCGCTGCCGCGCGGATCGTTCGCGGGTCCTGGCGGATCATTTGGCGATGATCTCTTCTTTTTCGCACAGCTCGATCAGGCGCGCGAGAAACTGTTCTGCCGAGCCCAGGTAAAGGCCGATCTGCGCCTGCTGCGTGAAGAAACTGCTGAGGTACTGGACGGCCCGGTTGGGGTCGATGATGCCCGCCTCGCTGGGGTCCATCTGGATGGCGACCCGGGCGCGCAGGTACGACAGCGCTGCCCCAGGCTGCTTCAGCAGGCTGCTGAAAAGGACCCGGAAGTCCCAGTCGTCGACGTGGAAGCCCAGCAGCAGCAGGCCCGACGTTGCCAGCGCCGAACTCACCTTGGACGTCACACTCATCGTGGCGAGCGCCTCGTTGCGAGTGACTGCGACGAGGAAGTCGAAGTAGTCGTCTTCCGTAAGCACGAGGCTCGCAGGAAATTCGAAGTTGCCGAAGACGTGAAAGATCAGCGGCTGTTCGATGCTCGGTTCATACCCGGGCGGGAGCGCCGGTCCGACTGGAAGCGGCTTGTTGTTGCTGGTGCGCCAGGTGCAGAGCTGAACCTGCGGCGGGCGCTCCTGCTCACGGAGCGCATCGCGCAGCAGGTTGTCGCGGTTGGCATTGACGTAGATCTTCGCGGGCAGCCGCGCCAGCAGGCGGTGGACGTCATTCGGGTTGCTGGCCCGCTGCAGCGCCCCGACGTGTGACACGAGTTCGTCGATCACCCCGGGTTTCAGCGGCTTGTCCCGCAACTCCGGAGGCAGCTGCTCGCCAAACTTCTTCCGCATGAAGCGGGTCAGGTAGCCGCGCAGCTGTTCCAGCGTGTACATCGGCGTCTGCCGGTACCGGAGGTACTGGGCGACCTGTGCCAGGTCGTCCCGATTGCGCGGGGCGAGCGGAAACTCGTACGTTTCCGCCCACTGCTGCGCAATTTCCCGCGTCGAACCGAAGATCGGCTCGACAAGACTCGGACCGAGCACAGGAACGAAGTCTCCCTCCCGCACATCCGAGACGACGGCCTCCCACTTGTCGAAGGTGTCGACTTCCGGCGGCCGGCCCTGCCACAGGCAGCCGGTCCGCGAGCATGTGAAGAGCGCCGGCATCCACCAGTCCTTCGCTTCACGTATGTCGTTGCGTGCGGCCGCAGTGGCACGATCGATCTGGCCGTCCTTTGACAGTTCCCTGAACAGTCGGCTGGTGAACCTGTCGACCGACTCGACGCTGATGTCGCCCTGCATCGCGATGACGCTTGCGACGCCGTTTTGCACCAGTCGGGGGCCTAGCGCGCCGAACGCAACGCCGTCCTGTCCGCCCGCGCTCTGGCATGAGGCCAGCACGATCAGCCGTGGCAGGGCGCTCAGGCCGGCAAGCTTCTCGACCAGCAACTCGCCCTTGACGATTTCCCCGACACCCTCGTCGTTCTCCAGCAGCAGCCGCGGTTCGTCGTTGTCGATCAGTCGCCCGTGGCAGACGAGATACAGGACATGCGAGTAGTCCTCCCGCAGGTTCGACACGATGTTGAAGATCGTGGCCTTCGCGTCGAGCCTTGTGACTGCGAACTCCCGCGCGCCCGGTTCTGCCGCGAGCGCACGCTTCGTGTCTTCATAGACCGCGCTGGCGTCGAGCTGCGCCTGGCCCCACTTGGAGTGGATGTCGCTCGGATTGGCGATGACGACCAGTGCTCCGACCTTGCCCGAGCCGCTGGACGGTCGCGAGGAAAATGTCTCGCCGCTGACGAACCGGGAGAACCACACGTTCGACTGAGTCAGCAGCGGGATGTCCTGCGTCGGGTCGCGCAAGGTTTCCCAGCGGACCGCGTGGAGTTCCCGCGCATTTTTCTCGATGCTCAGTCGCATGCGGAGGCCATCGCGGGCCCCGGCCGCGGCCCGCGCCTTGGCGTAGACCTCGCGGATCGCACCCTCGCACTGGTTGAAGAACATCTCGGTCAATGCTCTGCCGTAGGCGTCCGGGTCGAGCGCCAGCGGCTGCAGCTGGGCGACATCGATATTGATGTGGATCGGCTCGAGGATGTAGTTCTCGCGATCGCTGTTCGGGTCGCTGAACTTGCCGACGACGCGGTATTCGCATGGCTTCTGCCACCACAGAATGCTCAGATCGAGTTCGCAACAGTTGTTGGCTGGCATTGGATGGTTCTTATGAGCCCGGCGGGCGCTTGTGGGCGCAAGCTTAGAGCGCCCTCGGCCACAGGCTTGTTCGGTCACGCAAACGTGGGACGCGTATCGGGTACGGGCAGGCGTTGCTTTGCGCCCGTCCTTGATCGATTGCAAGTGTGTTGGCTTGCAGGTCCACCTATGCTCCACTTGTCGACATCGGGATCGGGAGAGCAGAGCGATCCCGTGTTGACCATTGCGCGGCCGGGCTGGCACGTGGGATAAGGTGCACTGGCAAGCCTGTCGCTTGACCGTGCGGAACCAGGCTCTCTCTCTGTACGTGCTGGAACATCCACTCCCGGATGTTCCTGCCGGGAGCATCGATGCAAATTAGGATGGAGACTCGCGATGCCTGTCAATGAAGTGCTGGTGCACGAAGCCCTGTCGCCCGTCAGCGAGACCTCGGACCAGTCGCCTGAACCTGGCATCGCACTCTGTCTCTCGGGGGGTGGATACCGCGCGATGGTGTTCCATCTCGGTTCCCTGCTGCGACTGAACGAGCTCGGTTACCTGTCGCGGCTCAGCCGCGTCTCGAGCGTTTCCGGTGGATCGATCACCGCCGGACTGCTGGGACTGAAGTGGAATCGACTGCAGTTCGTCGAAGGCATTGCGCAGCGACTCGGGGCCGAAGTGGTCGACCCGATCCGCGCCTTTGCGCACGAAACGATCGACGTCAGCTCGGTGTTCAAGGGAATCTTCCTGCCCGGCTCGATCAGCGATAAGGTGGCCGGCGCGTACAGGCGGCACCTGTTTGGCGACGCGACGCTGCAGGATCTGCCCGACGATCCGCCGCGCTTCGTGATCAATGCGACCAACGTGCAGACCGGATCGCTGTGGCGGTTCTCGAAGCCCTACATGCGGGACTACCAGGTTGGCGAGGTCAAGTCGCCGACGGTCTCGCTGGCCACGGCGGTCGCCGCCTCGTCGGCGTTTCCTCCCGTTCTTTCCCCGGCCAAGCTGGAACTGGATCCGGCGCAGTTCAGTCCGCCGAGCGGCGAGCCGTATCACGCTCCGCCCTATACGTCCGAGGTCTATCTGTCTGACGGCGGCGTGTATGACAACCTGGGACTCGAAACCGCCTGGAAGCGTTACGACACCATCCTCGTCAGCGACGCCGGGCTTGCGATGTCCGGCGACCCGGACCCGGGCAGCGACTGGGTGTCGCATGCGAAGCGCGTGCTGGACATGATTGACAACCAGGTCCGGGGCCTGCGCAAGCGTCAGCTCGTCGCGAGCTACCGCGCGGGCCTGCGCAAAGGCACATACTGGAGCATCCGGTCCGAGGTCAGCGACTACGGCCCCACCACGGGGTTGCCGTGCCCGCCCGAGCGCACTGTTGAGCTGGCGCAGGTCCCGACCCGCCTCGCGGACATGCCCGACGAGACGCAGGAGCGACTGATCAACTGGGGCTATGCGATGTGCGACATCGCCATGCGTCGCTGGGTGGACCCGAGCCTGCCGGCTGCGTCCCGGTTCCCGTACCCGCGGGGAGTCTGAGCAACTGAGTGGGTTCGAGCGGCAGCGGTCGCTGCCCGGCGTTACGGGTTGCAGCAGCAGGGTGGGAGGCATCAAGTGCGCAAGGACATCATCGGTGATTGGGGTTCGGGACTGAGCGACGGCGACTACGCGTGTGCGCTCGCGGCACTCGGCGTCGTCGAAGCGACGGGGTCCGAGCAGCATCGCGCCAGTTCCGATCCCGTCGAGCTGCTGGCCGCGCTCAGGAAGGAGTTTCGCAACGGCGAGCGCACACCAGTCTGGCGCGAGTCGCAGAACGTCGGTCGGGCAACCACGGTCGCCTCGTGGCGCGAGACGATCCACAATGATGCAACGGCGCTCGCTGCCGCGTGGCGGCGGTACGTCGGGGAGTGTCGTCATCCCAGGCAAAGGCCCCGCCTCGCCGTGCTTGCCGACTGGCGTGCCCGTGGCGACCTGTTCGACTTCGACGCGCTGTGGGCGTGGCTCAACCATCGGGACAACGGTCTGCAGGCGCTGCTCGTGGCCGACGGCCGTGCGAGCCTCGCGCGGGCACGCTGGCACTGGCCGCTGCAGGTCGGCACTATGGCCGGTGTGGAGGGCGACGCGATCCTCGCCACGCTGCGGCAGGCGCGCAGCGATGAATCGTGGGTCAGGCAACTCTCGGACTGCTACACGGTTGGTGTCGCGCGCGACGCCTGCGATCTGATGCTCCTGACGCCCGCTGCGGCGGAAGCGATCCTCGCCGAGCCACGGACTCGCCTGCGGGCGAGCTTTGTTGTCTGCCTTGAAGACCGGCCTCTTGATCCCGCGCAGCTCACTGGCCGCTACTCCGCGCTGCGGGAGCGTCTCCGCGCTGCGGGCGTCGCCGCCGTTCGCCTCTCCGGCCCGCGGATCCCGCTGGCGGACTGGTTCATTGCGGTGTTACGCGAGGCCTCGCATGACCTGCCGATCCACGCCGCGGTCTGGGGCACCGGACAATGGCGCTTCGGTCTGGAACAGTTACTGCTCGGCGACCCCGCCGCTCTCGACAGGTGCCGCATCCTGTCTGTCGCTGAACGACAGGACCGCATCGTCAATGCGCTTGCGCCAGCGACGTCGAGTGGCGATCTGCTGACGCAGCCGCAGTCCACGCCGGGCATCGACGCCGATGCGATGCCGACGTTCGGCGGTCCGGCTGGCGGCGACGATGTGTCCGCGCCCCCGGCTGCCGCGCCGCCGACTCCCATCACCCAGCGCAACCTGGCCGACGCCTTGCGCAGCCGGGAGTTCGTCGCCGAGTCGGTGGATGGCGTGGAGACCGTCCGCGAGCTTGCTGTCCAGGAAGGCGAGATCGAGCAGGCCCGAGTTCCGCGCTGGGTCCAGGCCAGCGCATGGCGACCCGACGCGCCGGAGATCCTGGCCCGTGCGCTGGCGCCGCGGCAATGGAATCTGCTCGGCGTGCACATCGGTCCGACCGACGTTCAACGGGTGGATATACCCTTCCCGGACGACCAGGTCGACTTCTCCCGCGGCGACGTCGTGGTGTCCGTGCAGGTGGAGCTAGCGGGCGCGAGGTTGACGGCGCTGGATGCAGCCGATGTCAAAAGTATGTTCAAGGGTGAACTGCGGCCTGCTGATATGCGCGATGGCGGCGAAACCGCCGGGAAGCTTCTGCGTGGACTGTTGGCGACGCTGCCGGTTGAATCCGAACGCACGAAGGACGGCATCGTGGGTCTCGCCGCGACGACGATGGTCCTGCCGCCGGCCGGGGGCAGCACGCTGGCGCTGTTCGCCGTGTGTCCGGAAGCCGGCACGGGGATCACGGGTCGCATCGCGATCATTCACGGCAACCGTGTTCTGCAAACCGCGCGGCTCACGGTTGGCGTAGGGCCCACGACCACGGGATCGGGACTCGAGGTCGTCGCCGATGCCCCCATCCACCCGCGTGACGACGACCTCGACGAGCGCCGCGAATATGACGTCACCATTCAAGTCAGCGATGTCGGTGGGAAACTACACCTTGCGATTCAGCACGGTCAATCGGTCAAGGTCGTGCAACTCGACGAACTCGAAGCGCCGATCTTAGATATCAGCACGGCGCTGGAGCGGGCTGCTGTCAACTGGGACTACAAAAAGCCCGTGCTCGACCAGGAGGTGTTCGCTGAGACTCTCTATGCGCTGGCCGACAATGGTGCTGCCCTCGAACAGCATCTGCGCAAGAAGTGCGGCGACGACATCGATCAATGGCGCCGGATACACCTGGTCCCCGTAACGAACCAGTACCTGCCCTTGGAGTACGTGTACGACGGACTGCCGCCGCAGCACGACGCCGTCGTCTGCCCAAACATGCTCGGCGCCCTGGATCGTGGAAGTTGTGACGGCGCGATGGAAGGCGAGTCCGCTTGTCCCAACCAACGCAGTAAGTCGTTTGTCTGTCCGATGCATTTCTGGGGATTCAGTCGGTTGATTGAGCGCAACGGCACCGTAGATGCGGCTCCGGGGATGTCCTCGAGCGAAATAAGGGCGGCGCTGGTTTCCGTACCAAGCAAACAGCCCTACGGCCAGGTGCAGTCGATCCTGTTTGCCGCCAGCAATCGTGCATTCGCCTACGAGACCACTCCGCAGGCGCAAGCGGACGAGCGCGCATCGCTCATCAAGGCGCTGGGTGTGCTCTCCGGATCGGTTGTTGACGTCACGGACTGGATAACTTGGCGCAAAGAGGCGGCGAAAGAACCCAATGTGCTGGTGCTGGTGGCGCACACGGACAGGCATCGGGGAACGCGAGTGCTGGAGATCGGCGAGAAGCAGTTCCTGGGCTACTCTGAAATTCAGTCGGATCTGACTGGTGCGTCCGGGCGACCTCAGTTGCTCTTGCTGCTGGGCTGTTCGGCCGCGGATGTCACGGAAACCTTCCAGCCTTATCCCACGCGCTTCCGCGACGCTGGTGTGAGGATCGTGGTGGCGCCGGTGGCTCCGATCCGCGGCAAGGATGCGGTGCCGATGGCGAAGCACATCGCCAAGCGACTCGCTGATCGTCTGGCGATGTCCGAGCCCACCACTTTCGGCCAACTCCTGCCGCTGCTGCGTCGCGAGCTGTTGCTCGCGGGCCACCCGGGCGTGATGGGGCTTGTCGGCTTCGGCGACGGCGACTGGCTGCTAGGAGGCCAATAATGCTTACACTGCAGATGCTTCCCGCCGGCTGTGGCGACTGCCTCTGGCTGGAATACGGCACCGGCGCGGCGAAGCGCGTCGTCATCATCGATGGCGGCCTCACCGAAACTGCTACTTCGCTGCGGCGGCGCATTGAAAAGGCACGTCAGGAACGCGGCATCGCAAAGCTCGAAGTGGAGCTGCTGGTCGTCACGCACATCGATAACGACCACATCCTCGGCATCATCGATTTGCTGAAGGCGGACACGCCCGGCCTGCACATCAAGGACATCTGGTTCAACGGGCGGCCGCAGCTCATGAGTCTGCCCAAACCTCCTGCGGACAGAGGACGAGGCGGCAGCCGCCGGCCGCGCAAGTCGAAATCGACGGGTCCGGCGGACCTCATGGGCGGTACGGGTGACTCGGACGACGTTGAAGGGGTCGACCAGCCCGACCTGGATGTCGCTGCGTTGCCGTCCGCCGCTGACCTGCTCGGGCCGCAGCAGGGCGATCAGCTGTCGACACTGCTGGCCGCGCGCAACCTGCCATGGAACAAGCACGCGCTGTGGAAGGGTGGGTCGGTGATGATTCCGGCCAGTGGTGCCCTGCCCAGCGTGACGCTTGAGGGCGACCTCAAGCTCACCGTGCTCGGTCCGAATATCGAGCGGCTGTACAAGCTGTGCACGGTCTGGTCCGACATACTCGGCGGCACCGAGGCCGACGCGCCGTCGTCGTCGGCGCCCGACGACCTGCTGGGGCGCCGGGACACCTGGCCGCCCGTCTGGAAGGACGGCGAAGGGACCGACCCCTCGGCCGCGAATGGCTCGAGCATCATGCTGCTGGCCGAGTACGGCGAGAAGGCGCTGCTGCTCGTGGGCGATGGCCACGCGCCCGACCTGGCCGCGGCGCTGGACCGGCTCCGTGCCGAGCGCCGGATGGCGGCGCCGCTTCCGCTGTCGGCCTTCAAGCTGTCACACCACGCCAGCGAGAACAATCTCACGCAGGAGGTGCTCGGAAAGATCGACTGCGCCCGGTTTCTCGTCTCGACCGACGGCTCGGTGCATCGTCATCCGGATCACCAGGCATTGCTGCGGATCCTGCGCTACGTGACGAGGCGGCCGGAGCTTCTGTTCAACTACCGCGTCGACACCACCCGGCTGTGGGACGAGAAGAAGTCTGCGGTGACGCGGAAGTTCCAGGACTACGACACAGGCTACCCATCAGACGCCGCGGACGGCTTGATCCTCAGCGTCGACTGAGTCTGCGCAGACGCAGGCCGCCGGTAGCGCGCGGGCGCCGGCCGCCGAGTGTGTTCATTCCAGGCTGATGTCGATGGAACGTGCCGGACGCCCGTCCTGCGTCGCGCCGCCGATGGCAAGGTGGCCGAAGTCCGTCGTGACGTCGGCGCGTTCCAGCGAACCCATGAATGCATGCAGGCAGCGCATGGCGTCGGATTCGTTCGGGTCCGACTCCCTTGCCCGGGCCATGGCACGCGGGTCGCGCAGGCTCCAGAGGGCCGCCGCGACCTCGTCGTACTTCGCGCGGTCGGGCGCGGGTGCGAAACTGGTGATGACGCTTTTTGCCAGGTCGAGCGCCAGCATGAAGTTGCCAATCGTCCAGTCACGCGTCAGGCGCAGCGTGCCGCGCCGGATGCGGCCCGTCGGGTCGCACTCGACCGCGAGCGCGATGTCCTTCTGGAAAGCTCCCGGCGCAAAGGTGCGCTGCAGCCTGTCGCCGTCGACCTGTTCGTCCAGCTGCTTCAGGCGAAAGAACTTGAAGAAGTCGCTCTCCTTCCATTGCGCGTAGGCAAGGCCGAACTCCTGGCCACGCGCGCGCGCCCACTGGCTCGGAAACACGAACGCGGCGAAGGCGACCCGCTCGAGTTCCTGCGCCGTGATGCTCCAGCGCGTGGCTTCGGGCTGGGCGTCAACGCCCGCCGGGTTGTTTTCCTTCGCAAGCAGTGAACGCGCAGGCCAGGGGTCGTGATAGACAAAGCGATCGCGCGCGCTGTCGTAGGCCGTGATGCGTATGCAGTGGCCAGTCTTGCCATCGTGGTAGGCAAGCGGCACGTTGACTTCTCCGTTGGCTGCCTGGATGGACTTCAGCGTGTCAATGATCTGTGCTGGCTTGCAGGGCACGAGCCGCGAGATGCGCTGCGTCGAGGCCGCCGGCAGCGGCCGGGTGAGCAGACAGTAGGGTTCGATGCCGAACAGCGTGAAGACGAGCCAGATCTGCTCGACGGTGGCGCCCCGTGCCTTGGGGTCGGCATAGATGCCCGCGTTCTCGGGTCGGGCCGCGAACTGCGCGTACGCCTGTTCCATGATGCGGTACCAGGCCGGATTTCTGCTCCGGGCACCTTCGAGTGCTTCGGACGCCGTTTGGGTTGGCACGCCGCTGAAGATCGGGTTCTCGTGGTCCGGCATGTCGTTCTCCGCTGGCCCGTGACGATAGTCCTGGTCGATGGTCCGTTGGCGCCGGCCGGATGGCCACTCGCCGTTGGCGCGCCGGTCGGGCAGGGACCCTCGGCTGCGGGCCGGCCGTCTCCATGGATGTCATCGCCGACTGAACCGCGTATTTGATGCGCGGGAGCCAGGCGTTGTCCATGCCCACTGTCTGCGATGCGCTTGGCTGCGAAGTCTTGGCAGCCAGTACGAAATGGGACCATGATCCGATGTCGACCACGCCGCTGCCCGAGTTCATTCATGTCCAAGATTGTCTGCAGGCCGAGGGCGTTGACGCCCGAGCAAGCCGCGAAGGTTCTACGTCGCAGCATCGAGATCAATCCGGCAAATGCGGATGAACAGCGCGTACTGGCGCGAACGCCGGTCGGACGACGCGGTGGGCCGCGGCGGCTCGCCGTATTGATCGGGCACAAGTGGCCCGAGACCGGCGTGCGGCTCACGGTGCAGTTCCTCGACAATCCGTCGCGCGACCTGCGTGCCCGCATTCTCCTTCACATGAATGCGTGGTCGAAGACAACGAACGTGCAGTTCGTGGAAACCGCCAGCGTGGGCCAGGTGCGCATCGCCCGGCTCGACGCGCCCGAGGAACTGTCCGGGTACTGGTCGTATGTCGGCACGGAGATCCTCGGTATCGAAGAGGATCAGCCGACCTTCAATCTCGACGGCTTCACGATGCGCACTCCCGAGGCGGAGTTCCGGCGCGTGGTGCGGCATGAAGCCGGCCACACGCTGGGCTTCGAGCACGAACACATGCGCGCGGATCTGATCCGGAAGATCGACCGGCGCAAGGCCCTCGCCTACTTCGACCGCACCGAGGGCTGGACCGCGCAGGAGACGATCGAGCAGGTCCTGACCCCGCTCGCGAAGAAATCCATCATGGGCACGACCGAGAGCGATCCGCACTCGGTCATGTGCTACCAGATCCCGGCGGAGATCACCAAGGACGGCAAGGCGATTCCCGGCGGCAAGGACATCACGCCCAAGGACTACGAGTTCGCCGCAAAGATCTACCCGGTCCCCAAACCTGCCCGCGACACGGTCGCTGCGGGGCAGCCCGCCGTTGCGGGCAGTGCAGCGCCGGCGCCTCTCGCCTTTACGCCCGCGACGGTCGTTGCGCCGCCCAGCTTCGCGGTGCCGGCAGTGGACGGCGACACCTTCCACATCGTCGTCATGGACCGCTTCGAGCCCGATGTCGCGGGATCGGCGGCCGCGTCCAGGCGCCAGAAGTTCGCGCGGGTCTTCGCGACCTATGGTGGCGCGCGCGTAACGATCCCGATGCGGCTCAACACCGACGCGGGCGAGGAGCACACGCGCTTCCGCGCCATCATCGACATGCACGAACGCATCAAGGCGTACACCAACCGGGACAAGGGCAC
>Ga0105103_10000600_pt1 | contig 20380 bp, 24 predicted proteins | sample PPLLaktember2015_2_FD_79107 | JGI IMG/M metagenome (GOLD analysis project Ga0105103, IMG submission 79107) | Freshwater sediment microbial communities from Prairie Pothole Lake near Jamestown, North Dakota, USA - PPLs Lake P7 Core (6) Depth... | ecosystem: Environmental > Aquatic > Freshwater >...
CAGCGTCGAGCGCAGCGCGTCGTCGACCTCGGCCGCCAGGTCTCGCGGAAGTTGCAGATCCTCTTCGGCCATCTGCTGCATCGCTGGATGCGGCTCGCGGTGGGTGAGGAGTTTGTAGCCGCTGACTGAGTGCCTCGACCAGCATCACGCCCACCGAGAACAGGTCCTTCTCCGAGGTGGGCGCCGCGCCCTGCGTGGCTTCGGGCGACATGTAGCCGGGCGTGCCAACGATGCGCTGACCGTCGAGCACGTCGTCCAGCCGCGCGGCGATGCCGAAGTCGGTGACGCGGGCCCGGCCGTTGGCACCGATCAACGCGTTCGACGGTTTCAGGTCGCGGTGCACCACACCGGCCTCGTGCGCAGCCTGCAGCGCACCGAGCACGTCGATGATCAGCGACACAGCCCCTCGTTGGCCGGCAAGGCACCGCGCGACTTCATGTGCGCGGCCAGCGTCGGCCCGGCGACGTACTCGAACAACAGATAGGGCTGGTGGTTCTGCACGTCGGCGTCGTGCACCTGCACGATGTGCGGGTGGCTCGGCCGGCTGACGCTGCGCGCCTCGGGCAGCCACTCGCTCATCGCCGCACGGCGGCCCCGGCTGGCGCGCGCATCAGCTTCAGCGCCACCTCGCACTCCAGGCGCTGGTCGAAGGCCAGCCAGACCACCGCCTGCGCGCCTTCGCCGAGCACGCCCCGCAGCGCAAAGCGGCCGAAGTTGGCATCGGCCTCGGCGCCAGGCGCGCTCGCGGGCGGGGCGTCGGTCGCGGACAGCATGGGGGTGCCGATTGAAGCGCGTTGCCGCCTATGGCGGTGGTTCGACAAGCCGGCGCCTGCGACGACACTTGATGGCTTGTTGCGACTCATCCGCGCTCTTCGGGCCGAGCTGGCCTGGGCGGCCTTGGGGCGCCGGACACCGGGTAATTTCTATGGTGCAGTCGGGTCGTCCGACCAATGATGAACCGCGGGCGGTCGATGCCAAGGCCCGCCTTCACGAACCCCAAGGAGACCTCCGCCATGACCGACCTTGCCACCCACCCGACCCAGGCCGCCAGCGCTTGGCTGGCCGACTTCGATGTTTCGCTGCAGGCGCAGGACGTGGCCGGCGCCGTCAAGCTGTTCGATGCCGACTGCTACTGGCGCGACCTGGTGTCCTTTACCTGGAACATCTGCACCCAGGAAGGCCCACAGGCCATCCGCGACATGCTGCAGGCCCGGCTGGCCGACACCCGGCCCAGTGGCTTCGCAGTCGAAGGCCAGGCCACCGAAGCCGACGGCGTGGTCGACGCCTGGTTCACCTTCGAGACCGCCGTGGCCCGCGGACGCGGCCATTTGCGCTTGAAGAATGGCAAGGCCTGGACCCTGCTGACCACGATGACCGAACTGAAGGGCCACGAGGAGCACAAGGGCGACCGCCGCGCCAAGGGCGCCGAGCACGGCGTGCACCCTGGGCGCAAGACCTGGCTCGAACAGCGGCAGGAAGAGATCGCCACGCTGGGGCACAGCGTTCAGCCCTACGTGGTGATCGTCGGCGGCGGCCAGGGCGGCATTGCGCTGGGCGCCCGGTTGCGCCGGCTGGGTGTGTCGGCGATCATCGTCGAGAAGAACGAGAAGCCCGGCGACTCCTGGCGCAAGCGCTACAAGAGCCTGTGCCTGCACGACCCGGTGTGGTACGACCACCTGCCCTACCTGCCCTTCCCCGACGACTGGCCGGTCTTCGCACCAAAGGACAAGATCGGCGACTGGCTGGAGATGTACACGAAGGTGATGGAGCTCAACTACTGGGATTCGACCACCGCCAAGAAGGCCCGCTACGACGAAGCGGCGAAGCAGTGGGAAGTGGTGGTGGAGCGGGGCGGCAAGGAGATCACGCTACGGCCCAGGGAACTGGTGTTCGCGCTGGGTGTGTCGGGTTACCCGAACGTGCCGCAGATTCCCGGCGCCGAATCGTTCAAGGGCGAGCAGCACCATTCGAGCCGGCACCCCGGGCCCGAGGCCTACAAGGGCAAGAAGTGCGTGGTGCTGGGGTCCAACAACTCTGCCCATGACATCTGCGCGGCGCTGTGGGAACACGGCGCCGACGTCACCATGGTGCAGCGCAGTTCGACGCACATCGCCCCGTCGGACTCCTTGATGGAACTGGCGCTCGGCGGCCTGTATTCCGAGCAGGCGGTGAAGGCCGGGGTCACGACCAACATGGCCGACCTGATCTTCGCGTCGATCCCGTACAAGATCATGGCGCCGATGCAGGTGCCGGTGTACGACGAGATGAAGAAGCGCGATGCCGACCTGTACGCACGACTCGAGAAGGCGGGCTTCATGCTGGACTTCGGCGTCGACGGGTCCGGTCTGTTCATGAAGTACCTGCGCCGCGGCTCGGGCTACTACATCGATGTCGGCGCGTCGGAGCTGGTGGCCAACGGCAGCATCAAACTGAGGAGCGGCGTCACCATCGAGCGCATCAATCCGAATTCGGTGACCTTGTCCGATGGCAGCGAGCTGCCGGCCGACCTGATCGTCTATGCCACCGGCTACGGTTCGATGAACGGCTGGCTGGCCGACCTGATCTCGCCCGAGGTCGCGGACCGCGTCGGCAAGGTCTGGGGGCTGGGCTCGGACACGCCCAAGGATCCGGGCCCCTGGGAAGGCGAACTGCGCAACATGTGGAAGCCGACGCAGGTGCCGCACCTGTGGTTCCATGGCGGCAACCTGCACCAGTCGAGGCACTATTCGGAGTTCCTGGCACTGCAGCTGAAGGCCCGCCAGGAAGGCATCCCGACGCCGGTGTACCGACTGGCGCCTTCGTACCACAAGCGCTGAACCGCCCGCAGCGCCCCGTTGCGCCCTTTTGGCTGCGCGCCGCTCAGATCCAGCGCGGATTCATCTGCGCCGGCAGCGGCGCGTTCCACGACACCTCGCCGCCGAACAGCAGCACGCCAGCCACCAGGCCCACCAGCGTGATGAAGATGCTGGCGAACAGCGCCGTCCAGAAGCCGGACAGGTTGAAGCCCTTGATCAGCCGGGCCACCAGCATCAGCAGCAGGGCATTGAGGACGAGCAGGAACACGCCGAAGCTGAGCAAGGTCAGCGGCAGCGTCAGCACGATCAGGATCGGCCGCAGCACAGCGTTGACGAAGCCCAGCAGCAGTGCCGACAGGATCAGCGAGCCGGTGCCGTCGAAGCGCACGCCCTTGAACAGCAGGCTCGCCAGCCACAGCGACAAGGCGGTGACGGTCCATTGGATGAAGAACGACGACAGGTTGGCGAACATGGGATCTTGGCCGGTCAGTCCAGCGCCATCACGTAGAGCCAGCGATTGTCCACGCGCTCGAAGCGGCTGGTTTCGTGCAGTCGGTGCGCGCGACCGCCGAGCTTGCTGCGGGCGATGAACTCCACCGTCGCGCGGTCCGGGCCGTCCTGACTGCTGCGGCGCAGGTCCAGCCCCAGCCAACGCAGCCCGTCGGGTTGCCGCTCGATGGCAGCCGGCCGGGTACTCGGATGCCAGGTGTCCAGCAGATAGGCGTCCAGGCCGAGCACATAGGCGGTGTAGCGCGAGCGCATCAGCGCCTGCGCCGTCGGGGCCTGCAGGCGCAATGGGCCGTGATGCCAACGCCCACAGCACGACGCGTAGGCTGCGCCCGCCCCGCAGGGGCACGCCGCACCGGGGTCGATGGAACGAGCCGCTATGCTGGTCACGGCCACAGGCTAGCAGCAACCCGGGCCCCAGGCCCAGCAGCCCATGACGCACCTTCTTGCCACCATCTCGTCGCACGGACTGGGTCACCTTGCGCAATCGGCGCCGGTCCTCAACGCGCTACGCCGGGTGCTGCCCGGACTGCGGCTGACGGTGGCCAGTACCCTGGGCGCCGAGCGGCTACATGCCCGCATCGACGGCGAGTTCGACATCGAAGCGCGGGCGCTGGACGTCGGCTTCGAGATGCAAGACGCCTTCCGCGTCGCGCGCTCTGCCAGCGCCGACGCGTACCGCGCCTTCCATGCCGGCTGGGAACCGCGGCTGGCCGAGACCCGGGCATGGCTCGCGCGCGAACGACCCGACCTGGTGCTGGCCAACGCAGCCTATCTGCCGCTGGCGGCGGCCGCACACCTGGGCATCCCAGCGTTCGCAATGAGTTCGTTGAACTGGGCCGATCTGGTCGCCCATGTGTTCGCCGGCGAAGCCTGGATGCCTTCCATTCACGCACAGACGCTGGAGGCCTACCGCAGTGCCACGGCCTTCATCAAGCTCACCCCCGGCATGGCCATGCCCGATCTGCCCAACGGCCGCTGGGCCGGCCCGGTCGCGCGGCTGGGCATTCGCCGCCACGATGAACTGCGGGCTCGATGCGGTGCCGCGCGCGGCGACAGGATCGTCCTCGTCGCCTTTGGCGGCATCGACGCCCGGCTGCCGATGGAGAACTGGTCCTTCCCGCCGGCACTGCACTGGTTGGTGCCCGGCGCGTGGCAGGTGCAGCATCCCCGGGTCACCCCCATCGAAGCGCTGGGCTGGGATTTCAGCGACCTGATCGCCTCGGTCGACGCGGTGATCGGCAAGCCGGGCTACGGTACCTTTGTCGAAGCCGCCTGCAACGCCACGCCGATGCTGTACGCCACGCGGCCGGGATGGCCCGAACAGGATGCGCTGATCCCCTGGCTGCACCAGCATGCTCGCGCCCGGGAGGTCGACGCGCGGGCCTTGCACCGCGGCGACCTGGCGGCGGAGTTGGAAGGGCTGTGGCGTCAGCCGTCGCCACGCCCGGCCAGGGCCAGTGGCGCCGACGAGGTGGCGGCACTGCTCGCGGACCAGTGCACGTTGCTGCGGCGCCCTGTCCGCTGACCCGGCAGGAAGGCTCCTGCCGTCAAGGACCCAGCCCAGAGCAAGGCACCCCCGTGCAGATCCCACCGCCAACGCAGGGGCACTTCGCCTCACTGCGGCAACAGCAGCAACATCGGAAGCCTGCAACCGGCAAGTACCGCCTTGGTCTGCGAGCCGAACAGCGGCTCGCCGAAGACGCCGCGGCCCGTGGTCACCATCAGCATCAGGTCGCAGCCGCAGGACTCTGCCGCCGCCATCAGGGCTTTGTCGGATCTCGAACCGTGGTCGAGAACCACGTTGCAGGCCACGCCGGCGACATGGGCACAGCCTTCGAATTGCCGCAGCAGGCGGTGTGCGCGGGCCAGCGTCTCGGGCGCGTGCTCGACGGCTTCTTCGACCACCGGGAATCCCCGTCGCGGCACGAGTTCCGAAGGCGACGCGGGCTCGGTCACGAAACACGTGATCGACGCCTGCAACTGGCGGGCCAGTTCGATGCTGGCATGCACCACCTGCTCGGTCGGCTCGGTTCCGTCCACCGGCACGAGGATGCGCTTGAACATGCGGGTCCCTCCCTGTCCAGGCTGCAACCTGGCCTCACGAGTCAGGCAATCTAGGCAGGAATCGCGCGCAATCCTTGCGCCAGCCCAAACTTGTTGCAGATTGCCGCAAGGCAGGCGGGGCGGCTGTTCAAGGCGGCCGACGCCGGGCGCACCTCATGCACCACCGCCGCTCAGCGAATCAATGCCCGCCCGCACCCATCAACGCCAGTAGCACGCCTCCGGCCACCACGCTGGCGACCTGCCCCGCCGCGTTCGCACCCATGGCGTGCATCAGCAGGAAGTTCTCGAAGTCTTCCTCGTGCGCCACCTTCTGCACCACTCGGGCGGCCATCGGGAAGGCGCTGAGCCCTGCCGCGCCGATCAGCGGGTTGACCTTGCCGCCGCTGAGCCGGTTGAGCAGCTTGGCGAACAGAACGCCGGCGATGCCGTCCACCGCGAAGGCGACGATGCCCAGCACCAGGATGGCCAGCGTGCTGGCCTTGAGGAACTCGCTGCCCACCATGGTCGAGCCGATGGCCAGGCCCAGGAACAGGGTCACCGTGTTGGCGATCTCCTGCGCCGAGGCCTGGGTCAGCCGCTCCACCACGCCCGACTCCTTCATCAGGTTGCCCAGCATCAGCATGCCGATCAAGGGCGTGGCAAAGGGCACCAGCGTGCCCACCAGCACGGTCACCACGATCGGGAAGAGGATGCGCGTGCGGCGGCTGATCTGGCGCTGGCTGTAGGGCATGCGGATGCGCCGCTCGGCTTGCGTGGTCAGCAGCTTCATGATCGGCGGCAGGATGATCGGCACCAGGCTCATGTAGCTGTAGGCGGCCACCGTGATCGGCCCCAGCAGGTGCGGCGCGAGCACGCCGCTGACGTAGATCGAAGTCGGCCCGTCGACGGCGCCGATGATGCCGATCGAGGCCGCCTCGGGACGCGAGAAGCCCAGCAGCAGCGCGGCGATCAACGTCAGGAAGATGCCGAACTGCCCCGCCGCCCCCAGCAGCACCAGGCGCGGGTTCTCCAGCAGCGGCCCGAAGTCGGTGAGCGCACCGATGCCGATGAAGATCAGCAACGGGAACAGCTCGTTGGTGATGCCCATCTGGTAGAGCACGCGCAACATGCCGTCTTCGGCGATCAGCGGCGAAAGCGGCAGGTTCGCCAGCAGGCAGCCGGCCGCGATCGGCAGCAGCAGCAGCGGCTCGTAGTTCCTGGCGATGCCCAGGTAGAACAGCACGCAGGCCACGCCGATCATCACCAGCGACTGCGGCGTGACATGGTGGATGCCCTGCATCAGCAAGGCCAGCGTGTCGGCGCCCTCCACCGCTCAGGCCTCCGCGAAGCGCACGATCGCGTCGCCATGGCCGACGGCCTGACCGGCTGCGACGCAGACCTCGACGATCGTGCCTGCGGCGGGCGCACCGATGACGTTGTGCATCTTCATCGCATCGAGCACCGCCACCTGCTGGCCGCGCTGCACCACGTCCCCGGGCTTGACGAACAGCTCGAGGATCACCCCGGGCATCGGCGCACTCAGCGTCGCGCCACCGCCCGCGCGCGGCCTGGGCGCCACCGGTGCAGTCGCCAAGGCAGCCGTCGGCGCAGCCGCGCCGCGGGTCGGTGCCACCCGCGCCGCAGGCTGCGCGTGGCCGGCCGCGGCGCCAGCCGGTTGCAGCGCCGGCGTGATGTCGGCATCGGGCAGGTCTTCGTCACCGCTCAGCACGACGTCATAGGTCTGGCCGTCCACCACCACCGCGAAGCGGTCGGCGCTGAGTTCCTGGACGTCGATCGTGAACTCTCGATCGCGAAGCCTGAGGTTGTAACGCCGCATCACCTGCCCCTTCCAAGCCAAGCCCGGTGCTGCCTGGAGCGCCCGGCACCCACCCAACGCGATGCATACAGCAGGCTGCCCGGCCAGTAGCTGCGCATCACCGGCGCGGCCTCGCGCCGCCGCACGGCGCGGTGCGTCATCGTGGCCACCAGGATCGCCGCCACCAGCTCCGCGTCCATGCCGGCATCGCCCGTGCCCGCCGTCGCGGCCGCGGCGGCCGCAGGTTCGGGCGGAGCGGTTTCGGCCGGCACGGTCTCGGCCGCAGGCCGGTCCAGCCACAGCACCAGCCGCAGCAAGCCCCACAGCAAGGCCAGCAATGCGAACACCAGGCCCATGCCAAGCACCGTCATCTGCAGGCCCCAGGCCAGGTTCTCCACGACGTCCTCTCAAGTCGGCGACAGGCCGTGTTTCTTGGGCGGGTTCTGCTGCACCTTCGTGCGCAGCACCTCCAGCGCCCGCACCAGGCGCGGGCGCGTCTCGCGCGGCTCGATCACCTCGTCGATCTGGCCCACGTCGGCGGCACGGTACGGGTTGAAGAACTTCTCGCGATATTCGGCCACCAGTTCGCGCGTGCGCGCCGCCGGATCGCTGGCGCCGGCCACCTCGTCGCGGTACAGCAGGCGCACCGCAGGTTCGGCGCCCATCACCGCGATCTGCGCCGTCGGCCACGCAAACGCGAGATCGGTGCGCATCTGCTTGGAGCTCATGGCGACGTAAGCGCCGCCCATCGCCTTGCGCGTCACGATCGAGATCTTCGGCACCGTGGCCTCGCAATAGGCGTAGATGATCTTGGCGCCGTGGCGGATGACGCCGGCGTACTCCTGGTCGACGCCCGGCAGGAAGCCCGGGCAATCGACGAAGGTGACGATCGGCAGGTTGTAGGCGTCGCAGGTGCGGATGAAGCGCGCGATCTTGTCGCTGGCGTCGATGTTCAACGCCCCCGACATGAACGCCGGCTGGTTGGCCACCACGCCGATCGGGTAGCCGTCCAGGCGCACGAAGCCCACTACCGCATTGGCGGCAAACGCCGGCTGGATCTCGAGAAAGCCGTCCGCGTCGAAGATCGCCGTGATCGCGTCGCGCATGTCGTAGGGCTGGTTCTCGTCGTTCGGGATCAACGCGTTGAGCGCGTCGTCCATGCGGCCGGGCGGGTCCTCGGGCCGGATCTGCGGCGGATCTTCATTGTTGTTCTGCGGCAGGTAGCTGAGCAGCCGCTTGACCAGCGCCAGGCCGGCCAGCTCGGTCGGTGCGGCCAGGTGGGCCACGCCGCTGCGCCCGGTGTGCACGTCGGCACCGCCCAGCGTCTGCGCCGTGACCTGTTCGCCGGTGACGGCCTTGATCACGTCGGGCCCGGTGAGGAACATCGTGCTGTCGCCGGCCATGACGACGAAGTCGGTCAGCGCCGGCGAGTACACCGCGCCCCCGGCACAGGGGCCGAGGATCAGAGAGATCTGCGGAATCACGCCCGAGGCCATGACATTGCGCACGAAGACCTCGCCATAGGCCGCCAGGCTGCGCACGCCCTCCTGGATGCGCGCGCCGCCGGAATCGTTCAGGCCGATGATCGGGATGCCGCTTTCGATGGCCAGGTCCTGGATGCGACTGATCTTCTGCGCCTGCACTTCGGAGAACGAGCCGCCGAGCACGGTGAAATCCTGCGCGAACACCGCCACACGGCGCCCGCTGACCTTGCCGAAGCCGGTGACGATGCCATCGCCCGGATAGCGCTGCCGGTCCAGCCCGAACTCGTTGACCTGGTGCGTGGCCAGTGCACCGAACTCCTGGAAGGTGCCTTCGTCCAGCAGCAGGGCCAGCCGCTCGCGGGCGGTGAATTTGCCGCGTGCGTGCTGCTGTTCGATTCGTTTCCTGCCACCGCCGAGCACGGCTCGGCTGCGCATTTCGCGCAGCGTTTGCAGGTGATCGTTGGTCTTGGCTTCCATCGGTTGCATTCCCCGGTTCGAGTCGTGCGTCAAGGCAGCACGGATTGCACCCCTCACCCCCAGGCGATTGGCAACAACGGCCTCCCGATGCCCTTGACAGTACGCTGCGGCCAGCTCGGCCCAAGCCTGGAGCGGCCACCCGTCGATTCAAGTCGTTGTCGCCCACCCTGTTAGCTGCGCCTGGCGAGTATCGGTGGCGCGATCGACGCGATCTTGTTGCAGATCAAGCAATCGGCGGCGCACAGGCATTGCCGCCCACCGACGCCGGCAGCCGGACGACCGGCCTGGAACTTGATCTGGAACAGACCCGAGGCCGCGCAAGAGCACTAGCCTTCTCACAAGTCGGTGCCCCAGCCGAGTGTTTCTGCGGGGTGGCGGCAACAAACAAGAACGGAGATCCGCCCAAATGCCTCATGCGCAGATCACGGCCGACGTGCTGTCCGACGCGCACCGTGCGCAGACGCAGTTGGCCGAAGGTCGTGGCCGCAGCTGGGCGATCGGCCGCCAGGGAGCCTTGGTGTGAATCCCTACGTCGTCTTCCTGATGTACCTGATGGCGATCCTCGGCTTCGTCGCGCTGACGCTGCTGCTCAACCGCCTGCTCGGGCCGAAGCCGGTGGCCTCGGCGGTCAAGCTCGAACCCTTCGAGTGCGGCGCCACGCCGGTGAGCACGCTGAACGTGAAGGCCGTGCCGATCAAGTACTACGCCGTCGCCATCATCTTCATCCTGTTCGACCTGGAGACGGTGTTCCTGTTCATCTGGGCGCTGGGCGCGCAGCCGTTGACCGGCTTCATGCTCTTCACCTTCTTCGTCTTCATGTTCCTGTTGGTGTTGATCGTGCTGTACGTCTACAAGGCGCGGCTGATCGAAGCGGTGACGCAATAGGACCCGGCCACGCTTTCCATGTACGCACGCACCGTTCCCATCGTGCCGGCAACCCAACAGAAGGACGCCGCGTTCGAGTACCTGACGACGCGCAAGGACGAGCTCATCGGTTGGGCGCGCAAGTTCTCGATCTTCCCGTATCCGTTCGTCACGGCTTGCTGCGCGATGGAGTTCATGGCGGTCAGCGCATCGCCCTACGACACCGACCGCTTCGGCGCCGCGCTGCCGCGCTTCTCGCCACGCCAAGCCGACCTGCTGATGGTGGTGGGCACCGTCACGCACAAGCAGGCGCCGATCCTGCTGAAGGTGTACGAGCAGATGTGCGAACCCAAATGGGTGATGGCTTTCGGCGTGTGCGCCACCAGTGGCGGCTTCTACCAGAACTACGCCGCGTTGCCGGGCATCGACCGGATCATTCCGGTGGACATCTACATCCCCGGCTGCCCACCGCGGCCCGAGATGGTGATCGACGGCATCATGCAGTTGCAGGACAAGATCGCCGGCTCGCGCCACCCGATCATCACGGATCGCTTCTGATCGTGGCTGCGAACATCTTCGACACGCTGCAGCAGGCCCTCGTGCCGGCTGCGGGGCCGCCGACGCTGTCGCGCGGCATCCTCGTCTTCAGCCTGGCTCCGGTCGAAGTGCTGCCGGTGGCAAGCCAGCTGCGCGACGAGTTCGGCTTCGACCTGTTTCTCGATGTCACGGCGGTGGATTGGCCGGGCCAGTCGCCACGCTTCGAGGTGGTGTATCACTTCTACTCGACGGCGCACAAGGTCCGGGTGCGCCTGAAGACCCGCGTGCACGAGGCCGATCCGACGGTGGACTCGCTCAGGCCCGTGTTCGGCTCGGCTGCGTTCATGGAGCGTGAGTGCCACGACATGTACGGCATCGTCTTCCGCGGCAATGACGACCTGCGGCCGATCCTGCTGTACGAGGGCTTCGTGGGCCACCCGTTGCGCAAGGACTACCCCAAGCAGCGCGAGCAGCCGCTCGTGCCCTACCGCAGCTGAGCCGAACATGGACACCCCGCTGCGCAACCCGGTGCGCTCGATCTTCGACAAGACGCTACGCGACGACTCGGTGATCGTCAACATCGGCCCGTCGCACCCGGCGACTCATGGCACGGTGCAGATCATTGCCGAGCTCGACGGCGAGCGCGTGCTGCGCAGCGATGTGCATTGCGGCTACCTGCACCGCGGCTTCGAGAAGGAATGCGAAGACCACACCTGGCACAACCTGATTCCCTATGTCGACCGGCTGAACTACGTCTCGGCGCTGATCAACGACTTCGCCTACTGCGACGGCGTGGAGCAGCTGATGGACGTGACGATCACGCCGCGCTGCCGCTACCTGCGCACGCTGCTGAGCGAGTACTCCCGCCTGGTCGACCACCTCACCTGCCTGGCCGCCGGGCTGATGGAGCTGGGCGCGATGACCGCGTTCCTGTACCTGGTGATGATCCGCGACTACATGTACGAGCACCTCGCGGCCCTGACGGGCGCGCGCGTGACCTACACCTACGGCCGCATCGGCGGCCTGGCGCGCGACCTGCCCGAAGGCTGGCTGGCGCGCATGGAAGAGATCCTGGTGCAGTACGAGGAGTTTGTCGCGCGTGTGCATGCGCTGGTGGACCGCAACCGCATCTTCATCGACCGCATGCGCAACGTCGGCGTCATCAGCACCGCCGACGCGCTGAGCTACGGCTATACCGGCGTCATCCTGCGCAGCACCGGCGTGGCACGCGACCTGCGCAAGGACACGCCCTACCTGGCCTATGCGGAACTCGACTTCGAGGTGCCGGTGGGCATCAAGGGCGACAACTACGATCGCTATTACGTGCGCATGCGCGAGATGGACGAGTCGGTGCACATGATGCGGCAGCTGGCGCGGATGCTCCCCGACGGGCCCATCAATGTCGATGACCGGCGCTGCAGCTTCCCGGACAAGCCGCTTGTCTACCGCGAGATCGAATCGCTGATCAACCACTTCAAGCTGGTCATCGACGGCCCCGTGGTGCCGGCGGGCGACGCGTATGTCGCGCACGAGTCGCCGAACGGCGAGCTGGGCTTCTACCTGGTCAGCACCGGCCTGGGCACACCCTACAAGGTGCACTGCCGCGCGCCGAGCTTCGTGCACATGGGGGGCGCGCACCTGATGCTCAACGGCGGCCAGTTGGCCGACATCGTGCCCACCTTCGGCTCGATCAACATGATCGGCGGCGAATGTGATCGATAACCCACCCCGGAGCGCCTTCGGCGCATCCCCCCCAGGGGGGCGACGCCAGCGGCACGGCAGAGCCGGTTCCGCGGCGTCTGCTTCGATCATGCCGTCGACGAGAAGGCCATGCGGCATCTGATTCCCGAATTCGATGTGATGCGCCGGCGCTTTCCGGCCGAGGCGACTTCGTCGATGGTGCTGCCCTGCCTGCGCCGCATCCAAGACGACCGCGGCTTCGTCGCCGACGACGACATCGCCGGGCTGACGGCCTACCTGGGCGTGCCGCGCATCCAGATCGAGGAGGTGCTGGCGCACTACACGCAGTTCAGGCGCGCGCCGATCGGCCGCTGGCACCTGCAGGCCTGCCGCAACCTGAGCTGCTCGATGCGCGGCGCCGAAGGCGTGATCGAGCACCTGGGCCGCAAGCTCGGCGTCGGGCCGGGCCAGACCACCGCCGACGGCCGCTTCACGCTGAGCACCGTGGAATGCCTGGGCTCGTGCGGTACCGCGCCGGTGCTGATGGTCAACGAGGCCTACCACGAGAACATGAGCCCGGCCCGGCTGGACGCGCTGATCGCGGAGTTGAAGGCATGACAGGCCGCAAGCTCATCATGACCTTCCCGGTCACGGCCACCTCGCACCTGCTGGCGGACTACCGCGCGCGCGGCGGCTATGCCACGCTGGCCAAGGTGCTGCGCGAGATGCGCCCGGAGCAGGTGACCAAGGAAGTGGCCGCCTCGGGCATCCTCGGCCACGGCGGCGCGGCCTTCCCGGCCGGGCGCAAGTGGGGCGTGATCAAGCTCAACGACGGCCAGCCGCACTACCTGTGCGCCAACGCCGACGAAGGCGAGCCGGGCACCTTCAAGGACCGCTGGATCCTGGAGAACGCGCCGCACCTGCTGCTCGAATCGATGCTCATCTCGGCCTATGCGCTGCAGGTGCGCCATGCCTTCGTCTACATCCGCGGCGAATTCGACCTGCCCTACCGGCGCCTGGCGGCGGCGGTGGAGGAGGCCTACGCCGCCGGCTGCCTCGGCGAGCACGTCCTGGGCACCGACTTCGCCTGCGACCTGGTGGTCTATCGCGGCGCCGGCTCCTATGTCTGCGGCGAGGCCTCGGCGCTGATCACCTCGATCGAAGGCAAGAAGGGCTATCCGCGCAACCGGCCGCCACGGCTGACGGTGCGCGGGCTGTACCAGCGCCCGACGGTCATCAACAACGTCGAGACGCTGTCCAACGTGACCGCCATCGTGTCGATGGGCGGTGAGGCCTTCCGGCAGATCGGCACGGCCAAGAGCCCGGGCACGCAACTGGTCTCCATCTCGGGGCATGTGCAGCGCCCGGGCGTGTACGAGGTCGAATACGGCACCCCGTTGGCGAAGTTCGTCTACGAGGACTGCGGCGGCGGCCTGGACGGCACGCCAATCAAGTGCATCGTCCCGGGCGGTATCTCGACCAAGGTGCTGACCGCGGCCGAGATCGAGACACTCACCTACGACCATGCGTCGCTCACCAAGGCCGGCTCGGGCATCGGCTCCGGCGGCATGGTGGTCATTGGCGAAGGCACCTGCATGGTGCGGCTGCTGCAGGTGCTGCTGCGCTTCTATCACCACGAATCCTGCGGCCAGTGCACGCCCTGCCGCGAAGGCATGGGCTGGATGCACCGCATCATCGACCGCATCGTCGCCGGCGAGGGCCGGCACGGCGATATCGAGCAGCTCATCCGCATCAGCCAGGCCAACGACGGCACCACCATCTGCGGCATGGGCGATGCGGCGGGCTATGCCACCACCGGCATCCTCGCCAAGTACCGCGACGAGTTCGAGTACTTCATCGAGCACAAGCGCTCGCGCCTCGACGGCCGGCTCGAGGTGGCGCCGCAGGCAAGGCTCGGGGTGACCGCATGATCGAGTTCTTCATCAACGGCCAGGCGGTACAGGCCGAAGAGCACCAGACCGTCATGCAGGCGGCGAAGGCGAACGGTCATTTCATTCCCTACTTCTGCTGGCATCCGCACCTGTCGGTGCCGGGCAATTGCCGCATCTGCATGGTCGAGGTCGAAGCGGAAGGCGGCGGCAGCAGTTGGATGGACATCGCCTGCAACATGCCTGTCAGCGCGGGCATGCGCGTGCTCACCGACTCCGCGAAGGTGCGCGCCCGGCGCAAGGAGACGCTGCAGTTCATCACGCTGAACCATCCGGTCGACTGCGGCATCTGCGACAAGGCCGGTGAGTGCACACTGCAGGACTACCACTACGACTACAACGGCTCGCCGTCGGTGTCGATCGATGCCAAGGTGCACGCCACCAAGCACTACCCGCTGTCCGAACGCATCGTGCTCGACAACGAGCGCTGCATCCTGTGCACGCGCTGCGTGCGCTTCACGCATGAGGTGTCGAAGACGCATGCGCTGGGCGTACAGAACCGCGGCGACCATTCACTGATCCGTCCGGTGGAGGACGGTGCCTTCGGGAACGACCCGTATTCCGACAACGTCATCGACCTGTGCCCGGTGGGTGCGTTGCTGTCGCGCCGATTCCTGCACAAGGCGCGCGTCTGGTACCTGAAGGCGACGCCTTCGGTATGCCCGGGCTGCGAACGCGGCTGCAGCATCCAGATCTGGCACCGCAAGACCGAATGGAAGCTCAAGGCGCTGGACCCGGCGCAGAACGCACGCATCGACCGGGTCACGCCGCTGGAAAACCCGGCCGTCAACGGCCCGTGGATCTGCAACAAGGGCCGCGACCTGGTCCAGGTGTTCGAACGCGCCCGCGCCGAGCACCCGATGCGCAAGGGCAAGCTCACCGAGCTGTCGGCCGCCCTGGACAGCGCCCGGGCGTTGATCCAAGCCGCGCGGCGGCCGGTGGCCCTGGTGTCCAACTGGGCGTCGAACGAGGAGCTGGCGGCCTTCCAGGCCACGCTGGGCTCGCGCTTCGCTTGCTTCGTCAAGGCCGATGTCGAGCCGGCGCCGGGCGAGTTGCTGCAGGACGACTTGCTGATCCGCCCCGACAAGAATCCGAACAGTGCCGCGGCGCGCGCCTTGTTCCCGCCGCTGCCGCCGGATGCGGGCAGCACATTCCCGCCGGGTTGCGACCTGGTGCTGGTTTGGGGTGAAGGCTTCAGCTTCGCGCAGTTGCCGCCACAGGCAGGGATCATCTACCTGAACAGCTGGCTGCAACCGGAGAACGGCCACGCCGACGTGTTCCTGCCGATCAGCGTGATGACCGAGCGCAGCGGGCACTACACCAACTTCCAGGGCGTGGTCAGCGCCTTCGAGGCCTGCTTCGCGAGGCCGCCCGGCGTGGCCGATGCCGAGGTCCTGTTCGTCCAGCTCGCGCAAGCTGCCCAGGCCAAGGTGGCGACATGACCCAGGACCTGGTCATCTACCTGATCTTCATCGCCTACGCAGTGGGCATGCTGATGACCTTCGGTACGCTGCTCACCTGGGTCGAGCGCAAGCAGGCGGCCGTGATGTCCGACCGCATCGGCGCCAACCGCGCCTACGTGCGCATCCCGTTCACGCAGCTCAAGCTGGTGGCGTGGGGACTGTTCCACGGCATCGCCGACGGCATCAAGATGCTCGTGAAGGAGGACTTCAAGCCGCGCAGCTACGACTGGTACGCCTACGCGGTGGCGCCTTGGGTGGTGTTCACACCGGTGCTGCTGGTGTTCGGCGTCATTCCCTTCGGCGGGCTGCTCGACCCGGGGCGGCTGATCCCGGCGGCCAGCGACTGGTTCGGCGGCCGCACCTACCCGATGCAGATCGCGCAGCTCGACGCCGGGCTGCTGATGGTCTTCGCCTTCAGCGGCATGACCATCATCGGCGCGATGCTCGCTGGCTGGTCTTCGGCGAACAAGTTCTCGCTGCTCGGCGGGCTGCGCGCCGGCTCGCAGATGATCTCCTACGAGCTGGTGATGGGCCTGACCGTGCTCGGCCTGATCCTGATCTTCGGCACGGTCGACCTGGGTTCGATGGTGCGCCAGCAATCAGGCACGGTGCTCGGTGTCCTGCCGGCCTGGGGCGTGGTCTACCAGCCCTTTGCCGCGGTGCTGTTCCTGACCGCGGCCATCGCCGAGAACAAGCGCATTCCCTTCGACCTGCCCGAGGCCGAATCCGAGCTGATCGCCGGCTACTACACCGAATACAGCGCGATGAAGATGGGGCTGTTCATGTTTGCCGAGTTCATCGAGATCGCCATCGTCGGCGCGCTCTTCACCACGCTGTTTCTCGGCGGCTACAACCTGCCCTACATGAACGACAGCGGCTTCACGCTGCCTGGCGGCCATCACTTCGCGATGAGCCACGGTGCCGTGGTGGTGACGCAGCTGCTGGTGTTCCTGGTCAAGGTGATGCTGGTGTGCAGCTTCCAGATCCTGATCCGCTGGTCGCTGCCGCGCTTCCGTTACGACCAGGTGCTGGCCTTTGCCTGGAAGTTCATGCTGCCGCTGGCGCTGCTCAACCTGTCGGTCACCGCAGTGCTGGTGTGGTCGCATCAGAGGGGGCCGTTCTGATGACGCCCTACAAGCGCAAGCAATACTGGAACGAGCCGACGCTGAATGCGTGGGAACGTGCCTACCTGCCCGAGATCCTGCGCGGCCTGGCCATCACCGGCGGCGTGTTCCTGCGCAACATGAAGAAGTGGGTCACCGGCAAGAAGGGGGCGCTGACCACCTACTACCCGGAAGAGACCCGATTCGATTACGCGCCGCTCAATCGCGGCAAGCACGTGCTGACGCAGCGCCCCGACGGCAGGCCGCAGTGCATTGCCTGCAACATGTGCGCCACCGTATGCCCGGCCAAGGTGATCGAGATCGAGGCCGGCTTCGACCCGAGCGACGTCGCGCACCCGAAGTTCCCGGTGCGCTTCGAGATCGACTATTCGCGTTGCGTCTTCTGCGGGCTGTGCGTCGAGGCCTGCCCCGAGGACGCAATCCGCATGGCCAGGGAAACACCCGGGCTGCCCTCGGACGACCGGCGGCAGATGTGGTTGACGCTCGACGAGATGCTCACCTGGAATCCACAGAGCGACGTCGCCAAGCCCTACCCGGCCACCGGCGCGGGCAAGATCGGGGGCGCGGAATGATCGAGACCCTGCTGCAGAACCTGGACACGCTGCTGCTGGTGCTTTTCGCGGCGTGTGCCCTGGTCGGGGCGTCGCTGATGATCGTGCTGCGCCAGCCGATGCGCGTGGCCATGGCGCTGATCTCGACGATGGTCTTCCTGGGCGGCATCTACGGCCTGCTCGGCGTGCACTTCATTGCCGCCTTCCAGGTGCTGATCTACGTCGGCGCCGTGATGGTGTTCATGGTCTACGTCATCATGCTGCTCGAGGTGCGCGAATCCGAGGGCCGGCGCTATTCCAGCCTGCTCGTGCCGGGCCTGGCGGGCTTCGTGCTGCTGGTCGGCGCCATCGGCATCAGCATCTGGCGCAGCCTGCCGTCGCACCGCGAGACTGCCGGCAACACGGCCTACGGCATCTCGGAGTTCTCGATCTCGTTCCTCAACGACTACTGGCTGCACTTCGAACTGACCTCGGTGCTGCTGGTGGCCGCCGTGGTGGCGGCACTGGCCGTGATCCGCGTCAGCCGCCGCGCCGACGACGCGAGGCGCCATGGATAGGACCCAGTTGCTGCTCGGCCTGGCGGTGGCGCTGTTTTCGCTGGGGCTGCTCGGCGTGATCGTGCGGCGCAACGTGCTGGTGATGCTGATGTGCATGGAGCTGATGCTCAACGGCGTCATCCTCAGCCTGGTCACCTTCGCGCAGCAGACAGCCACCACCGTGGGCGCGGTGCTGGTGTTCCTGATCTTCGTCGTCGCCACCGCCGAGATTGCGCTGGCGATTCCGATCGTGCTGCTGCTCGTGCGCGAAAAACGCACCCTCGATCTCGACGCCTATGTCGACCTGAAGGGCTGAGGACGCGCCATGCTGACCCTCATCGTCCTGCTGCCGCTGCTCGGCTTCCTGCTCAACGGCGTGCTGGCCACCCAATTGGGCGGCAACCGTGTCGGCAAGCCCTTCGTCACGGTCGTCGGCTGCGGGCTGCCGATCCTGTCGTTCCTGCTGGTCGTGAAGGCCTTCTTCGCGCTGCAGGCCGGCGGCTACGAGCCGCTGGTCGAGACCGCCTACCGCTGGGCGCTGGTCGGCCGCAGCCAGTTCGAGGTCGCCTTCTACTTCGACCGACTGAGCGCGGTGATGGCGCTGATCGTCACCGGCGTGGGCTCGGTGATCCACGTCTACTCGGTCGGCTACATGGCGCACGACAAGAGCTTCGGCCGCTTCTTCGCCTACCTGAACCTGTTCCTGTTCTTCATGCTGCTGCTGGTGCTGGGGCGCTCGCTGCTGGTGCTGTTCGTCGGCTGGGAGGGCGTAGGCCTGGCCTCGTACCTTCTGATCGGCTTCTGGTTCGAGGACCTGGCCAACGCCCGTGCCGGCAAGAAGGCCTTCGTCGTCAACCGCATCGGCGATGCCGGCTTCCTGCTCGGCATGTTCGTGCTGTACCAGGCCTTCGGCACGCTGAACATGGACAGCATCAACTCGGCATTCGGCATCGGTGCGGCCAAGGTGGTGCCGGCCAGCCTGGTGGGCATCCTGCTGTTCATCGGCGCCACGGGCAAATCGGCGCAGATCCCGCTGCACATCTGGCTGCCCGACGCGATGGCCGGCCCGACGCCGGTGTCGGCGCTGATCCATGCGGCCACCATGGTCACGGCCGGCATCTACCTGGTGGCGCGCATGTCGGGGGTGTACCTGCATGCCCCGGAAGCCTCGACGGTGATCGCCGTCGTCGGCGTGGCCACGGCCTTCTTTGCCGCCACCGTCGCCATCGTGCAGACCGACATCAAGAAGGTGCTGGCCTATTCCACCGTCTCGCAGCTCGGGCTGATGTTCCTGGCGCTCGGTGTCGGCGCCTACGGCGTGGCCATCTTCCACGTCGTCACGCACGCGTTCTTCAAGGCCTGCCTGTTCCTCGGCGCCGGCAGCGTGATCCACGCGCTGGGCGGCGAGCAGGACATCCGCAGGATGGGCGGCTTGCGCAAGCGCATCCCGGTGACGTTCTGGACCTTCGCCCTCGCCACCGCGGCCATCGCCGGCATCCCGCCGCTGGCCGGCTTCTTCTCGAAGGACGAGATCCTGTGGTTTGCCTTTGCCAGCACGCGCGGCGGTTCGCCGCTGCTGTGGGGCGTGGCCGCGCTGACTGCGCTGATGACCGCCTTCTACATGTTCCGCTTGCTGTGGCTGACCTTCATGGGCAGCTCACGCATGGACGCCAAGGTCGACGCACATGTGCACGAGTCGCCGCTGTCGATGACCGGCGTGCTGATGCTGCTGGCACTGCTGTCGGCGGTGGGTGGCTTCTTTGCGCTGCCGCACTTCCTTGAGCCGCAACTGCCCTTGCCCGCGGTGGACGAGGCGCTGCATCACCTGGAAAAGCCGCTGCTCGTGCTGTCGATCGTCATCGCCTTCGCCGGCCTGGCCGCGGCGGCCTATGTCTTTGGCAGTGGCACCTCACGCGCCGAAGGGCTGCAACGGCGCTTTGCCGGCCTGCACCGCTGGCTGTCGGGCAAGTACTTCATCGACGAGTTGTACGAGCGCCTCATCGGCCGGCCATTGGTGTGGGTGTCGGACTTCGTCTTCCTGCGCCTGGGCGACCGTGTACTGCTCGACGGCACGCTGAATGGCCTGGCCGCACTGGGCCGGCGCGGCGCCGGCCTGCTTGGCCGACTGCAGACCGGAAGCTTGCACCTGTACGCCTGGTTCGTGCTTGCCGGCATCGTCGGCGCGCTGCTGTGGAGCTGGCGCCATGCTTGAAGCCTTCGTGCTCAACATCGTGCTCTTCCTGCCGCTGCTGGGGGCGGGCCTGCTGCTGGTGTCACCCACCGACCACCACGACTTCACGCGCCGCATGACCCTGGGCATGATGCTGCTGCAACTGGCGCTGACCGCCTGGCTGTACCTGCGCTTCGACGCCAGCGTGGCGGGCTTGCAGTTCGAGACCCGTGCGCCGTGGATCGAGAGCTGGGGCGTGCACTACCAGGTCGGACTGGATGGTTACAACATCCTGCTGGTCATGCTCACGGCCTTCCTCGGGCCGCTGGTGACCGCGGGCGCCTTCAGGTCGGTCACCAAGGACGTGAAGCTGTTCTACGC
>Ga0105103_10000602_pt1 | contig 20359 bp, 22 predicted proteins | sample PPLLaktember2015_2_FD_79107 | JGI IMG/M metagenome (GOLD analysis project Ga0105103, IMG submission 79107) | Freshwater sediment microbial communities from Prairie Pothole Lake near Jamestown, North Dakota, USA - PPLs Lake P7 Core (6) Depth... | ecosystem: Environmental > Aquatic > Freshwater >...
GCGTGGAGCGGCTCGAAAGCGTGATCGCTGCGCTGCGCGACGAGGACCCCCGCTTCCACGTCGAGGGCGGCAGCTGGACGGGCGATCGCAGCTGGGTGCGCGGGTACGCCGACGTGCTGGGCGCGATGGAGCAGGCCAGCGCGCAATTCCACGAGACGGTGACGCGCCGCGGGATGCCGACGGGCGAGCGGCGCTATCGTAACGCGTTGCTGCACCTCCTCGCCTCGCAAACGAGCTGCTATCGCTACTGGGGGCAGGGCGTGTGGACCGACTATGGCCGCGAGCTCTGCCGCCGCACCGGGGACATCCTGCGCTTCGACTACTGACCCCGGCCCACACGTACGGCGGGGTCGCCGCTGCTGATAGAATCTGTGAACCCTATCCGACGGGTGCGTCCCGGTCCGCGAGACGCGCGCGTGCCGGACAGCCCGGGAGTGAAGTTCCATGAGCGATTCCGCCAAGCCCGCCGCGCCAGACCCCGGCGGGCCTGTCTCGGCCAGGATTCGCGCGCGAATCCTGGAGGCGCGCCAGCGCTTCCACGCCAACGACAACATCGCCGCCCACCTCCAGCCGGGCGAGCTCGAGGCGCTGCAGGACGAGGTCGAGGGCAAGATGCGCGCGGTGCTGGAAAGCCTCGTCATCGACACCGAGAGCGACCACAACACGCAGGACACCGCGCGGCGCGTCGCCAAGATGTATGTGACCGAGGTGTTCCGCGGCCGCTACGTGCCGCCGCCGCCGGTGACCGAGTTCCCCAATGCCGAGCACCTGAACGAGCTGATGATCGTCGGCCCGATCACGGTGCGAAGCGCGTGCAGCCACCACTTCTGCCCGATCCTCGGCCGCCTGTGGATCGGCGTGATGCCCAACGAGCACTCGAACCTGATCGGCCTGTCCAAGTACTCGCGCCTCGCCGAGTGGATCATGGGACGGCCGCAGATCCAGGAGGAGGCGATCGCCCAGCTCGCCGACCTGCTGATGAACAAGGTCAGCCCGGACGGCCTCGCGGTGGTGATGGAGGCTGACCACTTCTGCATGCACTGGCGCGGCGTCAAGGACGACCGCACCAAGATGCTGAACAGCGTGATGCGCGGCTCGTTCCTCAAGAACTCCACGCTGCGCCGCGAGTTCCTTTCGCTGATCAACCTTCCTGCCTGAAGCCGCCATGCTCGTCCGCCTGCTCTACGCCAGCCGCGCCGCGGCCCCGCTCACACCCGCCGTACTCGATTCCATCCTGGAGGCCTCCCGCGCCAACAATCCGGCCGCCGGCATCACGGGCGTGCTGTGCTTCAGCGACGACCTGTTCATCCAGGTCCTGGAGGGCGGGCGCGACGAGGTCTGCGGCCTCTACAACACGATCGTGCGCGACAACCGCCACGCCCACGTGTGCATCCTGAGCTACGAGGAGATCCGCGAGCGGCGCTTCGGCGGCTGGACGATGGGGCAGGTCAACATCGCCAAGGTGAATCCCACGCTGCTCCTCAAGTATTCCGAGCGGGCGGAGTTGAATCCCTTCTCCTGCTCGGGCCAGGCGTCGATGGCGCTGCTCGACGAGCTGATCGCCACCGCCTCGGTCGTGAGCCGCGGCGGCTGACGCGCCGACGAGAAGGCGCGGCCCGGTATCCACTCGACGCGATGACTCTTTCGACGCGCACTGCAACGGCCTTCGTCCTCGCTGGCCTGATCGCTGGCGCAGCGGCGGCAGAGCCGATCGCGGCAAGCCGCGGGCGCTGGTCCGGGCCGATCGCGGACCGGCCCGCTGGCGGACCGGGCGGCGCGGGACGCATCGAGCTTCGCTTCGACGGCACCGCCGATCGGTTCACCGTCGACTTCGCCGGCCCCGGCGGTTCGCTCGTCGCGGGCGAGTTCAGCGCGGGCAAGCAGAAGGACGTATTCGGTCCGCCCGCGGCCAAGGGCCTGATGTCGTTCCTCGGGCGCGGCAGTGCAGTCAATCCGCTCGAAGGCAAGCCGCTCGCGTGGGCGCGGCGCGACGGCGAGACGTTGATCGTCTACCGGCTCGACCTGCATGGCGGCGCCCATCGCCTGGATCGCCTCGAACTCAAGCCGTCGGGCGAGCGCATCGGCGTCGTCTTCGAGCGCCGCGAGCACGATCGCGCGCCGGAACGCTTCGCGGCGTCGCTCGAGCGGAGCGCGCGATGAGCCGCAGCTCGACCCTTGCCGCCGCCGGCGTGCTGCTTCTCGCCGCGCTCGCGACACCGTTGCCCGCGTTCGCCGCGGACCCCACTCCAGCGCTGCAGCCGATGCTGGGCGTCTATCTCGGACGGGCGACGGTGCAGGACCTCGATACCCGAGCGACCGAGGAGCGCGACATCGACGTCGAGGTCACGGCGTTCGACCGCGACGGCTTTCGCATCCGCTGGGTCAACGTGACGCTCGTCGATGGGCGGCGCAACCTGCCGGGCGTGAAGCGCCGGGTGAGCGAACTCACGTTCAAGCCTGCGAAGGGGCGCAACTTCTTCGTCGAGGTGCCGCAGGCCAACGTGTTCGCCGAGCGCGAGGAAGTGCAGCCGCTCGGCGGCGACCCGGTGCGGTGGGCGGTGCAGGACGCCGCCGGTCTGCACGTCCATTCGTTCGTCATCCTCGGCGACGGACGCTACGAGCTGCAGACCTACTCGCGCAAGCGCACCGACTCCGGCATCGTTCTGCACTACGAGCGCGTGGTCGACGGCAAGCTGCTGCGGACCATCGACGGCCAGGCCGTTAGGGTCGAATAGCCCCTCCTCCCGGTCGGGAACCCGAGCGCCCGGACCGCGCCGACGGGGTGGCCGAAAAACCTGCATCCGGGTTGACCCCGCTCAAGGCCCGCGCCCCACCACGGGGCAAGAATGGCGTCCACGTGTAACGGAGGGGGTTACGAACGCGATGGTCGAGCGGCGACGCGAAGTGCTCGTGATCGGCATCGGCAACGTGCTCTGGGCCGACGAGGGCTTCGGCGTGCGCGCCGTCGAGGCGCTTCACGACGCGTTCGCCTTTCCCGACGGCGTCGTGCTGATGGACGGGGGCACGCAGGGACTCAACCTGCTCGAGGACGTCGCCTGCTCGCGACGCGTGATGGTGTTCGACGCGGTCGACTATCGCCTGGCGCCGGGTTCCCTCAAGCTGCTGCGTGACGACGAGGTTCCCGCGTGGGGCCGGGCGAAGATCTCGCCGCACCAGACCGGGTTCAACGACGTGCTCGCCCACGCCGCGCTGCAGGGCCGCGCGCCCGAGCACATCACGGTGATCGGCGTGCAGCCGGAGGTGCTCGACGACTTCGGCGGCAGCCTGCGCCCCTCGGTGCGCGCGCGGCTGTCCGAGGCGGTGGACCTCGCGGTGCAGGAGCTCGCGTCGTGGGGAATCGCCGGCCGCGCGCGTGCACCCGGCGAGGTCTTCGAGCCCCTCAACGACGTTGCGCTTGCGCTCGACGCCTACGAGCGGGGCCGTCCCTCGACGGACGACGCCTGCCGGGTCGGCGACCCGCGGCTGCTCGCCGGACTGAAGCCGAACGGAGACAAGTGACATGTGCATCGGTTTGCCAATGTGCGTCGTCGAGGCCGGTTCCGGGACGGCATGGTGCGAGCGGCGGGGCGAGCGCACGCGGCTCGATACCCTGCTCGTCGGCGAAGTTGCGCCCGGTGATTGGGTGCTCGCGTTCCAGGGCAGTGCGGTACGCGTCCTGTCGGCCGGGGAGGCCGCGGAGACCGATGCCGCGCTCGCTGCGCTCGAAGCCGTGCTCGCCGGTGCGGACGACGTTTCGCAACACTTCGCCGACCTCGTGGACCGCGAGCCCGAGTTGCCGGAACATCTGCGGGGCCCCCTGAGATGAAACGACCCCCACGCTCGCTTTGCTCGCTGCCCCCCGGGACGCCCACGCGCGCGGGGCGAAGCCAAGGCTCGCAGAGCCCGTCCGCGCGCGTGGGCGCCGGCCGAGGCGCTGAGATCGGATTGGCGTCAAGGATCATCGAGGCCGGGGCGCGTCAGTCCCTCGGGGCGGCCCATCGGGACTGACATGACCATCGCTACCGCTCCCGCAGCCACGGCGGACGCCGCCCACCCGCTCGTCGCGCAACTCGCGGCGAGGCACGGCTTCGCCGAGCTTTGCGCCGAGTCGTTCGACGCCTGGGCCGACGCGCCAGGCCGGGCGCTCGTCGTGTTCACCGAAGATCCGGTGCGCTACAAGGAGACGCTCGACCTCGCGGTGATCGCGCCCGAGCTCGTGCGCGCGTTTCCCGGCGTGTTTCGCGCCGGCGTGCTCTTGCCGGAGGCGGCGCGCGCGATCGCGGTCCGCTACGGATTCCGTCGCTGGCCGGCACTCGTCGTTCTCGACGGCGGCGGCTACGTGGGCGCGATCGACGGTTTGCGCAACTGGGACGAATATCTGCACGACGTCGCGCTGCTCGCGACCGCTCCCGTCACCCGGCCGCCTTCGGTCGGCATTGCGGTGCGCGGTCCGGGCGATGCGACTGTCCATGGTGCGGGCTAGAGGGGGGATCGAATGAACAAGCCGTTTCCGCTGCCGGTGCGCGCGATCGGCCCCGGCTCGCAGGCCGAGGACGACGAGCTGCAGTATCTGGCGATGCCTCGCGACATGCCGACCTTCGAGATGCCGCGCGTTCCCGAGGCGGTTCCGCCCGACGCGCTCGCCTCGGCGCGCGACCTGCTTGCGGCCTTCCTCGCCGCGTACGAGCGCTGGGATCCCGCGAACGGCTCGTCCGGCCCGCGGCTCGACCTCACCGGCGTGCCCGAGGCGACGCTCGCGGTCGTCAACGAGATGCTGGGCGAGGGCGAGGTGTCGATCCAGGTCGGTGGCCCGAGCCCGCACCGGATCCAGGAGAGCGTCTTCACGGGCGTGTGGCGCGTGTGCGCGCTCGACGGCGACGGCCGGCTCGCCTCCGACGCCATCGAAGCCGCACCCGTCCCCGACGTCGCGTTGGCCATCGCGCGCGCGGCCGGCGCGGAGCGCATCGCGCCCGTCGAGATTCCGCCCGGGGCGATGAACTCCCCAGCGCTCCTGGCCGAGATCGGCGCGCAACTCGCGGATCGCCGCCACGGCGCGGGCACGCACGTGCTGAACCTGACGCTGTTCCCGCTGACACCCGACGACCACCAGGTGCTCGAGCGTGCGTTGCCGGCCGGTCCCGTGGCGATGATCTCGCGTGGCTTCGGCAACTGCCGGATCACCTCGACGGCCGCGCGCGACGTCTGGAGGGTGCAGTACTTCAACAGCATGAACACGCTGATCCTCAACACCATCGAGATCGTCGACGTGCCCGAGGTGGCGCTCGCCGCCGTCGAGGACCTGGTCGACAGCCGCGCGCGCCTCGCCGAGCTGATCGAGTGGATGGACAGCTCGATCGTCGACGCCACGCAATAGGCGCGGCGACGGGCGACGATCGCGTCGGAGGCCCACGATGAGCGGATTCGAGAACTACGGCAAGGGCGCGCAGGCGACCCCGCACACGCGTCTCGAGTGCAAGATCTGCTGGCACGTGTACGACCCGGCCGAGGGCGATCCGATCTGGCAGATCCCGCCGGGCACGCCGTTCGCGGCGCTGCCCGATCACTGGAGTTGCCCGAACTGCGCCGCGACCAAGGACCAATTCCTGGTGCTTCCTGATGCATGACGCGTTGACGCTCGGTCCGGATCCCTCGGACGCGCTGGAGGCGACGTACCGGCACGTGGCCGAGACGCGCATGCACGGCCTGCCGTTGGTCAACCCGGCGCTCGCGGTCGAGGCGGTGGGCTTCGCGCCGTGGGATGGGCGATGGCTCGGCGTGATGGTGACGCCCTGGTTCATCAACCTGGTGCTCGCGCCGCTCGACCCCGCGCAGTGGCGCCCGCTCGGGCAGGGCGAGAAGCTTCGCTATCGGTTCCCGGCCGGCGACTACGAGTTCATCGGCGCGATCGAGCCGGGGGTCGGCGAGTTCCAGCTCTGTTCGCTGTTCTCGCCGGTGCTCGAATTCGACGATCAGGCCACCGCGCGCTTCGTCGCGGAGCACGCCCGCGCCGCACTGCTCGACGCCGCGAACTGCGAAGCGCGCGGCGTCGACGAGCCGCGCCCGGGACCGGTTGCGCAGGTGCAGAAGTCGCTCGACGGGTCGATGTCGCGGCGCGACGTGCTGCGCGGCCGCTTCCTGCCGAGCATCGATGCCGATCGAAGGTGAGATCGCCGTGCGTCTCACGCGTGCCGCCGGTCGCATCGCACACGTGTCGATCCGCTCGACGCGGCCGCTCGCGACCGCGCGCGTTGTCGCCGGCCGGCGTGCCGGCGACGCCGCGGCGCTGCTGCCGCGGCTCTACAGCGTCTGCGCGCGCGCGCAGGGCGCGGCTGCCGCGTCCGCATTGGAGTCGGCTGCTGGGCGACCTCCGTCGCCGGCAGGGATTGCCGCGCGCGCGTTCGTGGTGGCGCTCGAGAATCTGCAGGAGGACCTGCGGCGCCTGCTGATCGACGTGCCGAAGGCGATCGGCCAGGCCGCCGTGGTCGAGCCGGTTGCCGAGGTTCGGCGGGCGTTCGCCACGGTGCTCTCGGCCGCTGCCGGATCGACGGATGCGGGTGGCGCGTCCGTGCCAGTGAAGCGGCACGCGATCGACACGGCGATCGACGTGGTGTCGCGCGACGTGCTCGGCGAGTCGTTGGCCTCGTTTGCGGCACGCACGGATGCGGATGGGCTCGAGCGCTGGACGCAGGAGGCGACCACCGGGCCGGCGCGCGCATTGCGCGTCGTGCTCGATCGCGGCGGCCGGCTGGGCGAGAGCGACGTGCCGACGCTGCCCCCAATGACGCGCGAGCAGGTCGAGACCCTGCTGGTGGCGCTCGCCGCGGACGCCGGCTTCGCGGCGGCGCCCCGGCTCGACGGCGCGACCCGCGAGACGGGGGCGCTGGCGCGCATGGCCACGCACCCGGCGGTAGCCGGGATCGTGTGGCAACACGGGCGCGGCGTCGCGGCACGACTCGCCGCGCGCGTCGCCGACGTCGCGCGCACGGTGGATGCACTCGCCGACGGCAGCACGCCTGCCCGGGTGGACGCGTGGTCCACGGCATCCGGCGCCGGGGTGGCGATCGTCGAGACCGCACGCGGGTTGCTGCTGCACTGTGCCGAGATCCGCGACGAGCGCGTTACGGGCTACGGCATCGTCGCGCCGACCGAGTGGAACTTCCAGCCCGGCGGGCCGCTCGAGCGCTCGCTCGCCGGACTGGATGCGCGCGATGCGGAAGCGCTGCAACGCGATGCCGGTCTGGTCGTGCAGTCGCTCGACCCGTGCGTCGCCTGCAGCGTCGAGGTGCGCGATGCATGAGATGGCGCTCGCCGAGAGCATGCTGGAGATCGTCGAGGCGACGGCGCGCAAGCACGGTGCGTCGCGCGTGTCCGCGGTGCGGCTCGAGATCGGCGCGCTGTCGCACGTCGCAGTCGACGCGCTGCGCTTCTGCTTCGACGCGGTGACGCGCGGCAGCCTCGCCGAGGGCGCGGCGCTCGAGATCGATGCTACGCCGGGAGAGGCCTGGTGCCTGCCGTGCGGCGATCGCGTCGCGCTCGCGCAGCTGGGCGACCCATGCCCACGCTGCGGCAGCTTCCAGCTCACGGTGACGCGCGGCGACGCGATGCGCGTCAAGGACATCGCAATCGACTAGGATGAAACGACCCCCACGCTCACTGCGTTCGCTGCCCCCGAGGGGGTGGGTCAGTCCCTCGGGGCGGCCCATCGGGACTGACAGCGGAACGACCAAAGCGCGATCGGGAAGGGAACGACGACCATGTGCACGACCTGCGGCTGCGGCGGCCACGACGCCACCATCGAAGGCAAGCCGGTTTACCGACTCGCCCACGAGCACACGCTCGCGGACGACCTCGTGCACGCGCATCGGCACGACCCGCACGGGCACTTCCACGCCGACGGTACGTGGCACAGCCACACACACGTCGCGCCGCACGCGGGACCGCTCGGCGCCGTGCACGCGCCGGGAACGCCGGAGGCGCGGATCGTGCAGGTCGAGGCCGACCTGCTGGCGAAGAACGACGCACTCGCCGCGGCGAACCGGCGCCTGCTCGCCGCACGGGGAGTCTTCGCGTTGAACCTGGTGTCGAGCCCCGGCTCGGGCAAGACCACGCTGCTCGTGCGCACGATCGAAGCCTGGGGCAGGCGCTCGCCCGTCGTGGTGATCGAGGGCGACCAGCAGACCTCGTTCGACGCCGACCGCATCCGTGCCACCGGCGCGCCCGCCGTGCAGGTCAACACCGGCAAGGGCTGCCACCTCGACGCGATGATGGTCGCGCGCGCGCTCGCGGAGCTCGACCCGCCGCAGGGGAGCCTCGCGTTCATCGAGAACGTCGGCAACCTGGTCTGCCCCGCGGCGTTCGACCTGGGCGAGGCGCACAAGGTGGTGATCCTGTCGGTCACCGAGGGCGAGGACAAGCCGCTCAAGTACCCCGACATGTTCCGCGCCGCCGACCTGATGCTGGTGTCCAAGGTCGACCTCGCACCGTACGTCGACTTCGACATCGCGAAGGCCGTCGACTTCGCCCATCGCGTGCGCCCGGGCCTCGAGGTGATCGAAGTCTCGGCGACGACCGGCGCGGGGTTCGACCGCTGGCTCGCATGGCTCGAACGGGGATTGCAGGCCGCCGCATCGGACCGCGGCGACGACCTCGCAGCGCCGAATGCCCCTGCCGCGGTGATCGCCGGGAGCGCGAAGGGCTGACGATGGCGCCGACGCCAGCGCTTGCTGCCCCCTTGCGCGAACGCCGCCGGCTCGCCGTGCGCGGCATCGTGCAGGGCGTGGGCTTCCGGCCGTTCGTGCACCGCCTGGCGAGCGACCTCGCGCTCGACGGCGAGGTGCGCAACGACGCGGCCGGCGTGACGATCGAGCTCGAGGGCCCGCGCGAGGCGCTCGACCGGTTCGAGGCGCGGCTGGCGATGGAGGCGCCGCGGCTCGCACGCATCGACGCCGTGCAGGTGGCCCCGGTGCCGGTGCGAGGCGGCGTGCCGGGCTTCGCGATCGGGACGTCGGTGGGCGGGCGGGTCTCGACGGCGATCGGCCCCGACACCGCGATCTGCGACGACTGTCTTGCGGAGCTCATCGACCCGCGTGACCGGCGCTACCGCTACGCGCTCATCAACTGCACGAACTGCGGGCCGCGCTTCACGATCACCCGCGCGCTGCCCTACGACCGCCCGATGACCAGCATGGCGGCGTTCCTGCAGTGCCCCGCGTGCCATGCGGAGTACACGGCACCGGCCAACCGGCGCTTTCACGCCGAGCCGAATGCCTGCCCCGTGTGCGGGCCTGCGCTCGCGTTGCGGGCGAGCGACGGCACGTCGATCGACGGCGATCCGATCGCCGGCGCGCTCGCGCTGCTGCGGCAGGGCAGGATCGTCGCGATCAAGGGATTGGGTGGCTACCACCTCGCCTGCGACGCACGCCATGGCGCGGCCGTCGCGACGCTGCGGGAGCGCAAGTCGCGCGAGGCGAAGCCGTTTGCGGTGATGGCGGCGAGCGTCGCCTCGCTCGGCGCGCTGGTGGTGATCGGCGCCGAGGAGCGTACGCTGCTCGAATCCGCCGAGCGGCCGATCGTGCTGCTGAAGAAGCGCGCCGGTGCCGACGAAGCGCTGCCCGGCATCGCGCCCGGCCTCGCCTGGCTCGGCGCGATGCTGCCCTGCACGCCGCTGCAATACCTGCTGTTCCACGAGGCCGCCGGCCGTCCGGCGGGCCTGGCGTGGCTCGCGGGGGCGCACGACCTCGTGCTGGTGATGACCAGCGCCAACCCGGGCGGCGAGCCGCTGGTGATCGGCGACGACGAGGCGCACCGGAGGCTCGCCGGCATCGCCGACGCGGTGCTGTCGCACGACCGCGCGATCGTCACCCGTTGCGACGACAGCGTGGCGCGGGTCGGCAGCGCAGGCGCTGTGCAGTTCGTGCGCCGTGCGCGTGGCTACACGCCGCGCGCGGTACGGCTCGCGAGCAAGGGCCCGAACGTCGTCGCGACCGGCGGTTGGTTCAAGAGCACCGCCTGCGTGACGCGCGGCGACGAGGCGTTCGTGACGCCGCACATCGGCGACCTCGACAACGCGCCGACGTGCGAGGCGCTCGAGCGGGCCATCGGGCACCTCTCGGGAATCCTCGAGGTCGCGCCGGACGCCGTCGCGCACGACCTGCACCCGGACTTCTTCAGCACGCGCCTCGCCGGCGAGCTGGCGTTGCGTTGGTCGGTGCCGACGATCGGTGTGCAGCACCACCACGCGCACGTCGCCGCCGTCACCGCCGAGCATCGCGTCGAGGCGGCCGTGCTGGGCCTCGCGCTGGATGGAGTCGGCCTCGGCAGCGACGGCGCGGCATGGGGCGGCGAGCTGCTTCGCGTCGAGCGCGGTGCGTTCGAGCGGTTGGGGCACCTGGCGGCGCTCGGCCTGCCGGGGGGCGATCGCGCGGCGCGCGAACCCTGGCGCATGGCGGCGTCGGTGCTGGCGCGTGGGGGGCGGTGCGGCGAGATCGGTCGACGTTTCGCCGACGAGCCGGCGGCGGCGTTGGTGAGCGCAATGCTCGCGCGCGGCGTACGCGTGCCGGCGACGACCAGCGCGGGCCGCTGGTTCGACGCGGCCGCTGGAATCCTCGGCGTCTCGCGGCGCATGGCGTTCGAGGGTCAGGCGGCGATGCAGCTCGAGGGCCTGGCCGAGGCCCACGGTAGCGTCGCGGCCGAGCCCGGCCTGTACTCGATCGACGCCGATCACGTCCTCGACCTGACGCCACTCGCCATGCGCCTCGCCGACGGCGACGATGCCGGCCGCGGCGCCGCGCTCTTCCACGCGGTGCTGATCGAGGCCCTCGCGGAGTGGGTCGAGGCGGCGGCGCGACGCATCGGGCTCGGGACCGTGGCCTGCGGTGGCGGCTGCTTCCTCAACGCCATCCTCGCGCGGGGCTTGCGCGCCGCGCTGTCGCGCCGTGGCATCACGATGCTCGAGGCCGCCGCGGTACCACCGAACGACGGTGGCCTGGCACTCGGCCAGGCCGCGGTCGCCCGCTATCTCTGCTGAAGGACTCGCCATGTGCCTCGCTATCCCCGCCCGCGTCGTCGAGCTGACCGGCCCCGACACGGCGCGCATCGACCTCGGCGGCGTGCGCAAGGAGATCTCGCTCGCGCTGGTCGACGGCGTCGGGGTCGGCGACTACGTGATCGTGCACGTCGGCTACGCGCTCACCCGGCTCGACGCCGAGGAGGCGGAGCGCACGCTCGCGACGTTCGCCGAGGCCGGCTTCGACGTCGTCGCGGCAGGCAACGCGTGACGAGCGGCGCCGAGGCGGGGGACGGCACGCGATGAAGTACGTCGACGAGTACCGCGACGGCGCGCTCGCGAAGACGCTCGCCGGGAAGATCGCGCGCGAGGCCGATCCGGGCCGGCGCTACCACCTGATGGAGTTCTGCGGCGGCCACACGCACGCGATCTCGCGCTACGGTCTCGCCGACCTGCTGCCCCGGAACGTCGAGATGGTGCACGGCCCGGGCTGCCCGGTGTGCGTACTGCCCATCGGCCGCATCGACAACGCGATCGAGCTCGCCCGCGACCGTGGCGTGATCCTCTGCACCTACGCCGACACGATGCGCGTGCCGGCGTCGAAGGGCCTGTCGCTGATGAAGGCCAAGGCGGCGGGCGCGGACATCCGCATGGTGTACTCGTGCGCCGACGCGCTGAAGATCGCCCGCGACAACCCGTCGCGGGAGGTCGTGTTCTTCGCGATCGGCTTCGAGACGACGACCCCGCCGACCGCGCTCGCGATCCTCGAAGCCGCGAGGCAGGGACTCGCCAATTTCAGCGTGTTCTGCAACCACGTGCTCACACCCGCGGCGATCACCCACATCCTGGAGTCGCCCGAGGTGCGCGACCTTGGGCTAGTGCCGCTCGACGGCTTCATCGGGCCCGCGCACGTGTCCACGGTGATCGGCAGCGCGCCGTACGACTACTTCGCGGAGGAATACCGCAAGCCGGTGGTGATCGCGGGCTTCGAGCCGCTCGACGTGATGCAGGCGATCCTGATGTTGGTGAGACAGCTGAACGAGGGCCGAGCGGAGGTCGAGAACGAATTCACCCGCGCGGTCACGCCGCAGGGCAACGAGAAGGCGAAGGCGCTGGTCGCCGACGTGTTCGAGCTGCGCCGCTCGTTCGAGTGGCGGGGACTGGGCGAGGTGCCCTACAGCGCGCTGGCCATCAAGCAGCGCTTCGCGGCGTTCGACGCCGAGGCCCGCTACGGCATCGTCTACCGGCCGGTACCGGACCACAAGGCCTGCGAGTGCGGGGCGATCCTCCGCGGCGTGAAGAAGCCCGCCGACTGCAAGGTGTTCGGCATCGTCTGCACGCCCGAGAATCCGATCGGCTCGTGCATGGTGTCCTCGGAGGGCGCCTGCGCGGCGCACTACACCTACGGCCGCTACAAAGTGGGGTCAGACCCCGGAAAAGTAGGGTCAGACTCGACTTTTGGCGACAGGAACCCGGGACGATGACCAAGGGGCAGGAAAAAGTCGAGTCTGACCCTACTTTCCGGCGGCGAGGGGCGTATGTCAGGCCGATCGACTTCCGCAACGGCCGCGTCGACATGACCCACGGCAGCGGCGGCCGGGCGATGGCGCAGCTGATCGACGAGCTCTTCGCCGCCGCGTTCGACAACGAGTGGCTGCGCCAGGGCAACGACGGCGCGCGGGTGAACCCGCCGCCCGGGCGGCTCGTCGTCGCCACCGACTGCCACGTGATCACGCCGCTCTTCTTCCCGGGCGGCGACATCGGGGCGCTGTCGGTGCACGGCACGATCAACGACGTCGCGGTGATGGGCGCGACACCCCTGTGGCTTGCCGCCGGCTTCGTGCTCGAGGAGGGCTTCCCGCTCGCCGACCTGAAGCGCATCGTGCACTCGATGGCCGGGGCCGCGCGCGAGGCCGGCGTGCCGATCGTCACCGGCGACACCAAGGTCGTCGAAAAGGGCAAGGGCGACGGCGTCTTCATCACCACGACGGGCGTGGGTGTCGTTGCCGACGGCGTCGACCTCTCGGGCGACCGTGCGCGTCCGGGCGACCGGGTGATCGTCTCGGGCACGATGGGCGACCATGGCGTCGCGATCATGTCGCTGCGCGAGAACCTCACCTTCGAGACCACGATCGAGAGCGACACCGCGGCCCTCCACGGCCTGACCGCGGCGATGCTGGCTGCGGCACCGGATCTCCGGGTGATGCGCGACCCGACGCGTGGCGGGCTCGCGACGACGCTGAACGAGATCGCCCGCCAGTCGCAAGTCGGATTCGTGATCGACGAGGCGGCTATCCCGCTGAAGTCCGAGGTCGAGGCCGCGTGCGAGTTCCTCGGGCTCGATCCCCTCTACGTCGCGAACGAGGGCAAGCTGGTCGCGGTCTGCGCCGCCGCGGACGCCGATCACCTGCTGGCCGCGATGCGCGCGCATCCGCTCGGCCGTGGCGCCGGGATCATCGGCGAGGTGATCGAGGATCGGCACCACTTCGTGCAGATGGACACGCGCTTCGGCGGCCGCCGCATCGTCGACTGGCTTGCCGGCGAGCAGCTGCCACGGATCTGCTGATGCGGATTCTCTTCCTCAGCCACGCGTTCAACAGCCTGACGCAGCGGCTCTGGGCGGAGCTCGCGCGCGACGGCCACGACCTCACGCTTGAGCTCGACGTCAACGACCGGGTCACCGAGGAGGCCGTCGCGCTCGCGCGGCCCGAGCTGATCGTCGCGCCCTTCCTGCGGCGGGCCATCCCCGAGTCGGTGTGGCGGCGGCATCGTTGCCTCGTCGTGCACCCCGGCATCGAGGGCGACCGCGGTCCCTCGGCGCTCGACTGGGCGGTGCAACGGGGCGAGCGGGAATGGGGGGTGACCGTGCTCGAGGCCAACGGCGAGATGGACGCCGGCGACATCTGGGCGACGCGGACCTTTCCGATGCGCGAGGCGTCGAAGGGCAGCTTGTACCGCAACGAGGTGACGGAGGCCGCCATCGCGGCGGTGCGCGAGGCGATCGAGCGGATTGGTCGCGGCGAGCGGCCGCGGCCGCTCGACGACACGCGGCCCGGCGTTCGCGGCCGGTGGCGGCCGGCGATGCAGCAGGCCGACCGGGCCATCGACTGGTCGCGCGACGGCACCGCGACCATCCTGCGCCAGGTCCGCGCCGCGGACGGGATGCCCGGCGTGCGCGACGTGGTGCAGGACATGCCTTGCCACCTCTTCGACGCGCACCCGGAAGAGCCGCTCGTCGCGCGTTTCGCGGGCGAGGTCCCCGGCGCCGTCGTGGCGACCCGCGACGGCGCAATCCTGCGCCGGACGATCGACGGCGCGGTCTGGATCACCCATCTGAAGCGCGTCGACGCGGACCCGCGCGCGACGCTCAAGCTGCCTGCCGTGCAGGTCCTTGGCGAGCGGCTCGCCGGCATCCCGGACCTGCCGCTCGCCGCGGATGCCGAGGTCGATGGCCCCACGTGGCGGCCGATCCGCTACGAGGAGCGCGGTCGCGTCGGCGTGCTGCACTTCGCGTTCTGCAACGGCGCGATGAGCACCGCGCAATGCCTGGCGCTCCGCGATGCGGTCGCGGCGGCCCGCCGCCGACCGATCCGCGTGCTGGTGCTGGCCGGGGGCCCCGACTTCTGGTCGAACGGCATCCACCTCAACGTGATCGAGGCATCGGCCCATCCCGCCGAGGAATCGTGGCGCAACATCGAGGCGATGAACGACCTCGTCCTCGAAATCCTGACGGCGGACCGGCAGCTGACGGTGGCGGCGATGCAGGGCAACGCCGGGGCGGGGGGCTCTTTCCTCGCGCTCGCGGCCGACCACGTGTTCGCGCGCTGCGGCATCGTGCTCAATCCGCACTACAAGGCGATGGGGAATCTCTACGGGTCCGAGTACTGGACCTACCTGCTGCCCCGTCGCGTGGGTCCCGGAGAGGCCCTCGGCATCGTGGAGCGCCGGCTGCCGCTCGTGGCTGCCGACGCGGTGGCGACCGGGCTCGTCGACGAGTCCTTCGGCGATGCGCCGGCGTCGTTCCTTGCCGGTGCCCTCGCCCGCGCGGATGCGCTCGCCGAGTCGCCGGAATTCGACGCCGCGCTCGCGGCGAAGAACCGCCGCCGTGCCGCGGACGAGGCGGCGCAGCCACTGTCCCGCTACCGCGAGCAGGAGCTGGCTCGGATGAAGCTCAACTTCTTCGGCTTCGACCCGAGCTACCACGTTGCGCGCTACCACTTCGTCCACAAGCTGCCCAAGGCGCGAACGCCCTCCTTTCTCGCGCGCCATCGGTTGCCCCGGCGCAACACCGGTGCAATCCGCGCTGCAATCGCGTGAACGGTGACGTACGGATTGACGCATATCAATACCGAAAACGCGTACGCCGGTAGGGTTCCATCGGGAGCGCGGCAGTGAAGTCGCCGGCGTGCGCTCTCCGCCCGGGCAACCCCGGCGGGCGCTCCGACGCGGCGACATCCGAAGCACGCGAGACCATGATTGCCACCCGCCTGCGCGCGTTCCTGTTCTGCGCCTTGCTCGCCTTAAGCCTCGGCGCGGCCGCCCAGCAGCCCGCCAAGGACGCCGCGCCGGGTCCCAACGACGGCTGCCTGATGTGCCACGGCGATGCCGGGGCCAAGGCGGCGAGCGGCAAGTCGGTGGCGGTCGACGCGAAGCAGTTCGCCACGTCGGTGCACGGGTCGATGTCGCTGCCTTGCGCGGCGTGCCACACGGACCCCGGCTTCGGCCAGATGCCGCACGGCGCGGTCAAGCCGGCACAGTGCGACAGCTGCCACGACAAGGCGGTCAAGGACTACGCCGCGACGGTGCACGGCAAGGCGCGCAGCGGCGGCAACCACGTGGCGGCGACCTGCGCAAGCTGCCACGGCACGCACGACATCAAGAAGTCGAGCGAACCGGGCTCGCGCACGCATCGCGCGAACCTCGAGGCGACCTGCGCGGCCTGCCACGGCAACGAGGCCATCATCAAGCAGGCCAACCTGCCCGGCGGCAACGTCGCCGGGATGTTCCACGACAGCGTCCACGGCCAGGCGATGGCCAACAAGACGGCGGCAAAGGACGCGGTGCCGACCTGCACGGGCTGTCACGGCGCGCACGACATCCGCGCGAAGTCCGACCCCGAGAGTCGCGTCTCGCGCGCCAACTCCCCGGCGATGTGCGCCACGTGCCACGCGAACGTGAAGGCCGAGTGGGAGCAGAGCCAGCACGGCAAGCTCCGCCAGGCCAACGTGCTGCAGGCGCCGGGCTGCATCGACTGCCACTCGACGCACCAGATCGCGCGGCACAGCGACGACAAGTTCGCGCTGGGCGTGATCGACAAGTGCGGCAGCTGCCACGCGGACTTCGCCGGCACGTATCGCGACACGTTCCACGGCCAGGTGACGCAGCTCGGCTTCGTCCAGATCGCCACCTGCTCGAGCTGCCACGGCGCGCACCAGGTGCTGCCCAAGGACAACCCGCTGTCCAAGGTCTCGGCGCAGAACCGGCTCGCGACCTGCCAGACCTGCCACCCCAAGGCGAACGCGAATTTCGTGTCGTTCGACCCGCACGCCAACAAGCACAGTCGCGAGCGGGGACAGCTGCTGTTCTTCACGAACAAGTTCATGGAGATCCTGCTGCTCGGCGTGTTCGCGTTCTTCGGGCTGCATACGGCGCTGTGGTTCTTCCGGTCGCTGAAGGCGATGCGGGAGCGGCGCGGCGACGCTCCGCCCCGGTCCTGAGGAGATGCAATCGATGGCCACCCCCGCCAGTGCCCTTCCCGCCAGCCAGGCCGGCGCCAGCGGCCGCTACTACCGCCGCTTCGACGTGCTCGACCGCGTGATGCACGCGTTGCTGATGGTCACGTTCATCGGCTGCGCGCTCACCGGCATCCCGCTGCTCGTCGCCGACCACGCCTGGGCGCAGGCATTCGCGCGCATGCTGGGCGGCTTCCAGGTGACGATGCTGATCCACCGCATCTGCGCGGCGATCATGATCGTCGTGTTCGTGGGCCACGTGGTGCGCGTGTTCGCGACGGCGGCGCGGACGGGCAAGTGGCTGGAGATGGTGTGGAGCCCGAACTCGATGGTGCCGAACCTGAAGGACCTGGAGGACATCGTCGGCCACGTCAAGTGGTTCCTGGGCAAGGGTCCGCGCCCGCGCTTCGACCGCTACACCTACTGGGAGAAGTTCGACTACTGGGCGGTGTTCTGGGGCATGTTCATCATCGGCGGCTCCGGTCTCCTGCTCTGGTTCCCGTTCTTCTTCTCGCAGTTCCTGCCGGGCTGGATCTTCAACATCGCCACGGTGGTCCACGGCGAGGAGGCGCTGCTCGCCGTCGGCTTCATCTTCACGATCCACTTCTTCAACGGGCACGTGCGGCCCGAGAAGTTCCCGATGGACCCGGTGATCTTCACCGGGCGGGTGAGCGAGCACGAGATGCTGGACGAGCGCGGCAGCGAGTACGACCGGCTGGTCAAGGAGGGCACCCTGCAGGCGGTCGAGACGGACGCCCCGTCGCCCGGCCTGAAGGCGCTGGCCTACGCCATCGGCATCCCGGCGGTCATGATCGGAACCATCACGGTCGTCCTGATCGTCTACAGCTTCCTGTTCTGACGCCCGGCCCGGGCCCGGGCCCGGGGACGCGGCCCGGTGCGTTCGTGCCCGACCGCATCGGTCGACCGTCACGGCAGCGGTCCGGTCCGGCAGGGAAGCCGCCTGGCTGGACAGCGTGTGCTTGTTCAGCCGTACAACGCCATTTCTTGCGCTGGGGCAATATGCGCGGGTGGCGGACCGGCCTCGGCTTTCGGTAACATCGACCGCTAACGCCCCGGCGGGCGCCAGTGAGCTGCCGCCGAGGGATTGGTCTGGCCACGTGGAATGGAGTCGAGCGGATGAACCTCAGGATCGGGCGGCGCACGTGGATGCTGGGGTCGGTGAGCGCGATACTGCTCGTGCTCGTCGGCGTGGCCGTCGTCGGCGTACTCGGTATCGCGGGCTGGGAGTACACGAACAGCAACCGTTTTTGCGCGACGATGTGCCACTCGGTGCACCCCGAGGAGTCGATCAACCACCTGAAGTCGTCGCACGCGCGCGTCAACTGTGTCGAGTGCCACATGGGGCGCACGTCGACGCTGCACCTGATGTCGCTGAAGCCCACGCACTTCAAGGAGTTGTGGGGCATGATCGCCGGCTACGAGCGGCCGACCCACGGCTCGACGCTGCGACCCGCCCGCGAGGCGTGCGAGGCCTGCCACTGGCCCGAGAACGAGCATCACGACAAGATCGTCGTGAAGAAGCGCTTCGCCACCGACCCGGCGTCGAGCGAAATCGACTACCGGATCACGCTGCACACCTCGTCTGGTGTCGAGCGCGAGCAGGACTGGAAGGCCTCCGGCATCCACTGGCACATCGCCAACGACGTCGAATTCATCTCCCCCGACCCGCAACGCCGCTCGATTCCCTGGGTGCAGGTGAAGAAGCCCGACGGCACGAAGGTCACGTACTTCGACGCCGAGTCCAAGCTCAGCAAGGCCGAGCTCGACAAGTACCAGCCGCGACGCATGGAGTGCTTCGACTGCCACAACGCGACCGGGCACCCGTTCCGCAACCCGGTGGACGTCGTCGACGACGCGATCGCCAGCGGGCGCATCGACCGCGGCCTGCCGAGCGCCAAGGCCCGGGCGATGGGCCTGATCGATGCCGTGGGCGAACTGCACGGCACGATGGACGAGCGCGCCGCGAAGGTCGACAAGGCCATCGCCGACAACCGCGCGAAGTTCCAGACCAAGCCCGAGGATCAGGAGAAGGAGCAGAAATTCGAGAAGGCGATGCGCGAAATCCTGCTCTCGACGTCGATCCAGGGCCACAAGGACGAGAAGTTCACCTGGAAGTCGTTCCCGGATCACGCCGGGCACAACAACTTCCCCGGCTGCTTCCGCTGCCACGACGGCAAGCACTTCAACGACCAGGGCGAGGCGATCCGCCTGCAGTGCACGCTGTGCCATAACCTGCCGCAGGTGGTCAAGGAGGGCGGCAAGGGGTCCGTCGCCTCGGTGGTGGTGCCCGGCGCCACGCCGCCAGCGAGCCACAACGAGCCCAACTTCATGCACGACCACCGCATGAAGATCGACGACAGCTGCCAGATGTGCCACGGCAAGCTCGAGTTCGGTCGCGAGGGCGGCAACTTCTGTTCGAACCCGGCGTGCCACGGCCGTTCGTGGCCGGAGATGAACCTCAATGCCGCGCCGTCCGCTGCGGCGACGCCGACGCCGACGCCCGCTCCCGCCCCGGCGTCGACGCCCAAGCCTGCTCCCGCGCCGGCCCCCAAGGGCAAGGCCTAGCGTGGGGCGAGGGCGGTCAAGCACCGGAGCTTGCCCGCCCCCGGAAACGTGGATAATTGCACTCCGGAACAACCGCGCGGGGGTGCTGCATGTCGTCGGGCACCGTGTGCGCTGGGAAGCTGATCTCCGACGACGCCGTGTGCCCGCAGGGGCCACGAACCTTTCACCATCGCAGAGAGGAAAACGCATGAAGAAGACGCTGATCGCGCTTGCCGCCGCTTCGACCCTCGCCGTGGCCGGCACCGCCGCCGCGGCCACCGGTGCCGAGCTCCTGAAGTCGAAGGGCTGCGAGACCTGCCACGCCGCCGACACCAAGAAGATGGGCCCCTCGATCAAGGACATCGCCGCGAAGACCAAGCCGGACGCGGCCGACAAGATCGTGGCCAACCTGAGGGACGGCAAGGGCCATCCCAAGGTTTCGGCGAGCGACGCCGAGATCAAGCAGATGGTCATGTTCATGATCACCGGCAAGTAACGAGCCGATCGCAATGCAACGCACGGGCCGGCCTCGCGCCGGCCCGTTGTTCTTCATGAGCCCCGATTTCGTTCGTCGCCGTTTCGTCACCGCGCTTGCCGCCGGCGGGGCGCTCGCGACCGTGCCCGGTCTGCACGCGCAGGCCCCCGCGGCGAAGCCTGCGCCGCTCTTCGAGGGCATGGGTCGCTACCGCCTCGCCGGCGCCTCCGAGGTTCCGCAGGCGCAGCGCTATGCCGACCAGGGCATGGTGCTCGCGTTCGGCTTCAATCCGGCGGAAGCGGCGCGATCGTTCACCGCGGCGACCGCGCTCGACCCCGACGCTGCCGCATGCTGGTGGGGCCTCGCCTGGGCGCTGGGGCCCACGATCAACGCCGACATCGCGCCCGAGGACGTGCCTCGCGTCGAGCAGGCGGTGGCGCGCGCGGTCGAACTCTCGAAGCGGTCCACGCCTCGCATGCGCGACGTGATCGTGGCGCTCGCGGTGCGGCACCCGCGTGGCCGGCCGATCGACGAGGCGGGCTACGCCGAGCGCATGCGCGCGCTCGCGAAGCGCTACCCCGA
>Ga0105103_10000603_pt1 | contig 20359 bp, 16 predicted proteins | sample PPLLaktember2015_2_FD_79107 | JGI IMG/M metagenome (GOLD analysis project Ga0105103, IMG submission 79107) | Freshwater sediment microbial communities from Prairie Pothole Lake near Jamestown, North Dakota, USA - PPLs Lake P7 Core (6) Depth... | ecosystem: Environmental > Aquatic > Freshwater >...
CGATTTTAATTTCTCAGAAATGGCTGATTATATAATAAACCCTCCATCAATACCTGAAAACCTTTTTCCTGAAATTTCCGGCGAAATTCATCAATGGCCATCATCATCAACCATTAGTAGAGGTATTGGGTTTTTATTGGCTAATTTAAATGTAACTAAAGACATTTGTTTTTCAAGCAAAGAATTAAGAAAACACAATAAAAGTAGCTCTATTGATATTATTGATTCGTTATTGTCCACAAAAGAATATATTAAAGCACACCTATTATGCCGGAATATACTTCATTCTAAAAATATGAATGAGGATAAACTTTTAAAGCAAAAGTTTAAATCAATTTCCGAAAGCATTGAATATCTTGAGGAGATAGATAAATTTAAAAAATCACTACATCTTGAATTAAAACTTCGTGAAGCCTATTATAATGCTCTTTTGACCCCGGATATTAAATGGTGGGAAAAAGAAGTTTCGGCGCTTGAAGCACAAATTCAAAAAGAAAAAGAAATATATAACCAATATGTATACAAAAGAATTAAAGCTTTTTTGGGAGTAATGTGCTATTCATTGACCAGAAACACTCTGTCTGAAAATAATTTAGTTCAAGCTCAAAATATATTAATGGTTTATCAACTTATTGAACCTCAAAACCCTGATATGTATTATTTTAATGCATTGTTTAATCTGAAGAAAGGTAATAAAACACAGTCCGATATTTTTCTTAAAAAAGCAATTGAAGGGGGTTTTTCAGATACAGCTTCGATCGTTCGGGATTTTCAGGGAATATGCATAAATGAGTTGTTCTAAGTTTAATTTCGTTTGAAATGAAGCTCCCCGCAGCAAGCTGACGGGGTATCAATATAGAAATTTCTCTTCTATCGATGCAAGCATCGGAGTATAAAACTCATTTATCCCGATACGCTGCGCTATCGGGATTATTCCCTTCGGTCATGAGGTAGTTCGTTCAACTTACAAATTTCAATGCACTCCGTTTTTGAAATTTGAGTTTCACGAATAAACTGGCCTTTCAGGCCGCAGGTTTTATTTTATGGGCATTTTCCCGGGGCGTTGCCACCGGGTTAAAATAAGTATGGCTTTCAGCCATAAAATGGATCAGGAAAATATTCAATGTGCCTTTCAACACGAAGTGGCAGCTTACTTCAATCCCAGGCATCGCCTTGGTATGAATGAATAACTAACAAGATATATTTACCCTATATTCACTGATATTAAAGATTTCTGCACCTTTGAAGTATCATGATTAACAATAGTGGATGAAACAATACTATTATTGAAGCCCAACAGATTATTTATTTGGATATTAGCCTGGTTCATGAATTCGGAATATGAATTTGGGGTTATCCGATTAATGTAAAGCAATAATAATCCGATTACTGTATATTTCAACTGAGATTTAATATCTTCTATCTTTTCAATGGGAAATAAATTATGGGTTATACAATAGTCCCATTCAGTATCGCAAATATTATTTAATGAATTACATATAACATTGATTGTTGCTTGCTTGTTCCCAAAATCGCCCACTTTAGTTAAATAAAACAAATCAAAAATACCAGGATACTCAACAAAATAGCTAATATAAGCCAACACTGTTGCTTTAACCTTATCTAACCCTTTAGGGGTTTTCTTTGTTTTATTTATAACAAACAATTTACATTCTTCATGAAAATCATTGACACAATGAAATACTAGTTCATTAACATCTTTAAAATAATTATATAATGTTGCATAAGAATATCCGGCCTTATCGGCTATATTCCTAACACTTAAACTTTGTAAACCTTCTCCTTTCAATATTTCTTTTGTGGCTTGAATAAAATACTCTTTCATCCTTTTTTCCTGTATTTCTTTATTTTTCATTACTTTCTTTTTATTTAACAATGTAAATATAATGAACATTGTTCATATTTACAAATTATGTTCATTTTTTGCTGCCTGTTTACTGTGTTTATCTAGTTTACTGAATTGATTACGAAAGAAATTATTATATTACCAATGAATGGTTTCCATTATTTCTGAATTAAGAGCCCATACGTTGTTATTGTTGTAGCAGTGCAAGGAATTTATAGTAGTGAAAAAATTAACCACTAAGTTTGCTAAGTACCCACCAGGTAGTACTACGGAAGATATGAATAAATTGTAATAAACTGTCCTTTCAGGCCGCAGGCTTTATTGCATGGGTATTTTCCCGGGGCGTTGCCACCGGGTTGAATTAAACATGGCTTACAGCCAGAAAATTAGCAAAGCGAATATATGCGAGCATATTTGGACACCAGTTGGAGCAATTTTCTATTTTGTGGCAACTTTTTGATTATAGTACTTTGTGTTGACATTTGTGATACTTCGTGGTAAAAAAAACCGCTAAGTACCCACCAGGTTGCACAAAGGAAAATATTAATATATCGTAATAGTCCAGGATAAATAATCCCAACCATCCTTCATTATTGTTATTCATTGTTGTCCGGTTAAACTATATCTAGAGGCTGTGTAAAAAGTCTCTGTGGTTCTTCTTGAAACCTCTGTGTTTCTCTGTTTAATTCTTTTAAATTGTTGTTACACAGAGGTTCACTGAGAAGACACTGAGAGTCACAGAGGAGAAAAGTTAAGTTTTTAAACCTTTTTACACAACCTCTTTGGTTTATTTCTTAACTATATAACTACCAATAATTTGTCCCTATGGGACGATCCCGTTAGGGTTCAAATATCGGTAGAAATACAAAGGAACCCCAATTTGTACAAAGTCCCGTAGGGACGAAATATAATATGGGTTTACGGTATATACACAATTTTTAATCGGACACCAATGATTGTTATTATGAACATTTGCATGCCTTAGATTTAATATAATGTTTAATTTTGGAGGTATCCTGGATTATTTATGAAAGATATACCCTTATTACCATTATTGGAGCCATTTTAGTAATATCAGGAACAATTTTGACAATTCTTAAAAAGAAGAAAAGAATTCATCAGGAAAATAAGTAATTTGAAGTAGTATAATATACCATATTTGTTGTGCATTTATTCATTTTATGAAACAAATTTTACGGGATATATGGGATGCAATCAGGGGGCATGAACACGACTATACAAAAATTAGTCTGGGCAGGGCTATACTTTATCTTGCAATACCAATGGTTGTTGAAATGATGATGGAATCGTTGTTTGCTGTCATTGATATTTTCTTTGTATCAAAACTAGGAACCAGCGCAATTACTATTGTAGGGATTACCGAATCGATGATGACCCTAGTATATGCTATTGGTGTTGGTTTATCGATGGCCACTACCGGACTGGTTGCACGACGTATAGGCGAAAACAGAGACCGTGATGCTTCTGTTGCTTCAGTGCAGGCAATAATATTAGGTATAGTTATTTCTTTTGCCTTTTCAATCCCTGGCTTACTATTTACAAAAGAAATCCTTCAATTGATGCACATCGAACCTGGGGTAATTGAAAATGGGGCATCTTTTACATCAATCATGTTTGGCGGAAATGTTTTTATTATATTATTGTTCATCAATAATGCCATATTCCGCAGTGCCGGATCGCCCGCCATTGCAATGAGGGTTTTAGTGTTTGCCAATGCCATTAATATTTTTCTTGATCCCTGCCTCATTTTCGGCCTGGGCCCTTTTCCCGAAATGGGAATTAAAGGTGCAGCTGTTGCAACGAATATTGGACGTGGTTTAGCTGTATGCTATCAGTTTTACTTATTGATGAATAAAAGCTCCCGGATTAACATAAGTATTGGGCAATTAGCAATTCGTGTCAAAGTTATGTGGAAACTAATTTATCTTTCGGGTGGTGGTATAGCGCAGCATTTAATTGCTACTTCAAGCTGGATTTTTCTTTACCGGATATTGGCCGAATATAAGAGTGATGTTATTGCAGGTTACACTATTGCTTTAAGGATACTTATATTTTTTTTCCTACCTGCCTGGGGATTTAGCAATGCGGCTTCAACGCTTGTAGGTCAAAACCTGGGGGCCAAAAATCCTAAACGAGCCGAAAGATCGGTATGGATCATTACCATTATTACCAGTATTTATATGTTGCTAATTACTGTTTTGTTCTTGGTAATTCCAGGATTTTTCATTAGTTTTTTTTCAACTGTACCAGCGACTTACAATATTTCAGTAATCAGTTTGCAGATTATCGGTTTAGGTATGGTTATGTACGGTATTGAAATAGTATTTGCCCAGGCATTTAATGGTGCCGGTGACACTTATACCCCTACAATTCTTAATTTAATTGGTTTTTGGATTATAGAAATACCTCTTGCTTATTATTTGGCAAAAATAGTAGGGATGAGAGAAAATGGCGTTTTTTATGCAATTGTCATTTCGGAATCGATATTAGCTTTTTTGAGTATATTATTTTTTCTAAAAGGTAAATGGAAAAACAAAATTGTCTGATCCGTTTGCTATATTTGATATAATATTGAGCAACATTAAAAATGCCGGATATGAGTTTTTATGAAAGTCCGTTTTATACCTATGCTCTCTTACCATTACTAATTGTGGTCGCCCGGATCCTTGATGTATCAATTGGAACCATTAAAATTATATACATATCAAAAGGAAACAAAAAAATTACCCCCATCCTGGGTTTTTTTGAGGTAAGCATTTGGTTGCTTGCTGTAACAAAGGTTTTTGAAAACCTTGATAACTGGGCTTGTTATCTTGCTTATGGCATAGGCTTTGCTTTAGGCAGTTATATAGGTATAATTATTGAGGAAAAACTTGCCTTAGGAGTTCAACTGATACGCTTTATTACAAAAAAGGATGCAAAAGAATTAATAACCTTTCTCAGGTTAAAAGGCTATGGTGTTACTGCAATTAAAGCAGAAGGAAGTAAGGGGGAAGTAGGCGTTGTATATTCTGTTGTAAACCGTAAGAATATCAAATATTTTGTTTCAATGATCAAAGAATTTAACCCAAATGCCTTCTATACTATTGAGGATATCCGGTTTGTAAGCCAGGGAATTTTTAATACCCCTACCAAGAAAGCTAAAGTTAAAGATCCGGTTGTTCCGGATTAATCGCCTTTCGCCATTCGCTTTTCGCCATTCGTTTATAGATTTGGTAATAAATGTTAAAATCAACCCCCTTCCTATCTTTTTTAGCTTTTTTGTTGACCATTCTGAATTGTTTTTGTACCTTAATCATTGTTGACGCTGATTGATAATTCAGAATATGATAAAGGTTTTATTTGAATGTAAATAGTTGATGCTATGGAACGTAATAGTATTATCGAAACGATTGGGAGCATAACAAAGATGGAGAACCTTCAGTCTGATGAATGTTTTATCAATGATAATATACTTGTGCTAAGAAATGTCGATCCTTTTCCCGGTTTCCGGATAAAAGACAAAGAAGATAATAAACCCAAACCTTCATCGGTATTCATTATACTTCAGCATCGTTATCCACCGGAAAAAGTGAACCAGATAAACCATGACCTGATTAAAAACAGGATAACAACTTGCTATCCTAGCTATGGAGAAATTATAACTGTTGATTCGCTTTTGCCTTGTATCAGGTTGAAAGGACTACAGGATAATTCAGTTATTCCGGTTGTTCTGGATTACCTGGTAAAAAACGACTTAAATCTCATGGCTTATCAAAATATTGAATGCTGTGCCAGAATTAAGATTTTTAAAACTTTTAAAATTGCAGAGGTTAGCGATGGAATTTATCGGGATATTATTGATGATGAAAAATTTTATATTAAAATACCACAATCACTTAATTGGAAACGATTTGAATACATTGTTAAAAAAATAAGATATAACCTTAAAGACAGGAATTTTGACGCTGCAATGGGTGTCATCTACCGCTTTTGCGGTACTGAAGACGTAAACAGGATTTATGATGAAGATAAAAGTATTGAAAGGGCTAAGGCTTTTAAGAAAGTGTTTATTAAAGAAATAAAAAACGAAATTCTTTTATACGCCCCAAAACTTATTCATCATTAAGTTTTGATGACGTTTTACGGTATTAGAATTTACGGTTGCGGGTGTGTCTATTATTGTTACAGCAAAATAAAAGCGGCTTACAGTACTTGAATATATAATTTTGGCAATTTTTTATAACGTTTATTACCTGCCATTATTCACTTATTTCGGTTCTTATCTCGAGTAATAGATCAAATAAATGCTTTAAAGATGACAAATGATCTGTCCCAGAAGTTCTTTTTCCCAACTCATCAAAAAAAGTTCTCTCCAAAACAATATTCGGATTTGATTTTCTATAAATCAAGTTATGTTCCTTTAAAATTTCTCTAAAATATATATAATGAAAATGCGCTTTATTTCTATAACTATCAAATTTATCCATTTGCTCAGGATCATTATTCACAACATCATAAAATTGAATGAATTGCTTAAGTAGCTTACCTTCTGGATTTTTCTTAACTATTTTTCTATTACCTAAGAACCATGTCTCTATACAAATATTCTGGACTACAAATTCGAGTTTACAATTTTTATTTAATTCTATTCTAGAATTTGAAATATAATTCTGTATTTCGGAGATACGCTGTTTAACACCTAATTCTTCACCATCTAAACAGACAATCAATCGATCAAATATTGGATTGTCATTAATATTTTTAATTGCATTAACAGAATGATTATATATTGAAGGTATACCTCCACCTGAAAACATATAATAATTATTTTCAGTTACCTGACTCTCCAATTCAACCTTAGAAATATTAGGCAATACAAAACTTATCCATTTTGGATAAAGCAATGCCTCAGTTTTCTCTCCTTCTAGAACAAAATACAAATTCATAATTATGAGATTCCTTGTTTATAGAAGGGATGATTTATAAGATTCATGAATCTGTCGTGATGTGATTTTCCAAAATCGAAATCCTTAGCATCAAAGGTTTTAATATTGCGCCCCTTTCTAGTAACTATTTTCCAATAATCATAAGGAATTTTATTAATAATATATGGATGATGACTAGTCGCTATGAATTGAATATTACTATTTTCATAAATTAAATCATCCGTAAGTACATCTATACAATTTAAACCAAGACTATTTTCAAATTCATCAATTAAGATAACGGTTCCATCATTCCATAGATACATCTCAGCTATATGCAATAGCGTTCTTAGCATACCTGAAGACATTCTATTATGAGGAATCCATTTATTAACACCAGTTTCTTTAATTTGAATAACAGTCGCTTCAAAAATAAAGTTTGAGTATTCATCATCTTTAATAGGTTCTACCTTAATATCTTCAATTTGGGGGAAAACTTCAATAAAGCGACTTTTTATTTCTTCAAATGTTGACTTTGAAATATCATATACTAGGGCGAACTTATGAAATGTATCTAAGTCACTCTCTTTAATTTGCTCAAAGGAGTTATACTTCTTTTTTAATTTTTCAATACTCAAACCACTGTATCTTACACCCTCTTTCTGAGTATGATCTCTTAATATTATTAATCTGAAACTATCATATATTTCTCTAATATTGTCTTCTTCCTTTAAAATATTAATAGCACTTTCGATCGAAGTGAGTTTTGGCATCTCTTTACCATCAAATAGAAACTCATCTAAACTTCTATCAATTATTTTGGTTCCCTTAAAAATTAGTTGTTCAAATATAATTTTTGGTTTTACTTTCTCTTTTTCTGATTCAAAAAAGTCAGGAATAAACTCGCTCTTCGTTTTAATGTTTTCAAATTCACCAATCCAAGTGTAAGTATTACCTTTTAAAGTTTTAAAAACAACTTCCCATTTAACTCCATTTTCACTTGAACCATCAGCAATGTGCTTAAGTGTGTAGATAGATTTCAAAATCTGTGTTTTCCCAACACCAGAAACACCTACAAGAAGAGTCAAATCAAAGAAATCAATCTTATCGTAATCCCACTCCTGTTCAGCATTCGAATATTTAATCGATAAAAGCTTCATTGTTTATATTTTAATTAAGTAAAGCTAATAATTTTCATCTGTCAAGCAAAATCTTCTGAGTACTAGCAATGATCCTTTCAATATAGATTTATATATTTAAAAATCAACAATTTTAAATATTTTATCGGATCGGCGAATCATTTTATCAAGACGTATTGAAAAACGCTCTCCCTTGCGGACTGTATTTACCTGAGCTAAGTCGACACGAATTTCAGTTAACGTAGTTTCAACAATGCCCGTTGTTGGGCCCGTAATCAGAATTTCATCGCCAATACTTACCTCAGCAGCCTCGCAAAGGAATTCAGCCACACCAAGATTTGAAAAATAGTTCATTCCCTTGCCTACCAATACCTTGCGCTTAGTTGCCTTGGAACCATATACATGGCTCCATTCACCTAATTGCTGTCCTAAATAATATCCATCCCAAAAACCACGGTTAAATACAGTTTTAAGCTGATCTGTCCAACCCTGTATTTTTTCTTCAGAATATGTACCCTCAAAATAGGAATCGACTGCTTCGCTGTAACATTTAGTAGTTTTGTAAACATATTCGGGTGGGCGGGCCCTTCCTTCTATTTTTAAAACAGTAACACCCGAATCGAGAATTTTATTTAAAAAATGAATGGTACACAGGTCTTTTGGCGACATAATATATTCATTTTCAATGTCGAGTTCCATACCCGATTCTTTTTCTTTAACAGTATAACCTTTACGGCAGGTTTGCAGACAGTCGCCCCTGTTGGCTGAATAATTCTGCTCATGTAAACTCAGGTAACATTTGCCCGAAACCGACATACATAATGCCCCATGCACAAACATTTCAATACGAACTATTTTTCCTGAAGGCCCACAAATATTTTCTTCTAATATTCTATCTGAAATTTCTTTTACATGCGTAAGGTTAAGTTCTCTGGCCAAAACAATTACATCGGCATAATTAGAGTAAAACTTTAATGATTCGATATTACTGATGTTAACCTGGGTTGAAATATGAACTTCCATGCCGATAGAACGGGCATACATAATAACTGAATGATCGCTGGCAATTATAGCAGAAACTTTTTTTACTTTGGCCAGATCAATAAGTTTTCGCATATGGTCCAACTCATTGTTATAAAGTACAATATTAATAGCCAGGTAAGTTTTTACTCCATACTGTCCGCAAATCTCAACAATCTTTTCAAGGTCATCTTCAGAGAAATTGGCTGACGAACGCGCACGCATATTCATTTTGTCGAGCCCGAAATACACAGAACCTGCCCCCGCCTGAATAGCTGCCATAAGTGACTCATAGGAGCCTGCTGGCGACATTATCTCTATATCCTTTCGAATCATTTACAAATACTTAACTAATATTATTTATAAAATCTTTTTAACGATCCAAAATAATTTTTCTTCCATCCATCAACCATTTCATCATAAACGTCATCGGGAACATTGGTATGTATTAAATCGACAACAGTATTATCCTTTTCAGGAATCAGTGTTATTGTAACTATCGATTTTTCGGGTTCACCTTCGAAATACCAATGCTGTTTAACTACCTTATTTTCAATAAATTGAAGGTTTTGCCCTACAATTTCACCATCAAATAATGAAAATTCAGACCCTTCATCGGTTGACATTATAGCTGGATAGCCTGTCCATAACTCAATTGTAAGTGGATTGGTCAGTGCGGTGTAAACATCTACAGCAGGAGCTGTTATGTGATGTTTTTGCCTGATTGTATTCATATTATATTATTAAAAAATTAAATATCAAGTGTAACGGTTACCGGACAATGATCGGAATGCTCGACCTGGTGTAATATTCCGGCATTCTTAACAATATCCTTTAATTGCCTGCTGACAATATTATAATCGATACGCCAGCCCAAATTTTTTGCTCTTGAATTTGCCCTGTAACTCCACCAACTGTATTGATCGGGTTTGTTACTGAACATCCTGAACGTATCAAAAAGTTCATCGGATATAAATCTATCGAACCACTCTCTTTCTTCGGGTAAGAATCCTGAAGATTTCAGATGTTTATTTGGAAAGTTTATATCAATTGCTTTATGGCATATATTGAAATCGCCACAAATTAATAATTTATCAACCTCCTTGCGCAGCTTGTTTATATACTTTTGAAAATCAGCCAGAAATTCCATTTTAAAATCCTGTCGGGTATCACTTGTAGTTCCGCTTGGTATATAAACATTTATAAGAGTCCAATCTTTGAAATCGACTCTTATCAATCTTCCTTCGGTATCGTATTTCTCAATACCAATACCATTAATGACTTTTTGGGGAATACTTTTAGTGAAAACTGCCACCCCGCTATAGCCAGGTTTTTCAGCCGAATTAATATAGCAATTATATCCCAAATGCTCAAATAGAGCAATATTGACCTGTGACGGAAAAGCTTTTAATTCCTGAACGCAAAGAATATCGGGGGAAGTTTGTTTTACCCATTCGGCAAAACCTTTATTAAAAGCCGCCCTAATACCATTAACATTATATGAAATTATGTTGTTTTTCATGAAAATAAATATGACTAAATAGTAAGCTGATAGTACGTATCTTTTAAGACAAAAATACAATTATTGAATTACTTTAGCGAAGCAATAAACTCGATTTGTGAATAAAAAAGGGATTGTAATAAAAAGCACAGGCAGTTGGTATACAATAGTCGATGGAACATCGGAAATTCAATGCCGTATTAAGGGAAAACTCCGTTTGAAAGATATTAAAACAACAAATCCGGTAACAGTAGGTGATTACGTTATATATGAAATGACTACTGACAATACAGGAGTTATATTGAGCATTGAAGAACGAAAAAATTACATTATCCGAAAATCGACCAGTTTTAACAAAGAAGCACATTTGCTGGCTGCGAACATTGATCAGGCCGTCATAATTGCCAGTTTAAAACAACCCGAAACCCCTCTCGAATTTATCGATAGGTTTTTAGTTACTTCAGAAGCTTATCATATTGAAACAATTATATTAGTTAATAAAATTGATTTGCTTGATAATGAAGATATTAAATCTCTTGAAGAATTCATAAAAATATATAACAATGCAAGTTATAATTGTTATGCAATTTCGGTAAAGGATAAAATAAATATTGACCATATAAAAACATTATTAGAAGGAAAAGTTAATTTGATTGCAGGAAACTCAGGTGTTGGTAAATCATCGTTAATCAATGAATTATGTCCTGAACTTAAACTAAAAGTTGCAGAAATTTCGCAAATGCATAAATCGGGAAAACATACAACTACTTTTTCTGAAATGTTTAGATTAAATAATAATACATTTATTATTGATACACCAGGTATTAAAGGATTTGGATTAATTGATTTATCGAAATCAGAAATTGGATTATATTTTCAGGAAATATTTAAAGAATCGAAAAATTGTAAATATTATAACTGCACACACGAGCATGAGCCCTCATGTTCTGTTATTAAGGCGGTAAACGAAGGAAGGATTAGTCTTTCGAGGTATAGGAGTTATATTAATATGATAACTGAAGATTATGCAAAATACCGATGATTATCAGCATTATAACCTAAAATCCGTTTGGAAGTTAATAACGATGAAAATTATCCAATGTTCAAAGCTTATTTCATTGATAAAATCAACCGTCCCGGCAATTATGAATACTTAACCCTATTAGTTAGCTACGCTGAGCCTTTCAGGGTTCATAAAGTTTATGAACCCCGCAGGGCTCGACGAAGTCAATCTATCTTGCGACCAAGAAAATATAAGGTGTCCCAAAAACCGGTACACCAATATTTTCTATGTCGGGGTTAACCTGAACTATTCATAAATATTGAAAAAATGTAATATTTATGAATAGTTCAGGTTAAAAATCACTAATGTTTTTTATTCCAGTACAATTATGCTAAATTAGTGTTGCCATGAAATGATCATTAATCACAAAACAATTGCTTTCTATGAGAAAGTCTTCGATTGTTGCAATTTTATCGCTTATATTAATTTTTATAATCAATGGTTATATTGTTTATAATATATATACCAATCAATTAGCCAATCAGAAGAAATTAATAAGCAAGCAACTTGAAACCTGCGGCAATAATATTGAAAACCTTTCGGCCAAGTTTAAAAGTGATTTGAACTTCATACTATTCTCAGATGATATTTCTGAAATTTTTGGTGAAGGATATCTTGAATCGGCATCGCTCCGAAAACTTGAGCTTTTTTATTCATCGTACTTCAATATCATTAAAAACATTGATATATATGATAATAATAAAAATGTCCTGAACTTATTCAAGGATAAAAAGGGAAATTTTATTACTGACAAGTATTATGCCCAACGACAAAAAAAATTAATTGATCAGGAAACCATTAAATTCAAAGACTCAGAATATAATTACTTTATACCTATTTTTAAAAACAATGAAGTAATTGGAAACATTGTGATTTCGATGGACATAATACAATATATCGCATCGGAATTAAATAAATATTATGTTCCAGATATTAGTTATCAAAGTGTTATTGACCCGGGAACAAATTTGCCCCATTCAAATTATATAGGAAACATAGTAATTGAAAATCTGGATAAGATAAAGACGGATATTGAAAATGACCTGGGTGATATAATTAAACATAAAATATCGACCGATTCGCTATCGACTAATGTTTATACAGTTTATGAACCCATAAAAGTGTTAGACCGTAAATTTGGACTGGCATTTAGTATAAATAATCAGTTTTTTATAAAATCTGTAATTAAAAAATCAGTCTTATTATCTGTTTTAACATCTTTAATCCTGATACTTTGCCTAATTTACCTCTTACAAGAATATAAGAATAGATTAAAGAAAAGCCAAGCTATTGAAAATGACATTACTTTATTTAAGTATATACTTGAAAACCTACCTATTGGTGTTATTATTTTCGACAATTTACTTACAATAACGACAATTAACCAAGTAGCCCGTGAGATGCTCCAGGTACTTTCGGGCGAAGAAAAGACCGGAAATATACTCACACAAAAGTTTCTTCAGGCAAGTCTTTCAAATAAAAGAAAGGACAAAGCATCGGCTTATGATATGAACCACTTTATTTTATATCAAAAAGAAGGCAATGAAATCGTTCTTTATAAAAAAGAATTTCCTTGTTTAATTAATGGTAAAGAGTATAATATTTCTGCATTCATTGATATTACGCCTCTTGAAAAAGCCAGAAAATATGAAGCGGCGATGAACAATGCCAAATCGGAATTTTTGGCTAAAATGAGCCATGAAATACGCACCCCAATGAATGGTATCATTGGCATGACCGATGCATTAAATAAAGATAATTTAACTAAAGAACAAGCTGAATATATTGATATTGTTAAACGTTCGGCTGATTTATTGTTAAGTATTATTGATGATATTCTCGACCATTCGAAAATTGAAGCTGGCAAAATGCAACTTGAAGAATTTCCGTTTAAAATATCAGACGAAATTAAGTTATCGCTCGACCTTTTTAAAGCGATTATAGATGATAAAGGATTAAAATTCAGTATAAATATTGATGATAATGTGCCAGAAGATATAATTGGTGACCCATTCAGGTTACGACAGGTTTTATCAAATTTTATCAGTAATGCAGTAAAATTTACCCACGAAGGTGAAATACGTCTTTCCGTAAAAGTTGAAGAAGCCTATAACGGTAATGTTTCTTTACTTTTTGAAGTGGCTGATACAGGTGTTGGTATTCCACATGAGCGCCTGGAAAGTATTTTCAATTCTTTTACACAGGCTGAAGATAGCACCTCGCGTAAATACGGAGGATCGGGACTTGGAACAACCATTGCCAAGCAACTTATTCATCTTATGAATGGCGAAGTATGGGTTGAAAGTCCTTCGGGTATTTCAAAGAACAGTAAGTACCCTGGATCGAAATTCTCGTTTACCATTGAAGTCTTCTCAAACAAAGATATTCCTAAAGACCTTAATTTTACTGATATAAAATCTTTTGATCAAATAAATGCTTTTATTATTACCCAGAATATTTCAACTAAGAAAAGACTAATTGGTTATTTGAAACATATTGGGGTAGAACTCGATTTTGCAGTATTAAACGAAGATTTACTACCCTCAATAAAAAAACAGATTGAAAAAGGATTAAAGAAATATCATCTGATAATTATCGCTGATGAACCTAGTTTCGACGGTTTATGGTTGGCCCGACAGTTAAATCAGGCTGGAATTACTGATAAGCATAGGTTTATAATGATAAGTTCGAACCACAAACAGGAAAATTATATTCAAACCAAGCTTGCTAAAATTGATTTCTATCTTACACAACCTTTCGAACAGGATATTTTAAAAAACTATATCCATCGATGCTTTACTTCGCTGAATATTGAATCGCTGGCAAAAGAACTTGAGCTTCAAAAAGACCTGAATATACTTGTAGCTGAAGATAACCTTATAAACCAGAAAGTAGCTGAATCGATATTCCAAAATCTTGGCTATAAAATAGATATTGCCATTGATGGAAAAGAAGTAGTTGAAAAAATTAAAAAGAAACCATACGATATTGTATTTATGGATCTGCAAATGCCCGAAAAAGACGGTGTTGACGCTACGGTTGAAATCAGGGGACTTGGATACCAGATGCCAATTATTGCAATGACAGCTACTGCATCAAAAATTGGTAAAGACAATGCCCTAACTTCGGGTATGAACGATTATATTACAAAACCAGTTAGGACTGAAGCTGTCAGAAACATTTTGGAAAAATGGTTTGCATAATGCGATGATTATAACTATCATCCATTTTGATTACCGGCAATTAAAAACAGGTTAGGACTATGAAAACCTTGGAAACATTCGGTTCACTCACTAAAGAAGAAATTCTTAAGACGGTCGATTTTCATATTGTCCCAAATACATTTGTACTTGAAAACCTTGAACCCTACCCTGGTTATCATGGAAAAGACATGCCAGAAGATAAAAAACCTGATACTTTTTTCCTTATTACACAAGAAGGATACACACCAGAAGCTATTTTCAGAATGGCACACAATATCCGGCATATGGTTTCGTATACTTTTGATGCTTGTTATGCCCGGTTAACTATTGAAAATGAGGTTTATAACAGTATAAGGATTAAAGAACTGAATAGTTATGAACCTATTGAAGAGCTTCAAAGAAGCTTTATACATTTTGATGTAAGATTTCAAAAGACTAAAAATATTGAAACTACAGCATTAATTGAGTTAAAGAAAATATTTTATATTGAACAGATTAATGAACAAATCTTCAAAGATATATACGGAGTTTTGTTTTATATAAAAATTCCTATAGAACCCGATATTAAACTTTTTAAGGAACTTACAAGGTGGGTAAAGAACAACTTGGACAACCGTAACTTCGATGCTGCGCTGGTTGTTGTATACGCCAAAGAGGTTTACGATTTTATAAGGATTTATGATAAAAATGCCCCTACAGCCCGACTTGAAGAAATCAGGCAGAAATACCTGCAAGCTATAAAAGCTATTTGCTGATTTTCCCTTATTAAAAACTTTTCTGAACTATTTGTGTTGTTTATACTTTATCCTTTATTAAAATCAGCAATAAAGAAACTTAACTTTTAAATCTGAAACCATGAGTATGTTTTGTAACCAATGTCAGGAAACAGCCAAAAATACAGGTTGTACAATTAATGGCGTTTGCGGTAAAAAAGAAGATACCGCTAATATTCAAGATTTATTAGTATTTGCATGTCAAGGACTTGCATTTACTACCATCGAAGCCCGTAAGAAAGGAATAGACACCAATATTGAAAGTAAGCACATTACTAATTGTCTGTTCATTACCATTACAAACGCAAATTATGATAATGCTGCAATTATTCAGTCCATCAAAACCTGCAACAAGTATCGCGACAACCTGAAAAGTAAGATAAATATTAACCAAACGCATGATCCAATTAACTGGAATGCTTCAACCGATGCTGAATTCTTTGACAAAGCAAAACAGGTAGGTACCTTAACCTATGACTCAAACGAGGACATACGCTCCCTTAAACAATATGTATTATTTGGTGTAAAAGGGATTGCAGCATATGCAGAACACGCTTTAAACCTTGGGTTTGAACAGCAAGACATTTTTGATTTTATGGAAGTATCTATTGTTATGATTACAAAACCAATGGATATAAATGGTATGTTGGAATGGGTAATACGAACTGGTGAATATGGTGTAAAAGTTATGGCTTTGCTCGACAAAGCGAATACCTCAACCTATGGTAACCCTGAAATTACAAAAGTTAATATCGGTGTTGGTAAAAATCCGGGTATCCTTATTAGCGGACATGATTTGAAAGACCTGGAGCAACTTTTAATTCAGACTGATGGAAAAGGAATAGACATTTACACACATTCCGAAATGCTACCTTCCCATGCTTATCCTTCCTTGAAAAAGTATAAGCACCTTATTGGAAACTATGGTAATGCCTGGCATCAACAACTTGATGAATTTGAAAAGTTTAATGGCCCAATTCTTTTTACAACCAATTGTTTGGTACCTCCGCGTAAATCAGCTACTTATAACGAGAGAGTATTCACAACAGGAGCAACAGGAATGCCTGAATGGAAATATATTGACAAAAAATCAGCCAATGGGCATAAAGATTTTTCAGAAATTATTGAATTGGCTAAAAAATGTCAACCCCCTACAGAAATTGAAAAGGGTGAAATTACCATCGGTTTTGCACATAGCCAGGTTTTATTACTTGCCGACAAAATTCTCGATGCAGTGAATTCAGGGGCTATAAAAAAATTAGTAGTAATGTCGGGTTGCGATGCACGCCAAAAAAGTCGTGAATATTATACAGAATTTGCTAAACAACTTCCAAAAGATACCGTAATTCTTACATCGGGTTGTGCAAAATATCGCTATAATAAATTAAATTTAGGCGATATTAATGGTATTCCAAGAGTACTGGATGCTGGACAGTGTAATGATTCATATTCGTGGGCATTTGTTGCACTTAAATTAAAAGAAGTTTTGAACTTAGACGACATTAATAAATTACCTATTGTTTTCAATATTGCATGGTATGAGCAAAAGGCTATAATTGTGCATCTTGCATTGCTGTATCTCGGAATTAAGAATACACATATTGGCCCAACTTTACCAGGATTTATGACGCCCAATGTTTTAAAAACAATTCAAGAAAAGTTTGAAGTTCAAACAATTACTTCAGTTGAAGATGACATGAAAATTTTTGGACTTGTCTAAAATATAATAGAAAATGGATAAACCACTATTGCGAGACCCAAACATACAACCAACAAAAGAGGTTTTAGCTAATGCACTTGGAAATAGTTACCTGGTTTTTGAAGAGTTGATGGAAATAATTACAGATGCCAAGTATGCGCTGGTCCCAATTTGGAATTATTACAAAGACGGGAATGCATGGTTATGCAAAGTCTGTTATAAAAAGAAAACTGTTTTTTGGTTATCTGCATGGGATGGCTTTTTTAAAACGGGATTTTATTTTACTGAAAAAAACTCGCAGGGAGTTATGGAGTTGAATATTGAAAAAAGCATTAAAGATGATTTTATTTCAGGAAAACATATAGGAAAACTTATACCCTTGGGAATAAATATTGATAGGAAAGAACAAATTAAGGATTTGTTAAATATTATCGAATATAAAAAGAAGTTGTAAATAGCTATATTTGGAATAACCAATTAGTTAATATATATAAGCAAGTGAAAAGAATAAAATACCCAATTATATTAATATCATTAACATTTTTATTAACTGCATTTTATTATTTATCTCCAAAACCAATACTATATTTAGTAGGCGATTCAACAATGGCCAACAAACCCCTTGAAGATAACCCTGAAAGAGGTTGGGGACAATTACTGCCAGAATTTTTTAATAATGAGATCTTAATTGAAAACCATGCTATGAATGGCCGAAGTACCCGTTCATTTATTTATGAAGGCAGATGGGATTCGGTGATGAATAAACTGAAAAAAGGTGATTTTGTGGTTATTCAATTTGGCCATAATGACGGGAGCATACAAAAAACCGAAAGGTATTGTAGCCCTGTTGAATATCGCTATAACATAACACGGTTTATAAATGACGTGAGAAGTAAACACGCTAACCCAATATTATGTACATCTATTCAGAGAAGAAAGTTTGATGAAAATGGTGTATTTCAAGATACTCATGGCGATTATCCCGGATATGTCAGAGAACTGGCTGTGCAATTAAATATCCCCTTAGTAGACATGCAAAAGAAAAGCGAAAAAGCAATTCTGGAACATGGCCCCGAAGGTTCAAAAAAGATATTTCTTCATATCAGACCAGGAGTTTATAAATTGTTTCCCGAAGGAAAAAAGGATAATACACATTTTTCGGAATATGGAGCCCAATTGATGGCTGGATTATTTTGTGAAGGTTTAAGAGAAATAAACCATGAACTGGTTAAATGTTTAAAACCAGATTATTCTGAAAATACAACTCATTAGTGTTATTTTTTTTATCAAAACAATACTTCTATTAAATTTTTAACCTAATAACAATTGAAATGAAAAAGTTAATTATTATTTGTGCTTCATTTTTTTTTAGTAGCGCACTTTTCGCTCAAAACAAAACTGATGTAAGTTTAAAATGGAAAGATTCAGACAAACAAGAAATTAGTATTGAGTCTGACAGCGGAAATTTGTACAATCAATTATGTCATCATGGCCCGGCAATTGAAAATGAATGGATTGGTTTACGCCTATACTTTGACTTTAAGTGTGCTGTTGATGTATATAATAAAACCCGTCCAGGATTAGAATTAGCAGCGGCAAGTTGGTATCCTACAGTTGAACAACAAAAAGAAGGCTGGGGTGCCGATCAGTATAAAGTTGGAAAAACTGTAGGATGCGGAGGTGTACGTTTATGGGATGGTGAAAAAGTAGTTTATCTCAACCCAGTAACTAAAAGAACCGCCAGAGTTTGTAAAGAAGCTAATTATTCCTATATGGAAATGTTATCGGAAGGGGTGCCTTATAAAGGAGACAGCATCGATATTTTAGTCAGGGTAACTGTTTTTTCAGGTACACGTGCTGCAAAAGTTGAAGCTTTCGCGTTGTGCGATAAACCAGTACAATTTTTAACAGGGTTAAACTATCATGCAACTACCGTAACAAAAGAAGGGAAAAATTATATCTCGACATGGGGTATCCACCCCGAAGATGTGGCTGCATTCCAATTGGCAATAGGCGCTGCCATTATATATAACCCTGATGATTTTTCATCGGTTAAAAAAGTTGAAAACGAATATCAATTAATTTCAAAACCCGGAAAATACCTTGCTACATGGATTTCGGCAGCATGTGAAAAAGAACAGGAGCTTAATACTATTGAAAAGTTTAATAGTTATCTGGATAATTTTAAGAAGTAGTTTCATATACCTGCAAGTTGCCTCATTCTAAAAAAAGCCACTTCAATCATTTGTGAATTGGTTAAATGATTTTTGTACTTTTGCGATATGAAAACAGAAGAAATTACCCTAGCAAGGATATTGTTTGATAATAAGATAAGGCGCTCTGATGGGAATGCTTTTGAAGACTTATTTACTCAGGTTATGAATTATGCTGAACCTGAATTTGAACAAATTAAACCTTGGGGTAATATTGGAGATAGGAAAAATGATGGTTTCATTAGAAGTAAGGGTATATTCTATCAAGTATTTGCCCCTGAAGATATTAGTAAAAGCTACCCTGATGCTATCGCTAAATTAGAGAAGGATTTTGCTGGATTAGTTTCACAGTGGAATCCTGTAAAAGAATTTTATTTTGTTGTAAATGATAAATATAAAGGTGTAAATGCTGACGCCAATCAAACAATTGCGAATATAGTAAAAGACAATTCATTAACTAAAGGTAAAATATTAACCGCAAAAGATTTAGAAAGAATTGTTTTTGAATTACCCGAAGACCAAATACTTAAAATCGTAAGCTATCTGCCTAATTTAGACCAAATAACGAATTTAGATTTTTCAGTTTTAACTCAGGTTGTTGGATGTATTATGAAACTTCCAGTTAATCCAATTCCCGGCCAAATAAAATTTCCAGATTGGAATGAAAAAATAATTTTCAACAATCTTAGTAAGGAAATAAAACAATATTTAGATACTGCATCCTTTAATCTTGGTGCATTAAATGAATTTTTAGCAAATGAAAGCTTTCTTGGTGAAGAGTTACAAAAGAAACTGATAGGTCTTTATGAAGAATTAAAGCCAAGCTACAATGGAGATTTTTTATTTTGGGAGATAGTAAACAAATGTATGCCTAGGAATGAGCAAGCATTTCTTACACCCATTTTAACAATTATGGCAAAATATTTTGAAAGTTGTGATATTTTTGAAGAACC
>Ga0105103_10000604_pt1 | contig 20358 bp, 21 predicted proteins | sample PPLLaktember2015_2_FD_79107 | JGI IMG/M metagenome (GOLD analysis project Ga0105103, IMG submission 79107) | Freshwater sediment microbial communities from Prairie Pothole Lake near Jamestown, North Dakota, USA - PPLs Lake P7 Core (6) Depth... | ecosystem: Environmental > Aquatic > Freshwater >...
GCTGGTCGTGATGGTGCTGCTCGGAGGCATTGGCTATCGCTACGGCGGCCTCGCCGGCGCGACAGCCCTGTTGCTGCTCGAAGAATTCCTCGCGGCGTTCACCGACTACTGGCACCTGCCGCTCGGGCTGATCCTGCTGGCGATCGTTTTCTTCGCGCCGCGTGGAATCGCCGGCGCGCTGTCGAGTCGGCCGACGGCATGACGCTGCTGCAGGTTCGCGGCCTGAGCAAGCGCTTCGGCGGCCTGGTGGCCACCGATGCGCTCGATCTCGATGTCGAATTCGGTGAGGTTCACGCGGTCATTGGCCCGAACGGTGCCGGCAAGACGACGCTGATCAGCCAGCTGTCCGGGGCGCTCGCTCCGGATGCGGGCAGCATCGTGCTGGAGGGACAGGACGTCACCGCGCTAAGCGTCCATGAACGCGTGCAGCGCGGCATTGCGCGTTCCTATCAGGTGACCAACGTCTTTCGCGCGCTCAGCGCGCTCGAAAACGTCGTGCTCGCCGTGCAGGCGGGCGACGGCAGCAGCTTCGGCTTCTGGCGGCCGGTGCGTGAGGAGCGCCACCTCTACGAGCGCGCGCACGAGCTGCTGCACCGGGTCGGCCTGCGTCAGCGTGGTGACGTGCTCGCCGGCGCGCTGGCCCATGGCGAGCAGCGCCAGCTCGAAGTCGCGCTCGCGCTCGCGACGCGTCCGAGGCTGTTGCTGCTTGACGAACCGATGGCCGGCATGGGGCCGGACGAATCGGCGCGCATGGTCACGCTCATCGAGGAGCTGCGGGACGGCCTGACGATCATCCTGATCGAGCACGACATGGACGCCGTGTTCCGCCTGGCGGATCGGATCTCTGTCCTCGTGTACGGGCGCGTGCTGGCGACAGGACGCGCCGACGTCGTGCGCTCCGATCCTGTCGTGCGCCAAGCCTACCTCGGCGCGGAGACCGCCTGATGTTGCTCGAGCTCACGGCGGTCGAAACGGGCTACGGCGCAAGCCAGGTCCTGTTCGGCGTCGACCTCGCCGTGCCCGAGGGTGCGGTCGTGACGCTGCTGGGACGCAACGGCATGGGCAAGACCACGACGCTGCGCGCCGCTTTCGGCGTCCTGCCATTGCAGCGGGGGCAGATCCGTTTCGGCGGCGAGCGGATCGACGGCCTTGCGACCGATGTGATCGCGCGTCGTGGGCTCGCGCTCGTGCCGGAGGGCCGGCAGGTCTTCCCCAACCTTTCCGTGCGCGAAAACCTGGCAGCCTTTGCCGACAACCGGAGCGGCTCGCGCGACCCGTGGACGATCGAGCGCGTCTTCACGCTCTTCCCGCAACTGGAGCAACGGTCTGCGGCGATGGGCAATCAACTGTCAGGCGGCGAGCAGCAGATGCTTGCCATCGGACGCGCCCTGATGACGAATCCGCGCCTGCTCGTGCTCGATGAGGCCACCGAAGGCCTCGCCCCGCTGGTGCGCGAGGACATCTGGCGCTGCCTCGCCGACCTCAAGGCGGCGGGCCAGGCGATCCTGGTAATCGACAAGTACATCCAGCGCCTCGTGCAGATCGCCGACCAGCACACGATCCTCGAGCGCGGCCGGGTCGTGTGGCACGGGTCGTCGGGCGAACTCGCGGCACAACCGGAGCTCTGGCACCGCTACCTCGGCATCTGACCACGCGCCTTCGCACGGGCGGCGCAGCCTCTGCGCACGAGGCTGCGCTTTCGACATCGCAGGGCCGCGGTCAGACCGACGTGCGCCTCGCCTTGTGCGCGGTCCCGAAGCGGGCCGCCGCGAGTTCGGCCAGCCAGGCACCCGCCTCCTTGAAGGGCCGGCTGGAGCGTTCGGCGCGCGCGCGGATGTAGGCTCCTTCGAACGCGGTGAGGAGCAGCCCGGCAAACGAGCGGGCGACCCGGACATCACCCTGCGCGAAGTGCCGCGCGATCACAGCCATCCACGCGTCAAACGCGTCGGCGACCACGCTTCGCAGCGCCTCGAGGTCAGCATCCAGGTCGAGGCAGACCGTGCCTGCGGCGCAGCTCTTGCGGAACTGCGCGTCTTCCACGCGGCGCGCGAAGGCATCGAACAGCGCGCGAACCTTCAACGGGGGAGTCTCCTGGCTCCCCAGTGCCGTCTCGATGAATGCCATCACGCGTTGCGAGTACGCGACCAGGGCCTCGGCGGCGATCTGCTGCTTGCCCCCGGGAAAGAAGTGATACACGGAACCCTTCGGCGCTCCGCTGGCGCGGACGATCTCGTTGATGCCGGCGCCGCTCAATCCGGAACTGCGCATGAGGTCGATCGTCGCCTCGATCATCCGTTGCCGGCTGCCCGATTCCTGCTGCATGTGCACCTTGACCGATTAACTAGACCAGTCTATATATTAAAGGCCGAAGACGTCGCTGCCAAGGAGCCGCCCATGAATGACCCCGTCGCCGAGCTGCGTGCCACCGTCAGCGCCCAGGAGTGGCAAATGCGCGTCGATCTGGCGGCCTGTTACCGGCTGGTGGCGCTGTTCGGCTGGGACGACCTGATCTTCACGCACATTTCGGCCCGCGTGCCGGGACCGGAACATCACTTCCTTATCAATCCCTACGGGATGATGTTCGACGAGATCACCGCCTCCAGCCTGGTGAAGGTGGACCTCGACGGCAACAAGGTGGTCGACTCCGCCTTCCCGGTCAATCCGGCCGGCTTCACAATCCACAGCGCCATTCATGCCGCGCGCGAGGACGCCCACTGCGTCCTGCACGTACACAGCGTCAATGGCGTTGCGGTGTCCGCCCAGGAGGGCGGACTGCTGCCGCTCTCGCAGCACTCGATCTTCGTGCTCTCGTCGCTGGCCTATCACGACTACGAAGGCGTGGCGCTCGGGGACGACGAGAAACCGCGCCTCGTCCGCGATCTCGGCGACAGGCGCTTCCTGATGCTGCGCAACCACGGGCTGCTCACTGTCGGCCGCTCCGTCGCGGAGGCATTCGTGGCGATGTACTTTTTCGAAGCGTCCTGCATGATGCAGGTCCGCGCACAAAGCGGCGGCCCGCTGCGCCATATCAGCCGTTCGATCGTCGATGGCGCCCAGGAGCAGTGGGAGCGGGTCACGCACGGCGCCGGCGGCGGACTCGCCTGGCCGGCGTTGCTGCGCAAGCTGGACCGGATCGACGCTGGCTTCCGTCAATGAGCGCGCGCTGAAGAGCCATCCAGCCAGAAGGGATTGACCCCTGGCGCTCGAACCCACGCCCTTGCAGGACCCGCCTGAACCTACAGGAGCAAGGCGATGAGCGACTCATCCCCGACCATCCAGTCAATCAGCGTGCGGGCCGTCCGGGTGCCGATGACGGAGCCACACCGCACCGCGAGCGGAGTCATCACGGAATCGCCGCTGGTCCTGACCGATGCGGTCACCGACACGGGGATCCGGGGACGCAGCATGATCTTCACCTACACGGCCGCCGCGCTGAAGCCCACGGCAGAACTGATCCGGAACCTCGAGCCCCTGGTGAAGGGCGAGGAATTGGCTCCGGCAGAAATCGAGCAGAAACTTGCCCGACGCTTCTGCCTCCTCGGCACACAGGGCCTCGTGGGAATGGCCCTCGCAGCGATCGACATGGCCCTGTGGGATGCGCTGGCGCGCGTGCACGACCTGTCGCTTGCGCGTCTGCTGGGCGGGATCGAGAAGCCGGTCCGCCCGTACGGCGCGGTCGGGTACGACGGCGTGGAAGGATGTGGCCGGGCCGCGGAAGGCTGGGCGAAGCGCGGATTCAGCGGCGTCAAGGCGAAGATCGGCTACCCGACCGTGCAGGAGGACCTCGCCGTCGTGCGAGCCATGAGAAGCGCCGTCGGGGCCGACGTGGCGATCATGGTCGACTACAACCAGTGCCTCACGCCGGCCGAGGCGGTGGAGCGCCTGCGGGTGCTGGACGGAGAAGGCCTCACGTGGGTCGAGGAGCCGACACTCGCCCATGACTATTCCGGCCACGCCTTCGTAGCCCGCGAAGCACGGACCCCGATCCAGTGTGGCGAGAACTGGTGGGGCATCCTGGACATGCAGCACGCGATCGAAGCGCAGGCATCGGACTACGTGATGCCGGACGTGATGAAGATCGGTGGCGTCACGGGCTGGTTGAAGGCGGCGTCTCTCGCCCAGGCGAAAGGCCTCCGCGTCTCGAACCATCTGTGGCCGGAACTCAGCGCGCGGCTGCTGTGCTGCACGCCCACCGCGCACTGGCTCGAGTATGCGGACTGGTGGAATCCGATCCTAGCGGAACCGCTGGTGGTCGACAAAGGTGTCGCCATCCCCGGCAACACCGCCGGCTCGGGCGTGGACTGGAACGTAGACGCGGTCGATCGCTTTGGGGCGTGAACCCGCGAGCCCGCGGCATTACTGCCGGGGCTGGCGAGCCGGCGGCCTCACGAGAGACGGATAGCCGCTCAGCTCCAGCGTGGCCCGCCCGCCCCGCCGCGAGACAAGCCGCGCCCGCCCGCCGATCGGCAGCGTGAGCTTGCGGGCAAGATGCCCGTACGGCAGTCCGGTGATCACCGGCACTGCCGCGATCTCGCGCAGCCGCCCGATGACGGCCGCGAGGTCGAAACCGTTGTCATTGGGCATCGGCGTCACGGGCGCGAAGTCGCCGAGCACGATGGCCGCTTGCCGCTGCAGTACGCCGGCATGCGCAAGTTGATAAAACAGGCGCTCGATCTTGTAGGCAGGCTCGTTCACGTCCTCGACGACGAGGATGCCGCCCCGCACGCGCGGGAAATACGGCGTGCCGAGCAGCGCGGCCAGCATCACCAGGTTGCCACCCCACAGCCGGCCGGTCCATTCGCCGGCCTTCGCTTCAAGCTCGAGGTCGACGGCGTAGCGTGCCGATTCGATCAGGCCGAAGAAGTGCGTTGTCGTGAACGCATCCGGTGACTCGGCGCCGAAGTCGCCCGCCGACGGTCCGGACAGGCTGACACCACGTGCGCGCGCCAGGTAGGCGAGGCTGAACGCGGTGAAGTCGCTGTAGCCCGCGATAATCGGCGCGCGCGCCCTGATCGCCGCGTAATCGATCCGGTCCAGCAGTCGCGACACGCCGTAGCCGCCACGCCCCGTCACGACGACGTCGATCGACGGGTCGGTCGCAAAGTGCATCAGCTCGCCGAGCCGAAGCTCGTCCGGCCCGGCGAAGCGCTGCTCGCGCGCGAACATGCTGTCGCCGGCCTCGACCCGCCAGCCACGGGCAGCGAAGAACCGCGCTGCGCGGTCCACAACCGCCAGATCGGGCATGTACCCCGACGGCGCAACCAGTCCCAGGCTTTTAGTCCGTTCCATCGCGCTCGTCATCCTGAGGCAGGTGTCCGCTCTTGCGCAGCTGCCGGCGCTCCGAGAAGAAGTTCGAGAGCAGCGCCGCTGATTCATCCGCCAGCACACCGGCGCGCACCGTCGTATGGTGGTTCAGCCGCGCTTCCGCGAACAGGTCCACCACGCTGCCGCAGGCACCGGTCTTGGGGTCGGGCGCTCCGTAGATGAGCCTCTTGATGCGCGCGTGCTGCATCGCGCCGGCGCACATCGCGCAGGGCTCGAGTGTGACGAAGATCTCGCAATGGTTCAGCCGGTAGTTGCCCAGGAGTTCGGCGGCGGCGCGCATGGCCTGGATCTCGGCGTGCGCGGTCGGGTCGCTGTTGCCGATTGGCTGGTTGAAACCGGTCGCAATCACCTTCCCGTCGCGGACGATGACGGCACCGACCGGCACCTCTGCCAAGGCCCAGGCGTTGTGCGCCTGGTCGAGCGCCAGCCGCATGAAATTGATGTCTGCATCGGAAGGCGCAGTGGCTTCCTCGGTGACCTGGATCTGGCTCGCCAGCCAGGCCTGCCGGCGCGCCTCGCGACGCGAGTCGTGAGCCGCGCGCGCCGCTGTCACCGCGTCAGCAATCTGGCCGGCATCGAGTGACGAGGCAGCATCGGCGAGCCAGGTGGGCAAGGTACCGCGGCGGTAGTCCGTCCCGTAGTCCGAGCGCCGGATGAAGCCGGTGTCGACCAGCCAGCGACGCAACTCGACATGGTCGGTGTCGAGCATCACGCCCGCGCCGTACAGGAAGGACCTCAGCACATCGTTCGCGCCGCGTTCATCGAGCATGCGGTCGGCAGGGAAACCGAGCCAGCAGCTGGCGAAGATCAGTTCGAGGTCGCGACCGTCCTTTTGCTGCAGCGTGGGAAGGTGAACGCCCTGCCGGATCGCGAGCTGCGCCAGGCGCTCGAGCCATGCAACGGAAGACAATTTCGCGATCTCTTCGGGCATCGCCACAGTCTACATAGCGCGGCCGTCGATGCGGAGCTGATCGTCGGTCCGGCCCTATACTTCCGCCCGCCCGCGCGCCCTCGGTGCAGCCGTCCGGCGCCAGTCCCACAAGCCGCAATTTCGCCAAAGAGGATCAGAGTGAAGCAGACCCTCAAATGGGTGTTGATCGGGATCCTGCTGGTCGTCGCAGTGGGGCTCGGCGTGCGATCGTTTCGGGCGCTCAGCGGTCCTCCGCTGCATCCATGGCATACCTTCGTGCCGACCGAGCTCGGCGCGAGCGAACTCGCCGAGGCGGACTGGAGCCGCTACCTCGCTCAGGAAAAGGCGATCTTCGAGAGCGTGCACGCCAATGTCACCCAGCGTCTGACCGAAGGCGAGCGCGTGCCCTACAACCGCTACTTCGAGCAGAGCCCGGTCTTTCCGGCGCGCTTCGCGCAGGACTGGAATCGCTCGTATGTGATGGAGCCCGCCGGTCCGCCGGTCGGCGTCGTCGTGCTGCTGCACGGGCTGACGGACTCACCGTACAGCCTCAGGCATGTGGCGCAGCGCTATCGCGAACGCGGCTTCGTTGCCATCGGCATGCGCATGCCGGGTCACGGGACCGTGCCGGCCGGACTGACCAGTGTGCGCTGGGAGGACTGGATGGCAGCGACGAGTCTGGCCGTACGTGAAGCAAGGCGCCGCGTGCCGGCGCCCGCGCCGCTGCATCTGGTCGGCTTCTCCAACGGCGGCGCGCTGGCGATGAAGTACTCGCTCGACGTGATCGAGGATCCGAAGCTCGCGCGTGCCGACCGCGTCATCCTGTTCACGCCGATGATCGGCATCACGCGCTTCGCGCGTTTCGCCGGCCTCGCCGGTCTGCCTGCGCTGCTGCCGCCGCTCGCCACGGCGGCCTGGCTCAGCAATGTCCCGGAATTCAATCCATTTAAGTACAACTCGTTTCCGGTCAACGGAGCGCGCCAGTCGTACCGCCTGACCGACGCGTTGCAGGCACAGATCCAGCGGCTTGCGCGCGACGGCAAGCTTGGCTCGCTGCCACCAGTGCTGACATTTCAGTCGGTGATCGACTTCACGGTGAGCACGCCGGCCATCCTGACCGCGCTCTATGCGTTTCTGCCCGACAACGGCAGCGAGATCGTGCTCTTCGACGTCAACCGGACTGTGAAATTCGGGCCGCTGCTGCGGCCCTCCGCCTACGTGGCGCTGGACGCTCTCACGCCGACGACACCGCAGCCGTATCGCTTCACCGCGATCGTGAATGCGGGCGACGACAGTGACGCCACGGTCGAGCGCAGCATCGCACCCGGGCAGCTGCAGGCGGAGGTGCGCCCGCTCAGCCTGCCCTATCCGACCGGCATCTTTTCACTTTCGCACCTCGCGATCCCGATCCCGGCGAACGATCCCTTGTATGGCATCCGGCCGGACCCGAAGTCGCGCGATGAATTCGGCCTCAATCTGGGAGCGCTGGACGCACGAGGAGAACGAGGTGCGCTGATCGTCGACCAGGACTTCCTCACCCGGTTGCCCTCGAACCCGTTCTTCCCCTACCTGCTCGAGCGCATCGAACAAGGCATCGACCGGCCGTCCGGCGCGTCCGGACGCAACATCGCCGCAACGCCGACACCGGGTCTTCCGGTCCGGCTCGAAGCGCTGCTCTCGACTTTCCTTCCCGACGACGCCGATGCACAGTCATTCGCCGGGCCGTGAGGCGCAGCCGGAGGAAGCCTCGCCAGTCCCGCGGCCGGAACCGGCGTTGCACGACGGGACAATGAGCGAACGCTTCCGGATGGCCGCCAGCGGCATGGTCCTCGTCATCGCCGTCGCCTGGGTGCTTTACATCGGCAAGGGCATCTTCGTGCCGATTGTCTTCAGCGCGCTCGTCGTCTATGTCATCGACGGCGTGACGCGGCTGGTCTTCAAGTTTCCTGTCGTCGGCCGCCTGCTGCCGCCATCGCTTGGCTACACGGTCTCGGCGGTCGTCATCGCGTGGGCGCTTGCGGCGATCGCCTCGCTCGTGGCGGGCAGCCTCGGCAACATCTCGGGACTCGCCCCACAGTACGCCGCATCGCTGCTGAACACGATCCAGGATGTCGCCGCGCGCCTGGGTATCGAGACCACGCCGACCTGGGAGACGCTGCGGCGTGACCTGCTCGCCCAGGTCAATACGCAGCGGCTGATCGGCTCGACGGTCATCTCGGTAACTTCGATCGTCTCGGGCCTTATCGTCGTGCTGCTGTACGTGACGTTCCTGCTGATGGAGCGGAGCGTCTTTGCGACGAAGATCGCGAACATATCCAGCGACCCGCAGCGCGTGGCGAACGTGCAGCGGCTCATCGGCCACGTCAATGCCCGGATCGGAACCTACCTCGCGCTGAAGACCGCGGTGAGTGTCGTGCAGGGCCTGGTGAGCTGGGCCATCCTCGCGCTGCTCGGCGTCGAGTTCGCCGCGTTCTGGGCCGTGTTGATCGGGCTGCTCAACTACGTGCCGTACATCGGCTCGGTGCTGGGTGTGGCGCTGCCCGTCGCCTTTGCGACGATGCAGTTCAACGACCTGAACCACGTACTGCTGGTGCTGCTGGCGCTCGCCGTCTCGCAGTTCGTGATCGGCTTCTTCCTCGACCCCTACCTGATGGCGAACTCCCTCAACCTGAGCCCGTTCGTCATCCTCGTGAGCCTGGCGGTCTGGTCAGCGCTGTGGGGCATCGCCGGAGCGTTTCTCGCGGTGCCGATCACCGCCTGCATCGCGCTGGTTTGCGCCGAATTCGAGGCCACGCGGCCGGTCGCCGTCTTGCTGTCGCGCGATGGCCGGGTCTAAGCCCGGCAGCGGACCGATCGGGCCGAAGCGCTAGATCCCCTCGAGGTAGGCATCGATGTCGAGGGTCGAGCGCACGCCGACGGACCTGCCGTGCTGCTCGAGGAACTGCTCGGCAGCCTTGCGGCCTTCGTCGCGCAGCATGCAGAAAAACGGCCACTCGGCCAGCAGCTTCGATGAGTAGCCGAGATCGAGCATGACGTCACTGGCGATGCGGTGCACGCGCATGCGCGCCCAAACCGCACCCTCGCCGCTGCCCGGATCGGCCACGCGGCGCAGCAGCGCGGCCGCGCGGAACTGGTTGATCAGCGTCGTGTTGAAGGCGATCTCGTTGAGCCGGTTATGGATCTCCCGCGCCGTGCGCGGCGTCCCCGGTCGCTGAATCGGATTGATCTGGACCAGGATCGTGTCGCTCGAACTGCACTCGCGCACCAGCGGCGACATCGAGGGATTGCCGGAGTAGCCGCCGTCCCAGTACGGCTCGCCATCGATCTCGACCGCCTGGAACATCGTCGGCAGGCAGGCCGAGGCGAGGAGGACGTCCGGCGAAATGTCCGCGTTGCGGAACACCCGCCCGCGTCCTGTGCGGACGTTCGTGGCGGTGACGAAGAGCTTGACCTTGGACTTGGCGATCCGCTCGAAGTCGAGATGCTGCAGGATGTCGCGCAGCGGGTTGGTCCCCATCGGATTGATGTCGTACGGCGACATGACGCGCGCCGCCACGTCGAGCGCCGCGAAGATCGGCGAGTAGTCGAGCGACCACGAACCTGTCAGGATCTCCAGCGGCCCCCGGCGCAGCGGACTCAGCAGCGCTGCATCGGAAACCTCTTTCCAGAAGCGCTCGAGCGATCCGCGCGCGCCGTCGCGTCCGCCAGCCGCGAGGCCGTCGATCATCACGGCCGCGTTCATGGCGCCGGCCGAGGTGCCCGAGATGCCGTCGTACTCGAGCCATGGCTCTTCGAGCAGCCGATCGAGCACGCCCCAGGTGAAGGCGCCGTGCGCGCCGCCGCCCTGCAGTCCGAGGTCCACCCGGACCGGATTCCGTTTCATCGCTTTCTCCCTCGAGTAAGGTGCCTCGCGAATCGTTGATTCGCCCTGCGAGGTCGGGCCAGTTTGGCTCCGGACTGGTGCCCGTGTCGGTTGCCCCGTACGCTGTCCTCAGCTTCGCCTTGTCAGTCTGCGAACGCCGGAGGTGGACTGTCGAACCAATTTTTCCGCGGCGCAACATTACCGCACAAAACGCGGCCGCGCAGGATCTGCTCGCGACAGGTGCATCGCGCCCGCATCCAGGCTGGCGGCGCCGGACCTCCAAGCGCGAACGCGCGGCCAAGCCGCGCTGCCTCAGACGCTAAAGGACAAGGCGTTGCTCACTTGATGAAAGCCGGCGAGAGTCGCGAAGTACCCTGGCCGGCTCAAGAGTCGCCGCCTCTGACGGGAGGCGGACCGCTTCCCGGGCAGGCGTCACAACGGCCGACTCCGCCCAGGCCCGCACCAGCGCGTCAAACGCGGCGGCGCGGTTTGCCGCAGGTCATTCGCCGCAGAGCAGTCGCATGCGGCGTTCCGCGATGTTGAACTCGTCGTCGGTCGCGGCCGCAAGGACCTGCTCCTTGGCCTGCTCGCAGGCGGAGGCCTGCTGGACTTCGGCGGCCGCCGGTGGCGGCGGAGGTGCCGCCTTGGCCGGGGCGGCCTGCGCGCGCGGAGCGCAGCGGGCGTCTGGCACGAGCCGGATATTGGCGAACTGCCCCTGTTCAACAGCCACACAGTCGCCGATCCGCTTGCCGGCTTGGTCGGAGACGATGCGCACGGTGGTCGTTCCATCGACCAGCACGGTGTACTCGAAGGCCTGCGAACGCCCCGCGAGCGAACCCACACCGCGCCCGGCAGCAGCGCCACCGATGCCGCGCAGCGCACGGTTGCTGCCGGACTGACCGCTACCGGTTGCCAGACCAACGCCACCGCCGACCAGCGTGCCGACCGTGCGCGCGGTGTTGTCCGTGACCGTGGTCGCCTGGACATTGGTGATGCGGCCGTACTGCACGCGCACCTGGGCATCGGCAGACAGGGGCAGCGCGAGCGCGGCGCCTGCAAGGACTGAAAGGACTGCAACGGATTGATTCATTCAGTGACTCCAGATTGGGGGGGTCGATACAACTCGCGGCCAAGGTCGCGCTGCGGAGAACGTCGCCGCACAGCGCCATCGTCGAACGCAGTGGCCGGTGCCGCCGACCATTGCGGTATGTCTAGAACTCGGTCCAATTCAGCATAACACCGCGCCTCGGGCGCACCGTGCGAGGCCTTTCGCGCTTCGCTTCAACACCGCCGCGACAGCGTACCGGCACGGCTAGATCACCGCGTCCTTGGTCATCGTGGAAACGATGAGTTGGACGAACTGATCGATCATCTGCGGAACGGTATCCCATCCAGTCGCGGTCGTCGTCGCAGCCGACCAGATCACCGCGGCGGACTTTGCATCGAAGACGCGAGTATCGGCATGGACCTTCTGCGTTGTCGTCACCTGCGGCGGGATCGATGTGGCCCACATCGTGTTGTAGTAGCCGGCCATGCCGCCCCAACCCGGCCCCCAGCCACCGCCCCAGCCCATCCCCGGGCCCCAACCCGGGCCCCACGCCGGACCCATGACCATCCCCGGCGACACGTTGACCTCGGTCGTGACGTTGATGACCCGGGTCACCATCGCATGATTGACGCCGGCGTTCGCGATGGCGCGACGCAACTGCTCCTCGGTGACCGGGCCCGATTGCGGCAGGAACTGGTACGACTGGACCGCCTTGACGCCCGCCGCTCCCAGTGCGGCGACCATGCGGTCCTCGAAGATGCGGCGGTTGGTCGTATCCTGCACGGCCGCCATCACCATCACACTCCTGACGGACCGCTTGCCAGCGAACTCCGGATTCACCCACTGCGCGTCGATTGAGGTGGCACGAGTGGCGCAGCCGGCCGCGGCAAAGGCCAAGGCTCCTGCGATCAGAACACCAAACAAGCGCTGGTACATGGTTGTCATCCCCTGAACTTGCCGCTCGGCGGCGGAGTAGTCGTCTAGGTTAGCGCAAGCCGAAGGAAGCCTGCGCTAGCCCCTGCCCGCGATGGTGTTTTGCACCGCGAGGTTGCGGAATCCACCCCGGCGGTGGGGCGGCGCGAGCGTCAGTAGTACGTTCCAATCGAGACGCCCAAGCCCACCGCAGTCTTGCGGAAGTTGTAGTCGATCATGCTTTCGCCGTATCCGGAAAAGACCTGCAGGTAGCCGCGCAGGTCCGACGTGATCGGAAAGCGAAGGTCCAGCTGCGCCGAACCCCAGCTCGGGTCGGTCTGGAAGGTCGTGCGCAGGCGCAGCGTGGTGACCCAGTCCTCCCGCCACTTGTAGAACGCGAGAAACTCCGCCGAGCCGATGTAGTCCTTGATGTCCGGGTTGTCGTCCTTCTCTTCACTGTCCGGGAGTCGGTACCACGGCTTGATCTGCAGCACGAAGGGACCGTTCTCGAGAGCGACCATCGCATACACCCGGTTCCAGCTGCGAGACAACGGATCACCACGCCCGTTGGACTGGTGCACCAGTCCAAATGCCAGCAGGCGGCCCTTAAGTCCCAGCACCTCGTAGTCCGTCGGCATCGACCAGATGAGTTCGGGCTCGTAGTTCGTCTCGCGGAACGGCCGAGACAGATCTTCGTTGTAGACCTGCCAGAAGCTCTTCTGCGTGTAGCCGAGCCACAACGCGGAACGTCCTCCAAAGATGTCTTCCCATAACTTCAATTTGAAGCTCAACTGGAACTCGGTTTCGGTCGAGTCCAGTGGCCCCGGAAGGTCGGGCGGCGGCTGTGTCGGCGTCTGCGGACTGTCATTGACATTGGACGAGTACACGACCGGCAGGATGTAATTTGGCCGATAGAACGTGAACCGGAACGTGCCTGCCTTATAGCGATCCTCGAGTTCCCAGCGCTGGGCAATCAGCGACTGACCACCCGCGAGCGATCCCGTCGCAACCAGGCTCGCGCCGCTCTCGCGCCGGTTCTCCGGGCTTGCGCCCGTGGCCGCTGGAGGTTCTGCGGCAGGCGGCGCGGAGCGCGACGCGGCGGCCGCGTTGGCCGCCGCTGCGTCGTAGCAAGCCAGCCGAGCTGACGGCTCTGGAATCGCACGACACCGCTCCAGATCCGCAGGAGACTGCGCATTAGACGCCAACGGCGCGATGCCGATCAGCATGGCCAGTGTCAATCTTACGATCATGGCACCTCTGTGCGGTATGTCGGTCTTCAAGGGTTCTTTGCCTGCCGGTCCCGCGACGCTTTGCCAGCGGTTGAATGGATACCGGGCCTGCTGCAGCCAATCTTCCGGTAAGCGCGAGCGAGTGTATCGACACCTCACACGAGCCGGATGACGAATCAACTGACAAGAGTCGGGACGCGCCGATGCGAGGTCAAAGACGGTGTCCGGCGTGCGCTAAGACGTGCCACTTACACCTGCGACTACTCCCACTCGATCGTCGCCGGTGGCTTGCCGCTGATGTCGTAGACGACGCGGTTGATGCCGCGCACTTCGTTGATGATGCGGTTCGAGACCTTGCCGAGCAGGTCGTGCGGCAGGTGTGCCCAGTGTGCGGTCATGAAGTCCGTGGTCTGCACAGCTCGCAGCGCGACGACCCACTCGTAGGTGCGGCCGTCACCCATGACGCCGACGCTTTTCACCGGCAGGAACACCGCAAACGCCTGGCTCGTCCTGTCGTACCAGCCCGAAGAACGCAATTCCTCGATGAAAATCGCGTCGGCCCGCCGCAGCAGGTCCGCGTGTTCCTTCTTCACTTCGCCGAGGATCCGCACGCCGAGGCCCGGGCCGGGGAATGGATGGCGGAAGATCATCTCGCGCGGCAGGCCGAGCGCGAGTCCAAGGTTGCGCACCTCGTCCTTGAAAAGATCGCGCAGCGGCTCCAGTAGCTTCAGGTGGAGCGTCTCCGGCAGGCCCCCGACGTTGTGGTGGCTCTTGATCGTCGTCGCCTTCTTCGTCTTCGCGCCGGCCGATTCGATGACATCCGGATAGATCGTGCCCTGCGCCAGCCACTTGGCGTTCGGAAGCTTCGCCGCCTCCTCCTGGAACACGTGGACGAACTCGCGCCCGATGATCTTTCGCTTCTCCTCGGGATCCGAGACACCCTTGAGTGCAGTCATGAAGCGCTCGGTCGCGTCGATGGCGATCAGCTTCATGCCCATGTGCTTCTGGAACGTGTCGATGACCTGCTGGCCTTCGGCGAGCCGCAACAGCCCGGTATCGACAAAGACGCAGGTGAGCTGTTCGCCGATCGCGCGCTGGATCAGCGCCGCCGCCACCGAGGAGTCGACCCCCCCAGACAGGCCCAGGATCACCTCTTCGCGGCCGACCTGCGCACGGATCTTCTCGACCGCCTCGCCAACATAGTCACCCATGACCCAGTCCGGACGGCAACCGCAGATCTCGAGGGCGAAGCGCCGCAGGATGGCCTCGCCCTGCGCCGTGTGCGTGACCTCGGGATGGAACTGCACTCCGTAATACCCGCGCGCCTCGTCCGCCATGCCGGCGATCGGGCAGTTCTCAGTCGAGGCCATCACCTTAAAACCCGGCGGCACATCGACGACCTTGTCGCCGTGACTCATCCAGACGTTCAGCAGCCCGTGTCCTTCTTCGTTGCGCCGGTCCTCGATGCCCTCGAGCAGCCTCGTGTGACCGCGCGCGCGGACTTCCGCGTAGCCGAATTCCCGCGTATGACCGCCTTCGACCTTCCCGCCCAGTTGCTGAGCCATGGTCTGCATGCCGTAACAGATGCCGAGCACCGGCACGCCGAGCTCGAACACCGCCGCGGGCGCGCGGTCGGTCGACTCCTCGTAGGCCGACATGTGGCTGCCGGAGAGCACGATGCCCTTCGGCGCAAAGTCCTTCACGAAGGCATCGCCGATGTCGGCCGGGTGGATCTCGCAATAGACGCTGGCCTCGCGGATGCGGCGCGCGATGAGCTGCGTGACCTGGGAGCCAAAGTCGAGGATGAGGATCTTGTCGTGGTTCATGGGACGCGGCCGCCCGACGGCGGCGCAAGGTCGAAGGAAAAGGAAAAACCGAGGCGGCCCGCGAGGGACGAACCGGCGGGCAGCGAGGTCTTCATCATGACGCCGGCCCTCAGGTCTCGAGCCGGTAGTTGGGCGCTTCCTTGGTGATGCGCACGTCGTGCACGTGCGACTCGCGCATGCCAGCGGCGGTGATCTCTACGAACTCGGCCTTGGTCCTCATCTCGTCGATCGTTCCGCAGCCGCAGTAGCCCATGCTGGAGCGCAGTCCGCCCGTGAGCTGATAGATGATCGCAAGCACGCTGCCCTTGTACGGCACCATGCCTTCGATGCCCTCGGGGACGAACTTGTCGACGTTGGCGTCGTTGTCCTGGAAATAGCGCTCGGCCGAACCTTCGGTCATGGCCCCAAGGCTGCCCATGCCACGGTAGCTCTTGTACGAACGCCCCTGGAACAGGATGACCTCACCCGGCGCTTCTTCGGTACCGGCGAACATGCCGCCCATCATGACGGCATACGCCCCGGCGGCGAGCGCCTTGGAAACATCGCCCGAAAAACGAATTCCGCCATCGGCAGTCAGCGGGATTCCGGTGCCCTCCAGCGCCTTCGCGACATTGGCCACCGCAGTTATCTGCGGCACGCCAACCCCGGCGACGATGCGCGTCGTGCAGATCGAGCCCGGACCGATGCCGACCTTGATGCCATCGGCGCCGGCATCGGCCAGCGCCTTGGCCGCCGCGGCGGTTGCGATGTTGCCGCCGACGACGTCCACCTTTGGGAAGTTCTTCTTCACCCAGCGCACCCGGTCGATCACGCCCTGGTGATGACCGTGGGCCGTGTCGACGATGAGTACATCGACGCCGGCCTTGACCATCAGTTCGGCGCGCTCCTCGGAATCTGTTCCGGTGCTGATCGCGCCGCCGACGCGCAGCTTGCCTTGCTCGTCCTTGGCGGCATTCGGATGTTCGGTCGCCTTGGTGATGTCCTTCACCGTCACGAGCCCGAGCAGTTCATCGGCCTCGTTAATGACCAGGACGCGTTCCAGGCGGTGCCTGTGCATCAGCGCCTTGGCCTCGTCCAGGCTCGCACCCTCGCGCACGGTCACGAGCCGCGCTCGCGGCGTCATGATGTCGCGGATCGGGGCGTCAAGCCGCGTCTCGAAACGCAGGTCGCGGTTGGTCACGATGCCGACGATCCGCTTGCCGTCGACGACCGGCAGGCCGGAAATCTTGTGCGTCCGCTGCAGCTCGATCGCGTCACGCACCGTCATGTCCTGCGTCAGCGTGATCGGGTCTCGCAGGACACCGGCTTCGTGGCGCTTGACCTTCAGCACCTCGGCCGCCTGGGCCTTCGGCGAAAAGTTCTTGTGGATGATCCCAATTCCGCCTTCCTGGGCCAGCGCGATCGCCAGCCGGGCCTCCGTCACCGTATCCATCGCGGCGGCGACGAGCGGGATGTTCAGCGGAATGTTGCGGGAGAGCTTTGTAGAGAGCTGGACGTCGCGGGGAAGGACCGCCGAGTGGGCGGGGACGAGCAGCACGTCATCGAAGGTCAGCGCCTTCTGAACCAACCGCATAGGTGCCTCATGACGCAAAAGCGGAGTATACCGGGCCGCCCCTGGCGGGCCGGGCAGGCGCCGGCTTAGCCCGAAGTGGGGGTGAGTTCCCCCCTCATTCAACTTGCTCCCCCGGCGAGGCCCGTTGGACAATTTGCACGCTGAGGAGGAACTATGGTGCTTCGGAAGTCGCCGTATCGCGTATGGACACCGCTCGCCGTGGCGGCGTTCGTCGCCGTTGCGTCATGCCCGGCGGCGGCGCAATGGGCGTGGAAGGATGACAACGGGCGCACCGTGTATTCCGATCGCCCGCCTCCCGCGAGCGTGAACACCGATCGTATCGTCCGCCAGCCACCGAACAAGCAGACGGTACTGCCGCCCTCCGTGTCCGGTGCCGACAGCGCACCCCGCCCGGCAACGGATCCCAAGGCGACGGCGCCCGCGGCGGCTCCGGCGGCTCCCAAGAGCCTTGCCGAGCAGGAAATGGAATTCCGCAAGCGCCAGCAGGAGCGCGCTGACGCCGAGAAAAAGGCGCAGGACGAGCAGACCAAGCTTGCAGCAAGGGCCGCCGACTGCGAACGCGCGAAGGGGTACCTCCGCGCCGTCGAGGGCGGCGAGCGCATCACCCGCACCGACGCCGCCGGCAACCGCGAGTTCCTGGACGATGCACAGCGCGCCGCCGAGGCCGAGCGCACCCGCAAGCTCGTCCAGGCGACCTGCAACTAGAGTTTGGCCTTCCGCCGGCTGCGCACGGCGGCGCGTACCCGGCGCGCCTCCTTCGGGTCGACCGTGAGCGGCCGATAAACCTCGATCCGATCGCCCTCGCGCACGACCGCCTCCAGCCGGGCCGCCCGATTCCAGATACCCACGTCGAGCACCCCGCGGCGCAGGTCAGGCACGAGCGAGAGCAGACCCGAGGCATTGATTGCCCGCTCGACAGTTGCTCCGGGCTCGAGTTCGACCTGCAGCACGTGGCTGGCATCCGCCGACGCGTACACGACCGTGACGATCACTCGTTCGGCCCGTAGATCTGTTCAGCGCGCTGCACGAAGGAGTCGATCATCGAACTGGCGATGAAGTCGAACACCGGCGCGACGGCGCGACCGAGTATCCCGCTGACAAACTCGTAGCGCAGGCTGAGCTGCACCTTGGAGGCTCCCGGCCGCAGGGCGTGAAAGTGCCACAGCCCTTCCAGCGAGCGGAACGGCCCGTCGACCAGTTGCATGCGGATCTGCTCCGGATAGCGCAACTGGTTACGCGTCGTGAACCGGCTGCGGATGCCACGGAAGTCGATCTCCACGCTCGCGTCAAGCCCACCGCCGTGTTCGGGCACGGTAAGCGCTCCGCTGCACCAGGGCAGGAAGCGCGGGTATTGCTCAACGTCGGCGACGAGGTCGAACATCTGCTCGGCGCTGTAGTGGACGAGAACGGATCGCTCGACGTGCGGCATGGCGGGTGAGATATAAACGCGGATTCTATTCACCTCGCGCAGGCGACTTGCCGTGGCGATCGTCCAGAACAAGAAGGCCCAGCACGACTTCTTCATCGAGGACCGGTACGAGGCCGGGCTGGTCCTCGAGGGCTGGGAGGTGAAGTCGATCCGGGCCGGCCGCGCGCAGTTGAACGAAGCCTACGTCGTCATCCGCGAAGGCGAGCTCTATCTCCTGAACTCGCACATCAGCCCGCTGCCGACCGCATCGACTCACATCACGCCGGACCCGACGCGAACACGCAAGCTGCTGCTGAAGGCCGAGGAAATCCGCAAGTTGATCGGCAAGGTCGAGCGGGCCGGCTACGCCCTGGTGCCGCTCGACCTGCATTACAGCAAGGGCCGCATCAAGCTTGAAGTCGGACTGGCCAAGGGCAAGCGCCAGTTTGAAAAACGGGCCGACCAGCAGGACAAGGACTGGAAGCGCGAGCAGAACAGGCTGCTCAAGAAGCGCAGCCAGTAGTGCGTCGAAGGCGACGGGCGCCGAGAAGGTTCAGGCCAAATGGTCTCCGTACGGGCTGTCGCTTCCGCGCCGCCCGAACCCATCGCCCATTGCAGGAGCGCCAGTGACCGGCGGCGCGCCTGTCCAAGGGTCCGCGATCCTCGCTACTGCAGCCACTTCGCCTGCCGTGCCAGCTTCTGCATGCCGGAAAACGTCGGCGCGCCCTGCCGGCGCGCCTCCGGCAGCAGTCGCGTCATCAGCAGCGCGGTCGCAAACGCATCGGAGGCCGCGCTGTGCCGCACGGCGACCGGTATGCCGTAGTGGCCGAGCCATTCGTCGAGCGACCTGTGGTTCACTTTCGGGTCGAGCGCAGGCGCAAGCTCGGCGAGGTCGAGCCAGGGGTTGTCAAAAGGCTGGTTCACGTAATGCTTCGTGACACGCGCGAGAAAGGCGCGATCAAACGGCGCATGGAACGCCAGCATCGGGGCACGGCCCACGTAGTCCATGAAGGCGCGGACGGCATGCGGCGGATCCGTGCCGTTCAGCTGCGCCTGCGCCCCGACCCCGTGCACCAGGATGTTCTCGCGCGAACTCGCGGTCGCCTGCCTCACGATGATCTCAAGGCTGTCGCCCGGTACCACGCGCCCATCGACGATGGCCACTGCGCCGATCGAGATCAGCGCGTCGTTGGTCACGTCCATGCCGCTCGTCTCGACGTCCACCACGACCCAGCGCTGGTGGTCGGCCCCCCGCGTACCCCGCCGCAGCCAGTCGAACAGCCCCATGTCAGCCCGGAAAATCGAGCTCGAGGCGCTGCTGCACCTTGCGCGCCTGGCGGAACGCCTCGTTGATGATGCGGCGATCGAGTGCCGAAAGATCGCCGAGGGCGACTTCATTCGGATTGTCCGCCGCGCCCGCGTAGGACTGCGCACGTCGGTGCTGCGCACGCAAGCGCATCAGCTGGAAGTACTCGAATGACGGCACCCAGGCGCGCACATCGTCGTTCGGCAGTCGACCCGCCTCGCCGAGGCGCAGCAGTCGTTCTGCCGTATTCGTCTCGTGCAAGCCTGCCGCGAGCGCCCAGATGCGCGCCGCATCGACGAACGGGACGGTACCGTGCATCTTCAGGTCGACACGCGCCGAGCCCCCTTCCCCGAACAGCGAATCGACGATGCCCCGCCCGGCAGGCGGCCGGTTGCGCAGCGCGTTGTCCGCCATCTGCTTGAGGAATCTCGGATTGCGCTGCGCCCGCGCGACGACGTCTTCGCGCAGGCCATTGGCCAGACCCGCGTCGCCAAAAAGCGGGCGGAAGTCGAAGAAGATGCTGGCGTTGAGCAGTGCATCCGGATCACCGCGGTCGATCCATCCGGAGAACAGCGCATCCCAGCCCGCGTAGTCCAGGCACCACGCCGGGTTGCGCGCCATGATGTTGCCCTTGCAGAGCGGAAAGCCGCAGGCCGCCAGTGCCTCGTTGCTCCAGTCCGCGAGCTCCAGCATCCGCTCCTCGGTCGTCTTGCCGTCCACGAACAGGATGCCGTTGTCCTGATCGGTCGCGATCGTCTGCTCGCCACGTCCCTCACTGCCGAACGATAGCCAGCAGAAACTGCGTGCATCGACGTTAAAGCGCTGGGTGCCGATCGTCAGCAGACGCACTGTGAGCTGGTCGTTGAGGTGACTGATGAGGCGCGTCAGCTGCGCGGCAGACACACCCTGCGCCACCAGGTGATGCGACAGCCGACGCACGTCGGCCGCAGCGACCGCAA
>Ga0105103_10000605_pt1 | contig 20313 bp, 16 predicted proteins | sample PPLLaktember2015_2_FD_79107 | JGI IMG/M metagenome (GOLD analysis project Ga0105103, IMG submission 79107) | Freshwater sediment microbial communities from Prairie Pothole Lake near Jamestown, North Dakota, USA - PPLs Lake P7 Core (6) Depth... | ecosystem: Environmental > Aquatic > Freshwater >...
TGAAAAGCAAAAAGGGGCCGGCAGAGATCGCCGGCCCCTTCAGTTGTTACTTCAGCCAGGCCGGGAGCATGTTCTCATCCGTGCCGTGGAAACTGCAGTGTGTCATGAAGCAGGTCTTGCAGGGGCCCTTGACGCCGGGCAGGGCCGGTTCGCCCTTGATCTTTCCGTCGATGAACTCCATGCATTTCGTCACGCCGTCATCGGGCCCCTCGACGATGATCGTCACGCAGCCCTCGCAGCCGCCCCAGCCGCCCGAGGCGTAATGAACCGCGGCCACGTCGAAGAGGGTTTCCAGCGCGTCGATTTCCGTGAAGGGTCGCCCGTCAGCCACGCACGCCATCCCGACAGGAATCCCGATCGCTTTCCCGATGGCGAGAGTGCCGCCGTAGCGCGCCGCCTCCTCCACGGAGGGGATCAGCTTCTCGAGGCCCACGGGGTAGATGATCTCGAGGCCGCGAGCCTTCATGGGCATGTAGAACTGACCCATGGTGCCGCCGTTGGCGCTGGCCATCAGCACACCCAGGTTGCCGAAGGCGTCGATGGCGTTGGCGCCCTTCAGGAGGATGTCCCCGGGCCCCAGCTTGTCGATGACCGTGCCGGGCTCGACGGGGAGAACCTCCCCCTTGTGGAAGGTGTAGGGCTTGAGACGGTCCTCGGCCTGGATCGCGCAGAGGATCCCCCGGATCGTCTGCCCCACGGCGTAGCGGTTTTTCTCGATCTTCTGCCCGAGGAGCTCTTCGAGGCAATAGGCCGTCGTGGAGCCTCGGCTCACGAGGAGGTAGCCGTTCTTTTTTGCGTTCTGCACCTCGGGGAGGGCTGAGATGCCTTTCCCGATGAGCCGTTTCGATTCCGCCGGTGTAAGGGTGAACAGAGCCTGCATTGCTGAAACTCCTTTCGTGCTTTTTTCAGTGAAATCTTGTGTAGATCGGGGACAGGATCCAAATGACAGGTTAACTTTTTACCATAATTCACGGGGCGCGAACAGGCGGAATTCGGCATGTAAGGAAACCTGAAGGTTGCAGCCGATTAAATGGTTGCAAGGCCCGCCCCTATTTGTTATTTTGACACCCTACGGTCAGGCACCGTGCTTGGCAGGAGCATTTCCCGAAAGGGTGAGCGCCGCCGCTGCGAGAGACTGTCGCCTCCTTCCATCTCGAGCATTAAAATACAAGAGATTTCAAACTGTTGGCAGGGCAGAGGCTGCCGCTGTCCACGGGGAGTCTTTTTTTTGCTTCTGTGCCATAATGGCACCATGATTGCAAGTATAGATGTGAAATGACGTCGCTCGAGATCGAGCCGGGATTACGCGTGAGACACAGAACCCATAACCGAATCAAAGAACCTCCAAAATTAGGGATACCATGCCCATAAGAGCTGGAATAACAGCCCTTGTCCTGGCCCTCGCCTTCGCGCTCCTGTCATTTCCTGTCTTTGCCGCTCCCCCGGAATCTCCTGCTCCCATGGACCCCGCGGCCCAGGCGAAAGCGGACTATCAGGAAGCCCTGAAGCTGATTCAGGCCGGACGCAACGACGAGGCGATCCCGCTGCTGGAGCGGGCCCTGAAGGCCCTACCGGACGACAGGCACCTCCAGGGCGACTATGCCCTGTGCCTGGTCTGGACGGGGGCTTACCAGAAGGCCGTGGTATTCTTCGGCGCCCGCGAAAAGGACCTTCGGCAGATCCGCTACCTTCCCCGCCACATGGGAAAGGCCTACTACGAACTGAGGGAGTACCCGAAGGCCCTCGAGATGTACCGCCTCGGCCTTTCCTACGACCCGAAGGATGACGAGGCCTTCAAGGGCATCGTATACACGCAGATGCGCATGGGCGACGGCGCCGGGGCCTATGCGTCGTGGCTCGAGGCGAGAAAGGGCGGGCAGATATCGGCCCCGGCGCTCGATGCCGTCAAGGTGGCCCTGCTGGAGCAGTACGGTGCAAGCCTCGAGGCCCTCGTGGTCGCAAAGGAGGGCAGGGTGGGCGGGCCTGCGCATCTGCAGTCTCTCGAGCTCGACAGGGCCGTGACGAAGCTGCGATGGGGGCTCGTTGACGAGGCGATCGCGGAAATCGAGGCGATCCTGGCCAAAGACCCCGCCAATCTCAGGGCCCGGGGGGACTACATCGTCGCCCTGCGGCAGAAGGACCGGATGCAGGAGGCCCTGCAGCAGTTCGAGATCTACCGGCAGGCGGGCCAGCTCATCCCCTCCTGGGTCAGCCAGGCCGTGGCCGATGCGTACCTCTATCTCCGCAAGCCCGAGGAGGCCGAGGTCTACTACAGGATGACCCTCGAGAAGGACCCCGACAACTTCGGGGCGACGATGGGGCTCTATCAGGTCTGCTCGGATTTGAGGCAGTGGGAAAAGGCCTCGCAGACCCTGGGACGCCTCGAGGAGCTCGTAGAAAAGGAAAAGAAAGCCCTCGCCTGGAACGAGTCGGTCCTGGCAAGGCAGCGCTACCTTGCCGATTCCAACAGCCTGATCAACACCAGGGGCTGGTTTCTGCTCTACCAGGACAGGCTCAAGGAGGGCCAGGCATACTTCGATTACTACCTGGGCGAGGCGGCCTCCGAGACGGGCCTGCGCTCGGGCCTTGCCCACGCGTACCTCTGGCGTCAATGGCCCAGGCGGGCCCTGGAGCAGTTCGAGATCAACCGCAACCTCGATCCTCAGGATGTCGGCAGCCTTACCGGTCTCGACTGGACGCTCAATGCCCTGAACTACAAGCGCGAGGCGAGGGCGCTGGCCGACGACCTTCATCAGAGACACCCGACCAATCTCAACGTCTACGATCTGTGGGAGACCCTGAAGGTGGAGGATATGTGGCGGCTCCAGCCCGAGTTCCGGATTACCAAGGAGTTCGACGGCGCCACAGAATATTGGGCCTCGCTGCTGCTGGAGAAACCGATCACCCCGATCTTCAGCTTCTATGCCCAGATCCTCCGCGAAGAGGCCTGGGGGGACGACAACGGCACTACAAACCGGGAAGACTGGGATCGGTTCGGCCTGGGGTTCCGGTGGATCGTGATGCCGGAGCTCATCTGGTGGCAGTCGGTGAGCCTCGATTACACCGGGGGCGATGATTTCGGCTTCGACACGCGCCTCTTCTGGTGGCCCACGGACCCCCTGCGCATCACGGCGGGGTTCAACAGCTTCAGCTTGAGCGTGCCCATCCGGGCGAGGGTCCGGGGAATCACGGCGGACAGCGCCTATGCGGATGTCCTCTACCTTGAGAGCGACCTGCGCGAATACGGCGCGGCGGTGGGCACCCAGTGGTTCTCGGACGACAACCTCTATGTTGCCGGTACGGCCCGGTACGATCAGAATGTCTATCTCACGCCCGACCTGAAAGTCCGGGGCGGGTTCGCGCTGGGGTTCGGCACCTATTCCAAGCAGGACGTGGACTATTACAGTCCGCAATACGAGTGGAGCGCCCTGTTGACGTCGGCCATCCAGTGGGTCAACCACATCCGCTACGAGAAGAAGTGGACCTCGGCTGTCTATCTGCGCGCGGGCTTCAGCGGCGAGCACAGCTTCAGCACCTACCCCGTGGCGGGAGTCACCTTCGAGCAGATCTACGTCCACTCGAAGACCTTCAACATCACGGGAAACGTTTCCTATGATCTGAGAGTATACGATGGGGATTACACGAATGTTGTTGGCGCATATCTTACACTCAACTGGTACTTCTAATAAAAGGGTCCAGGGTCCAGGGTCCAGGGTTCAGGGAATCCTGGGAATTGTTCTGGCGATCCTTCTCCTGATGATATCGCCCGCACACGCGGCGGAGAGCTTTATCACGCTGTGCTACCATGACATCCCCGAAACACCCGTCGAGAAGGACGACATCTCGCAGAAGGACTTCATCAACCAGATCGAGTACCTCCGCACGCACGGTTTCACCTTCGTGAGTGCGGCGGACATCCTGGCGGCCTCGCGGGGCGCAAAGGCGCTTCCCGAAAAAGCCGTCATGCTGACCTTCGATGATGCCTACGAGAGCTTCTACCGGTTTGTCTACCCGGTCCTGCGGCTCTACAACATCCCGGCGGTGCTGTCCGTTGTCACCTCCTGGATCGACAACCCCGAGACGTCGGGCTACAAGACGAAACGGTTCATGAACTGGCAGCAGATCCGGGAGGTCTCCGACTCGGGCCTCGTGGCGGTCGCATCCCACAGCGCCCGGCTTCACCGGCTGCTGCAGGCAAACCCCGTCGGGAACGTCGAGCCGGCGCCGGCGGCCTTCCTCTACTTTCCCGAAAGCAGGCGCTACGAGACGGAGCCAGAGTTCCGAGCCCGCATCCGCGAGGACCTGGCCTCGAGCATCGACGTGCTGACGGCGAAGCTGGGCAGGAAACCCGCCATCCTCACCTGGCCCTACGGGAGCTACAACGCCATCGGCATCGAGGAGGCGAAGAAACTCGGTTTCGAGATGATCCTCACCCTCGATGACGGGTATTCCAGCATCCGCAGTCTCGACCGGGTCAACCGCTATTATCTGGAATCACATCTCGACTGGCTTGCGGCCTTCAAGGAATCACTGAAGCGCGGTCTGCAGGAGGATTACCGCATCCGGGGCGTGCAGGTCGATCTCGACCCGATCGTCAGCAAGAACTCCGCCGAAGAGAGCGACAAGAACCTGGGGCTTTTGCTCGACCGCCTCGTGCGGATGGGTGTCAACACGGTATTTCTCCAGGGCTTCTGCGACCTGGGCGCCACGGGAAACGTGAAGTCGCTCTACTTTGCCAACTCGGTGCTTCCCGTCGAGATGGATTTTCTCAGCCACGCCGTCAACCGGATCCGGTCCCGCGAGATGAAGGTCTTCGTCTGGATGCCGGCGCTTGCCTATGAGCTGCGGGATCCCGTTCTGAACGAGGCCCTCAAGGTCCGGGAGTGGAAGGGCGGCAAGCCCGAAGTGACCTCGTCGTGGTACCGGAGGCTCTCCCCCTTCGACCCCAGGAGCCTCGAGGCGACCCGGAAGATCTTCGCGGACCTGGCGGCCCGCGTGCAGTTCGACGGCATCCTGATCCAGGACGATGCCTACCTCGCCGAGACGGAAGACTTCCACCCCGCCGCCGTCGAGGCCTTCCGAAGTCGCCACGGTGTTGCGCCGGAGCCGGAGACGCTCAAGGCGGACAAGGAGCTCAACGCAAAGTGGGTCGCCTTCAAGACGGAAGCCCTCGACCGCCACGTCGGCGAGATCGTCAAGACCGTCCGGTCCTACCGTCCCGGGGCCGCCGTCGCCCGCAACCTGTACAGCTCCGTCGTGACGAACCCGGATGCGACGACATGGTTTGCCCAGGATTTCAAGGGCTACCTCGAGACGTACGATTACACGGTGGTGATGGCCTACGCCGCCATGGAGGGCAAGAAGGACAGCCGCAAGTGGTACCGCGAGCTCTTCGAAGCCGCGGGTGGCCGGGAGAACGCCGCCCGGGTGGTCTTCAAGCTGCAGGCCTACGACTGGAAGGGCGAGAAGTGGATGAGCGACGGGGCGATGAAGGATGACCTGACGTTCCTGCTCTCCCTGGGTGCCCGGCACGTGGCCTACTACCCGGACAACGTTCATCAGAACAAGCCGGACGTCGATACGGTGGCCGTGATCCTCTCTGCCCGGGAAGAGGTGAAGAGAAAGCAGACGCCGCCGGAGATGGCCCCGGAGGGCGCTCTCGAGAGGCTGTTCAGGAGACTCTTCAGCCGCAACCCGTAAAGGAAACCATTCAGGAAAGCCGGCGGGACGGGACCCTGCATCACGCCCGCCCCCGCTGACAGGAAACATGTCGATATTCGAAATCATCGGGCTCTTCGTTTTCCTCTACCCGCTCTACATGAGCATCGTGTGGATGATCGGGGGCATCGTCTTCTGCCTGCGGCGCGAGGGCAATGCGGATCCGGGGCTGGAGTACTTCCCCTATTTCACCGTCATCGTGCCCGGCCACAACGAGGAGCAGGTCATCGAGGAGACAGTCCTCAACCTGAAGGACCTCAACTACCCGAACTACGAGGTCATCGTCGTCAACGACGGCAGCTCGGATGCCACGCGGGAGATCCTCGACCGGCTCGTCACGGAGAACTCGAGCTGGCTTCGGATCATCCACCTGGAGCCCAACAGCGGCAAATCCAAGGCCCTCAACGCCGGCATCCTGGTGAGCCGGGGCGAGTTCATCCTCACGATCGACGCCGACTGCCTCGTCGACAAGGACGTGCTGCAGTGGATGGCGGTGCACCTGGTGAACTTCCCCCGCGTGGGGGCCGTCACGGGCAACCCCCGCGTGCGCAACCGCACGTCGCTTCTGGCCAAGATCCAGGTCGGCGAGTACTCCAACATCATCGGTCTCATCAAACGCACTCAGCGGATCCTCGGGAAGGTCCTCACCGTCTCCGGCGTGATCGCGGCCTACCGCAAGAGCGCCGTCATCGAGTGCGGCCTCTTCGACAGCGACACCGTCACCGAAGACATCGACATCACCTGGAAGCTCCAGCGCAAGTTCTGGGACATTCGCTACGAGCCGCGGGCCTTGTGCTGGATCCTCGTCCCCGAGACCCTCAAAGGCCTCTGGCGCCAGCGGGTGCGCTGGGCCCAGGGCGGCGTTGAGGTGCTCCGAAAGCATCTCGATATCTGGAAGGACCACCGACATCGCCGCCTCATTCCGGTCTACATCGAATACGTTCTGGGCATTCTGTGGGCCCACACCTTCATGGCCATGGTGTTCCTCTGGCTCTTTTTCGTCGTCATGGACGGCGTGTGCCGCTTCGCCGAGGTGCCGATCTGCCCGCCCGTCCTCGATGTCTACCAGAGGTTCTTCATCGGCTGGAACCCCCTGTACCCCCGCTGGTTCGGGGCCATCCTGGGGTTTGCTTGCCTCTGCGAGTTCCTGACGAGCTTTCTGATCGACTACCGATACGAGAACAAGGCCTTCGCAAAGTATTATTTCTTCGTGATCTGGTACCCCGTGGGCTACTGGATCCTCGCGTCGCTTGCGGCCATCAAGGGCGTCTACAATTTCACATTCCGGAGCAAGGAGGTTACGGTCAGATGGAAAAGCCCGGACAGGGGCCTCCACACCCTGAAATCTTCGTCAAAGACGAAATAAAATCACCTCTCCGGAGGGTCGTCGAGGACGTCATCACCGTTGTCTGCTGGGGGATCTATCTCTACCTGCTGCTGCCGCTGTTCACTCTGGTGCTGTGGGTCTTCGGCATCCAGACGATCTACGACCAGATCATCGGGGCGAAGGGCTACCAGGAGCTTATCCGTCTGCTGGCAAACGGCGGGATCACCGTGCTGGTGGTTCTCCTGATTGTCACGGGCTGGACGTACTACAACTACATCTGGTTTCTGCGCCGCGGGGAGAGGCGGGGAGGCCAGGTGCGGATCAGCAGCGACGTGGAGATGGCGGGATTCCTCTGCACGGACATCGAGGCCATGGAAGAGATCCGCAAGTCCCACCGCCTGGAGATCCGCGTCGAGGGCCCCCTGTACCGGATCACCGCCAAGGATTGACGGGCCGCGCGGTCAGAGGCGGCTAAGCGGCAAGACCCCGAGCGATACGGGGTCTTCTTTTTTTGTTGCCGGCTATGTGAGCCGGATTTTTCCTTTCAAAGAATCGTTGCAAATCCCCGCCCGCTGTTTTATGGTCTGCGACGGTTGCAACCGATTCAACGAATGAACGCAAAAGAGGCACTCTCATGACCAGACGTCCCCCGTCCATTATCACCGAATTCATCGTCATGATCATCGCGATTGGTCTCGTTGCTGCGGGGCTCGAGGGCTACCTCCGGGTGACGGCCAAACAGAAGTCGAAACTCTACGAGGGCATCGAGACGGTCCCGGAGATTGCCGACACCTACTTTCAGTACGTCTTCCTCGAGAAGCACGCCACGAAGGATGCATGGAACAACGCCAATTACGATCCGCAGCTCGGCTGGGACTACCAGATAGCGGCCTCGCGCATCCGGGGCCCGCGGAAGACCGGCCCGAAACCAGCGGGGATGTTCCGGGTCATGACGCTCGGCGACAGTTTCACCTGGGGCATCGAGGCGGGAGAGGATGAGCACTTTCCCCACTACCTGGAGAAGATCCTCCAGGGCCGGCGGGCGGCGGAGGTTTTCAACATGGGCGTGGGCAGCTACGGGATCGACCAGATGCTGCTGAAATACGAGCGGCACGGGCAGGGGCTGCGGCCCGACGTGGTCGTTCTGGGGATCTTCCCCCACGACTACGACCGCACGCGGCTCTCCTTCTACTCCTACAGCAAGCCCATCTTCCGGCGCGACGGGAAGACCGGGCAGTACGCCCTCGAGAATGTCCCCGTGCCGCCTCCGAAGGAGGTCTACGCTTCCCTGAAGAATTCCCTCGACGGCAACGGGAGCTATGCCTGGGTATTCTTGAAGAACCGCGTGCGAAAGCTCCTCTCGACGCTCCCGGGGAACAACGGCTATTACGAGGAGACGGACCGGCTCGTGGAATTCCTGCTTGCGCGCCTCAAGGGCGATCTGGACAAGGCGGGGACGAAGCTCCTCATCGTCCACATCCCCCGCGGAAACGCCTTCGAGAACGGAGACTCCCTTGCGCGGGCAAAGAACGAGCCCCAGACCGCTCATCTCAAGGCCCTGTACGAAAAGCTGAAGATCCCCCATGTGGATCTGCTGGAAGCGCTTCCGGCGAAGCACAAGTCGGCTATGATCTACAAGGAGTTTTACACCCACCGGCCCGACGGCTCCATCGGCCACTTCACGCCCCAGGGCAACGCCGAGGTGGCGAAGATCATCGCGGAGGCGCTGAAGGCAAAAGGCATGCTGAAAAACGGCGGCTGATCAAAAGAAACGGGCAGCGTGTCGCGGGTTTTCTTCGTGTAATGTCGCTTCTGGTATTCTTGACGGGTGTCCAGCATTTCAAGCGACAATCAGTATCTGATGGCCGATCTTGCCTTGATACAAGACCATTGCTGCGTATATTCCCTCCTCAAAAGCAATTCCTTGTCAAAAAGCTTGAAGCGCTCGTAAAAAATCAGGTAAAAGAAGGGAACGGAAGAATGTATCTTTCTCTAATACAGAAAGGATTGATATCGGTGATGATGTTATGAACGAAATTTTAATCCTGCTCGCCGTCATCGTCGCTTGGTATGTGCTCCAGGCTTATATTCTGCCCAAGATGGGAATATCCACCTGAATCAGGCCATCCTGCCGGGCGGCAGATCAAAAGCGAGATGCAGGCGAACGTGATGACAAGGCTGTAAACTGACGTTTCGCAGAGAGCAGCATTGGCATATCATTGTCAAACGATCCTTGAAGAACGAAGAAGGAAGTCAGAGCGGCCGAACTGATGATTGATATCTTCCGCCATGGGAAACATGGCCAGAGAGAGGACCCGTGTCCGGAATGCCAGTGGTTTCTTGACGATGTCACGTGACGTCTTAAAAGATGCCCCCTTCGGGAAGACAAGACCGGATGCTCGAAATGATCTGTACATTGCTATAAACTTTACAGGCGGGAGAAGATCAGGGCGGTGATGAAATATGCCGGCCCCGAATGCTCTACCGCCACTCCATCCTGTCGGATGACATTACCTGGCAAGAGAAGATGTAAGGTTCATTTGTAAAGGAGGCAAAGCATGTTGAAAAAAGCCGCTTTCGTTGTTTTGTTTATACTGCTTCCCGTGGGGTTTTTAATGGCAGGAGAAGACAGTGGGAAAGAAAAGGTCAAGGATTACGGCAGGCAGCCGTGGGTCGTTGACATTGAAGACCTGACCGTAAAAAATGAAATGTTTCGGACTACAAAGTGGACAGGGAATCATCTTCAGATGACAGTGATGTCCATTAAGCCCCGGGGACAGATCGGGCTTGAAAAGCACGATAAAGGCGATCAGTTTATCCGTGTAGAACACGGTGAAGCCCGTGTCGTGATGGGCAGATCCAAGGACAAAATGACTTTTGACAAGAAAGTTTCCGATGACTGGGCAATTTTTATCCCGGCCGGTTTTTGGCATAATATTATCAATGAAGGGAATAAACCTCTGAAGGTTTACGTGATTTACGCTCCACCAGAGCATGCTGCGGGGACCATGCACAAAACGTTTGAGGAATCAGAAGCCGCCCATGGTCATTAACCGGCGGGTGTCATGAGGCATTAGAGAATCCCTTTCATTTTCCTGTTTTTTCCTTTGCTGGCAAGCAGTGTATTACCCAAGAAAACGATGTGTTCAATTGTGCTCGCATGCAGCCAACAGAGACAAGCAGGCGGTGCGTGATCCGAATGTAGAGACAACATTTCAACTGGTAATCATCACCCCAATTCCAAGCCGAAAACCATTGACTTGGGCAGGTGCAATGAGCAACGGCTGATAACACAATGACATCAAATGGTATTCTAACGTCATCCGTTATTTCCCCTGGGAAAACCATCGGCTTTGCCGGGGGACTCACAGAGTCTGACAGTTCCGGGAACAGGTGTTTAACGCTGATTCGATCATTAAGGACGGATGCACGCTTTACGAAGGAGACCTTCCAATAATGCATCATCTGTCCGAAGTTGTGGGGTTTTGAATTTAACCGATTCGTGTAAGAGCAAGTCGGAATTTTGCCGGACATCGCCTGCCAGGAAAAGCTAGAACGACTGGATGACAAGCAGCAGAACCGGCAGGACGACAGCCAGCAGCGCCGTCGTGACGAACCAGCAGGAGTTGGCCAGGTCGAGGTCCAGATCGTAGATCGAGGGCGGGATCAGGGCGTTGAAGGCCACGGGCATCGACGAGAGGATCATGACAACCTTCAGCGGAAGCCCCCCGTCGATTGCGCCGAAACCGAGACTCCAGGCGAGGGTTGAAGCCAGGACGGGCACCGCGGCGAACTTGATGGCAGCGACAGAGGCTGATTCCTTCAGATAGCCACCCACCCTGCGGAACCTGAAGGCAAGCCCTACGGACACTAGCAGCATGAAGGCCCCCAGCGGGATGAATACGGCGTTGACCGCCCCGTAGATCGCGGGCCGCTCGAGTCCGCCCAGGTTGAGGGCGCCGCCCAGGAGGAGGCTAGAGACCGAGACGATGATGAGGGGATCCCGCGCCAGGCTCTTCACTCGGTCCCAGCGGCCTTCCGCCAGGCTGCTCCCGCTGTAGTACTTCGCAATGGGGAAGCCCGTGGAGTAGTACGAAAGCTCCTCGAAGATCTTGTAGATGGGCACAAGGGCAAAACCGGGCTCACCCAGGAACGTGTAACAGACGAGTGCGCCGATGGATCCGATGTTAGTGAAGGAGCCGCAGCAGAAAAGCGCCCCCGTCTTTTTCGGTGGAAGCATAAGCAGCCTTGCCGCTCCCAGGGCAAGCATTCCTCCCGTGACGATGGCGAAGAGACCGACGAAGGGCAGGGCCGCGAGGGTCGCGTCCCGGATGCTCACGATCCAGGTGGCGCCCACGATGGCCACGGGGTTCACGAAGAGCAGCGCTGTACGCTGGAGCCCCTTGCGCAGGGCGTCGATGGACAAGGGGAGCCGGATGATACCGCGGACGGCCAGCGCCTGGAGGGCGTAGCCCAGCAAAAGCCCCGTCAGGATGATGGCGAAGGAATAGAGGAGTTTGGAGATGACCATCTGTGCACGCACCCGCCGGGGAGAATCCCCGCCGGTGTCTTATACCCCGGCCGCCGCGCCGTCTGCAACTCAAACATGACGGTCCGCATTGCGTATGCAACAAAGGGCCGGCCGATATTCGGCCGGCCCCTTTGTCCTGACGCTGAATGCCGGAAAGCTCAGTTGGCGGCGGGCTGCACGATCCCGATCAGTTCCCGCGCAGTGTCCATTTCCCTCACCAGCTGGGCCAGGGCTTCTTCGAAGTCCTTCTGCGACAGGTCGAGACGGTTCATGGCTTCGTCCAGTCCATCGTAGGCGAGCCCGTCCGCTCCCCGGCCGATGCCCAGCATGAGGCAGCCCTGATCGGCAAGATGGACGATCCACGGCATCGTGTCCGTTTTGCCCGGCAGGCGGTCGGGACGGTGATGGAAGGCGATGGCGTTCCGGATGTCCTCCGGGAATTTCCAGGAGGCGGCGATTACGCCGCCCAGCGTGGCGTGGTTCATGCCCAGGACCTTCTCCTCCGCCTCGAGGAACGAGCGGGATTGTTCCGAAACGATCTTCTTGATCTCGGCGTACTTGTCCTTCACGAACTCGCCGAGGACGATCTTTCCGATGTCGTGCAGGATCGCAGCGGTGAAGAGGCTCGAGTCCTCCCGCCTCAGGATCTTCCTGGCCAGGATCTGCGCCATCAGGGCTGTTCCCACGGCGTGCTCCCAGAGCTCTTTCGCCTCGGTCTCGTAGCCCGGTGTATTTTTGAAGAAGCGGGACGTGCCGGCGGCCAGGACGGCGCGGACGACATTCTGTCTGCCGAGGTACATGATCGCGTCGTGGACGTTGTCCACCTTGTGCCTGAGGCCGAAGTAGGCCGAGTTGCACATCCGCAGGATGTTGGCCGTGATGGACTGGTCGAGCCGGATCACATCCACGAGTTCCCCCAGGGACGAATCGGGGTTGTTGATGAGGCTCGTCACCCGGTGCACCGTGGCGGGAAAGGCCGGAAGCTTGGTCATCGAACTCTTGATTGCACTGTCCAGGTTCATCGTAGTTCCTCCCAACTCCCGTTGGGTCCTTTCAGGAAGGTTTTCCCCGTCGCGATTTCCAGCCGGACGGCGCGGTTGTGATTGCCGCCGGTGTCTTCCGTCGTCAACGGGATCGCTAGGTCGGAGAGGATTTTCTTGGCCGCGGCAATGTTGCCCTCGCTGATGCTGCGGGAGATTCCCTGGCCCATCAGGATTGAGCCCCCGGCCAGCCTCGCCGTGAGCGATTCCCTGCGCGCACCCTGTCCGATGCAGGACTCTACGAGCAGCGGGATCGCCACGTCGGCATACATGGACGGATAGTCCGTCGCCCTGCGGGACTCCGACGCGGAATCCGGAAGCATGAAGTGGACGATGCCGCCGGCCCGGGCCCCGTTGTCGTAGAGGATTACGGCCGCGGTGGACCCCAGCCCGTAGACGACGAGCAGGTCCTCCGGGTTCTTGCTCACGGCGAGATCAGCCAGTTTGACGAGAATCTGGGGCATCGGGCACCTTGGTTCGGTTGTGGCCGCGTTGGCCTGTCTCAAGAATGGTTTTCCGTGTACCGGTTGCGTGAACGGTCGATCAAGCGCCGCACGACCCGGCAGGGGTGAGCTGATGGATCGCGGCCTTCAGTTCATCCAGCTTCACCGGTTTCTCGAAGGCGAAGGCTGCGCCCAGGATCTTCGCCAGGTTGAGGTACTTGGAGGGCCCGAGTTGGCCGCCCCCCGAAATCGCGATGATCTTGACACCGGGGTCGTTACGGCGGAGCTCCATGATGGTCTCCAGACCTTCCTTCTCCGGCATGATGATGTCCAGGATGATCACGTCCGACGGGCTCTCCCGCTGCAGCCTGCCGCCCTCTCGAGGGCCTTCTTGAGCATGAATCGCACATGATCGTCATCGTCTACTACCAGGATTCTTGCCATCCGTTTCCCGTCTGTACCTTCCGGTCCGGTTGCCCCGGCCGCGCTGGCTTTTGAACCTTACGGAAATATTTGCATCGTTCGTGCCACGCCTCACTACTACTTCCTTCGTAGTTAAAATCAGGAATCTTTGGTACTTGACTTCCTTCCTTATTGGACTAAGCTGTCAGTCAAAATCCTTAATTATCTCGGATCATTAGAGGTGGGTCCCGAGGCAGGTCGACCGGGTGCCATAAGGTAATCCGGGGCCCGGGAAGATAAGCGGGGGCGACGGTTTATGGGCGAAGAGAGGCTTCTGGAGCGCATCCGCACCTGGAAGAATGAGCCGCAGAGGCGAAGCCGGGGGGAGGCACGCAGACAGATCGATTCCATCGTGGCCCACCTGCAGCGGATTCTCAACACGCGGCAGGGGAACGTACCCATTGCCCATGACTACGGGGTGCCCGATCTGACGGACTTCATGCTGTCTTATCCCGAATCCGTCACCGAGATCGAGAAGAGCCTCCGACAGGCCATCGAGGAATACGAGCCGCGGCTGCGTTCCGTCCGCGTTAGCTTCATACACCAGGAGGACGACCTGTTGTGCCTGCGGTTCCAGATCGTTGCCCGGCTCCATGCGGAGTCGGGACGGAATGTACTGATCGAGACGATCGTGGATTCCGACGGGAAGGTCAGCCTAAAGGGGTAGGATAAAAGAGGTCAACAGGGCGGGCAATCCTTCAGGAACGGAGGCCCCCTGGAAAGGTCCGGACGGAGATGTTCAACCGTTATTTTCAACAGGAGATGAATCAGCTCAGGGAGCTCGGCAAGGACTTCGCGAAGGCGTACCCGGCCCTGGCCCCGATGCTGAGCGGGCCCGTAGCGGACCCGGACGTGGAGCGCCTGCTGGAGGGTGTTTCCTTTCAGACCGCCCTGCTGCGCCAGAAGCTCGACGATGACTTCCCCGAGATCATCCAGGACCTGATCCGGATCATCTGGCCGCACTATCTGCGGCCGATCCCTTCCACGTCGACGGTTGCCTTCGCCCCGAAGCCCACGCTTCGGCAGCCCGCGACGATTCCCGCGGGTACTCCCCTGGCCTCGGTTGCCGTCGAGGGGACCTCGTGCCTGTTCCGGACGTGCAGCGAGGTCGAGATCCATCCCCTTTCGATCGTGGAGGGCCTCTTCGAGCAGCCCTCGGGCCAGCCGCCGCAGGTCAGGCTGGTAATGGAGCTTGCCGGGCTGAAGCTGACCGACTGGCGCCCGAAGTCCCTGCGCTTCTTCCTGGCCGGCGACTATGCGGGCGCCGCCGATCTCTATTTCCTCCTCATGCGGCATCTCAAACGAATCGTCCTCAGGCCGCTTGACGGCGGAGAGGCGGTCGTGCTGCCTGCTGAATGCCTCAATGAGGCGGGCTTTGCCGACGGCGGGGCCCTCATTCCCTATCCGCCACACGCCTTCCCGGGCTACCGTGTCCTCCAGGAGTACTTTTTCTCGCCGGAGAAGTTTCTGTACGTGGATCTGACCGGCTGGGAGCAGTGGCGGGGCAGGGGAAGCGGGTCGAGATTCGAGATTCGCTTCGAGCTGGATTCCCTTCCCGTACGTCCCCCCCGGGTGACCCGGGACTATTTCGTTCTTTTCGCAACGCCCGTCATCAACCTCTTTCCGCACGAGGCGGACCCCATAGCGCTGGACCACCGCCGGCCGTGGTACCTGGTCCGCCCGGCAGGCTCCAATGCCGATCACTACCAGGTCTATTCCGTGGATGAGGTGACGGGGTTTATCCAGGGGACCGCCGAGGAGAGGCACTACCAGCCCTTCGAGCATTTCAACCCCGACTTCCGCACAACACCCGTCTATCACACAACTCACCGGCGATCTCCCGTCAAACCCGGGGCGGATGTGTTTCTGTCCGTGGCCTATCCGCCGGAGGGGGGCACGCCCCGGCCCGAGACCCTTTCCGCCGCGCTGACGTGCACCAACGGCACGCTGCCGGAGAGCCTGCGCATCGGGGACATATGTGTGGCCACCGGGGCATCCCCGGAGTACGCGACCTTCCGCAACATCAAGCCGCTGACCCCGACGGTGTTCCCGCCGCTGGGGCACAACGTCCTGTGGCGGCTGATCTCGCACTTGTCGCTGAACTATCTGTCCCTGGCCAGGAAGGAACATCTCCGGGCGCTCCTGGATCTCTACATTTTCCCGGAGTCGCGCGATCAGTCGGCCATCCTGGCCAACAAGAAGCGCATCGGCGGCATCGAGCACCTGGAGGACAGGCCGTCGGACCGCCTCGTCAGCGGGATGCCGGTGCGGGGGCGTGAAGTGACGATGAAGCTCCGCCAGGATCATTATGTCTCGGCGGGGGATCTGTTCCTCTTCGGCTCCGTCCTGGATCGTTTTCTCGGGGGCTACGCCTCCGTCAACTCGTTCACGAACCTGATCATCCACGAAGTGATGAGAGGAGACACCTATCGATGGCCGGCCAGGCTGGGCAACCACCCGCTGATCTGACGGCGGAACTGCTCAAGAAAGGTCATGCATTCTCGTTCCTCCAGGTCCTGCGTCTGATGCGCCTTCTGGGCCATGCCGCGGAGACCCCCGAGGACCCCGCAGCGCCAGTCCCTGCGAATCGGACCCTGAGGATCCGCCCGGACAATTCGCTTGCCTTCCCCGCGGCGGACATCGCCGCAATCGAGAAGACCGCCGGCGAAGAGCCGGGCTTCCGGGTGACGGCGACTTTCCTGGGCCTCTACGGGCACGCTTCGCCGCTTCCCACGTTCTACACGGAAGACCTCCTGGAGGACGAAACCACCGACGAGCCTGTGACCCGGGAGTTCCTGGACATCTTCAACCACCGCCTCTTCACCCTTTTCTTCCGCTGCTGCATGAAGTATCGCCTGTTCTTCCAGGTGCTCGAGGAGCGAAACGCGGGAGACCAGGAAAGGCTCTTCTGCCTGCTCGGCCTCGGCGAGCCCGGCCTGCGCGGGGAGATCCCCCGTGCCTACTCCCTGTCGCGCTACACCGGCATCATGACCCAGCACCCCCACAGCGCTTGGGGACTGGAGACCATGCTGCAGGATGCCTTCCGCGGCGTCCCGGTCGGAGTCATCCAGTGCTTCAGGAGGCGCGTGAGAATCCCGCCCGACCAGCGCCTATGTCTCGGGCAGGCGGGAAACCGTCTCGGACTCGACAGTGTCCTCGGGGAAGAGATCGGGGACCGCACGGGCAAGATCCGCCTCCGCATCGGACCTGTGGATCGCGCGACCTTCCAGGGCCTGCTGCCGGGGAGCCCCGGATACGAGAGGCTGGCCGTGCTGACGCGCCTGTACCTCCAGGACTCCCTCGACTTCGACGCGGAGCTGGTGCTTGCCGCGAGGCAGGCTCGCACGGCGCGCCTCGGGGAGGCGACCATGTCGAGGCTGGGACTGGACACGTGGATTTTCGCGGGAGAGCACATCGGGGAGACAAGCGCCGCCTTCCCGCTGCAGTAGAAGCCGCATTGCGGCCGCTGTTTCAACGCTGCGAGCAGCGTGCACAGGATCTCTCATTCCCCCTCTCCCCTGGCGGGAGAGGGCAGGGGTGAGGGGGGCTGATCCTCGCTCGCCCTCCCCTTTATCCCTCCCGTCAAGGGAGGGGAATCACGGGGGATGTTTCCGGCGAGGAACCCGTTCGATAGTCTAAGGGCGACGAAGACGCCTCAAGCGAATAGAACCGAGCGATAACAGCAACAATGATTACCGTAGACATCAAGTCCCTGCTGAACCGGATGAACGCCTACTGCACCCATGCCCTCGAAGGTGCGGCGGGCGCCTGCGTTGCACGCACCCACTACGAGGTGACCGTCGAGCACTACCTGAGCAGGCTTCTCGAGGAGTCCCGGTCGGATATCCCGCTTCTGCTCAGACAGCTCGGCGTGGATGCCCATGCGCTGAAGCAGGGCGTCGACGAGGGGATCGAGGCGCTGCGCACCGGAAACTCCGGCAAGCCCGTCTTTTCGCCCCTGCTCGTCGAATGGCTCGAGGAGGCGTGGCTCGTGTCCTCCATCGATTTGCAGGAGCAGCGGATCCGTTCGGGCGCCCTGCTCTGTGCGCTGGTGAACAGGCTCTACCGGCTCGCCGAGGGACGCTACACCGACATCCTCAAATCCGTCAGGCGCGATGCCCTGTACACCCAGCTCGCCGCCGTCGCGAACGCGTCCATCGAGAAGGCCTCGCGCGAGGAAGCGCCGCAGCGCGCCGAATCGGCCGCCCCGGCGGGGACCACGGCCATCCAGCGCTACTGCACCGATTTCACCGGCAAGGCCCGGGAGGGCGTGATCGATCCCGTCTTCGGCCGCGACCGGGAGATCTCCCAGATGATCGACATCCTGGCCCGCAGGCGCAAGAACAACCCCATCGTCGTGGGCGAGGCGGGCGTGGGGAAGACGGCCGTCGTGGAGGGGCTCGCCGTCCGCATCGTCGCTGACGACGTGCCCGATCTGCTCAAGGGGGTCTCCATCCTCGGGCTGGACATGGGCCTGCTGCAGGCCGGGGCCGGGGTCAAGGGGGAGTTCGAAAACCGCCTGAAGTCCGTCATCAGCGAGATCAAGGCATCGCCGACGCCGATCATCCTGTTTGTCGACGAGGCCCACACCCTGATTGGGGCAGGCGGCCAGGCCGGCGGGAGCGACGCGGCCAACCTGCTGAAGCCGGCGCTTGCCCGGGGCGAGCTGCGCACCATTGCCGCGACGACCTGGTCCGAATACAAGAAGGTTTTCGAGAAGGACGCCGCCCTGGCCCGGCGCTTTCAGCTCGTGAAGCTCGACGAGCCCGACGTGGAGACGGCCGTCCTGATCCTGCGCGGGCTGAAGGACAAGTACGAAGGGGCCCACGGTGTGGCGGTGCGCGACGACGCGATCGTGGCCGCGGCGGAGCTCTCGGGCCGATACATCTCCGGCAGGCAGCTGCCCGACAAGGCCGTCGATCTGCTGGATACGAGCGCCGCCCGCGTGAAGATCCTGCTGACGGCCAAGCCTGACGCCGTCGAGGACCGCGAGCGCTCCATGCAGGCCCTGGAGCGCGAGAAGAAGGCACTCGAGCGCGACCGCCTGCACGGCATCGCCGTCGACGAGGAGCGGCCGCGTCGGATCGAGGAGGAGCTCGAGCGACTGGGCAAGGAGACGGAGACGCTCAGGGAGCGCTGGGGAAAAGAAAAGGATGCCGCCCACCGGCTGGTTGCACTCCGCGAGGAACTCCATGTGCTCGTGGGCGAAGGGCGCGAGACGGAAAAGCGGCAGGCGCTGAAGGCCGACATTGCCGCGGCGATGCGGGAGCTCGAGGCGATCCAGGCGGGCTCGCCGCTTGTTCGCATCGAGGTGGACCCGGACGTGGTCGCCAAGGTCGTCTCCGACTGGACGGGTATTCCCCTGGGCCGGGTACTGCGCGACCAGGTCCGCAACGTGGTCAACCTGGAGGAGAATCTGCGCCTGCGGATCAAGGGGCAGGACGAGGCGATCGGCGCAATCGGTGAGATCATCAAGGCGTCAAAGGCCGGGCTCTCCGACCCCCGCCAGCCCCTGGGGATCTTTCTCCTGGTCGGCCCCAGCGGCGTGGGGAAGACCGAAACGGGCTTGGCGGTGGCCGATCTGCTCTTCGGGGGCGACCGCTTTCTCACGACGATCAACATGAGCGAGTTCCAGGAGGGGCACACGGTGAGCCGCCTGATCGGCTCTCCCCCCGGCTACGTGGGGTTCGGCGAGGGCGGCGTGCTGACCGAGGCGGTCAGACAGCGCCCCTACTCGGTCATCCTGATCGACGAGGTCGAGAAGGCCCACCTGGATGTGATCAATCTCTTCTACCAGGTCTTCGACAAGGGGACGCTCGCCGACGGCGAAGGCCGCGTCATCGACTTCAAGAACACGATCCTCTTCCTGACGAGCAACCTGGCCTCCGACGTGATCACGCGGCTTTGCGCCGGAGCAAAGAGGCCCTCGGCCGAGGCGCTCGTCGAGGCCGTCCGGCCGATCCTGTCGAAACATTTCAAGCCGGCCCTGCTGGCCCGCATGACGATCGTGCCGTACTACACCCTCGACCCCTCCTTCATGCGGCAGATCGTCGCCCTCAAGCTCGACAGGCTTGTTGCCCGCATGGCCGAGAACAACAGGATGAAGCTGACCTGTTCGCCCGGGGTGGTCGAGCAGATCGCGGCGAGGTGCACCGAGGTGGAAACGGGCGCCCGCAACATCGACCACATCATGCGCGGGACGATCCTCCCGCAGCTCTCGCGGGAGATCCTGACCCGCCTCGGCGAGGAATCCATGCCCTCGGAGGTCTTCCTGGAAATACAGGACGGTGCGTTCCTCATCCGCTTTGCGGGGTAGGGTGGGGCTTCCACCTATCTTCGGGCCTTGCCTTTTTTTCTCTGAGGCTTCTTTTTTGTTTTCTGCGGCGTTTTCAGCAGGCAGATACCGTCCACCTCCCAGACGTCGACCCCTGATTCCCAAGTTCCGGGATTCTTGCCCCCGGGTGCAGTGCTCGCCAGCCTGAACACGGCCCCCTTCGCCCCGCGGATTGCCCCTCTTCTCTCCGTCTCCGGCTTGCTCTCGTTGCGGAAGAGTGCCACCCCCCTCGTGAAGAACGCGGCATCGATCTCCGCTCCGGCGTTTTTCAGGGATGAAATCTTTCCGAGAGTCAACTGGCTCGCGTCGCGCTCCTGCATCTTGCCCTTCGAGGCAACGCCCCTGGGCGTCCACTTGACCGTGCCCCTTCCCAGTTTGGAGTCGACGGCGTGGGCCTTGCTGAAGTGGTAGGTCTTGAGGATCGGCTGAACGCTGGCCGGGGGGTTCGCCCAGTCGAA
>Ga0105103_10000607_pt1 | contig 20289 bp, 26 predicted proteins | sample PPLLaktember2015_2_FD_79107 | JGI IMG/M metagenome (GOLD analysis project Ga0105103, IMG submission 79107) | Freshwater sediment microbial communities from Prairie Pothole Lake near Jamestown, North Dakota, USA - PPLs Lake P7 Core (6) Depth... | ecosystem: Environmental > Aquatic > Freshwater >...
GTTGTAATGGCATCCAACCGTTCATTTAATGATGTTTTCCTGTCGTGGACAATATTTACAATTTCTCTTGTTATGAAAGATGCCAGATGGCTTCTTTCATCTGCAATCACAATAGATGAATCATGGCCATGAATTTCTTCCAGGCTGTCGCTAAACTGGTTTGATTTTTCTAATATTTCAGGGTTTTTATCCTTTACCAATTTTATAATATCCTTATCTTTTTCGAGAAGCTTAATAGCTATCCATCTTTGTGGATATGGAAGGTCTATATCTTGTAATAGATCGGATAATTGTGTAATGCAATTTTCAATTTCTTTTCCGTATTTAAGAGTTTTGTATTCAATTTTCTCACTTTTCAGTTCTATAGCTCTATCAATAATTTTTGATAATCCTAATCCACGTGAAGCAATAGCTGGTATTACGGGAACACTAATTATGTTGCGGAACTTTTGAAAGTCAATTTTTATCCCTTTCTTTTTTGACAGGTCAAGCATGTTTAAAACTAAGATAACCGGACATTCGAGCTCTAAAAGCTGAATCGTGAAAATCAGGTTCCTTTCAAGATTTGTTGAATCGATGATATTTATTACACAGTCTGGATTATGATGAATAATATACTCGCGGGAAATAATTTCTTCAACTGAATTTGTAGTTAAGGAATAAATGCCTGGTAGGTCAAGTACATCAATAGTATGGTCTTTATAAAAAAGTGTGCCTTCGCATTTTTCAATTGTCTTTCCTGCCCAGTTGCCTATATGCTGATGAAGTCCTGTTAAATAATTAAATACTGTTGATTTTCCCGCGTTTCCCTGGCCAGCAAGTACGATATTGATCTTTTTCTCTTCAGTCATTTTACTTTCACAATTATTTTTAAAGCCAGTCCCTTGCCTAATGCTAACCTTGAGTTACGAACCTCAATTTGTATTGGGCCCGAGAATAAAGTCCTGCCTATAACTTTTATTTCTGTTCCTGACGTGAGTCCCAAATCGGCCAATCTTTTTGTCACCATCTTCCCCCCAAATATCGAAATTGCAATTACTGTCTGGCCATCCTGAATATCAGCCAAACTTAATGGTTCATTTAATTTTTGATGTTGACCCCAATGTTTATATCGATGTGTGAACATGTATTCAATTGTTATAATAAAAAAATTATTTTTCTTCAACGTGCCTTAAACCTTCTGCAAAAAGATTATTAATGTGAATATCATCGAGGGAATAATATGATACTTTACCAACTTTATTATATTTGACCAGCTTCATATTCCTTAATATCCGGAGTTGGTGCGAAATAGCAGAATCTGTTGTTTCTATAATAGCTGCAATATCATGTACGCACAATTCATCTTCAAGGCATAAAGCAAATATAATCTTCGTCCTTGTGGGATCGCTCATTGCTTTAAATGTTTCGGCGAGAGAGTGAAAAAAATTCTCGGATTTCATTTTCTTTTTCACCAATATAACTTTTTCTTTCTCTACACAAGATATTTCTGAAATATTTGAATTATTCATTTACATTTAATGTTATATATGAACAACTATTCAATCGTTTTACAAAGGTAACTTTTTCCATGAGAGGAGAGAAGATTTTAAATTTATTTTCCAAATCCTTTAAAACTTCTGATTTACCGTTAAAACTACTGGTTTTGCCGATTTAGGGTGTCTTTCAATTTTATATATGTGTATTTTTACAATACAATAATTTTAAAATTATAAATATTATGGAACATAAATGCATGGTTTGCCCTTGGTGGATGGGGTATTTTCTTATTAACCCTGTTCGAAAATTAAAGCATAATCCGGATAAAATACTTGGTAAACATATTAAACCGGGTATGAATATTATGGATTTTGGAAGTGCAATGGGTTATTTCAGTCTTCCTTTGGCGAAAATGACAGGTGAAAATGGAAATGTATACTGCGTTGACATCCAGAAAAAAATGCTTGATAAGTTGAAAAAACGCGCTGAGAATGCAGGTGTTGGGGATATTATAAAAACATGCCTGATTGGTAATGGGTTTAATATGAGCAAATTGAGTACGAAAATTGATTTTACCATGCTTTTTGCCGTGGCGCATGAAGTGCCTGATAAAGAACAACTATTTAAAGATTTATTTCTAACGATGAAAGCTGGTGGAAAAGTCCTTTTTGCTGAACCTAAAGGTCATGTGAGTCCCGAAGATTTTAAAAAATCATTAGATTTGGCAAAAGCGGCAGGTTTTAAATTATTGGATGAAAAACCTATGCCTGATGGATTAAGTGCTTTTTTAGAAAAATAGAAAAATTAAAGACAACCCTATATGAAACCAAGAATACCAGAAGGTGTTGCTATTGTCGACAGTTCTGAAATCTCGATGGAACAATACAGCAAGATAATGAAAAAGCAGCTTGGCAAAGAGTATGAGCGTTTTGCTAATAATGTGATAAATAAAGTCGGTCCGGTTCAAAATTCCAGTGTACTGGAAATTGGCCCAGGGCCAGGTTGGGCGGGAATTGAACTCTTGAAGAAAAGAATGGATTTGAAACTTACCGGATTGGAAGCTTCATCGGATATGATAAGGGTAGCAAAGTCGAATGCCAGCAGTGAAAGTGTTAACTGTTCTTACGTAGTAGGGTTAGGGGAAAATATGGAAAAAATAGGCGACCACCAATTTGATTTGGTAATTTCAAGGGATTCAATGCACCACTGGGAAGATCCGGAAAAAGTATTCAAAGAAATAGAACGTGTACTCAAAATAGATGGAAAAATTTATATCCACGATTCGCGACGCGATATGAATGCTTTTGGTCGTTTGATTGTAAATATTTTCAGCAGGTTTATACCCTATAATATGGGATATTACTGGAAAACATCCATTGCCGCAAGCTATACACCAATGGAAATTCAGAAGATGTTACAAAATATAGGGATTACTGATTGGTGTGTTGAGTCTGATTTTATGGATTTAAAAATATATAAAAATTAATTATGCCAAGTTTATCGCCCGGGATGCCCGGAACAAAAGAAGCTTATGGAATATCAGTAATTAAAGACGATTTAAGTTTTACAATTCCGCCAAAAGCATTTAAACATTATAGTTTATCGAACAACGATATTGTACTCCTTGCCACTACCCATATTGGAGAAGGGGGTGTGGCAGTTATGGTTAAAGAAAAGGCTTATGCAAGTGTGTTCAAGAAGGTTATTGATAAAATTGACAAACTCAATTCCATAATTATTGAAAACAACAGGGCGTATGCATTAGCGCAAATTGATGAAGGTAGGGTGTTTTTGACTGACAGTTTATTGAATGCCTTTAATTTAAAGAAAGGCGACAAGTTAATGGTTGTAAAAAGCACCACCATAACCATGAGCTATACCCCGATAGAAATATGGAAAAAGAAGTTTGAGCAGAGGGGATTGTTTGAAGCAGTAGAAAACATAAAGAAATTAGAAGAATTTTAAACTAACTGATAAGAACATGATAAGCAAATAGAGTAGCGCTTATTATTTCATAATATTTTAAAATAAGGAGGAGAAATGACAAAAATAGGAATAATCATTTGCAGCCGTTATATAACCTGTGGCGGGGGAAAATGTCTCAGGGCATTAAAAGAACATGTTGGAGGTTTTGCCAATTATCCTAAAGATGAAGTTTTGGAGTTGGTTGGGTTCTCAAATTGCGGTGGTTGTCCTGGAGGGAATGTTGAATATGTCCCGGCAGAAATGATAAAAAATGGAGCTGATGTAATCCATTTTGCAACTGGTTTGGTTGTTGGATATCCCCCTTGTCCATACATCAATCAATTCAAAGAATTTGTTGAGGAGTACTATAAAATTCCAGTTGTAATTGGCACTCATCCAATACCATTGAAATATCTTAATACACATAATAAGCTTTCACAATGGAGTGCAATGAAAATGGATCAAGTATGCGAAACATTATTTACCGAGGACAAAAAGATTATGGAATCCTATGATTAATTTGAGTTAAGTATTATAACTGTTTGATAATTATAGAAAAAGTAAAAATGAACAAAAAAAATATCCCTTATCAGATAATAGATTGGACGAATGTTCCAAAAACAGAGCATATAGGTGAAACAGGAACATCTTTTTGGCAAACCATTCAATTCGAGGGTTTACGTATTCGCGTAGTAGAATATTCCAAAGGTTACCTGGCTGATCATTGGTGCAAGAAAGGTCATATAGTTCATTGTCTCGAAGGAGAATTTGTAAGCGAACTCAAGGATGCTGAAAAAACATTATTAACTAAAGGAATGACTTATGTAGTAACCGATGAGTTAAGCTCGCACCGTTCATTTTCCGAAAAAGGGGTTAAACTACTTATTATCGACGGGGATTTTTTAAAATATATTAACGAATAACTCACCAGTACTTGTATTATGGAATGTATAGGGTCAAAACCAACCGGGTTTAAAGGAATATTTGCAGGAGTTATTATGAATATGATTCATGCCAAACAGTATAAAAAAATAATCTGTAATCACATTGCAAATAATATCGATACAACTTCACCTTTAAATATATTGGATATAGGATGCGGAGGAGGGAAGGCTATAAGTATTTTTTGTTCCCTTTTTAAGTCATCAAAAATAATTGGTATTGACCATTCCCCCGATATGGTAGCCCTTTCGAAAAAGGTTAATAAACAAAGTATTCAGAATGGTCAGATAGAAATACTTCAGGGATATGCAAATGATCTTCCTTTTTCAAATGGTTTTTTTGATATAATAACGGCATTTGATACCATTAATTTCTGGGATAATTTCGATCATTCCATAAATGAAATTAAAAAGCCCTGCAACCTAATTTTGCTGCAAGGCTTGTTAAGAAATAAATTACGTCAGGTTATTAATTTCTATGTCGTCTGTGGCGGTGCTGTCTTTTATTTCCTCTGGTCTCTTTATTTTGTTTGCTAATTGCAGAAGGGCTTGTTATATTTCCAATTGTAATCCCAAAATATACAGTACGGGGCGATACCGGGCCATACATATATGCAGGGTCGCGGTCAGCGCCTTTATCAAAGTCGGACTGATAGGCATTGAAAATGTTTTTAACACCGCCTGAAAACTCTACAGAGGCACCATTGAGTTTTATTTTATAGCTTAGTTTTGTGCCAAGGTCAAAAAAACTTTGTGATTCACGTAATTCCCCATCGGGGTTTTCTGTACCAAAATAGGGAACTAACATACGGCCAGTGTAGTTTCCTGTAGCTGATAAGCAGAATTTTTTATAAAAATCCCAATCAACAGCGAAAAAACCGTATTGGTTTGGGGTACGGAAGAAACGTCTTTCATCGAATTCCTGTACAACATCATATTTGCTTGTTTGTAAGGTGAAACCGGAAGTAATCGAAAATGTTTTTAAGGGCCTTAGTTTCAATTCAATGTTAATTCCCTGGACAATTGCACCATCATCAGCATTTTTTCGGGTATAAATTACCGTCCCTTCTTCATCAGGGATGCCAATTTCATTTACAAAAGGGTCTTCAAGCCGGGTATAAAAGCCTTCAATCAGCAATCCTGAATAGACTGGGCCTATAAGTCCGTTAAAATCAAGTGAAGCCATTATACTGTGACTGGTTTCTTGTTTCAGTCCGGGGTCGTTTTCATTAATTACCTGTCTTGAGCCTGATGTTTCGATATGTAAATCTTCGTCAAAAATCTGTGGGGCCCGGTATCCTTGTGAATAGCTGATCCTTGCCTGTAATTCATCTTGTATTTTATACATAAAACTCACACGGGGAATAAGCACATTACCTGTTTTTGCCTCTCCGTATTCTTTTGCATGGTCTTTTACAATGTAATGGTCGTACCTGCCACCTATAGCTAATTTTACTTTTTCATATTTCAGCTCATATTGGGCAAACATGCCTAAAGTTACCGATGATTGGTCTGCCACTGTTGTATTCTCTGTATGTGGTACTTCAATTATGCTGTCATTAATTATTACAGCATTTTCATAATCGGGGTAGCCAAGCTTTTTATCAGTCAGAAAACCACCTGTATTTTCAATACCCCCTATAACAGATGAATTACCGAGAATTGCTTTATACTGCAAACCAACATTGTAAGTATTGTCTTTTGACTTTCCGTAATCGCTCAGCGATTGATTTGCCCCATAATACGAATCCCTGTTCAGAAATTGGCCTGATGCAAAAACCGATAGCATGTCATATTCCCTGAAAAATTGCTCATATGTGATTGCAGCTGTTTTTAAATCGTGTTTTACTGCTTCAGCAACATCTCGCTCATGAAGGGGCAAATCCTGTTTATTGCCGCCATCGCGCTTTTCATTTATAGTGAAAAAATCAATGGCTAGTTTACTGCGATAACCAAAACGGTGAAAGAACCTGGTCCCCAGGGTCATGTTATTCATAGGCGCTATTTCGGAAAAACCGTCGTCATTTGCATCGAACATTTTACGCTCACGGGTAAAACCATATAATGATATCCCCGATTTATGGTTGTCAGAAACCAGGGAGGTATTGAAATTAGCAGAATAATCAGGGGCTTCTCCTCCGGTACCATTTGTCCCTTTACCAGCTAATGAGTAATTGGCCCCTGCTTCATAAGTGTTGGCAACGGGATCTTTCAAAATGATATTGATTGTGCCTGCTATAGCATTACTGCCAAATAGGGCAGACCCGCCCCCGCGGACAACTTCAACACGCTCTATCATGTTTGCGGGTATAAGTTCAAGTCCGTATACCCCGGCCAATCCGCTAAAAATAGGCCTGCTATTAATAAGTATCTGTGAATATGGCCCTTCCATGCCATTAATGCGCACCTGGGTGAAACCACAATTCTGGCAATTGTTTTCAAGGCGAAGGCCTGGTGAAAAGTTCAAGCCTTCACCCAATGTTACCGACTGAGTAGAGGAAAATAACTTTGGCGAAATTGTGTTTACAATTGCAGGGGCTTCTGTTCGTTTTTGTCTGCTGCGGTCGGCTGATACTATAACTTCATCGATATTGAGCACATCAGCTTCGAGTTCAAAATTTATTTCAGTAGTCTTATTGGCTTCAACTTCAACAGCTTTTTCCTGAGGTTTATATCCAATAAAATCAACAACAATTGTTTGCGTCCCGACCGGTAGGTTAATTAACCGGTAATGGCCTGTTTCATCAGTAACCACACCTATGGTTGTGCCTTTTACAGAAACAGAAGCAAAGGGTATGTGCTGGTTATCAGAAACAACATGTCCGACAATGTTGGCATCGGTCTTTGTTTTTTGTGGAAAAGCCTGAAGAGGCAACAAAATGATGAGAATGCTCAATATAATATTTTTCATTTGTTTCATATTAATTGTAATTATAATTATGTTTAGTTCATAGACTAATACTCTTTGCCCGTGGACTTTGCATAATACATATAGTAAATAAGTATCTAAAGATGTGCTATTTGCCTATTAGGAAATGTTAAATAAAATGTGAATCAGCAGATCACAGGAGGTGCACGTAATTGAGGTAGAAAGTAATTGTAGGGGTTTAAGGAAGGAGCAATATATACCTGGCAATATTCAAAATTTGAAACCGTTGGATTGGGTACCTTAACAATTACGGAAGTATCCTTCCAGTTGCCTTCATTTAATAGTTGGATAAAACTGTATTCCGAAGATGAATGTGAGTGCGATTCGTAAGGGGTTTTATTTGACCCATCGTGTTTGTAAAGATGCGAATGGCCTAATAAATGCCCATTAACAAAGTGGGCATGATAAAACATGGTTAAGTTGATGTAATACCCAAAAAACAGGAAAAACAGCAAGCTCCTGAAAAAATAAGATGTATATTTATTAAAACACCACATACAAAAAATTATCAGTGCAAAAATAGTTATAAAACATAAAACACAATATCACTTTAACATGGTATTTTCGTTAATTATTTTAATTCTTTTGAGGGATATGTAAATTTCGTTTATAGGTTTAATATATTCATTTTTTGAAACTCAACTACTAAATATTTTTGACGGTACTTTCTCAGTTACCGATCCTATTGAAGTAATATCAAATAAATTAGATTGCCTGTACAATAAATGCAGTTGTTCAGACAATTATCAGGAACAAATATCTGAAAGGGAAACGGAGATTCTTATACAATTGGTCAAGGGCTTATCGCATAAAGAAATAGCAGAGCTTTTAAAAATTAGCATACATACAGTTACCAGTCACCGAAAAAACATAATTGAAAAAACTGGAATTAAAAGTTTGTCGGGCTTGACAATTTACGCTATATCAAAGAAAATCATTCATTTAGATTCTATTTCACAAATAAATAACATTAAGCATACCCTTTAAAAAAGGGATAATTGGGCTTTATTTTCCTTACAAAAAGGGATTGCATGGTTATTTGTGTTCTTGTTCCTGTTTTCCACACTTTTTTGAGACACCCTCTACAATCCTTGTCAAATAAGGAAAATAATTTCGTTTTGGGTGTCCCAAAATCTCATCTATATTTTTCAGGAGGTAATAACCACACTTTTCGTAGTTTATCGCAAATATGTACCAAAAATTCTGCAATACTTCCTCGTTCTATATTATTATCAATAATAAAATCAGCAATAAAACAATAAATACTAATGATTTTTATATTAGAACGTTAACCAATGCCATGGCATTTTTATATGGTAAGCCAAGCACTACTTCATTATTTTTAATTCCTCCATGTTTCCGTGATTCAGGGCAACCGAAGGATATGCTTACTGTATTGTTATTATAACAATTTGCAAATACATTTCCGCAAACCGATAAGAGTGAATAAGGGGGCACAGAAGCTGTTATTCCAAGTTTAGCCAGGTTATGCATTATTGTAGTAATAAGAACAGGCTGGATATACAAAATAAAAAGATCAGGTTGGGATTCCTTCTCCATATATTCTGTCATGCCAAATGTAATATTTTTAACACCACATATTTTTGGAATTGTTTTTAGAGCGTTGGAAATGAATTGCATGGAGATATTATTGTTGCCTGCTATTTTTCTGGAAAGCTGGGCATCACTTTTATTAAAGCCAACACACCTTCTGGCTCCAGGACATCCCAGATTTTCAGTGTTGATTTTAATAGGTATATTAAATGAATGGTTCACAGCCTCGCATAATTTCATTTGTTTAGAGGGGAGGTTAATAAATTCGGTAAAATCGCAATTTACCTTAACAGCCGTACATTTTGGTCCTAAAATATGTTTTAGTTCATCAATCATTTTTTATTGGCTGTTTTGAATATTAATAATAATGGTTTTTAATTCTTCCATTTCAAAACCATAATGTTTTTTTAACCTGCCTATTTTTTCATTTGATTCCACTATCGGAATGTTTAAAGCTTTTGTTATTTCAGCAATTTGAACAGAATATTTTTGTGATACTTCCATCAATGTCATATAACCGAATATTTCTAATTCATTATTGGATTGTTTCTGATGATTTTCTTTCTGGTTTTTATGTAATCGTTCAGTTTCTACTTTTTTTTCATTGATATTATAAATATGGTTTTGGTTCGCATGGTTCTTTTCTGCATAGTCATTGGCAGAATGCTTATGAGAATGGTTTTCTGATAGTTGAATAACGTCAGGCTTGACAAATAAAGGGGCAACAGCAAAAAGCAATGCTAATAAACCTGTAAATATGCCTATTAAGTACCTTGAAATTTTGCTGGTAATTAATTGCCTGAAAATACAGGTTATCATTTTCCAATGCAGAATAATATGGAGTATCATTAGGAACAGGAAAACAAAACTAAGCCATAAATGGATATTCCCCCATTCATGACGGGTAAGTCCCATATAATAAAGCTCAACATCACCCTCATATAAAGCATTTCTTTTGTAACCAGGTACTAAAATATATTTTATCAGGAAACCCATGCCTGCTATGGACATAAGAAAGACCAACATGATGGCGTCGATTATCAGGTTTATTTTTGTTTTGTCATTTTTCCAATTCATAATGGTGCAAAGTTTATTTCCACTTTATTTTTAGCTAATGGCTTCAACAGGACATTCATTTATACACAAACGGCAGTTGCCACATTTACTTTCGTCAATATAAGCTGTCCTATCTTTCAGCGATATAGCTCCCATAGGACAAACATCTATGCATGTTCCGCAACCAGTGCAGATGTCAGGATCTATTTTTGGATATTTCACATTTTTTGTTTTAGGATTATTTGTATTAGCATTAGTTATTTTTATGTCACTGTCGCTCCTGATTAGAGGTATACTGCAAACCGGACATTTTGTACTACGGCATGGCATGCCCTGTTCATGAGGTATACTGTAGCCGCATTTTGTACATACACAAAATTCGCTTCCTGAACGTTTGCCAAAACCTTGGCCAGAGCCTTGGCCTTTTCCCTGTTTTCTTCCTTTGTTGAACATAATATTCTTTTTTGTAATCATTTTTTTATTAGAAATACAAATCCCTTTCGCCATCTATAACCCTTTTAAGTTTATCGCGAAGCTGCTGGGCTAGTGCGTGGTGTTTTAGTTTGTTCTGGTTTGTCTCAATAACTTTCCAACCTTTGGTTTTTACATTTTCAGATGCGTAATCTACAAGGTATTCTGCCAAGGTGAGCATAGCATTTGGGGTACAATAGTTATGAATAAAGCCGGGTACCGATATTTCCATAAAATGTTCGCCTGTGCGCCCTAAGCGGTAACAGGCAGTGCAAAATGAGGGGATAAACCCATCATCGAGCAATTCTTCAATAATTTCATCGAGCGAGCGTGAGTCGTTGATAAAAAATTGTTCGCGGTTCAGGTTTTGTTGTTCGTTCAGGCTTTGTGAATAAGCCCCTATTTCAAGTTTTGTACCACCGTCAATTTGAGAGACTCCGTATTGCATTACTTCTTTTCTTATAACCGGCGATTCACGGGCTGTAAGTATCATTCCGGTATATGGGACTGCAAGTCTCAATATGGCGACCAATCGTCCAAAATTGTTATCGTTTACCTGGTATTTATCGGGAATATTCAAACTGGAGGCGTCTTTGATACGTGGAAAAGAAATAGTGTGAGGGCCTACATTATAACACGCTTCAAGGTGATTAGCATGACGTACCAAACCTAATACCTCAAACCGCCAGTCGTATAGGCCAAACAAAGCGCCTATGCCCACATCATCAATACCGGCTTCTTGTGCCTTGTCCAATGAAACCAAACGGTTTTCATAATCCCTTTTTTTTCCTGCCAGATGATATTGCAGGTAAGCATCGGGATGATATGTTTCCTGAAAAATTTGGTAAGTACCTATCCCTGCTTGTTTCACTTTTTTGAACCCTTCAATGTCAAGAGGGGCTGCGTTGATATTAACGCGTCGGATTTCACCCCTGTCTTTTTTTGTGGCATATACTGTTTTGACAGTTTGGGCAATGAAATCGGCTGAATATTCAGGATGTTCGCCAAACACAAGGATTAATCGTTTTTGCCCATTGTCTTCTAATGCATGAACTTCACCTTTTATTTCATCAGGTGATAGGGTCTTCCGTACTGCCTCCTTATTGTCGGTCCTGAAACCACAATACTGACAATTATTGATACATTTATTTCCTATGTATAATGGTGCAAATAAGACTATTCGGTTTCCATATACATTTTCTTTTAATTTCAGGGCACCTTCTTTTATTTGTTCAATTAATGCAGGTCCTTCAGCATTAATTAGTACTGCAGTTTCCTCCAGATTTAGCCTTTGCTTGTTAAGCGACTTGGCTATAACTTCATCTACCCTTTTTTTTGTTGATATTGTATTTTTAATAAAACCCCATAATTCCTTTGGGTCAATAAAACCTTGCATTGGCTTGTCAGGAATAGCATATACTTCAGGTGTAAATTTCATTTTAATTATTTGATAATAAAATAACTACTCTTGTAACTCTTTAATTTCGAACATATTTCCACTTTTATCCCAAATAAAATAGGTGTTATTGCATGGATTATTTTTAATAATGGTTTTGTAACCAAGTTCAGAGGCAGTTTTATAAGTGATTTCTGATTTCCAGTATGCCAGGCATATATGAGAAAACACTTTTTTTTCTTTTTCACGGTTAATAAAAATCTCAAATTGAGTATCGTGATAATCCATCATGTATACATCAACTGCTTCTTCAACATTAAAAATTTGTTGGCTAATAGCGCCATTTACTGAAAATTTATGTTTTGTACTGAATAACAAAATGTTTTCATAAAAATTCTCAATTTCTTCCGGGTCGTTTACTGATAATGCAATATGTTGTAACATTTCATAAAAATTTTAATTCGTCAAATTTAAATGAACTTTTGTTCATAATAAAATTATTTAGATTAATTTTAAATAAAATTTCAATTTATGGTTGATCTATTATTCTCAACAATTAAGCAAACAGTTATAATAACAGCATTTGTCCTGTTTATGATGGTTGTTATAGAATACATTAATGTGCAGACCAGAAACCTATGGGCTGATAAGATGCTGGGATCACCATTTCTGCAAATTGTTATTGCAGCCTTGCTTGGGATAACCCCTGGATGCCTGGGCGCTTTTACAGTGGTTTCATTATATACTCACCGGATGATGGGCATAGCAGGTCTGGTAACAGTTATGATTGCCACATCGGGGGATGAGGCTTTTGTAATGTTTGCACTCTTTCCTGGGAAAGCATTATTATTGCATATCATTTTACTCATTATTGCTATAGCTGCAGGATGGGTTGTGCATCTTTTTACAAAAGAGAAAAAGGCCCCTTCTTCTCTTGGTTTTGTAGTGCATGAGCATGAAAACTGCAAGTGCTTTATTAAAAATACCATAATACCACAGCTTAAAAACATGTCGTTTGAGCGGGCAATGTTACTTTTGTTTACCCTGCTTTTTATTGCTTTTTTGCTTGCAGGCATTATCGGCCCAATTGATTGGAACTGGAAAAGAATAACCTTTCTTAGTGCCAGTGTATTGCTATTATTTGTTTTTACAACTGTACCTGAACATTTTCTAAAAGACCATTTGTATAAGCACATTATGAAGAAACATTTGCTGCGCATATTCCTATGGACATGGGGAGCTTTTATTGCACTTTATTTTATACAATCGGACCTGGCATTAAGTAACATCATGGAAAACAACACTTACCTGATTTTGTTTTTTGCTGTATTAATAGGTATTATTCCAGAATCGGGACCGCATTTGTTATTTGTCACCTTGTTTTCACAAAATCTGGTACCTTTCAGTATACTTTTAGCTAATAGTATAGTTCAGGACGGGCATGGAATGTTGCCCTTGTTAGCCGAATCGAGAAAAGATTTTCTAAAAGTAAAAGTCATTAATATGTTGGTGGGGTTGATAATAGGATATATTTTATTGCAGTTTGGTTTCTGAAATTAAATATTTATGATATGGAAATTGAAGTTCTAAAATCGAAAATACATAGGGCCAGGGTTACCGGAGCTGATTTGAACTATGTTGGAAGTATTACTATCGATGAAAACTGGATGGTATTAGCCGGGTTATATGAGTTTGAAAAGGTACATGTTTTGAATATTAATAACGGCGAGAGGTTTGAAACATATGTTATTAAAGGGGGAAGGGGCACCCATGATATTATATTGAACGGTGCTGCAGCCAGAAAAGTGCAAGTTGGCGACTTGGTTATTGTTGTTGCGTATACCCACATTAACAGTGATGATCATGAAAAGTTTAAGCCAAAAATCCTTTTAGCCGATGAGTTTTATAAATAAAATGCTTAGTCGGTAATATTATTCCAAATCAGTTTTATGAGATTAGAATTAAATGAAAGAATTATATGTCCTGCAATATTGGTCGATGATGGGGAAAAGTACGATAATCAACCGGTAAATATAGTATCAGGGTATGTTGTTTACGGAATTCATATTGTCGACATTTTTTACAGAATGAATAGAAGAAGCATTGGAAAAGTAATAAATTACAAGACTTTAAAGATAAATGATGTTCATGAGGGTTATTATACAAACCATAAAAGATTTATACATCAGTGGATTGAGTATTAGTGTTTTCAAAGGGACGATTTTTTATTCGTAAACAATCAATTAACCTTCAATAGTTACAAGTAAATTTCCGGACAAAGTAACATAGGCAAGTTAAAAATAAAATACAATTTAAACGAACATATGTTCATTTAAATTATTATATTTGTACCTAAATATTAAAACTAAAAATATGATAATTGCTATACCTGCATCGGCAAATAAGATTGAAGCATTAATTGATGAACGTTTTGGACGTTGTCCGTACTTTTGTTTCTTCAATACAGATACAGATCAAATCGATTTTGAAGAAAACAGCCTAAGGAATGGTGCAGGGGGAGTAGGCCCACAGGTATCCGAATTTTTGGCCAATAAGGGGATTAAGAAAGTCCTGGCAGTGGATTTTGGTCCCAAAGCAAATGATATGTTGAATAAATTAAATATTCAGACACAAACAATAGAAAATGGACTTACTGTCCAACAAGTAATAGAAAAGTATAACCTTTAAAATTATAAATTATGCCACAAGGAGATCGTACCGGACCAATGGGACAAGGTTCTATGACCGGAAGAAAAGTTGGATTTTGTGCGGGATTTGATTCCCCGGGCTTCACAAAAGGATTTGGAGGGGGAATGGGAAGGGGTTCTGGATTTGGACGAGGCATGGGAAGAGGCCGTGGTTTCAGAAGGGCTTTCAATTTTGGTTGGCCATCTTTTGGTTCCTCTCAAGTTGCACCATGGCAACAGGCTGTAAGCAAAGATGATGAAGTTAAAATGCTTAAATCGCAGGCTGAGGCCCTTATCCGTACACAAAAAGATATTGAAAAAAGACTTAGTGAATTAGAAAAGTAAATAGAAACAATATTTACTTAAGGGTAAAAGTCATTTATTGCAATCAGTGCTTGGTATTCAATGAATTGCTTAATTAGTTAAACAGGATACTTTCTACTGATTGCTTTTTTATGTTTAAAAAAGTTAAACTTTTTTTTAGTTGGGATAACATAGACGAAAATGTACTTAATTCTACTTTGACAAATTAACATTTTTCATCGATTTTCAGCTTTTTTAGCCCCTGCCCCCTAAAGGGGAAAGCTGAAAATCAGCCAGTTCCATTTAGGGGTAAGGGGCAAAAACTGGTTGATTTTCTAATCTGTCAAAGTAGAATTAATAAGATTTTTATAAAACCATTTAAATATTATGAAGATTGCTATTACCAGCGGGAAAGGGGGAACTGGAAAAACAACAGTGAGTACAGGGCTTTTTCAGATACTTACAAAGTATATGAAATACAATGTTCAGTTACTGGACTGTGATGTGGAAGAACCCGATTGTTCGATATTTATAAAAGCTTCGAAAACAGCTAGCTATCCTTCAACAATATCAATACCCAAAATAGATGTAGAAAAATGTTCTTTTTGCGGAAAATGTAAATCAGCATGCGCATTTAATGCTATTGTTATGTTCCCGACGGCTAATTTTATCGAAGTATCTGCCGACATGTGCCATGGATGCGGTGCATGCACTTATGTGTGTCCCAATAATGCAATTCAGGAACAAGATGAAGAAATAGGACAAATAACCCACTTCGATTATTTTGCCAAAGATGAATTTATTGAAGGCAGGATGAAAGTTGGTAAAGCATTGCAAACGCGTGTTATTAGGGAAACCATTAAACATGCAAAAGAAGATTGTATTATTTTGTTCGATTCACCTCCAGGCACATCATGCCCTGTGGTAGCTACAGTATCAAGTGCCGATTTTGTAATAATGGTAACCGAACCTACCCCGTTTGGGTTACACGACCTTAAATTGATGGTTGAAACTGTAAAACAGCTCAATAAAAAGCATGGGATAGTTGTAAATAAAGCCGGACTTGATTACAAGCCTTTATACGATTATATTCATCAAAACAATATTACGCTTATGGGAGAGATACCTTTTAGCAAAACATTGGCAGGTGCTTATTCGCGTGGCGAAATTATTGCTGAAACCAGTAAGGAGGTTACTGAAATTTTTAGGGATATAATTATAAAAATATTGAATGGTATAGCTATCTGAAATATATAATACAGAACCTCAATGAGAGGTTTCAGTTAAAAAAACAAAAGTAAAAATATGTCCAGAGAAATAGTAATATTAAGTGGAAAAGGAGGTACAGGCAAGACCAGTATTACTGCAGCTTTTGCTTCTCTTGCAAAAAATGCCGTTTTTACCGATTGTGATGTCGATGCTGCCGATTTGCACTTAATCCTTTCGCCTGAAGTTTACAAGCGTGAAAATTTTTCAAGTGGGGCCAAAGCTGTTGTAGATATTAATAAATGCACTGTTTGCGGATCATGCAAAGATTTGTGCCGGTTTAATGCTATCGACATACAAAACAATGAAATTATTATTGATGAATTTGCTTGCGAAGGCTGTGGTTTATGCTCAATTGCTTGTCCGGTTGGTGCTATTAATATTGAACAATACGATAACAACCATATTTATTTTGCCGATTGCCGCTTTGGTCCGATGGTTTATGGAAAACTTGCAATTGCTGAAGAGAATTCCGGTAAACTGGTATCGAAAATAAGGAGTTATGCTAAAGAAACTGCCAAAAAGGTAAAAACCGATTATATTATAACCGATGGGCCTCCCGGAATCGGTTGCCCTGTAATTTCATCGGTAACCGGGGCTAATTTGGTGGTAGCAGTAACTGAACCTACACTTTCAGGATGGCACGACCTTGAAAGGCTTATTGAGATGATAGCGCGTTTTAAAACGCCTGTTAAAGTTATTATCAATAAATTCGATCTGAACGAAGAAATGGCCCTTACTATAGAAAATAAATTAAATGAAATGGGCATTGAATTACTCGGCAAAATCCCATACGACGAAACTATGTTATATGCGCTTCTGGAAAGGAAAACAATTAATGAGTACAATCCCGAAAGCAAATTGGCAATTATAATTAATGAAATGTGGAATAAAATAATAAACATATGTTAATTTCTGGCCTTTGCAGAAAGAAATAATTAAACTCATTGAGAAGATGTATTTGAATTAAAAGAAAACACAGGAACCGAAATGGTAAAACGTCGAAAGTTATGAGGAGGCAATGGGTTGGGTGAACGATTGAAATATAGCACGCAGTTTTACTTATTATTTTTAACGTTTCCAACTATTCTTTATCACTTGTTTTATATTCCTTTTGTAATTATTATACCTTTAATAACTTAAATGAAGGACAACATTTATTCAAACAACAATGCCAAATAGGAAAAGAAACAGAAGAATTACAATGCCCCCTGCCATGGAGGGCTATAAACCATTTGGCATACCTATGCGGGAACTTGAATCTGTGTTCTTATTATTCGAAGAATTTGAAGCTATCAGGCTTGCAGATTATGAAAATCTGACGCAGGAAGAAGCAGCAGAAAAAATGGATATATCGCGCCCGACTTTTACACGTTTATATAATAAAGCGCGTAAAACTATTGCCAAAGCTTTTGTTGAAGGGAAAGCAATAATTATAAAAGGAGGTAATTTTATTACCGACGATTATTGGTATAAATGTAAAAACTGTAACGAAACAATGGTAACCATGAAACCTGTTGATCATTGCCGTAAATGCGATTCCGATGATATTACGCAGTTAAACACAGATAATGATTGAACATAAAGCTATTATATTAAATTATTGGGTTTAGTAATTTTCTCTTCATAATCCTCTCTGTATAATGAATACATCCGAAAATTCAAGGGAACATCTGGCAAACGAAAGAACATTCCTTGCCTGTATCCGCACAAGTATTGCCCTGATGGGTTTTGGTTTTGTAATTGTAAAATTTACATTATTTCTTAAAGAAATTTCGCTGTTACTGGAATCAGCAGCATACTCATCAAAAGGTTATTCTGCTATGATTGGGGTAATTATGGTGGCATTAGGGGTTATATTCGCAGTATTGGCTTATATTCAATACATAAAAAATAAGAAACAAATTAATAATAATGAATATTTTTCGTCCTCCATGCTTTCATTTTTTATAACACTAATAATTTTTACAGGAGGCCTTTTTTTAATAATATATTTACTATCAATTAACTGATTTTATAATCCTCTGTAAATTATTAATTTGGGATTGCATTTTTAAAAAGCTTTATAATGGAAGCGCTAAAAGCAGAGATATTAAATTGTACAAAATGTGGATTGTCTAAAACACGCAATCATGTTATTTTTGGCGAAGGAAATATTAATGCCGGGATAATGATTATTGGCGAAGCCCCCGGTAGGGATGAAGATATGGTAGGACGCCCATTTGTGGGGAAATCGGGACAGCTATTAGATAAGATATTGTCTGCCTGTGGGTTTACCCGCGAAGAGCATATTTTTATCAGCAATATTGTTAAATGCAGGCCTCCCGATAACAGGGTGCCTACACCCCAGGAAGCAAATGTTTGTATGCCTTGGTTGTTAAAGCAAATAGAATTGATAAATCCCAAAATACTGATCTTATTGGGTGCTACGGCATTGAAATATATGGTTGGGACTGAACATAAAATTACCCGTGAACATGGAAACTGGATAAATTGCAGCCACAAATTGACAATGCCTGTATATCATCCTGCAGCTTTGCTGCGCGATCCCGGCCTAAAACGTGACACATGGCAAGACTTTAAAAAAATAGTTGTTAAATACCACGAATTGGTTAACCCACAGCATTATTCGGCACATATTTAATTTACTACATAAATATACAGTTTAACCTGTGCCAAAGCAGAGGTTGTCCCGACTGTAAGTTCATTACGGACCTGATTTATATATTTTCTATTTCAATAAGTAGATCGTCTTTTCCAATTGTATCACCTGATTTGAAAAATACCTTCTTTGCTACCAATAAAAAGATGGGATACTCTTTCCCTGAATCGCGTTTAATATTATAGCAGGTTTTATATTCTATATTACTAAATCCATTATTTTTCAATATTTCTGTGAGCTTATTTGGGTCGAAACCATAATGAACTTTCGCATCGGGGTTATGAAATGAGCCATCTTCGGGGTATAAATCAGAAACAGCAAGGTAACCACCCGGATTAAGAATGTGGTAAAATTTATCTAAAACCAGAACTGGATCAGTTACATGGTGCAATAACATTTGTGAGAATATGCAGTCGAATTTGCCATTATTATAATTTGAATGTTCCAGGTCGAAAAACAAGGGTTTCATATTATTTAACTGGCTTTTTTTTACTTTTTCATGCATCACATTCACCATTGTGCTGGAATTGTCCATTAAAGTAATCTCAGAAAAATTCTGCGACAGTATAAAACTTAAAATACCTGTTCCTGCCCCGTATTCCATGGCTTTCATATTTGATCCCACAGGTATCATTTCCAATAGGTTTTTTGCAATTGCTTCAGAACGTTCCCAATGAACAGGGTTATTGTCCCACTCATGTGCGCGGGCATCAAATTCACTCATGATTAATATAGATGAAATTAAAATTGGTTGCAAAAGTATTAATTAATAGAAAAAGCACACAATATTTATTGTTTGCCGATACTGCTAAAAAACATCCTTTTAATAATTAGTTTATTTAGCGTTTATAAATACATTTGTTATACAATTGACCTAACTATTTATTATTTATATTTATTGACTTATAATTGAACAATATGACTGAGAATTATTTTAAAAAATACCCAAGTAAAGATGGTTTTTTTAGCAAGTACGGAGGGGCATTTGTACCTCCGGTGCTCGAAGCTGAAATGAAAAAGATTACAGATGCATATTTTGCTATAAGCAAATCACATAATTTTATTTCTGAACTCAGAAGTATCCGTACGCATTACCAAGGGCGCCCGACTCCAGTTTATTATTGCAACCGACTTTCGGATAAGTATGGTGCCAGAATTTACCTTAAGCGCGAAGATTTAAACCACTCAGGTGCCCATAAGCTTAATCATTGTATGGGCGAAGCCCTTTTGGCTAAGTTTTTGGGAAAGAAAAGACTAATAGCGGAAACCGGGGCCGGCCAGCATGGTGTAGCCCTTGCAACTGCTGCTGCATACTTTGGTCTTGAATGTGAAATACATATGGGCGAAGTTGATATTGTAAAAGAACATCCTAATGTTGTAAGGATGCAGATTTTAGGAGCGAAAGTTGTGTCTGTTTCTCATGGTTTAAAGACACTTAAAGAGGCTGTTGACTCAGCATTTGAGGCATATCTGAAAGACCCTGTTAACGCAATTTACTGTATAGGTTCTGTGGTTGGGCCACACCCATTCCCAATGATGGTCCGCGATTTTCAACGGGTAGTGGGGATAGAAGCTAAAGA
>Ga0105103_10000608_pt1 | contig 20287 bp, 16 predicted proteins | sample PPLLaktember2015_2_FD_79107 | JGI IMG/M metagenome (GOLD analysis project Ga0105103, IMG submission 79107) | Freshwater sediment microbial communities from Prairie Pothole Lake near Jamestown, North Dakota, USA - PPLs Lake P7 Core (6) Depth... | ecosystem: Environmental > Aquatic > Freshwater >...
CCCAGATCGAATTCCTCCCACGGTGCTTCAATCAGCTCCGAGGTGCGAACGAAGGTGAGTGCGATCATCTGCAGGGCGAGGCGCGTGTATGGGCTGCCGTCATAGACCGCCATTCTTCGCAGGAGCTCCGGCAGCTCTTTCGCGTCGAGCCGGGCATAGTTTGTCTTCGTTCGGCTGGTCAAGACGTCTGCTGGCTTGATGTCGCTTCCTGGATTGCGGACGATGAAGCCATGTGCTACCGCGTATCGGAAGATCTGTCCGCAGGTCTGCAGCGCGCGCTTCGCTATGTCAAGCGCGCCGCGCGCCTCGATCAACTTCGCTACGCGTACAAGCATCGGTGCAGTCACCTCGGTGATCGGCCTCGCACCGATCTGTGGGAAGACATCCGCCTCCAGCCGGCGCAGCACGTACTCTGCGTGATGATCTGTGCGTGCGGCCTTCCATTGCGCATGCCACGCTCGAGCCACCGCCTCGAAGCTGCTGGCGGCGAACGCCGCGCTTGCTGCCTTGGCGTCCTGGCGAGCGGCTGACGGGTCCAGACCCTCAGCAAGCAGGGCACGAGCCTTTTCGCGTTCTTGGCGGGCTCTGGCTAGCGATACGGTCGGATAGACGCCAAGACCGAGTCGCTTCTCTCTGCCACCAAATCGGTACTTCAGCCGCCAGTACTTGCCACCGCCAGGCAGTACCTCGAGATAGAGGCCATGGCTGTCTGCGTGGCGCGAGCGTGCTCGTTGGGCCGAGCACTTGGCATTGCGGCATTGAGCATCAGTCAGCGGCATATCTGGCTCTGCCAGGATGTGCCCCCAGCAGTTCAGCATTTGTGCCCCCAAATGTGCCCCTACCAAGGTTGGGCTGTCAAGGCACGCTGTGAAACACCTTAGGACGTGATCCGACAGAATTACCTATGAGAAGCACCCGGAAAGTGGCTCGGTTTCGGACGTTCTGGGACGTTCTGGAACGGGTCTCTGGCGGAGGGAGCGGGATTCGAACCCGCGGGGGGCTGTTAACCCCCACACGCTTTCCAGGCGTGCGACTTAAACCGCTCATCCATCCCTCCGCGGCAGCGGCAGATTCTAGACGGCCGGCTCAGTCATTCGCGACTGGCGCCACGGTCTTCTTGCGCAACCAGTCCATCAGCACGTAGTCCAGCGCGCGCGCGTGCGTGCATTCCAGCACCACCGGCGGCGCATAGCCGGCCTCGTAGGCTTCGCGCCAGCGCAGCGCGCAGACACACCAGCGGTCGCCGGCCTTCAGCCCAGGAAAACGCATCTCGGGCCGTGGCGTGATCAGGTCGTTGCCGCGCTCCATCTGGAAGTTCAGGAACTCCAGCGTCATGCGGGCACAGATCACGTGGCTGCCGGCGTCGCGCTCGTCCACATGGCAGCAGCCGTCGCGGAACCATCCGGTTAGCGGGTCATAGGAGCAAGGCCGCAGCGGCGTGCCCAGCACGTTCAGCGCAAGGCTCATTTAACGGCGGAAGCGTTCTTGATCAGCGCCATCGCGGTGCCGATCAGCGCCGAGACTTCGCTCATGTTGCCGGGCACGATCATGGTGTTGTTCTTTTGCGCCAGTTGGGCATAAGCCTCCACCGCCTTCTCGGCCACCTTCAGCTGCACTGCCTGTTCGCCACCCGGCGCGCGGATGGCTTCGGCCACCTTGCGGATGGCGTCGGCGGTGGCCTCGGCCACCGCGACGATGGCGGCGGCCTGGCCCTGAGCGTTGTTGATCTCAGCCTGGCGCTGGCCTTCCGAACGGGCGATGAAGGCCTCGCGCTCGCCCGTGGCGATATTGATCTGCTCTTGCTTGCGGCCTTCGGACGCGGCGATCAGCGCGCGTTTTTCCCGCTCGGCTGTAATTTGCGCCTGCATGCTGCGCAGGATCTCGGCCGGCGGTGTCAGGTCCTTGATCTCGTAGCGCAGCACCTTCACGCCCCAGTTCTGCGCTGCCTCGTCCAACGCGTTGACAACCGACGCGTTGATCGCATCACGCTCCTCGAAAGTCTTGTCCAGTTCCATCTTGCCGATCACCGAACGCAGCAGCGTCTGCGCCAACTGGGTGATGGCGAAGACGTAGTTGCTCGAGCCGTAGCTGGCGCGCATCGGGTCGGTCACCTGGAAGTAGATGATGCCGTCCACCTGCAGCTGGGTGTTGTCCTTGGTGATGCATACCTGGCTCGGCACGTCCAGCGGCACTTCCTTCAGCGAGTGCTTGTAGGCCACGCGCTCGACGAAGGGGATCACGAACTTCAGTCCCGGCGTCAGCGTGCGGTCGAACTTGCCCAGCCGCTCCACCACCCAGGCGTTCTGCTGCGGCACGATCTTGATGGTCTGGAACACGAAGATGGCGGCGATGACCGCCACGATGATGGCAATTTCCATGGAGTCTTGTCGGGTGGGTATGACGGCTCAGCGGCCGACAGGGGAGACGACCAGCCGCGTGCCCTGCACGGCAACGATGACATGTTCGCCGGGTGCCGGCGTGGCGTCGCCGCGGTACTGCACGTTCCAGGCGCTGCCGCGGTAACTGACCCGGGCCGTGCCGTCGCCGTCCCAGGCGGGCACTTGCAGCGTCTGGCCGATGTCCAGATTGGCATCGCGGTTCGATTCCACCGGCGCTGAGCGCGGCGCACGAGCGCGCCGGTAGTGCCATAGCGCCGTGGTGCCGGCGCCGACCAGGGCGGCAGCGAAGACCTGCGAGCTGTAGCTCATGCCCAGGTGCGCAGCCACGGCCCCGGCGGCACAGCCCAGAGCCAGCATCAGCATGTAGAAGCTGCCGGCAAACAGCTCCGCGGCCACCAGGGCACCGGCGGCCAGCCACCACCATGTTGCAGCGCTCCAGTCCATCGTTGTCATCCGTTCACAAACCGCAGCGCCCGAGTGTAGCGACACCGTCGTGCCATGGTGCCCGTCCTACACTTCGCGCTTTCGCCACCGCCCATCCCGGAGCCCGCACCCATGCAGCGTTTTCGCTTCCCCATCGTCATCATCGACGAGGACTACCGCTCCGAGAACACCTCGGGCCTGGGCATCCGCGCGCTGGCCCAGGCGATCGAGAAGGAGGGTTTCGAGGTCATCGGCAACACCAGCTACGGCGACCTGAGCCAGTTCGCCCAGCAGCAAAGCCGGGCCAGCGCCTTCATCCTGAGCATCGACGACGAGGAGTTCACCCCGGGCCCCGAGCTCGACCCGGCGGTGCTGAACCTGCGCAAGTTCATCCAGGAGATCCGGCGCAAGAACGCCGACATCCCCATCTACGTCTACGGCGAAACGCGCACCAGCCAGCACATCCCGAACGACATCCTGCGCGAGCTGCACGGCTTCATCCACATGTTCGAGGACACGCCGGAGTTCGTGGCCCGGCACATCATCCGCGAGGCGAAGAGCTACCTGGACGGCCTGGCGCCGCCGTTCTTCAAGGCGCTGATGGAATATGCGCAGGACGGCTCGTACTCTTGGCATTGTCCGGGGCACAGCGGCGGCGTGGCCTTTCTCAAAAGCCCGGTAGGGCAGATGTTCCATCAGTTCTTCGGCGAGAATATGCTGCGCGCCGACGTCTGCAACGCGGTGGAAGAACTTGGCCAGCTGCTCGACCACACCGGCCCGGTGGCGGCTTCGGAGCGCAACGCGGCGCGCATCTTCAATGCCGACCACTGCTTCTTCGTCACCAACGGCACCAGCACCAGCAACAAGATGGTCTGGCACCACACGGTGGCGCCGGGCGACGTGGTGGTGGTCGACCGCAACTGCCACAAGAGCATCCTGCACAGCATCATCATGACGGGCGCGGTGCCGGTGTTCCTGACGCCCACGCGCAACCACTACGGCATCATCGGCCCGATCCCGCAGTCGGAGTTCGCGCCCGAGGCCATCCGCGCCAAGATCGCCGCCAACCCGCTGCTGCAGGGCGTGGACCCGAGCCAGGTCAAGCCGCGCATCCTGACGCTGACGCAGAGCACCTACGACGGCGTGCTCTACAACACCGAGACCATCAAGCATGCGCTCGACGGCTATGTCGACACGCTGCACTTCGACGAGGCCTGGTTGCCGCATGCGGCCTTCCACAGTTTCTACGGCCAGTTCCACGCCATGGGCAAGAAGCGCCCGCGGCCGAAGAATCAGCTGGTCTTCGCCACGCAGAGCACGCACAAGCTGCTGGCCGGCCTGAGCCAGGCCAGCCAGGTGCTGGTGCAGGACGCCCAGATGCGCAAGCTCGACCGGCACCTGTTCAACGAGGCCTATCTGATGCACACCAGCACCAGCCCGCAGTACGCCATCATCGCCAGCTGCGACGTGGCCGCCGCGATGATGGAAACGCCGGGCGGCACGGCGCTGGTGGAAGAAAGCATTGCCGAGGCGCTGGACTTCCGCCGCGCGATGCGCAAGGTCGACAAGGAGTTCGGCCGCGACTGGTGGTTCAAGGTCTGGGGCCCCGACAAGCTGGCTGCAGACGGTATCGGCACAGCGGAGGACTGGGTGCTCAAGGCCGGCGACAAATGGCACGGCTTTGGCGACCTGGCCAGCGGCTTCAACTTGCTGGACCCGATCAAGAGCACCATCATCACACCGGGGCTGGATGTCAGCGGCAAGTTCGCCAAGACCGGCATTCCGGCGGCCATCGTCACCAAGTACCTGGCCGAGCACGGCATCGTGGTCGAGAAGACCGGGCTGTACTCGTTCTTCATCATGTTCACCATCGGCATCACCAAGGGCCGCTGGAACACGATGCTCACCGCGCTGCAGCAGTTCAAGGACGACTACGACAAGAACGCGCCGATGTGGCGCGTGCTGCCCGAGTTCTGCGCTGCGCATCCGCGCTACGAGCGTACGGGGCTGCGCGACCTGTGCCAGAGCATCCACGAGGCCTATGCCAAGGGCGATATCGCCCGGCTGACCACCGAGATGTACCTGTCCGACCTGCACCCGGCGATGAAGCCCAGCGACGCCTTCGCACGCATTGCCCACCGCGAGACCGAACGCGTCGAGATCGACGTGCTGGAAGGGCGCATCACTACCAGCCTGCTCACGCCCTATCCGCCGGGCATTCCGTTGCTGATACCGGGCGAGCGCTTCAACCGCAAGATCGTCGACTTCTTGCGCTTCACGCGGCAGTTCAACACGGCGTTCCCCGGCTTCGACACCGACGTACACGGTCTGTTCGAAGAGGATGGGGACGACGGCCGGCGGCGCTACTACGTCGACTGCGTGCGTCAGGCGGGCTGAGCGTGGGCGGCGGCAACACCCAGCCTGCTTGGCGGTTGCTCGGCGATGTGGGTGGCACCAACGCCCGCTTTGCGCTGCAGTCCGGCCCGGGTGCGGCGATCGAGGCACTGGCCCAGTACCGCTGCGGCGACTTCAAGTCGATCGAGGCAGTGCTGCGCCGCTATCTGGCCGAACCTGGTCGGCCGCAGCCGCAATCGGGCGCCATCGGCATCGCCAACCCGATCGACGGCGACCAGGTCCGCATGACCAACCACGACTGGCAGTTCTCGATCGAGGCGTTGCGCCAGGCGTTGGGGCTGAAGCGGCTGCTTTTCGTGAACGACTATGCCGCGCTGGCACTGGCCGTGCCCACGCTGCGTAGCGACGAGACCCGTCCGATCGGCGGCGGCATCGCCGTGCCCGGCGCGCCGCTGGCACTGCTGGGCCCGGGCACCGGTCTGGGCGTGTCGGGACTGATCCGTCGCGCCGATGGCGCCGATTCGGTGCTCAGCGGCGAGGGCGGACATGTCACGCTGGCCGCGGCCGACGACGAGGAGGCCGCCGTGATCGACTGGCTGCGCCATCGCTTCGGCCATGCGTCGGCCGAGCGCGCGCTGTCCGGCCAGGGCCTGGAAAACCTCTACCAGGCCTGGGCGGGGCTGCACGGGCAGGCGGCCGAGCCCTTGAGCGCCGCGCAGATCAGCGAACGGGGCCTGCAGCGCAGCGACCCGGCCTGCGACGCGGCGCTGGAGTTGTTCCTCAGCCTGCTCGGCAACGTCGCCGGCAATCTGGCGCTGACCCTGGGCGCACTGGGTGGCGTGTACATCGGCGGAGGCATCGTGCCGCGTCTGGCTGCACGCATCGACGGATCGCGGCTGCGCCAGCGCTTCGAGCAGAAAGGGCGCTTTGCCGGCTACCTGAGCCGCATCCCGTTGCTGCTGATCCGGGCAGGCGGCGAACCGGCACTGCGCGGTGCAGCTCGTGCGCTGGACGGCTGAACTTCAGGCCGCAGGGGCCGGTACCTCGACCACGCCCAGCGCCACTTGGCTGAAGCCGCCGTCGACAAAAGTGATCTCGGCGGTGACGCCGGCCGCCAGGTCGGACAGCAGAAACGCCGCCACATTGCCGACATCGTCGATGGTCACGTTGCGGCGCAGCGGCGCCGACTTGGCGACCACGTCGAGCAGCTTGCCGAAATCCTTGATGCCCGAGGCCGCCAGCGTGCGGATCGGCCCAGCCGACAGGCCGTTGACGCGGATACCCTTGGGCCCGAGGTTGGCGGCCAGGTAACGCACGCTGGCCTCCAGAGAAGCCTTGGCCAGGCCCATGGTGTTGTAGTTGGGCACAGCGCGCTCGGCACCCAGGTACGTCAGCGTCAGCAGCGAGCTGCCGGGGCGCAGACGGGGCAGGGCGGCCTTGGCCAGAGCCGGGAAGCTGTAGGCCGAGATGTCATGCGCGATGTGGAAGGCCTCGCGCGACAGGCCGTCGAGGAAGTCGCCGGCAATCGCCTCGCGCGGCGCGAAACCGATCGAATGCACGAAGCCGTCGAACTGCGGCCAGGCCGAACCGAGTTGCTCGAACATGGCCTCGATCTGTGCATCGCTGCCGACGTCGCAATCGAACACCAGCTGGCTGCCGAATTCCTTCGCGAATTCGACGATGCGGTCACGGAAGCGCTCGCCGACATAGCTGAAGGCCAGCTCGGCGCCCTCGCGGTGGCAGGCGCGGGCAATGCCGTAGGCGATCGAGCGGTTCGACAGCAGTCCGGTGATGACCAGCCTCTTGCCTGCGAGGAATCCCATGTGTGCTCCCGATGGGGCCCGCTGGGCGTTGCCGCGGGCCGGTGACATTGGGGCGCGATTCTGGCACGGCAGCATCGGCGCTCCGGCCTGGTCGTCGTGCGGCGACCTTCGCCTTGCCGGGGCCCTCGGCTGAGGTTACAATGCGACTTTCGCTGACACACTGCATGGGCGGATCTGATCCAGCCCATTTTTTATGGTTGATCGCATTTCGAACAGTGTCTTGCCCGGCCGAGCATCGGCCAGGCCGGTCTCGGGCGAATTGTGATGGGGGCGGCAGACGGTTTTGGCAACGACGCATTGGCACACGACGATCGAGCGCACGGTCACCGGCTTGGACTACGAGCTGGTGGATGTGGAGCGCTCGGCTGCCGGCTTGCTGTGCGTCTACATCGACCGCATCCCGGGGTGCACCTACCCTACCGGTGAGGCCGAGTCGGTGACCGTCGAGGATTGCGAACGCGTCACGCGCCAGTTGCAATATGTGCTCGAGGTCGAGGCAGTTGCCTACGAGCGGCTGGAAGTGTCCTCGCCGGGCCTGGATCGGCCACTGAAGCGGCCCGCCGACTACGAGCGCTTTGCCGGACACGAGGTCAACGTGACCCTGAAAGAGGCTTTCAAGGGCCGCAAGAACTACCGCGGGCTGCTGATGGCGGCGGGCGAAGGCTGGCGCCTGGCGCTGAGCGGCGACAAGGCCGAGCAGGCGCTGGACTTTCAGCTCGATGAAGTGCGCGAGGCGCGGCTAGTGCCGGTGCTCGATTTCAAGGGCCGGGCACGCAGGATGCCCGGTGCGCAGCCGGCAGCCGCGCAGCTGCACGGTGCAGACGGAGGTCAGACACGATGAATCGCGAAATGCTCATGCTGGTGGACGCCATCTCGCGCGAGAAGAGCGTCGAACTCGACGTGGTCTTCGACGCGGTCGAGGCGGCGCTTGCTTCGGCCACCAAGAAGCTGCACGGCGGCGAGGTCGACATCCGCGTGTCGGTCGACCGCGACAGTGGCGAGTACGAGACCTTCCGCCGCTGGCACGTGGTGCCCAACGAAGCCGGGCTGCAGATTCCCGATGCCGAGACGCTTCTGTTCGAGGCACAGGAGCAGATTCCAGACATCGAGGTCGACGACTACATCGAGCAGCCGATCGAATCGGTGCCGATCGGTCGCATCGGCGCGCAGGCCGCCAAGCAGGTGATCCTGCAGAAGATCCGCGACGCCGAGCGCGAGCAGCTGCTCAACGACTTCCTGTCGCGCGGCGAGAAGATCTTCGTCGGCACCGTCAAGCGGCTGGACAAGGGCGACATCATCGTGGAGTCGGGCCGCGTCGAAGGGCGCCTGAAGCGCAGCGAGATGATCCCGAAGGAAAACCTGCGCTCGGGCGACCGGGTGCGCGCCTACATCGCCGGCATCGACCCCACGCAGCGCGGCGCGCAGATCATGCTGTCGCGCAGCGCGCCCGGCTTCATGATGGAACTGTTCCGGCAGGAAGTGCCCGAGATTGAGCAGGGCCTGCTGGAGATCAAGAGCTGCGCCCGCGACCCCGGCTCGCGCGCCAAGATCGCCGTGGTCAGCCATGACCGCCGCGTCGACCCCATCGGTACCTGCGTCGGCGTGCGCGGCTCGCGCGTCAACGGCGTGACTACCGAACTGGCTGGCGAGCGCGTCGACATCGTGCTGTGGTCCGAAGACCCGGCACAGTTCGTCATCGGCGCGCTGGCCCCGGCCAACGTGCAGTCGATCGTCGTCGACGAGGAAAAGCACGCCATGGACGTGGTGGTCGACGAGGAGAACCTCGCCATCGCCATCGGCCGCGGCGGGCAGAACGTCCGCCTGGCCTCCGAGTTGACCGGCTGGCGCATCAACATCATGACGGCCGAGGAATCGCAGGCCAAGCAGAGCGAGGAGTCCGACTCGGTGCGCCAGCTGTTCGTCGATAAGCTCGACGTCGATGCCGAGGTGGCCGACATCTTGATCGCCGAGGGCTTCACCAGCCTGGAAGAAGTGGCCTACGTGCCGCTGCAGGAGATGCTGGAGATCGAGGCCTTCGACGAGGACACCGTCAACGAGTTGCGCACGCGCGCCAAGGATGCCTTGTTGACGATGGAGATCGCCCGCGAGGAGAAGGTCGACGACGTCTCGCAGGATCTGCGCGACCTGGAAGGCCTGACGTCCGACCTGATCGGCAAGCTGGCCGACGGCGGCATCCACACCCGCGACGACCTGGCCGACCTGGCGGTCGACGAACTGACCGAGATGACGGGCATGGACGAGGAGCAGGCCAAGGCTCTGATCATGAAGGCACGTGAACACTGGTTCATCGCCTGAACACGGCCACGCCACCTCCTGACCGCCCCCCCAGCTGCAATGAAGGAAAACCCACAATGGCCGTGACCACCGTCGCCCAGCTAGCCACGGAGCTGAACCGGCCCGCGGCCGCACTGCTCGAGCAGTTGGAGTCGGCCGGTGTCCCGAAGAAGTCGGCCAGCGAGACGCTGACCGAGGCGGACAAGGAGCGCCTGCTCGAATTCCTGCGCAACGCGCACGGTACTGTCGGCGCCGAGCGCAAAAAGATCACCCTGGTGCGCAAGTCGACCAGCGAGATCAAGCAGGCCGACGCCAGCGGCAAGGCACGCACCATCCAGGTCGAGGTGCGCAAGAAGCGCGTCTTCGTCAAGCGCGACGACCTTGCGCCAGGCATGGACGAAGCCGCTGTTGCAGCCGCGGCCGAAGCGGAACAGGCCGAACTAGCCCGCCGCGAGGCGGAAGCCCAGGCGCAGGCCGAGGCCATCCGCATCCAGGAGGCTGAACTCGCCGAGCGTCGCCGCTTGCGTGAAGAGCAGGAACGCGCCGAGCGCGAGGCCGCCGAGTCGCGGGCACGCGAGCAGACCGCTGCGGCTGAAGCCGCGGCAGCCGCTGCCGCCACGGCGAAGAAGGACGACAAGTCGACCGTTCCGGTTCCCGCTGCGCCGCCTGCAAGTGAACCGGCCGTCGAGGCGCCGAAGCCGGCCTTGCGCGTCATCAAGGCCTCGACCATCGAGGCCGAGGACAAGCAGCGCCAGGCCGATCTGGACCGCCGCCGCAAGGTGGCGGAGAACGAGGCGGCCGCCATCCGCGCGATGATGAACGCGCCGAAGAAGGTGCTTGTCGCCAAGGCGCCGGAAGCAGCCAAGCCGGTCGAGGCCGGCAAGGAAGGCATCACCGGCACGATTCACAAGCCGAAGGCCGCGCCGGGTGCAGCCACGACGGCCGCCAAGCCTGGCGACAAGAAGGCGCTGAAATCCGAGAAGCTGTCGTCCAGTTGGGCCGATGACGCCGCCAAGAAGCGGGCGCTCAAGCCGCGTACCGACGGCGGTGCGGCCGGCCGCCCGGGCTGGCGCGCGCCGCGCGGCGCACGCCGCGGCGAGCACCGCGAAGGTTCGAGCAGCGGCTTCAGTGCACCCGCCGAGTTCACGGTGCAGGAAGTGCACGTGCCCGAGACCATCAGCGTTGCCGACCTGGCGCACAAGATGTCGGTCAAGGCCAGCGAGCTGATCAAGCACCTGATGAAGCTGGGCCAGATGGTCACCATCAACCAGCAGCTGGACCAGGAAACGGCCATGATCCTGGTCGAGGAAATGGGCCACACTGCGGTGGCCGCCAAGCTCGACGACCCGGAAGCCTTCCTCGAGGAAGAAGAAGCGGCGACCACCGGCGAGGACAGACCGCGCGCCCCGGTGGTCACGGTGATGGGCCACGTCGACCACGGCAAGACCTCGCTGCTGGACCACATCCGTCGCACTCGGGTGGCCTCCGGGGAAGCCGGCGGCATCACCCAGCACATCGGCGCGTACCACGTGGAAACGCCGCGCGGCATGATTACCTTCCTCGACACGCCGGGCCACGCGGCCTTCACGGCGATGCGGGCACGTGGCGCCAAGGCCACCGACCTGGTGATCCTGGTGGTGGCGGCCGACGACGGCGTCATGCCGCAGACCAAGGAAGCCATCTCGCATGCCAAGGCTGCTGGCGTGCCGATCATCGTGGCGATGAACAAGATCGACAAGCCCGAGGCCAATGTCGATCGCGTCAAGACCGAGCTGGTGGCGGAACAGGTCGTGCCCGAGGACTTCGGTGGCGATTCGCCCTTCGTGCCGGTGTCCGCGCGCACCGGCCAGGGCATCGACGATCTGCTCGAACAGGTGCTATTGCAGGCCGAGGTGCTGGAACTGAAGGCTCCCGCCGACGCGATGGCCAAGGGCATCGTCATCGAGGCGCGTCTGGACAAGGGTCGCGGCCCGGTGGCCACGGTGCTGGTGCAAAGCGGCACGTTGAAGAAGGGCGACGTCGTGCTGGCCGGCTCCAGCTACGGCCGCGTGCGCGCCATGCTCGACGAGAACGGCAAGGCCTCCGACGAGGCCGGCCCTTCGATCCCGGTCGAGATCCAGGGCCTGACCGAGGTGCCGCAAGCCGGCGACGATTTCATGGTGCTGGGCGATGAACGCCGCGCCCGCGAGATCGCCACCTTCCGCCAGGGCAAGTACCGCGACGTCAAGCTGGCCACCAAGCAGGCCGCCAAGCTGGAGAACATGTTCGCCGACATGGGCCAGGGCGAGGCGCAGATGCTGCCGCTGATCGTCAAGGCCGACGTGCAGGGTTCGCAGGAAGCGCTGGCCCAGGCGCTGGGTAAGCTTAGCACCGACGAGGTCAAGATCCAGATCGTGCACTCGGCGGTAGGCGGCATCAGCGAAAGCGACGTCAACCTGGCCATCGCCTCAAAGGCGGTGATCATCGGCTTCAACGTACGCGCCGATGCCGGTGCGCGCAAGCTGGCCGAAGGCAACAGCGTCGACCTGCGCTACTACACCATCATCTACGACGCGGTCGACGAGGTGAAGGCGGCGATGACCGGCATGCTCGCCCCCGAGCAGCGTGAAGAGGTCATCGGCACGGCCGAGATCCGCACCAAGTTCGTGGCCTCGAAAATCGGCACGGTGGCCGGCTGCATGGTCACCGCCGGCGTGGCTCGCCGCGGCGCGCGCGTGCGCATCCTGCGCGACAACGTCGTGGTCTTCAGCGGCGAGGTCGAAAGCGTCAAGCGCATGAAGGAAGACGTGCGCGAGGTCAAGGAAGGCTTCGAGTGCGGCGTCAAGATCAAGAACTACAACGACATCGCCGAGGGCGACCAGCTGGAGTTCTTCGAGGTCAAGGAAGTTGCACGCACCCTGTAGCGGTGGCTGTCGTCTGAACCAGACCCCGCCTTCCGCAAAGAAGGCGGGGTTTGTCGTTTCAAAGGCCCGAACTCCCACACATCCCATGCGCCACAAGCGATCCATCCCCAACCGCGGTTTTCGCGTCGCCGACCAGATCCAGCGCGACGTGGCCTTGCTGGTGCGCGAACTGAAGGACCCGCGCATCGGCATGGTCACGATCAATGCGGTCGAGGTCACGCCGGACTATGCGCACGCCAAGATCTTCTTCTCGCTGCTTAGCGGCGACGTGGCCGAATGCGAACAAGCGCTGAACGAGGCCGCCGGCTTCCTGCGCAACAGCCTGTTCAAGAAGTTGCAGATCCACACCGTGCCGACGCTGCACTTCCACTTCGACCGCACGACCGAACGTGCCGCCGACCTGAGCGCCCTCATCGCCAAGGCCAACGCCAGTCGAGCGAAGGACGACGAGTGACGCTGCCACAGCGCGTTCGCATTCCACGCCGTGCCGTACATGGTGTGCTGCTGCTCGACAAGCCGCTGGGCTGGACGAGCAACGACGCGCTGCAGAAGGCCAAGCGTCTGTACCGTGCCGAGAAGGCCGGCCACACGGGCACGCTGGATCCCTTGGCCGCGGGGCTGCTGCCCCTTTGCTTCGGCGCGGCGACCAAGTTCTCGCAGGTCTGCCTGGACGCCGACAAGGCCTACCGCGCCACGCTACGCCTGGGCCAGACGACGCGCGGCGGCGATGCCGAAGGTGAAGTGCTGCAAGTCCGGGAGGTGCAGGTCGACCGTGCCGCGATCGAGGCCGCCTGCCGCCGCTTCACCGGCGTTATCGAGCAGGTGCCGCCGATGCATTCGGCGCTGAAACACGAGGGCAGGGCGCTGTACGACTATGCGCGTGCCGGCATCGAGGTGGAGCGCGCCGCGCGTGCAGTCACCATCCAGCGCATCGACATCGTCGATTGGCAGCACGAGCTGCTGGTGCTGGACGTGCGCTGCAGCAAGGGGACTTACATCCGCACGCTGGCCGAAGACATTGGCGATCTGCTCGGCTGCGGCGCCCACCTGGCCGGGCTGTGCCGCACCGCCAGCGGCAAGCTGTCGGTGGACGATGCCGTCACGCTGGAGCAGCTGGCGGCGCTGTCCGAGCCCGAACGCGACGCGCTGCTGCTGCCGGCCGATGCGCTGCTGGCGGACTGGCCGCGCGTGCAACTGCCCGACGACGAGGCCGGCCGATTCCTGACCGGGCTGCGCCGCCGCGTCAGCCTGGCCGATGCCGCCGCCGTGCGCGTCTACGGGCCCGACGACGCCTTCCTGGGCAGTGCCCATATCGCAGGCGGCGAACTCATCGCCGACCGCCTGCTCTCACCCGCCGAAGTGGCGGGACTGAATTCCTTAGAAAGCCTGCCATGACCCGCCAGATCCGCAACATCGCCATCATCGCCCACGTCGACCATGGCAAGACCACGCTGGTCGACCAGCTGCTGCGCCAGAGCGGCACCTTCCGCGAGAACGAGAAGGTGGCCGAGCGCGTGATGGACAGCAACGACCTGGAAAAGGAACGTGGCATCACCATACTGGCCAAGAACTGCGCGGTGGAATGGAAGGGCACGCACATCAACATCGTCGACACGCCCGGCCACGCCGACTTTGGTGGCGAGGTGGAGCGCGTGCTGTCGATGGTCGACAGCGTCCTGCTGCTGGTGGACGCGGTCGAAGGCCCGATGCCGCAGACCCGCTTCGTCACCAAGAAGGCGCTGGCATTGGGGTTGAAGCCGATCGTCGTGGTCAACAAGGTCGACCGGCCCGGTGCGCGGCCCGACTACGTCATCAACGCCACCTTCGACCTGTTCGACAAGCTGCATGCCACCGAAGCGCAGCTCGACTTCCCGGTGATCTTCGCCTCCGGGTTGAACGGCTGGGCCACGCTGCAGCAGGGGGAGGTCGGTACCGATCTGACGCCGCTGTTCGACGCCATGCTCGAACACGTGCCGGCGCACGAAGGCAGCCCCGAAGACCCGCTGCAGCTTCAGATCTGCTCGCTGGACTATTCCACCTACGTCGGGCGCATCGGCATCGGCCGCGTCAACCAGGGCACGCTCAAGCCGATGCAGGACGTGGCCGTGTACAGCGGCCCCGACAGCACGCCCTTCAAGGCGCGTGTCAACCAGGTGCTCAAGTTCGAGGGCCTGGAGCGTAAGCAGGCCACCGAGGCCGGGCCCGGCGACATCGTGCTGATCAACGGCATCGAAGGCATCGGCATCGGCGTGACGCTGACCGACATCGACAACCCGGTGCCGTTGCCGATGCTCAACGTCGACGAGCCGACGTTGACGATGAACTTCTGCGTCAACAACTCACCCTTGGCCGGGCGCGAAGGCAAGTTCGTCACCAGCCGGCAGATCCGCGACCGGCTCGAGCGCGAGTTGCAGAGCAACGTGGCGATGCGCGTACGCGACACCGACGAGGACGGCGTGTTCGAGGTCTCGGGCCGTGGCGAACTGCACCTGACCATCCTGCTGGAGACGATGCGGCGCGAGGGCTACGAGCTGGCGGTCAGCAAACCGCGCGTGGTCTTCAAGGAGGAGGGCGGCGAGCGACTGGAGCCGATCGAGCTGGTTACCGGCGACGTCGAGGACCAGCACCAGGGCGCGGTGATGCAGGCGCTGGGCGAGCGCAAGGCCGAGCTGGTGAACATGGAGCCCGACGGCATGGGCCGCGTGCGCCTGGAGTACCGCATCCCGGCGCGCGGGCTGATCGGCTTCCAGAACGAATTCCTGAACCTGACGCGCGGCACCGGACTCATCAGCAACATCTTCGACGGCTACGAGCCCTACAAGGGCGAGATCGCCGGGCGCAAGAACGGCGTGCTAATCAGCCAAGACGACGGCGAGGCCGTCACCTACTCGTTGGGCAAGCTGGACGACCGCGGCCGCATGTTCGTCAAGGCCGGCGATCCGTTGTACGAAGGCATGGTCATCGGCATCCACAGCCGCGACAACGACCTGGTGGTCAACGCGGTGCGCGGCAAGCAGCTGACCAACTTCCGCGTCTCGGGCAAGGAAGACGCCATCAAGATCACGCCGCCGATCATCCTGACGCTGGAATACGCGGTGGAGTTCATCGCCGACGACGAACTGGTGGAAATCACCCCGAAGAGTATCCGCATTCGCAAGCGCTGGTTGAAGGAGCACGAGCGCAAGCGGGCCAGCCGCGAGGCCACCTGAACTTGACGCACCGTCGTGCCGTCGCGCTGATGGTCTGCGTGACGCTCATGTGGAGCATCGCGGGCATCGTCACGCGGCATCTGGACAGCGCACGCGGCTTCGAGATGACGTTCTGGCGCAGCCTGTTTAACGCGCTGGCGCTGCTGCTGCTGCTCGCCTGGATCCAGGGCCCGGCGCGGTTGTGGCGCACGCTGCGCAGCGGCGGGCGTTCGCTGTGGGTGTCGGGCCTGTGCTGGTGTGTGATGTACACCGCCTTCATGGTCGCCATCACGCTCACCACCGTGGCCAACGTGCTGGTGACGATGGCCATCGCACCGCTGCTCACCGCCATCGCCGCGCGCGTGGCGCTGGGCCACCGGCTGGCGCTGCGTACCTGGGGCGCCATCGTCGTCGCTGGCGCGGGCATCGCCTGGATGTACGGCAGCGAGCTCAGCGGCTCCGACCCGCGCCACTGGATCGGCACCGCGGTGGCGCTGTGCGTGCCCATTGCCGCTGCCGTGAACTGGACGCTGCTGCAGCATGTGCAGCATGCGGCCGGCGAGGACGCGCCGGACATGTTGGCGCCGGTGCTGCTGGGGGCCCTGCTGTCGGCCGCCGTGACGCTGCCCTTGTCGCTGCCGCTGGCGGCCAGCGCGCACGACCTGGCCCTGCTCGGCCTGCTGGGCGTGGTGCAACTGGCCATTCCCTGCCTGCTGGCGGTTCGCGTGGCCCAGGTGCTCAGCGCCCCCGAGGTCTCGCTGCTGGGGCTGCTGGAGGTGGTGTTCGGCGTGCTCTGGGTCTGGCTGGGCACGAACGAGGCGCCCTCCATGGCCGTGCTGGGCGGCGGCGCATTGGTACTGGGCGCACTGGCGGTCAACGAGGCGCTGGCGCTGCGGCGTGTTGCACGCGCGACTTGAGTTCCAGGGCGAGTGCTCAAACTACAGCCGAGTCATCCGGCTACCATCAGCCCAACTCATGGAGTGGAATATCGCCATGGCTGAACCGTCGACCGAACTTCGTCCGCCCAGCCCCTGGCTGATGCTGCTGGAGAGCCGCGCGCCTTGGGAATACGCCGCCACGTTGGCGGTGATGCCCTGGCTCAGCCGCGTGCCCCGCGGCGACGGCCATCCGGTGATCGTGTTTCCCGGACTGGGCGCGTCGGAACTGAGCACGCGCACGCTGCGCGGCTTTCTGGGCCAGCTGGGCTATGCCACCTACGACTGGGGCTTGGGCCGCAACCGACCTCGTGCAGGACTGTTCGAGAGCTGTCGCGAGTACATGCTGCAGGTCGCCGCGCGTCACGACCGCAAGGTCAGCCTGGTCGGCTGGAGCCTGGGTGGCGTGTATGCGCGCGAGCTGGCCAAGCAGTTGGAGCCACAGACCCGCTGCGTCATCACGCTGGGTTCGCCGTTCTCTGGCCATGTGCGTGCCACCAATGCGGCACGCGCCTACGAGCTATACAGCGGCAAACCGCTGCAGCAGGATCCGGTGCGCGCTGAACGGCTGCGTCGCGCGCCGTCGGTGCCCACCACATCGATCTACAGCAAGACCGACGGCGTGGTCGCTTGGCAGTGCAGCCTGAACGAGGACGCACCGCACACCGAGAACATCGAGATTCATGCCAGCCACCTGGGCCTGGGCGTCAACCCGCTGGCGCTGTATGCAGTGGCCGACCGACTGCGCCAGGACCCGGCCCACTGGCAGCGCTTCGATGCCCGGGCCGTGCCGCGCTGGCTGTTCCGCGGCGCAGCGCCGCAACACTCCAAGGCAGCTCACTGATGCAGATCATCGCCAACGGCCTGCAGATCGAGGTCGACATCCAGGGGCCGGAACACGGCGAACCGATCCTGCTGATCATGGGCCTGGGCATGCAGCTGATCGGCTGGCCCGACGAGCTCGTGCAGATGCTGGTGCAGCGGGGTTTTCGCGTCATTCGCCACGACAACCGCGACGTCGGCCTGAGCCAGGGCTTCGACCGGCATGGCGTGCCCAACGTGGTGGTCGAGGCGCTGCGGCACCGGCTGCGGCTGCGCGTGCGTGCGCCCTATCAGGTGGCCGACATGGCGGCCGATGCGCTGGGCGTGCTCGACGCACTGGGCATAGCGCATGCGCACATCTGCGGCGCCTCGATGGGCGGCATGATCGCGCAGCACATAGCGGCCAAGCATCCGCGGCGCGTCAAGAGCCTGACGCTGATTATGACCACCTCAGGCGCACGCAACCTGAAGCAGGCACACCCCCGGGTGCTGCGCGTGCTGATGTCTCGTCCGCAGAAGGCCGATGCACAGGCCTACATGGCGCATATGACCCATGTGCTGTCGGTGATCGGCAGCCCCAACTACCCGCCGGACCCACAACGCCTGAAGCAGCGCGCGATGGCCTCGTACTCGCGTGCCTACCGGCCGGCCGGGACGGCGCGGCAGTTGGTGGCGGTGGCGGCCGATGGCGACCGTTCGCCACTGCTGCACCGTATCGTCGCACCGACGCGCGTGATCCACGGTGAGGCCGATCCGCTGGTGCCGGTGCCGGCCGCACACGACCTGGTGAGCAAGATCCCCGGCGCGGTGGTCGACATCGTGCCCGGCATGGGCCACGACCTGCCGCTGCCGCTGCTGCCGCGCATTGCCGAGGGTATTGCCGCGAACGCCGCACGCAGCGCTGGCTGAAGCGCACTCAGGCGTTTGCCAGGCGGCGACGCACCAGCCACTTGCGCAGTTCCTCGGCGCACAGCACGCCGCTGGCCAGCAGCAGCAGCGGGCCGAGCATCTGACCGGGCAGCGGCACGGTGTGGAACAGCGCGTTCATCGGCGGCGCATAGACCACCAGCAGTTGCAGCAGCACGCTCAGGATCAGGCCGCCGAGCAGCTAGTGGTTCTTCAGCACGCCCAGGCGCAGCGCCGACTGCCTGCCGGACTGGCAGTTGAGTACGTTGAACCATTGGCACATGGCCAGCAACGTGAAGGTCTCGGTGCGCACCTGCTCGAGCGCGACGCCCTGGCCGATGCGCCAGGCATACCAGCCGAAGGTGACGCACACCGCGGCGCTGGCCATCAGCAGCACTCGCAGCAGCAGCGTGCCATCGAGCAGCCGGTCGTTGCGTGGCACGGGCGCTCGATGCATCTCGTCGCCGGCCGGCGGGTCCATCACCAGGTTCACCGTCAGCGTGCCTTCGGTGACGATGTTGATCCATAGGATCTGCACCGCCATGAACGGCAGCGGCAGGCCACCCAGCAGCGCCAGCATCAGCACCACCACCTCGTCGATCGAGGTGGCGAACAGGTACAGGATCAGCTTCTTCAGGTTGCCGTAGACCACGCGCCCCTGTTCGACCGCGCCGACGATGGTGGAGAAGTTGTCGTCGGTGATGACGATCTTGGCCGCACTCTTGGCCACCTCGGTGCCGGTGATGCCCATGGCCACGCCGACGTCGGCCCGGGCCAGCGCGGGCGCGTCGTTGACGCCGTCGCCGGTCATCGCCACCACCTCGCCGCGCGCCTGCAGCGCCTCGATGATGCGCAGTTTCTGCGCCGGCTGCACACGGGCGAACACGGCCACGTGGGGCAGCGCCTCGCTCAGCTCGGCTTCGCCCATGCGCTCGAGTTCGGTGCCATCGATGGCGCGATCGCCGTCGCGGGCGATGCCCAGTTCCCGCGCGATGGCCAGACCGGTCAGCTTGTGGTCGCCGGTCACCATCACCGGCCGGATGCCGGCGCCGCGGCAAGCCGCCACCGCGCAGCGGACCTCGAGACGCGGCGGATCGATCTGGCCCACCAGGCCGAGCAGGCGCGCTCGCCCGGCCAGTGCATCGAAGCCGGCGGCCGGGTCGAGCTCTTGATCGTCCAGCATGGCAAAGGCCAGCACGCGCAGCGCCTTGCCCGCCAAGGCCTCGGCCACGGACAGCGCTGCCTGCGTTGCCGCGGCATCGTCGGCGCGGCACAGGCGCAGCACGGCCTCCGGCGCACCCTTGATCAGCACGCGGCGCGGCGCCGCTTCCAGGCTGTGGTAGGAGGCCATCAGCTTGGTCTGCGCGTCGAAGGGCAGCTCGGCATGCCGCGGCGCGTCATGCCGCAACTGGTCCAGGTCGAGCCCGGCCTTGCGCGCCAGCACCAGCAAGGCGGCTTCGGTCGGGTCGCCCAGCACATGCCAGTCGTCGAAGTCGGCATCGGGTGGGAGCAGCTGCGAGTCGTTGCAAAACACCGCGGCCTGCAGCAGTTGTTGCAGCGGTGCGTCGGCTTCGCCCTTGGGCAGCGGCTGTCCATCGCACACGAAAGCGCCGTCGGGCCGGTAGCCGACGCCTTCGACCGAGAGCTCGCGCCCATCCGGCAGCCACAGGGTCACCACCGTCATCTCGTTGCGTGTCAGCGTGCCGGTCTTGTCGCTGCAGATCACGGTGGTCGAGCCCAGCGTTTCCACGGCCGGCAGGCGGCGCACGATCGCGCCGCGGCTGGCCATGCGCTGCATGCCGATGGCCAGGGCGATGGTCATTGCCACCGGCAGCCCTTCGGGCACCATCGACACCATTTGGCTGATGGCCACCATCAGCACCTCGGCCAGCGGCAGCTGGCGCCACAGGCCGAGCAGCACCACCGCGACGAAGAGCGCCAGCGCTGCCATCACCAAGGCGCGGCCGAACTGCTCCAGGCGCTATTCCAGCGGTGTCTTCGGTTCCTCGGCCCGTTCGGTCAGGCCGGCGATGGCACCGACCTCGGTGTGTGCGCCGGTGGCCACCACCACGGCGCGCGCGCGGCCGGCGGTGACGTGGGTGCCCGAATAGACCATGTTGTGGCGGTCCGCCAGGCCGGAGGCCTCGGGCAGCGGCGCCAGGTTCTTGGCGACCGGCAGCGATTCGCCGGTGAGCGCCGCTTCGGCCACCTCCAGCTGGGCCTCCTCGACCAGCCGCG
>Ga0105103_10000611_pt1 | contig 20166 bp, 20 predicted proteins | sample PPLLaktember2015_2_FD_79107 | JGI IMG/M metagenome (GOLD analysis project Ga0105103, IMG submission 79107) | Freshwater sediment microbial communities from Prairie Pothole Lake near Jamestown, North Dakota, USA - PPLs Lake P7 Core (6) Depth... | ecosystem: Environmental > Aquatic > Freshwater >...
ACAGACTAAACCAGCCGTGCCAACGTAAGATGGAACAGTATTACCATACTGATCCTTCGCAGTCACCGTGACACTAACAGAACCACCAGCAACCACACTACTTGGAGAAGCAACCACAACAAAATGAGTAACGGAATCGGCTCCGCCCGCTATTACTGTTAAGGTCGCTTGTGGAGATGTTTTTCCGTCATAGGTTGCGGTGACAGTGTAGGTACCAACTTGGTTAGCTAAGACCAAGTTTCCATTTACGGTTGCTCCTAAAGAGGCTATGTAAGTTGCAGCTACGGGACCTAAATTGTTACCATAGGAGTCAAAGCCTTCAGCTGAGTAGGCTTGTGATTGGCCTGCGAAAATAGTGGCGGTCATTGGAGAAATCGTAATATGGTCCAAAACACCTGCATTAACGGTGCATGACGCGGATGCTGTTGCAGTGTTGCTTAGGCTATCAGTTACAGTCACTGATATGCTGTGTACTCCAGCTGTGTTTGATGTGAAGGAGTATGTTTGACCGGTGTTTGCGATTGGATTGGAGTCAACATACCAGGCGTAGTTTGTGTATGTTCCTGACCCGTAATTTGGGGTCGCCGTGAAAAGTTGTGTTTCGCCAGGGTTAATGGTTGCGCTAGATGGGGAGAGGGAAACGTATAGGGTGGGATTAACAACCATTGAGATCTCTGGGCTTGTGGATGCTTCGTAGTTAGCCTCTCCGCTGTATACTGCTCTGAACTTGTATGTTCCAGTTAAAGGCGCCAAGTTGTAAACTGCAGATGTTAAAGGACTGCCTGTAAGCGTTTTTGCATCAAAGGTACTCCATGTGCTTGTCCCCGGAGTTTGGGCTTGGAATTGGAGGGTTCCAGTGGCTTGTGATGGCAGAACTGTTGCGGTTGCGGTTATGGATGTTCCGACAACTTGGGGGCTACTTCGTGAAAGGGATAAGCTAGTAGTTGAACTTACACCTATGCCTGTTCCGGTGTAGGTTGCGTCGGATGTTCCGCCTGCGCCAGGAGGTTGACTGTGAAACAGTTTCACAGTAATGCTATAACTTCCTGGTGCGGTGTAGAAGTGAGTTATGGCCCAAACGCCTTGGAAATTGTCGCCATTTTGGATGAGAGATACCCAGTCGGGGATTACTTCTGTTATTCCGTCGCCCCATGTGACTTCAACGTGATATTGGATTAGTTGGCCGATGAAGTTGGTTCCGGAAGCGGTTCCCTGTATGGTTATAGGACTGCTAAATGGTCCTTGGGTTAGCAGTTTACCGTTGATTGTGTCAAGAGTAATTGTGTAATCCGAGTTTGGTCCTCCTGCATTTGAGAAGTTGACCAAAGAAGATACACTTGAAGTTATTATGAGCGCAATTATTACTATACCTAATAGTTTACTTTTTGTTTTCACTGAAGCCTTCTCCCTTTTAACATACGTATACTAGCTTACTACGCTATTTTTGTGGAGTTACTATATTAAGCATTATTACGATTTCAGCAATATTATGAAATATTAAATAATAGTAAACAATAGTACAGTTATTTGATATCCCCAATGCATGTTTTGTGTTTGCTTGAGTAAGTTCTAACTGACATTTTTTCTAATTACAATGTTAAAGCTACATGGTGAATCGATTTGCAAACATAACAAAATGTTATGCTCAAAAAGGAAAGCGGACAATCAGGCATAGTTTGACACTCATTCATTTCAGTTCTGTACAAAACGTTCTTTTTTGGCGATTTCTCGGTACCTTTTGCCACTGCTTTGTCTAAATTAGCGGGGGTAATTTACTTAATGTTTTGCGGTGTTAACTTGACAAGAGCGGGATAAGATGTACAAAATTACCAAGCTTCATTTTTCTCTTGCTGTGTTAGAACAACAACACTGGTGGTGATTTTGCGATGGGCGGGTTTGTTTCGGGTTGCTTTTTTGGTTTGGGGTTTGGATCAGTTGCAGGTTGAGGTTTAAAAAGGTCTAAAAAGGTCAAGAAAACGATGAGTGTTCTAGTTGCCGCTAAACAAGCAAATAAACTTCAAAACGCATTTTACGACGTTTCTAGTCGTAAGCCTTGCAATTGAGGAGCAAGTCGGCGCACTGGGTTAACCCTATAAGTGTATTACGATTCGCGATACATGTCGAAAATTATAGCAACCCTTATGACTATTCAAATAAATTTGAGTTTATCTCATCCATGACTAAGTTAATGGCTCGAGGGATAGGGGATTCCACTATTGGAAAAATTAAACGCAATTCACAGCACATCAATGACAAAGCGTGAAGCACAAAAGCAGTTAGTTGCTGGATTAAAAGTTGAGTGGACATCACTATGGTGTGAACGTTTTAACGATAAAGTCAGAGCTGAAGGTGTATCCTTAGCTGATTATCAAAAGTTAAAGGTAAATAGAGGGACTATCATTCACGCGACACGTAGCTGCAAAACTCTATACTTCAAAGAAATCTTAAAAGACAACTTGGTTGAGAATCCTGACCGATATATTCAACCTGCCTCTTGTGAAGGCGGATGGAACAAGTTTATAAAAACTCAGATCACAAGCATATCGGCGCCTAGAAAATGTGCGGAGTCTTATGTCCCTGTTAAACCTAAAGGGGCGCAGACAAAGAAGGGCGGCCGTGGCTGGTTACATTCGCACTAGTTTCGCCGGAACTAATGCAGTTATGAAATTTTCTCGTTGGCGGGTTCGCTTAAACGAATTACTTTTTTCTTTTTGCGTTTACGTTTCCTTTTCTTTTTAGGTTCCTGAGCAACCGTTGCTGCGGTTCCATGACTTAGCAGCGCCCTTAATGTGCCCAATTCATATCTAATGGTGCCTAATTCACTCTGCAGGGTAGCGGCGCGTTCATCAAGCTGTTTTTTGAGTTCCTCGCGCTCCAGTAAAAGACTTTCTTTTTCTGCCTCGAGCTTTTGGATTCGCTCAATAATTTCTTTTGCACCGCTCGTCTTCTGCACCACCACTGATATTATTAGGCTTTAGTGATGGTCCCTTCAAAAGCAGAAGCGCTACCAATCTTAGTACTTAACCACACCTTTAGGAGCTCACTAACTTCAGGTACTTTTCCAATGTAAGCGATGATTTGGTTTCCCTTTACAGCATCTGCCTCAAACACCTTGTCAGATTCCCTTATGGTAAAAACCACTTGTTGGACACCCATAGCACAAGCTTCAAAATCTGCCCAATTTGCACATTTAACGACAAGATATTCACTTGTTGGGGCTACCTCTGTGGTTGTTGATGATATTTTGCGGTCTGAGATAGCAGAGTTTTTTTCCATTTGAGTATCTCCGCCCCTTTGGGATATCGATTGGCTCAGCAAATCGCTTAACCGTGAAATATCAGCCTTCAACTCGTTAATGTCTTTTAGTTGTTCACTTATCGCTCGTATTTCGTTACTGAGCTCTCTGAGGTCTTTGCTGTTTTCGTTTAGCGAGTTTTCGATAAAATCCAGACTGCCAGGATTCTTATTTTCAATAATTGACCTCTTTGACATTATCTAATCAGCGCCTTCTCCAGGCTGTATTATTCGGTGAAGTGCAAATAAAGCTAACGGTACTACACTTGCACCATGGTTTTCTCGTAAGGATCTCTTTCTTTAACATATAAAAGGACTACACCGATAGCTATAACCAAAGGCAACATCCAAATGATGTTGGAAATCAAGAACAAGTAAACGCCTATCAAGATGATGAAGAGGATATAGGCGGTATTTCGTCTAAGGGCATACCACCATTTCCCAGCGATTTCTAATTCATACATTTTAGTTGGTCCAGTGATGTTGAGTTGTCTCTCCAATTGATTTATTCGACCATAACCTATTGCTGAAATCCTTTCTGAGGTAGAATGAAGAATAAAAGCGATAGCAACTAGAAGTAGCGACAAAATGGGTAGAGGAAAATTTGGGATAGCAGGTGCGGCAGCAACCAAGAGGGAACCAATTACAAGAACGATGGTGATAACCCACATTTTGTAGCTACGATCTAAAACGTCGTCCCGTAGGAGGTTGTATTCTCGAATAAGCTTTTGCTTCTCTTCGCTCTCTTCCTTTAATAGGAACCCCATTTGACATCAGATTGAATAACTATTGCAGGCAAGGAAATTTAAGTGTTAATACAAAAACAGCAATATTCCAATGAAGGGACCATGCCATTATTCAAAAGGAATTTTTGATTTTCTTCTTCGTAACATAATGGGTAAAGCACCGATAAACGCAAGTGACCCTATCGTCCACCAACCTGGGTGATCGGGGGTTTGTGGTTCACTTGGTGTAGGGGACGGTGTCGGGCTTTGGCTGGGGTTTTGTGTTGGGTTCGGTGAATTTGTCGGTTCAGGAAAATTGGTTGGAGATGTTGATGGATATGAGGATGACGAGGGGGTGGGGTTTGTTGTCTGGGTTGGGTTTGGTGTAATTGTCGGTGTAGAGCTAGGCTGGGGGGTTATGGTAGGGGTTGCTGTACCAGTGGGCGCGGGGGTTTGGGTTGTTGTCGCCGTGGGTGTTGGTGTTGGAATTAATGTGGGCGTTGGAGTAGGCATAACTGTAACTGTTGGTCCAGGCGTAGGACTTGGAGATAGCGTAGACGTTGGGGAGGGTGAAGGCATGACAGTAGAAGAGGGAACTGTTTTGAAGAAAGGTTTTACGGAATGGTTTTTGTCCATAGTTATTGTTAGTGTATTGCCGTTATCGCTTAGTTGTGGGTTTGAGCTATCTGGGAAAATTTGGGTATGAGCATCAACTAGCCAGTAGGCCAATAAATGATTGAAGTTTGGTACTGCCGTTATAACCGCTTTTGTGCCTTCTAAATATAAGTATGTACCCGGGTTAGGGATTGTTGTTCCTCCTGGTCCAGCAGTGATTTGACACTCAAAGAATCTAGGCGTTGGCTGCGGAGTTGGATTTGTTGTAGGTACAGGGCTCGGTGATGGTGTGGGTGAAGGACTAGGGCGTGGTGTGGTTGTTGGTGTAGCGGTGGGGCTGGGAGAGAGAACAGGCGTCGGAGTTGGTGTTGGAGTTGGGGTTGGGTTAACTGTGGGATGAGGAGTTATTGTTGGGGTCGGGAGGTTAGTTGGTGTTGGCGTTGGAGTTGATGTTGGACATACGGTCGGTTTAGTAGTGGGTGTTGGTTTTGGAGTTGGGCTGGGAGTGGGAGTATTGGTGGGGCAAGGGAATGGTGTAGGAGTTGGAGGGAGTGTGCACGCAGGATGTATAGTGGGTGTAGGGCAATCAGTTGGGGTTGGACTTGGAAAGATAATAGTGGTTAATGTGAGCTCGTTAGGTGTTGCTGAAACAAAATTTAGTTCAACACATATAGCAGATGCTATCAAAAAGATTAGGATGGGAACACAAAGAAGCAAAATTGTAATTTTGCTCATTTCTTTATACGTAGGTGTGAATAGCTCTCCTTTCAAGCAAAAAAACGCGGAACATACAATTAAACTTTAGTTCCAAATCCGAAATCTAACTTTATTTATAGAGCAAACTTGGCTAGGCAAATTCACAAGAGTCTTTTATTTTTTCCCCAGTAAAAACCGAGTTTTGGCTCAATCAACTCGGGTCTGTTTGGAGATTCATGGTAGACTATTAAACTTGTTTTCAAACAAGTGGAAAGTGCACATGTATTTCGAATATGTGTTTTGGATGTTTCTCCAATTTACACAAAGTATATTAAGATTTACTACTTACGATACAATTATGGTTAGTAAAGTATTGCTCGCCGGCGTTGCATTAATGATTATCGCCATAGGCGCCACAGTCGCCACCGCCGCTTTACTTTCAGATCAACAAACAATACACAACAACGGTTCAGTTACTTCTTCTGTCGACATAAGTGTCTACAGTGACTCAGCCTACACCAACCTTTGCACGTCCATTGATTGGGGGACTCTCGATCCAGGAGACACTGCAAGCCGCACAATCTTTGTCAAAAACACCGGAAATACCACAGAAACCCTAAACCTACTAATCAGCGATTGGAACCCTACCAAGGCCGCCACTTTAATGACAGTAAGCTGGAATAAGGAAGGCAGCCAACTCCAACCCAACGCTACTGTTGCGGCAACCTTGACTCTAACAACTCAGCAAGATATGGCTGACGTAATTGACTTTGATTTCAACATAACCGTTAAGGGTTCAGCTTAATCGTATTTTATGAAAAAAAGGATTTGAGGCAAAAGGAACCTCTGAATTATTATGTTGGGGCAGGTGCCGGTTCTTCGGTGGTGATCTCTTCAATTGGTTTTGGTGGTGGAGTGGTTGCCATTGTGTAGCCTATCCATGCGCCAATAGCTAAAATTGCAACAAAAGCTACGAAAACTGGAATTGCGATAACCCAGAACTGTACGTTAGCTGTGTTGCCCAGTAGCCCGATTGTTACGAGCCATTGCGGATAGAAAAGCGTAACAAGGTAGCCAACTGCAACTACAATACAGACTGTCAGGATTGCGGCGCCTATTGCTTGATCTTTGCTCATTATTGTTTTCACCACCTTGAAACAAGTTGTTAGTGTAAGGTATCTTGTGAGTTTTTATTAAGGATATTCCGATTTCGTCTTATTCTAAAAATCGTATGCCTCTTAGAGAAATAACCCAAAATTCTACATACAACATGGTTTCTAGCGTAAAAGGTCTACTTTAGAAATCTGTTAATAATTGGGAAGGCTCGGAAAATGTTGTGTTCTCGTAGGGTGCTGGTCCAAGCGTATGCTGGTTTGTCTTCCTTGTTCAATAGCGCTCTTTGAATTAATCCGACTTTTTCTGCTTCGATTAGGTCATTTCTTAGTTGTTCTGGAGTGGTGGTTTGGGCGCCAGATAGTTTCGTGAGTTCTCCTGCTATACCGTCTGTTGTGGGGTTGCCTTGTTTCTTTGCGGATTTTACTGCTTTGACTAGAAGTTGTTTTTGGGTTGGAAGCTTGTTGTAGAGTGTTAGTAGCGAGGTTTTTTCTTGTTGATAGAGAATAAACCGGTAAATCATCAATGCCACAAGTAAAGCTATTGTGCTAGCAGAGAGAGCTAAGCCGTTTTGGCTAATGGTAAGTGCTACTGTTGTCCAGGTTTTTATGGGTTGCCAGTAATCATTGATATCTTTAGCAATAGGCAGCAAAAGTTCTTCGTATTGCCTAACATCGTTGGAGGATTTGGGGTACACTACTAAGCTGAGCTTAACGTGTTTTTGCTGCGTTTCATTATTAACGTTGAAAGTTGCGGTTTCATACCAATATAGTACCACTTGGGTTTGGTTGGTTGTGAGGTATTGAAAAGCAAAGTATCGGCCTACGATGGGGGGGTTAGCTTGAGTCTGAATGTCAGTGAGGTCGAGTTGGGTGACTTTTGGTTGCAGCCCTTGGCTGATGGGGTAGTTGATGAGGCAGGTTTCCCATCGGTGCAATGGACCTGTTGTTGATGCAAGTTCGAGCGCGACCCAAACAGTTGGCGTATTGGGTACTGTCGAGCCGTAAGCGTAGACGAGTGATGCGTCTTCGCCTGAGAGTTTTTCGAAGTTTGTGTCGCGATAAACGTAGCTTAGGTTGTATCCAGCTATTTGTGGAAGTGGGAGTGTTTGGGTGTTTGGTTGAAGTCCGCTTGGGGTTTGGATTAGAATTTGTGCGGGTCCTTCAGTTAGTGCAAACACTGGGGCTTGGATGCTAAGCAATAATGCGATTACTATGGCTATACTAGATATTTTCGCGATGTCGTTTCTGTTAAGTTTGAGTTTGCTTTTTTGGAAGATTTTTCCGCATGATGGGCAAAAGTCTTGTTTAAATGTGGGTGTGCATGTTGGGCAGGGTTGTTGGGGTTTTGGTTTTTTAACAAATTTCTCTGTTGTAACAAGCAGGATTAGTGTTCCTATGAACATGAGAACTGTTGCTCCCACTGTATGAAAGACTTGTAGGGCAAGTTGGTCGCCATAACTATTACCAATAAATAGAATCGTTGTAATGCGTATGATGTTTAATACGATAATAAGGGGGATGCCGAGAAGGAGAATGGCGAGTTTTCCGTATAGTTTGCCTCTGTTGATGTATGCTATAAAAACTGCGAAGATTACAAAGCCAATGAGGCTATAAACGCCTGAGCAAGCGACGTCTATGCTAAAGTTCATGATAGTTTGGTCGGGTCGGGTGATAGTTATTATTGGGCTGCCGTATTGGGCTGAAATTATTGATGATACTCCAAAGATGTTCACTATTGCGTTGGAGGCGTGGGCGCTTAGGTCTGAGAGGGTTGAGCCTACACTGTAGAGAATTTCTGTAGGTGGCGGCATAAGGAAGAATAGAAACGCAACTGGGAAAGCAAGTTGTTTGAGTGCTTGAACATTAAACAATATCAAAATAAGTCCTGAAGTTAACACGGGTAGGGTAAACATGTGGTATTCTATGGGGGTAAAAGTGTAGGATCCAAACCAGTAAGCTAAAACTGCAGTTGCACATAACAATATACCGACAATTACCGTGAAGTTCTTTGCTAAGACAGAAGAGACATTTTGGGTTCCACTATTTAATGTAGCGCTCACCATCTTTCGTTTTCGGTAAAGCAGGTACCCAAACAGGAAAGGAATCGCTAAAATGTGGTATGTTGATTCGTCGCTGATGGCATTTCTAAATACGAGATTTAGGTCTTGTAGATAAAACGCTATAACGGTTGCTGTGATGGCAGCAAATTTTAAGGCCACAGCTAACATAGGCTTATTTAGTAGCAAAACTGTCCCCTGAGGACTTGAATGTTTAGGTTGCATGCTGCCACACGTTATTTATTTAATAGAATATCTTAAATGCTATAATCTACTTTTAAAGGATATTACTAAAAGGAGAATAGAACCTAAAAAGTAAGAAGAGCGGAAAAAAGCTCTTTGAAAAAAGTGGTAAGCGCGGAAAGTTTATGCGTTTTCTTAAAACCCCAAAGCCTAAAAAGCCTGCATCCAAAGGATGCTAATCCGCCCCTTATATTAAGTGGAAAAATCTTTTAAAGTTGCGTGGATACTGGAGATGGTTCAACTCTTGGAAGTCGCCAACATTTTTGACGAGATGGGAAGTTACTGGGCAGAAATCTCTGACAACCACCACACGGAGCAGCAAATCCGCTTTCTAAAAAACCAGCTCAAGGATCAACATTACGTTTTAGACCTTGCCTGCGGAACAGGACGCCACACGATCCCCCTCCGAAGAGAAGGTTACATAATAGTTGGGTTAGATGCCTCAGTTAATCTTCTAAGAATCGGTAAGCAACGAGGCGGCGGCGCTATGCTGGTTTGTGCCGATATGCGTTTCCTGCCGTTTAAAGAGGCAACGTTCTCAGCAGCTATCAGCATGGATACAAGCATAGGGTATTTACCTACTGAAAAGGAAGATGCAGAAAGCATAGCTGAAGCAAGAAGAGTGCTGAGGAGAGAGGGCTTCTTTGTAGTTGACGTTTTTAACCGCCTAAAACTGACGGCAAAATATCAAGATAAAGCGCCTGCAACCCAAAAAACCGAGTACCCAAGTTTTCACCTGCAGCAGCAACGCCAATTAAGCGATGACGGCAAGTTTCTTTGCGATACATGGACAATCCGCTGCAAAGCTGTCGGGGAAACCAGAGTTTTCAAGCATATCGTTCGGCTCTATGACTTCGATCAATTGGCGGGTTTTTTGGATTCAACTGGTTTTGCTGTAAAAAGGGTTTTCGGCGACTATGAAGGGCAGGATTTTTCGGCTGATTCTTCAAGGTTAATCGTCGTTGCTGCAGTGAGATAAAATTAAGTCGCGTATTTTAGTGATGTTATATTTAGGTTATTCACGTAAAAGTTATAAGTTGCCTTTAACCGTCAATGAACAACAGTGAGCGACATGAATGCTTTGAAGCTTCGCTTTTCAATGGTTGCAACATTAGCAGCCATCTTTGGATTAACAACGCTGGTTTTTTCAGCGGTACTACTATGGGTCGGGTACTTCAACTTAATAACTGTCGGCGTCCTCGTTGTCGTACTCAACGTTGGGCAATGGCTCCTCTCACCCTATCTGGTAGGCGCCATCTACCGAGTCAAGGAAATGAAAACAGACGAAAACCCCAAACTACACCAGATTGTAGCGGACTTAAGCAAGAAAAGCGGAATATCCACCCCTAAACTTATGCTTTCCCGAATGCCGATGCCTAACGCTTTCGCCTACGGTTCTCCGTTAAGCGGCAGTCGAGTTGCCGTAACCGAAGGACTGATAAAGCATCTTGACGACGGCGAAGTTGAAGCAGTCATCGGACATGAGTTGGGCCACTTAAAGCACCGCGATGTTCAAGTTATGATGGTTGTTTCATTCCTACCCGCGCTATTCTACTACATTGGTTATTCTATGATGCTCTCAGGAATGTTTGGCGGCGACCGCAGAGACAGCGGTGGAGGTAACAACGCCATCATCGGCATCGCTTTCATGGCTTTCTCCTGGGTTCTGACACTTTTTACTTTGTATCTTAGCCGACTCCGAGAATACTACGCTGACCGTCACAGCGCATCAGTCGTTCAAAACGGCGCTGAAAAACTTTCCACAGGCTTAGTCACTATAGTTGAGGAGAGCAAACGCAGCGGCAAACTCACTCGTGAACAAGCCAAAAACAACAGTGCATTCAAAGCTCTCTTCATCTCTGACCCCGACCGCGCAAACCTCGATTCCGCAGAACTACACTCAAACAACTTTACTAACAAAAGAGACCTGGTGAAACAAACTCTATCTAGACCCGTCACGGGGAGCGAAAAATTCGCCGAAATCTTCTCAACCCACCCCAATATAATCAAGCGGCTACGTGCACTGCAGGAACTGGGCCAAAACCCTCAGAGCGCCTAAAACATCCAACCCGCGTTTTCTTCGTTAAGGAACGGGTTTGCTCTTTTTTCTTGAGCAATTAGAGAAGTGCTACCGTGCCCAGCATAGACCATCAGGTGATTTGGCAGATTTTTTAGCCTGAGCAGTGAAGCTTGCATCTCCTTCATGGAACCGCCTTCGAAGTCGGTTCTCCCGATGCTTCCGGAGAACAGGGTGTCGCCCGTGAAGACCAATTTTTCCCCTATGAGGCATATTGATCCAGGAGTGTGTCCGGGTGTGTGGATTACTTTGAGAATTTCATTTCCGAAAGCTATTGTGCTGCTTTCTTCGAGGCGGACGTTTGGTACAGAGGGACTTAGGCTGCCAAGGAAATGTTCATCCAAGGGGTGAATGCAGATTGGGACTCTATATTTTTGCTGGAGGATTATGTCGCCTTTGATGTGGTCGTCGTGTCCATGAGTGTTGACGATGTATCTGATTTTCAAACCCTCACGTGAAATAAAGTCAAGTATGGGCTTTGCTTCAGAGGAGAAATCTAATCCCGGATCTATAATTATCGCTTCTTTGGTGTTAGAGCTGTTTGCAACATAACAGTTAGTGTAAAGCATCCCGACGGTGAACGTTTCGACTTGCATATCATTCAATTATCATTTAAGCCAAAAAAAGATTTCCCAAATCTTAAAAGGAAGTTAACCAAGTTTGTCTTTTCTTCAAACCCTTTGATAGTGTTATTTTTTTTCTTGTTTGTGGGGATGGGTGGTGCTGAAGTCTCCTCGTCCCATGTTTTGGTTGTGGTATAGACTGGTTTTTTTGTTTGGGTTGTTTTGCAGTTGCTGTTTGGATGGGGAGCGTGAGGTGTAGACTTAAAAAGTATATTGGATGGGTGGGATGAGGATGGGTGTGAATATTGGCCAACGTAAGTTTTGTAAACCCATGAATCTTGTTGGCTAACCCAATACTGGAAAAGTCAACGCGTTTATTGAGATGTAGCGACTTAAAACTGTAGGTAAAACTGGTGATTAAGAAAGTATAAGATCATAACTGGAACTCAATGTCTGTCATCTATATGCCAGTTTAGGAGTTACTGTTTGATTGGAACCCTGTCAGTTTTATAACGCTTCCACACTTGCCGCAACTGATGTCTAGCTCTGCAAGTTCATCGTTAACCACATTAGTGTCCAGAATCTGGTAGTTTTGCTCGGTTTCGTCGTCAGGCGATATTGACATTCCGCATTTAGGGCATGAGAAAGAGCCGTCACTTTCAACACATCCTAAGTCTATCTCGAATTCGGGGTCTTTCTTTTCCAGCTTCTTCATCATCATTCGGTCCTTCACTTCTCGGGTCTTTTGTCTATTCCCATGTAACCTATTTATTTAATTAACGATTATGAATCAGTAGTCTGTACGGAGGATACATTTATAATTTCACCCAAATTAGTGAAAAATTTGGGCTTAAAACGCCCTTGAGGTTATGATGTGGCTTCTTTCTCAAAGTTCTCTGGGGAAATGTATTCGCCGTATTTCCCTTTAGCTTCGTTTAAGCGTTGACGCTGCATGTAAAGTATGCCGAAGAGTTCCAATGGAGTGTCTGTGACATTTTCCTGGTAGAAACGGGAGACGCGCTCGATTTTAGCGAGATTTTCTGGCACGCGTATGGTGAATTGTTTTATGTAGTCTTCTTTGGTGTAGCTCTTGTTGAGGACTTGTTTGAAGAGGTTTTTGAGGTCTTGGTATTTGGGTATGTAACCTGTTGGTGTTTTAAGTGCGCTGACTTCGTTGTGTACTCGGAGCTCCATCCATTTGACCCAGATGTGTTTGTCCTGGGGGCTGTTTAGGTATTTGTCGTTTTCAGCTTCTTTGAGGAAGTAGTTGACTCCGAATACGATGGGTTGCTTTTTGAGTTTGCATCCAAAGTCGAGATTGTTGTGGACGTTTTTGCCCATGGGTATGCTTATGAAGTCCTGGATGCTCATCATGTTGATTTCTGGAACGCCTTCTTTCCCGATGGTTGCGAAGGTTGTTTCGGTTTCTAGGGATGCGCCGTAAGCAATTATACCGTGTTCCCAGTTGAAGCTTTGCTGGACAGGAACGTAAGCTTTGGTGTCGCGTCCACCGTACATTATGCCGCCTAACTCGACGCCTTGCGGGTTGTCAAGTTCAGGGTCACAGTTCTCTAAGGCTTTGAGCGCGACGGCGTAACGTGCGTTTTTGTGTGCTGCGGGGATTTCGTTACCTGCTTCGTCTTTTTTGCCTTCATACCACGTTCCGCTGAAATTTATGCCGTCTTTGGGCAGTTCCTGTCCCATGCCCAGCCAGTAGGGTTTGCCGTCTTTGACGAGTATGTTGCTGAATATGATTTCGCCGGGGTTTGTGAGAACCTTCCAGATTAAGGCGTCGTCTTTGGGTTTAACGTCCTGTATGATGCCGAATATTCCTGATTCCACGTTAACAGCTCGAACAGCTGAGTCAATTTCCCGCAGGTAAGCGATGTCGTCGCCTAGGATGGTTTCGCCCGGTAACATGGCGGTGGAGGTTTTGCCGCATGCACTAGGAAATGCACCTGCAAAGTAGGTTTTACGTCCGGAGGGACCGAACACACCCATGAGAAGCATGTGCTCGGCTAACCAGCCTTCACTACTGGCTTTGCGGATTGCAAGTCGGAAGGCGAGTTTTTTGAAGCCTACCGAGTTGCCAGCATATTGGGTGTTAACGCTGTAGATGGTGTTGTCCATGTGATCGATGTATATGCGTTTTTTAGCGTAATCTATGCTGACCATATCACTGTTTAGTTTTCCAGCTGAGTGCAAAACGCGGAGGAAATCGCTTTTGTTTCCTGCCTTCACGAATTGCTCATATCCTGAGCGGTAAAGCAGAGATTCCGAGTGGGCAACGTACCATGAATCAGTGCATTGCAAACCGAGGATTGTGAAAACTGAGTCTGCTGGTCCAAGGGCGATGAAGCGCACAATCATTGTTTTGCCAACCATGGAGCCTCTCAGTGTTCCCATGACTTCGAGAAGGCCTTCTTGGCGGTCGATTTGGTTAAGCGCTTTGCTTAGGCTCAAGCCTTTAGGTACGAGGTATTTAGTTGCTGCTCGATCGCGACCTTGGTCTTGTTCACCGTCAAAGTGAACCGTATGTCCCTGTATGGTTAAGATTGCTTGTTCTTCGCCTGTAGCAACCGCTTGTTTACGGACGTAAGCGATGTCTTCGTCGGAGTCGCTGCAGATGAAGATTTTCTCGGGGTGGCAGAGGTCGCTTTCTTTAGCAATAAACTCATGCACGTTAGGGTTGTCTATGGTGCTGAGTTTTTTGAAGTCAGCGGAAGACAGCTTGGGGTGTAGGGCTTCAAGGTATGGATTCATGTTTTATCTATCCTTAGAGTTCCTGTACATTTCCTGGTACACGTGGGAAGGGTTGGCATTCAGCGATGTGTTTGACGCCTGCAAGCCAGCCAACTAATCGTTCCATGCCTATGCCTGCGCCAGCTGTTGGTTTTAAGCGTCCTTCTTTTGCCATTTTTATGACAAGCGCGTAATTTTCTTTCTTAACTTGGTCGCGCTCGATTTTCTCTACGATTTTTTTGTACTCGTATTCGCGTTTGGCGCCAGAGAGGACCTCACCGAACTGCGGCAAAAATAAGTCATAGTTATCCCATTTGCCTGTCTTGAAGTCTTCAAAATCGTAGAATTCTCGAGGGATGTTTGTTACCCACACGGGTTCTTTGATGTCTTTGGCTATACCCGCTTCCCAACCTTCTACCCCGTATTTGGCTTCTAAATCGACGCGGTCGTAGATTTTGAAAGGGACCTTGGGAGCTTTCAGGGTGTCGCATCGGCACAGTGTGGTTAATTCTTCTTTCATGTCTTTCTTTAAGTCTTTAACTAAGATGCTTATAGCGTCTTCAACCAATGCGAAAACGTCTTTGGAGCCCGCATTTTCTATTTCGAAGTCTAGCTGAGTAAATTCGTAGATGTGTTTGCCGGTTTTGGCGCGTTCAGCTTTCTCTATGCGTATGTTGGGGGAGAGGATGAAGAGCTTCGGATAAGCGGTGGAGGAGGCGACGAGTTTGTGGATGATCATGCTGGCGGTTGTTCGTACGGGTTTGCCGTATATGTCTACTTCGATGCGTTTTTCTATTGATGCTCCCGGGTCTGGCCAGAGTGGGTCAGTGCTTTGGCTCAATGCAACGGGGAGGAGCCATTGAAAGCCTTTATTCACGAAAGTATTAGTGAGTGATTTGAGAGTGTAAGTCATAACTTTGCCTATGCAGGCTTTGCGTGGGATTTCACTTGCCGTTAGTTGGTCTAAGGGCTTTGGGATAGGGATTAGTTCTTGTTGTGTCAAGATAATCACGGTGATATATGTTTGGGAAATAGCACTATGCAGGGCAGGTAATAAATTTTTTATAAAAAAACATGGATAAATTACAAAAACTACATGTTTTTATAGCAGATTCTTGTAATATTTACATATGAGCCTAAAATTAGATGAAAAAGACCTAGCCATTCTAACTCTCATCCAAGAAGATAGCAAACTTACCGCCAACCAAATCGCAAAAAAAATCAACGCCCCCATAACCACCGTCTTCGCCAAAACCAAACGCATGGAAGAAATGGGCATCATAAAACAGTACCGAGCCATACTCGCCCCAGAAAAACTCAACCTCAGCACCGCCGCCTTCATACTGGCACAAGTAAGCTACAGAACAGTCAAAGACAACCAAGAAATCCCAATAACCCAGCGGGACGTAGCGGAAGAAATCGCGCGTTTTTCTGAAGTGCAGGAAGTCCACATAATCACAGGCGATTGGGACCTGTTGGTTAAGCTTCGTGCGGAGAATGTTGATGCAGTAGGCAAGTTTGTTGTGGATAAGCTGCGGCGAATCAAGGGCTTAGAGAAGACGTTAACCTGCATGGTTTTTGAAACAGTAAAGGAATCAACTAGCCTTCCCCAGATCATTAGGAAGAGCCAGCTTAAACCCTAAGTCGACGCTGAACTTGTATAGTAGACCAGTGGCAGCGCTAAAAGCACCGTGTCTTTTCCTTTAGAAGTCAGTGAATACTCCACACGTAGCGGGGGTCCCGCGGTGACTTTGCGGGTTATATAGCAATGTGTTTGAAGCATCTTTAGCTTGTCTGAGAGAGTGCGAGAGTTAACGGTTAGGATTTTTTTGATTTCCCCGAAGCCGATGGCGTCTTTGAGCATAAGCGTGTAGAGGATTTCTAGGCTCCACTTCTGAAAGAGCAGGTTGAAGCTTTCTTGGAGGCTTTCCACTTCGTCTTTGAGCTCGGTCGGGGTGATTTTTTGTTTTTCTATGATTTGGTTGAAGACTTCTTCGACTCCGCGAAGCACTTGTTCCATGCGAGCTTCTACGATTTTGCGGAAATCTGCGCTCAAGGTTAAAGGGGCGCTCATCTGCTTTACACTCGGTTGGGTTCAGCTCACTTCATAATTTATTAAGCTTTACATATACAACAAGGTATACAAAGTAAAGTAACTTGGAGGCACAACAATGGAAAAATACGACGCCATAGTAGTTGGCGCAGGAACAGCAGGCTGCTTGACAGCAAAAACCGCAGCTGAAAAAGGGCTAAAAGTATGCTTATTAGAAAAGAAACCGCGAGATGAAATCGGAGAAAAAATCTGCGGCGACGCCTTAGGCGACCACCACCTCAAATTTCTGGGGCTGGAGAAACCCACAGGCGGCGAATTGGAAGCCAAAATCGACGGCATCCAAATCTTCTCACCCGACGAGCAGACCATCTTCACCATCGCCGACAAAGACTTCGTCGGCCACATCCTCAACAGACGCCTCTTCGGGCAGTGGTTGCTTAAAAAAGCCACCGGTGCAGGCGCCACCTTGCAGGAAAATATGAACTTCCGCAACCCCATAATCGAGAAAGGCTCAGTTGTCGGCGTCACTGCTAAAAACATGAAAACCGGCAAAGTCGCAGAGATGCGCAGCAAAGTTGTGGTTGACGCAACCGGCTACTTCGGCATGGTACGCAAGCAACTCCCAGCTGAGATGGGCATCGATCGCGAACTAGCCAACGAAGACGTAGAAGCCTGCTACCGTGAAATTCGCCAGCTCAAGCAGGAAACCGGAAACACTCGCTACTGCGAAATTTACCTCAACCAGAAAGCTTCCCCAGGCGGCTACATCTGGATTTTCCCCAAAGGCGGCGCACGTGTAAACGTCGGCATAGGTACCTGCATGCGCCCTGGCTACCCCAATCCCAAAGATCAACTCTACAAGACAGCTTTTAGCAAGCCAATGTTTGATGATTCCATAGTTTTATCGGGGGGCGCATGGTTTGACCCCGTCCGGAGACCCCTAGACAACATGGTTTCTGACGGCGTCATGCTTGTGGGCGACGCAGCTTCCCTTGTGAACCCGATTCACGGCGGCGGCATTGGACCCAGCATGCTTAGCGGTTACTTCGCGGGTCAACAAATCGTTGAAGCACTCTCAAAGGGCGAACCAACTAAAGAGGCGCTATGGGGCTACAACAAACGCTACATCGACACCTACGGCAAAAAACAGGGCACCCTCGACATATTCAAACTGTTCTTGCTCAACTGCAGCGACGAGGACCTCAACTATGGCATGGCCGAGAAACTCATGACGGAAGATGACGTGCTCAAAGCAGGAATGGGAGACGACTTCCACCTAAATATCACTGAAACCGCCAGACGCGTCTTCCGCGGAATACGCAGAGTCGGCTTCCTAAACAGGCTACGCTTAACCGTAACCATGATGAGGGGGCTTAGCGCACACTACAACACCTACCCAGCCACGCCAGTTGGCTTTGAACCTTGGCGGCTTCAAACCATAAAACTGCTTGAAGACGCCAAAAAGAAGCTTGTTGAATAAGCAAGCAACTGACCCTATCCTTCTTTGTTTTGGGCTTTCTTTAAAGTTTAAATTACTAATCCATAGCTATTGTATTGGTGACAAAAATTGGTTTATTGTTCAAATTGCGGTTCAAAAATTGATGATGACGCTTATTTCTGCCCTAAATGTGGCACAAAAACCCAAGCGGGAAAAGCGGCGAAAGCAACTTACCCACCTGACGAGTTAAGAGACACGTTCTATCAAGTCGGAATCGAACTGGAGAAAGCATTCACTATAGCGGCTAAGGAAACGCATGCGGCATTCAAAAAAGTAAGCGGAGAATTCCAGAAAAAAACAGATTCCAGCCAGCAAGCAGCGTCTTCCGCAGGCGCGGTCGTTTGCCCCAAATGTGGAGCCAAAAACCTGTCTGGCGCGATATTCTGCATCAACTGCGGAGCCCGTTTAGCGCCCGTTGAAGAGACACATGGAAGCACGTAAATCACCCTCCCCCTGATTTTTTGTTATCTCGGAACTCAGACGATAACCGACCCCGAAGTTGTGGATACATTAAAACTTAAGTGCGCCGATTCAAGAAAATGAAAATCTGAAAGAAAGATGCATGAGCTGAGTCTCTTGGAAAAGAATTCACGAAAAAGCGGTACTAAAGCAAACGCCCTTCTTTGCCCAGTTTGCTGCGTGGAATACGTTGAAGTAGAGTTTGATTGTGAAGTGGAAAGCGTTGTCTTGCACAACGTTAAGGCGTTGAAATGCCCAAGGTGTGAACAGGAAGTTTTCACTCAAGAACAAATCGAGTTAATCATAAGAAGCACTCAACAAACAGATACATAAAGCACCAAAAGATGGATTTTAAGCGCCAGATTTTAAGCTACACAGACTTGCTGCACCGAAGGGTACAAGCATTTCCTGCCCGCTTAACCCGCCGTGTTGACCCAAGTAGCTGAGTTTACAGCCGCCTGGACTTTCAAACCAAACGGTTCCGTTGCCATATGGTAGAATCATAAGGTTACCTAAGCGGTCAAGGACGCCCTGACTTGGAACCCCCGAACCGAACAAGCCACTTTCCACTGCCTCCGAGGTTTCACTCACTTGCGCTTTGCCGTTGATTTTCTGGGTTAGCCACTCTTTGGTTTCCTGAAGCTTATGCTTTTTAATATGCAGAAAGACTTCTCGCGGGCTGCCTGTGGGCATTATTGGTTTTCTGTCGGGTCCTCTTTTTAGATTAAGCAAAATTTTGGGTAAATAGTTGAGATAGGTAGTTTCTGCTGGATTGACGTTGATTGCACCGTGGTCAGCGGTAACCAAAAGTAACGTTTCTTTGGCAGTTTGGGGGTCAATTTTCTCCACCAACTCTTTGTTTATTAAGTATGTCAACCAGGAGAGCTCGGCTTGGTATTCGAAACTTCCCGGCCCATAAATGTGCGAAACGGTATCAAGGCTATCGAGGTGGACAAAGAAGTAGGCTTTTTTGTCTCTGTTTGCTTCAAGGTTGCTCCTCAAAGCAGAGACTGTTTCAAAGGCGTTCGGGGACGGCGTGATTTGGCTTCCTCGAAAAATCAACTTCGAGCAGATATTTAGGGCATTTGTAGCATGTATGTGGGTGAAAGAGGCAACGCTGCTTTCCGCTAAGGCTTGATGGATAGTTCGTGATTTGTAGAGAAGAATGTTTGGGTCGAAACCTTCCTCTAAAAGGGAACTGGGACGCTTTTTACCCAACCGTTCAAATCGCAACGCATTGACTACGCCGATGCTTTTAAGAAAAACAAAATATTCAAAGAGCCCGTGCTGCTGAGGCGTTAAACCAGTGTTCAGTGTGGTTAAGGCGTTTGTTGTCTGGGATGGGAAAACACTTGTTTTGGGGTAAACTTCACCTTTGCTTACAAGCTTTGACAAGAAGGGGTTTTCTTTGTGGCAATACAGGAACTGGTTGAATCCAAATCCGTCGATGACTAAAAGCACAATCTTGTTTACTCTGTCCGGAAGAACCGTATTTAGGAGAGGGTCATCGAACGCCCCTTCGTTTTTTTGTTTTTGTACTCCGAAAAGGGTTAGAATTGTGTCGGGGATCTGAGAGATGCAGTTCTCGTCGTATTGGGGATAAACAAATTCAGTCGCGACCTGCGATTTGGTTTGAAGTTGTTGAACTAACATCTGATCCCCTATAGGTTCCCTTGTCTTGTGGCTTGAAAAGGATTTTCGTAAACAATTCTTGACTAAGCTTAGTCCAATTTTCTTGACTTAGCTTTACAAAGTCCTTCTATGGTCGCTGTTTTCAGAAGATCAGCTTTCAATCGGCTGAAAACGGAAAACCAATGGACAAAAACTCAGCCTACAAAACTGTGTTTCAAGCGGATTTATTGCTACTTCTAAGCCGAAATGGCACTGATGGGTAACCATATATCAGTAAAGTCTAAACCGTTTTTGGACCCGCAGGGGACCGACATGTCGGTTTCTGCTATAACCTTTGTTTCCAACCGTCAAAAGCTTTTTATGTTCCGCTATTGTGTCTATGGGTTGCAACAAAACG
>Ga0105103_10000613_pt1 | contig 20150 bp, 21 predicted proteins | sample PPLLaktember2015_2_FD_79107 | JGI IMG/M metagenome (GOLD analysis project Ga0105103, IMG submission 79107) | Freshwater sediment microbial communities from Prairie Pothole Lake near Jamestown, North Dakota, USA - PPLs Lake P7 Core (6) Depth... | ecosystem: Environmental > Aquatic > Freshwater >...
ACGCGGCGCGGGCTCATCGCGATCGGCGAGATCCAGCGCACGTACTCGTCGAACACGCGGCGCCACGGCACGTCACCACGTTGCACCCGTGCTAGCTGCCCAGGGTGGGCCAGCAGCGCCCACACCGCGCCGGCGATGGCGTCGCGCGGCTCGTTCTGCCCGCCGCTGATGCTGAGCTTGATGTTCGCCCGCACGCTGGCCTCGGGCAAGCCGGCGCGCTGCATCACCGACAGCAGGCTGGCGTCGGGTGCGCGCAGCAGCTCGGGCAGGCGCTCGCTGATGCAGGCGTCGATGCCGGCGGTGGCGGCATGGCAGCGCGCCTCGATCGCCGGGTCGCCGGCATAGTTGGCGATGCCGTCGATCATCGCCTGCGACCAGGCGTCCATGTCCTGCCAGCGCATGTTGACCAGCCCGGTCAGCGCGCGCAGCGCGTCGGCCGCCACCGGCATCGCATAGGCGGGAATCAGATCGGCCTGCCGCTGCGGCGCCAGCGCGTCCAGCACACGCTGCGCGTCGGCGCGGAAGATCGGCTCCCAGTGCGTGCGCACCGGCTGCGGGCCCAGCGCGGCGAGCATCAGCTTGCGCTCGGCGATGTGTTCGGCGCCGTCCTTGCGCATCATGTTGTGGCCCATCAGCCGGTTCATCAGCCCCTGCGGCTGGTGCGAGCTGAACACCTCGGTCAGCTTTTCCAGCTCGATGATGTGGACGCGGCGCGTGAACAGCGTGGCACCGAGCTGCGGCACGTAGGCAATCGGCTGGTCGCGCCGCATCGCCGCCAGCGCGGGGTACGGGTCGCGCCAGAAGGCGGCGGGGTCGATCTCGACATGTGGCGCGCTGCTCATGCTTCGGTCCTCGTCGTGAACACGAACGCCGCGATCGTACGTCGGTGCGGAGCTCGCCCTGCACCCAACTGCACCGGCGGTATGCACCAGCGGTATTGCCGGAGTGCAGAAACCGCAATACGATATTCGCATGAGCATGAAAACCGTCACTGTCAAGCTGCCTGAGCCGCTGGCCGCATGGCTGGCCAGGCGCTCGCGCGAGCTGGGACACGCGCAGTCCGACCTCATCCGCGATGCACTCGAACGGTTGCGCCAAGGCAGCGCGGGCGATAGCTGCCATGATGCCTTTGCCGATGTCTGTGGGTCGGTGCAGGGCCCGAAGGACTTGTCCACCAACGCCCGGCACCTGGCAGGTTTTGGCGAGTGACGACGATCCTCGTCGACACCGGGCCGCTGGTGGCCTACTTCAACGCACGTGATCGCTGGCACGACTGGGCGGTGGCCCAGATGCAGGCCCTGCGGCCGCCGTTGGTGACTTGCGAGCCTGTGCTCACTGAGGCCTGCTTTCTTGTTCAGCGCGCGGGCGGCCGGCCTGCCGGCTTGCTGGGCAAAGTACGCCAGGGCGTCTTGGTCATCGGCCTGGATGTGGCGGGCGAAGCGGCTGCTGTCGAATCGCTGATGCGGCGCTACGCCGATACGCCAATGTCCCTGGCCGACGCCTGCCTGGTCAGGCTATCGGAACTGTTCGCCGATTGCCGTCTCTTCACGCTGGATACGGATTTCCTGCACTACCGGCGCAACGCTCGGCAGTCCATCCCGCTGCTGCGCCCGGGCTGATGCGCAGCGCATCGTCGGCGAGCACGTCCGCCTTCAGCCGATCACCTCGTCCGCGCGCAGCAGCAGCTCGCGGGGAAACGTCAGACCGATGATGCTTGCGGTCTGCCGGTTGAGCGTGAGGGTGATGCGCGATGGTTGTTCGAAGGGAATCTCGCCCACCGGCTGGCCGCGCAGCACCTGGTCGGCCTTTTGCATCGTGCGCAGCCAGATGGCCGTCAGGTCGGCGCCATAAGCGAACAGGCCGCCGGCCTGCACATAGGCTTGGTGCTGCGAGCCCGAGGGCAGGCGCAGCGTGCGCGCCAGCGACGCGATGGACGCGTAGTTCACGAACATCAGATTGTCGGGGCCGACCAGCAGCACATGCTCGCGCACCGGCGTCAGCGCGCGCAGCGCGGCCTCGATCTCGCCGGCGTCGCGCACCGGCAGCGGCAGGTATTCCAGGCCAACCTGCTGCGCCATGCGGCGCGCGCCGGCCATCGCGGCGTCAAACTGCCCCTCGGGAATGATGCGACGATCGAACAGCCCGGCCAGGCGGCGAGCCGACGGCGCCACCTGGCGCGCCAGTTCGTAGGTCTTGGGGCGGATGTGTTCAAACAGGTTCGTCATGCCTGTCACCTGACCGCCCGGCCGGCCCAGGCTGGCCGCCAGACCAGCGGCCACAGGATCGGGGGTGAATCCGACGACGATCGGCAATCGTGTCGAGTGGCGCATCAGCGCACGCACGGAGGGCAAGTCGAGTATCAGTGCCGCCGTAGGCTGCAGTGCGACCAGTTCGCGCGCAAGCGCTTCCAGCCGTTCCGGCTGGCTGTCGGCATAACGAAACTCCAGCCGCAGGTTGTCGCCCACGCGCCAGCCCAGACGGGCCAGTTCCTGCCGCGTCTGGGTCTCAAAGTCGCCCAGATCCGCCCGGGAAAAGGCCGTCAGCACGACCAACAGCTTGGGGCCGGTCCGGGCCAACGCGAAGCTGGGCACCACCAGCCAAGCCGGCGACTGCTGCAGCAGCTTGCGCCGCTACATCGGTTCACTCCTCACTGCTGCACGCCTGCGGCACCCGGACTGCGCTCGGGTCTGCAGGTCTGTCCACTATCGGGGTCGCACTCTGCGCGGTCAAGCTCCGACCGACACCGGCGGAGTGGTTACAGGGGCCTCGACCTGCGCCATTTGATCAAGCCAGTCCTTGAGGCACTGGCCCGCAAGCCCGCTCGCTCGGGCCATTCGAAGTGCCTGTGCAGTGAGCCCCTGTGACGCGGGGCGTCGGCGTCGGCGCTCGCTATTCGGCCGCCGCCAGTGCCTGCGGACCCGGCACGACCGGGTTCGAGAACACCATCGCGCCGTCGTCCACCTTGCCGTGGCGCAGCGTCACCAGGTCGTGGATGTAGTTCTGCTTCAGCAACCACGGTGCCTTCATGCCGCGCTTGGGGAACAGGTGGGCGGAACGCCGGATGTAGCCTGAGGTGAAATCCGCCCACTCGGCCAGCGGCATGTCCGGGTCGGTCAGCGTCGGCGCGCACTGGCGCAGCCCCTGGGCACGCATGTGGTTCAGCAGCCGGCACACGTACTCGGCGCTCAGGTCGGACTTCAACGTCCACGAGGCGTTGGTGTAGCCGGTGATCGAGGCCATGTTCGGCACGCCCGACAGCATCATCGCCTTGTAGCTGACGCAACGCGCCGGGTCCACCGGTCGGCCGTCGACGATCAGTTGCGCGCCGCCCAGCACCTGCAGCTCCAGCCCGGTGGCGGTGACCACGATGTCGGCCGGCAGCTCCTCGCCCGAGGCGAGCCGGATGCCTTGGCCGGTGAAGGTGTCGATGGTGTCGGTGGCCACCGAGGCGCGGGCCTCGCTGATGGCGCGGAAGAAGTCGCCGTCGGGCACCAGGCACAGCCGCTGCTGCCAGGGGTTGTAGCGCGGATGGAAGTGGCGCTCGATGTCGAAGCCGGGCGGCAGCTGCGGCTTCAGCTGCGCGAGCAGCCAGCGGCCCACCCCCTGCGGCTTGCGCTGGCACATGCGGTAGAAGTACATGCCCAGCAGCACGCGCTTCCAGCGGTTCAGCGTGTAGGCCGCGCGCGCCGGCAGCCAGCGGCGCAGCGCCTCTGCCATTCGGTCGACCGAGGGCCGCGACACGATCCATGTGGGCGAGCGCTGCAGCAGCGTCACGTGCGCGGCGGTCTGCGCCAGCGTCGGCAGCAGCGTGACGGCGGTGGCGCCGCTGCCGACGATGACGATGCGCTTGCCGGCGGTGTCCAGGTCCTGCGGCCAGGACTGCGGGTGCACGACACGGCCGCCGAAGCCTTCGATGCCGGGCAGTGCGGGCAGGTAGCCGCGGTCGTAGCGGTAGTAGCCCGGGCACATCAGCAGAAAGTTGCAGCGCAACGCACTGCGCGTGCCGTCGGTTGATTCGAGCTGCACCGTCCAGCAGGCCTCGGGCGTGGACCACGCTGCCTGCGTCATGCGCTGGCCGTAGCGGATATGGCGATCCACGCCGTATTCGCGCGCCGTGTCCTGCAGGTAGGCCAGGATCGACGGGCCGTCGGCGATGGCCTTGGCATCGGGCCAGGGCTTGAAGCGGTAGCCCATCGTGTACATGTCCGAATCGGAGCGCACGCCGGGATAGCGGAACAGGTCCCAGGTGCCGCCGAGACGCTCGCGTGCCTCGACGATGGCGTAGCGGCGCTCAGGACATTCCTGCTGCAGGTGCACGGCCGCACCGATGCCGGACAGGCCGGCGCCGATCACCAGCACATCGAAGTGTTCCATCGTCATGTCGCGGGTGCGTGGCGCAGGTTCGTTAGGGCGGGCCAGTCTAGCCGCCCGCGCCAGCGCCCGATAATGACTTTTCGCCCGCGACCCACGACATGCCCATTTCCGACTTGGCCCCGATCTGGCTCGACGCACCTTGCCCGGCGCTGGAGCTGTGGCGCGATGCTGGCCAGGCCCGGTGGCGGCTGAATCGCGCGGCCGTCGAATGGGCGCTGGACGCCCAGGTGGGCGAAGCCGACTGGCAGGCCCTGGCGCAGGATTGGATGGCCCGCGAGCCGGTTGCAGGGGACGGGCCGTTGGCCCTTGGCAAGCTGCGTCTGCGCGGCCGCGCGGTGGCCGTGCCGCCGCGCTGGCTGCTCTGGCTGCAGCCTTGGGCTGTGGCGACGCCGGCCCACGGCGAAGGCCGGCACGAGGCCGCCGACAAGCTGGCGCTGATGCAGGGCTTCGGCCGCATCGGTTTTGTCGAGCGCGATGCGCGCACCGGCCGCGGCTGGTGGGACAAGAGCATGTTCCGCATGATCGGGCTGGAGCCGGGATTGCAGCCGCCGAGCTTCGACGAGGCGTTGCAGCGTGTGCACCCTGACGACCGCGAGCCGCTGCGCCGGCACCACCTGCAGGCCATGCAGCAGGCCGGCCGTTACGAGACGCGCTACCGCCTGGTGCTGCCCGACGGCCGGCAGCGCGACGTGCAGGCACTGGCCGAGGTGCGCAATGGCGCCGACGGCAAGCCGGCGACGATGCTCGGCGTGGTCATCGACGACACCGAGAGCGCCGACCGAGTGCGCGCGCAGCAGGCCGTCAGCGCGCAACTGGCCCAGACGCTGCGCCTGCAGGAGCAGCGTCTGCAGCTGGCCACGCAGATTGCAGGCGTGGGCATCTGGGACCGTGACCTGGTCACCGAGGTGGTGCTTTGGGAAGAGCAGATGTACCGGCTGCGCGGGTTGCCGACCGACGATCCACGCACGCCGCGCGAGATCGACGAGCAGATCATGTCGCCGCAGGCCCTGGCCGAACGGCGCCAGCGTATCCAGCGCCACCTGGAGGACTCCGAGCCCTACGCCTACGAGTTCGAGGTGCGCTGGCCCGACGGCTCGACGCGCTGGCTGGCCAGCACCGGCAGCGCGGTGCGCGACGACACCGGCCGCCCGGTGCGCATGGTCGGCCTCAACTGGGACGTGACCCAGCGCCGCCGCGCCGAGGCCGCATTGCGCGACGCCGAGGCGGCCGAGCGTGCCAGCCGCGCGAAGTCGGAATTCCTGGCGCGCATGAGCCACGAGTTGCGCACGCCGCTGAACGCCATGCTCGGCTTTGCGCAGCTGCTTCAGCTCGACCTCGGCGAGCGGCTGGATGACGTGCAGCGAGAGCGGCTGTCGCGCATCGGCTCCGCCGGCACGCACCTGCTGTCGCTGATCGACGAGGTGCTGGACCTGAGCGCCGTCGAGGCCGGCTCGCTGCCGGTGGAACTGCAGCCGATCGCACTGGACACGGCCGTCGACGAGGTGCGGCAATGGCTGGCACCGATGGCCGAGCAGCACCAGGTGTCGTTGCACCTCGTGCCCAGCGAAGCCCGGGTGCTGGCCGACGCGCGGCGGCTGCGGCAGATCCTGGCCAACCTGATCAGCAATGCCATCAAATACAACCGGCCTGGCGGGCAGGTGACCCTGAGCCTGCGCCGGCTGGTGGTCGACGGTTCGCCCGGCTGGGAACTGGCCGTGCGCGACACCGGCCGCGGCTTGAGCGCGGAGCAGCAGGTCCATCTGTTCGAACCCTTCAACCGGCTCGGTGCCGAGCGCGAAGGCATCGAAGGCCGCGGCATCGGCCTGATGACGGTGCGCCATCTGGTGGGCCTGATGGGCGGGCGGCTGCAGTTGCACAGCCGCGTCGGCAAAGGCAGCGAGTTCCGAGTCTGGCTGCCCGTCGCGCCGCAGGCCGACGCCGCGCCGGTGCTGGCACCGGCACCGGTGGTGGAATGCGAGACCCTGGCACCGCGGGACGACAGGCTGTCAGTGCTGTATGTCGAGGACAACGCGGTCAACGTGATGGTGGTGCGCGAACTGGTCGGTCTGCGGCCAAGCGTGACGCTGCATGTCGCCGTCGACGGGCACAGCGGCATCGATCAGGCGTTGCAGCGGCGGCCCGACCTGGTGCTGGTGGACATGCAGTTGCCTGACATGGACGGGCACGAGTTGCTGCGTCGGCTGCGTGCGCAGCGGCTGCCGGCGCGGATCATCGCGCTGTCGGCCAACGCCATGCCCGATGCGGTGCAGCAGGCTCTCGAATCGGGCTTCGACGACTACTGGACCAAGCCGATCGACATCGCGCAGTTCCTGGCCGGCCTGGACTTGTTGGCCGCCTCGGCGCGGCCCGAAGAGACCCGATCAACTCCTCTCAGTACAGGAAAGGACTGACCCGATGGACGACCGCATCCGCGTGACAATGCAGCAAGGCGTGGCCGACGTGCGCCTGGTGCGCGCCGACAAGATGAACGCGCTGGACGACGACATGTTCGAGGCGCTGCGCCGCACCGGCGAGCAGCTGAAGACGATACCGGGTTTGCGCGCCGTGGTGCTGTCCGGCGAGGGCCGGGCCTTCTGCGCCGGGCTGGACACCGCCAACTTCGGCAAGATGGCCTCGGGCCAGCGCGGCGGCGCACGGCTGCTGCAGGGCGAGCGTACGCCGGGTGGAGCCAACCCGCCGCAGCACACGGTGATGGTCTGGCGCGAGCTGCCGGTGCCGGTGATCGCCGCAGTGCACGGCGTGGCCTACGGCGGCGGCTTCCAGCTGATGCTGGCCGCCGACATCCGCTTCATGGCGGCCGACACCAAGTTGTCGATCATGGAAATTAACTGGGGCCTGGTGCCCGACATGGGCGGCATGGCCTTGCTGCGCCACCTGGTGCGCGACGACGTGGCCCGTGAGCTGACCTACACCGGCCGAGTCTTCAGCGGCAGCGAGGCCCAGCAACTGGGCCTGGCCACGCACCTCAGCGCCGACCCCTACGCCGATGCGCTGGCGCTGGCACGCGAGATTGCCGCGCGGCCGCCCAGGGCCATGCGCGCCGCCAAGCGGCTGCTCGACCTGGCGCAGCAGGCCGATGCCAAGGCCATGCTGCTGGCGGAGAGCAACGAGCAGGCGGCGCTGATCGGCGCGGCCGAGCAGGTGGAGGCGGTGAAGGCGCGGCTGGAGAAGCGCCCAACGGTGTTCGTCGACTGACGCAGGCTTGCAGAGCCCACGCTGAACGTACCGTGCCGACACGCCCCCGCAGCCATCGCGGAACCGGCTTCGCCGGGCCGCAGGTGGCGCCCCCTGGGGGGAGCGCCAAACGCGCTACGGAGGGGTCGAATACTCTGGCCTGCGCTTTTGCAGGAAGGCCTGCATGCCCTCGGCCAAGTCGCCGTTGGCCACGGTGAGCACCTGGTTGCGGTCTTCCATGGCGATGACGCTGGGCAGGTCGTTGCCGTCCACCGCGGCCCAGAAGCATTCCTTCGTCAGCCGCAGGCCCAGCGGCGCGGTGGCCAGCATGTCGTCGGCCAGCGCCTGGCCGGCGGCATCGAGTCGCTCCAGCGGCACCACCTCGGACACCAGGCCGACGCGCAGTGCGCGATCGGCATCGATGAAACGGCCGGTGTAGAGCAGCTCGGCCGCGACCGAGCTGCCCACCAGCCTGGGCAGGTGGTAGCTGGTGCCCATCTCGCAACCGGACAGGCCGATCTTGATGAAGGCGCAGTTCATCTTCGTGCCTTCGGCCGCGATGCGCACGTCGCAGCCCAGCGCGATGGAAAAGCCGCCGCCCGCCGCGTAACCGTGCAGCAGGCCGATGATCGGCTGAGGACAGCGGCGCATGCGCATCACCAGCCCGCTGAACTCGCGCTGGCCACGCATCATCGCGTCGGTGTCGGTGCCCAGGGGCGCACTGCCGCTGGCCTTCATGTCCAGACCGGCGCAGAAGGCGCGGCCCGCGCCCTTGAGCACGACCACCCGCACCGCGTAGTGGCGCTCCAGCGTGCTGAAGTAGTCGTTCAGCTCGCGCAGCAGCTGTGGGTTCAGCGTGTTCAGCTGCTCGGGCCGGTTCAGCGTGACCCAGTCCACCGCGCCTCGCGAGTCCACGATCAGGTGTTCGTACGCCATGTCTGCTCCTTGAGTTCGAGGACGCAAGGTAGCAGAAAGCGCGCCGCGGGCAGTCGCGCCGATCGGCCCTTCACGGTGTCGCCGGAGTGGGCCATCGCGCCAGACAACACCCCCGCCTTGATGGTTGGGCGCATAGCGCGCTAAATTCGCGACGCCGATGAGCAAAGCACTTGCCCTCCTGCTTACCGACGTGGTCGACAGCACCCAACTGGTTGAGCGCCTGGGTGACGCGGCCGCCGCCGAGCTGAGTGCCGCCCACGACCGCGTGGCACGCGACCTGCTGCGCAAATGGCGTGGCCGCGAGATCGACAAGACCGACGGCATGCTGATGATCTTCGAAGTGGCCGCGGACGCGCTCGGTTTCGCCATGGCCTACCATGCCGCACTGGCCGCGCTTCCAGTACCGCTTAAGGCGCGCGCCGGTCTGCACGTGGGCGCCGTGATCCTGCGCACCAACCCACCGGAAGACGTGGCCCATGGAGCCAAGTCCCTGGAGGTGGAAGGCATTGCCAAGCCGATCGCCGCACGCGTGATGTCCCTCGCCCTGGGCGGCCAGACCCTACTGACGGCCGAAGCACGCGCGGCGTTCGGCGACACGGTACCGCGCGTGCAGTCGCACGGCTACTGGCGCATCAAGGGCATTGCCGAGCCGGTGGAACTGTTCGAGGCCGGCGGGGAGGGCGCTCCATTCACTCCACCGCCGGATTCGGCCAAGGTCTATCGAGTGGTCCGCAATGGCGATATTTGGCTGCCGCGACGTGAGGTGCCCCATAGCCTGCCTGCCGAACGCGATGCGTTCATTGGCCGTTGCGACTCACTCGCGGCACTTGCCCGACTTCTCGACGACGGAATGCGGTTGGTCTCCGTGCTCGGCGTTGGCGGAAGCGGCAAGACACGCTTGGCACTGCACTTTGCTTGGACCCGACTTGGCGACTATGCGGGCGGGGTTTGGTTCTGCGATCTTTCGCAGGCTCGCGACCTGGACAACATGCTCAATGCAGTAGCTCACGGTCTCGATGTTCCACTCGGTGCTGGGGATCCGATAGGAAAGATCGGCCATGCGATTGCCGGGCGCGGACCCTGTCTGGTCTTGCTCGACAACTTCGAGCAGATTGCCCGCCATGCCGAAAACACGCTTGGCAGCTGGCTCGACCGTGCGCCGGAGGCGCGATTCCTCGTCACGACGCGTGAGGTGCTCGGTATAGCGGGTGAGCAGTCGCTGGCATTGCCGCCAATGGCGCGCTCCGATGCGAACGAGCTTTTTCTGTGCCGTGCCCGTGCGGCCCAAGTGGATTTGCAGACGGCCGATGCGGATCAGCAGGCGATACCGGCGCTGGTCGATTTGCTGGACGGCCTGCCTTTGGCCATAGAACTGGCTGCGGCGCGTGCGCGGGTGATGTCGCCGGCCGAACTGCTTTCGCGGATGGGTGAACGTTTCAGGCTGTTGGTGGCGTCTGGGGGTAGGCGGGATCGGCAAGCCACCTTGCGTGCTGCCTTTGACTGGTCTTGGGACCTGTTGTCGGAATCCGAAAGGTCGGCGCTGGCGCAGTTGTCAGTGTTCGTCGGCGGATTTGTGTTGAGCACAGCGGAAGCCGTGATAGACCTTTCTGATTGCGCTGGTGAAACTTGGGTCGTCGATGTCCTGCAGTCGCTGCTCGACAAGTCTCTGGTTCAACGCAAGGACGGGGAGCGCCTCAACCTGCTTGTCAGCGTTCAGGAGTATGCGGCCGAGCACCTGCGCACGCCAACCCGGTTCGTTGGCAGCGGCGAGCAGGCGCTGCGGCAGGCACAACAGCGGCATGGACGCTGCTTCGCGCAACTTGCTGCCGAGCGGCCGGTGCACGAGATGGCGTCCGACCTGGCCAACTTGATCGCGGCGTGCCGGCGTGCGACCGATCGTGCCGAGGTCGAGGTGGCGGTATTGACGCTCGAAGGCGCCTGGCAAGCGATTCGGCAGCACGGACCCCTTGCCATGGGGATCGAGCTGGCGGGAACGGTGCAGACGTTGGTAGCGCTCGACGGCAAGCACAGTGCTCGGACGATGCTGGTGATGGGCAGCGCGCTCGATGCCTGCGGCCGGGTCGACGATGCCGCCCGCTGCCTCGACGAAGCCTTGAGGCACGCACGCGCAATCGACGATCGCGAAGTCGAATGTGGCGCACTGGTGGCACTCGGCGAACTGCACGCGACGATGGGGCATCCGGCCGACGCGTGGAACTGCCACGCGTCCGCTCTACTGATCGCACGCTCGTTGGGCAACACGACGCTCCAATGCGCTGCACTCAACGGCCTTGGCACCGCCTGCATCGACCGCGGCGATACCGACGAAGCACGCGAACACTACCAGGAAGCGCTTCGCACCGCGCGCGCCATCGGCGACCGCCGCTGGGAGTGCGGGCTGCTTGGTAATCTTGGTGGACTGTGCATGAACGAAGGCCGTCTCGTCGAGGCCGAGAGCTACCTTCAGCAAGAGCTTCTCATTGCTCGCGGACTGGGCAACCGAGCCTGGGAGGGCAGCGCGCTGTGCAATCTCGGCGCGCTCCATCAGGTGCTGGGTCGCGTCAAAGAATCGCAGCAGGCGTCGCTTCAGGCCTTGCAGATTGCCCGCGCTCTGGGCCACCGCCGGATGGAAAGCGTTGTGCTCTGCAATCTGGGACTTGTCGGTCTCGAACTTGGCGAGTGGTCGCAGGCCGGCGAGTATTACGAGCTGGCCCTGAACCTGGCAAGCGAGTTGGAAGACCGGCGTTCCGAAGGCCTCTACCGGGGGTACCTGGGACAACTGCGCGGCCGGCAGGGCCGGATAGACGACGCGCGCGAGCAAATATCCCATGGCTTGAAGCTGCTCGAGCAAGTGGCGGATCGATACAGTCTTGCCCTCGTGCTTTGCCACCGCGCAGAGATTGAATGTCGCGCTGGCGAAGGCAATGCCGCGCGTGCGGCGGTCATGCAGGCACGAACAATCGCAGACGAGTTGGGTGCCGGCGACGAGTCCGAATTGGGTGTGGCGCTGGTCCGCGTCGCGACGCAATTTTCGACCGAAGGCGCCGGGACGCGGGCCTGAGGCGCAGCGAGACCAATGTGGATCGCGCGCCTACCGATTCCTGAACCAGGGATCGAGAGAGCATTCGCGGGTCGGCGGCGCGTCTTCGGTCTCGTTCGTGACGTTGACGACGTACTTGAAGACCTTCGTGCGATTGTGCTTGTTCCTTGCCCGAAAGCTAGTCGGGTCCTTGGTAGCTCGCTGAAGGTTGACGAAGGTGCGGGGGCGCGGATTGTCGAGAAAGGCTATGCCATCGCGCAGCCCGAAACGGTAGGGTTTGCCGACGGGCTGTTCCTTGATCCGCCAGTAGACGAACTTGTCCGCGAAACCTCTACCAAAGGTGACCAGGTCCTGGTGCGGAGTCAGCAGCGTGATGCGGCACGACTCGCCGTTCTCGTCCTTGTCCTTGTCCTCCACCCTGATTTCGATCACACACTCCGTCTCGTTGTTGCCATCGGCGCACGCGTTGGATGGGATCGCATCGCCATCGAATGAAGTCAGATTTTCAGACTTCTCCTGAGCGACAGATGCGAAAGCCAGGCAGATCAAAGCCGCCAACACCATGATCGGTCTAGTATTCATTGCATTGCCCTTCCATGATCCGTTTTGGCGGTTCCGTGCCGACGGGCAACTGGACGCCCCGGCTCGACCGGAGATCAAATGGGTGTCAGCGATTTCGAACCCACGGATCGTGTCGCACGCACCCTTTGACATTGACAAAATAGTAGAAGTCGCCCGGCTGACTCTTCTTGTTGTGGATGCGGAACTCGTTCGGTCGCGGGCTGTGCTGCACATCGAACTGCGCGTTCGGCGGTTCAAACTGGATGCCATTGGCGTCAAAGACAAAGCCCGGTGTCGCAATTTCCCAGCGCATGTTCACGGCACTGGTAACTTCGATCAATGGCTTGTCGAGGCGGATGCCATCGGGAGCGTTGCATCGATCCACGAAGACTTGAATCGTGCACACGCCGGGCGTGCAGGCTGCAGCGGCGAGCCCGGGCGGCGGAGCTGGTTGCCGTGTAGGTTGCGCACAGCCACATACGGCAACGCACAGCACTCCGATCGTCAAGCCAATCCGCCTCAAATGGTGATCCATAAAGACCTCCTCGCTGTATCGGCACCCTTTCACGATCCCAGACCCTGCAAGCAGGCTGCCGATGCATCACGAAGCTGCGCGCCGCGGGCTGCGCAGCCCTGGTTGCCCGCAAGTATCGGCAGCTTGCATCGACTAGGCAATACCTTACGTGTCCGAGCATAGGTGCTGGCTCCATAGGATTGCGGGTGCGCCAGTGCCCAACCGGCACCCGATACAGTTCAACCATGACCCGTCCCATCCTCGCCCTCGACGCCGACGGCGTCCTCGTCGACCTGCACATCGGCTACGCCCGCGCCTGGCAGCAGGCCTTCGGCGTGACCTTGGCCGAGCGTGATCCGCAGGCCTACTGGCCGGCCGACCGTTGGGCCGTGGAGCAAATCGATGCCGAACGACGCCTGCTGCTGCGCGCTCAGTTCGAGCGGCCCGAGATGTGGGAAAGCCTGCCCGCGATCGACGGCGCGGTCGAAGCCTGCCATCGCCTGCACGATGCCGGCTACGAACTGGTGTGCGTCACCGCGCTGGAGGCGCGCTTCCAGGCGGCGCGGCTGCGCAACCTCAAGGCGCTGGGCTTCCCGATTCGCCGCGTCGTGGCCACCGGCCACGTCGAAGGCGAGCGCAGTCCCAAGGCCGATGCCATCCAGGCGCTGCGGCCGGTGGCTTTCGTCGACGACTACATCGCCTACATGCGCGGCGTGCCGACCGAGGTGCACACCGCGCTGGTGCTGCGCGCGCCCAATGGCAGCCCGAATGTCGGTGACGAACTCAGGCTCGCGCGTTCGGTGCACCAGGACCTGGCCGACTTCGCCGACCACTGGCTCGGCCCCACGCCCAATTGGTGATCACAGCCGCGCCACGTCCCCCTTTTGGTGGATGTCCATCTTGCCGCATAGCGCTGATCATCGGTGCCGGGGCGGGAGACGGACCCGCCGGGAGACGGGCTTGTGATCTTCGACGAACGTTCCGAGGGTGACTACCGCATCTACGCCGGCGCACTGGAAGCGCCGCGCGGGCAGGGCTACATCGCCGCCGTGGTGGTGAACCGCGTGCGTGGTGTCGGCGACACGCCGCGCGAGGCTTACCGCGACGACAGCCTGGCCTGCGGCCACCGCTGGCTGTCGCCGGACGAAGCGCTGAGCTACGCGCTGAACAAGGCGCGCGAGGTCATTCGCCGCGAGCAGCATCGGCTGCATTGCTGAGCGCGTACTGATTGGCCGCGCAGCGCAGCCGCTCGGCCACCTGCGTCGCCAGCTCCTTCGGCGCCAGCACGCGCACCTGGTCGCCGTGGCGCAGGATGTCCATGCTCAGTTCGGTGCTGTCGGCATAGGGCAGGCGCAGCTGCAGGCTGCCGTCCTCCAGCCAGCGCGTCTGCTGCTGCGGGTGCCATTGTTCGGTGGCCACCCATTGCGCGGCTTCGGCGCTGAACTGCAGCACCGCCCACTTCAGCCGCCGGCCGGCAAACACGCCATAGCCGCCGTCCAGCTCGGCCTTCACCGTCGGCAGCGCCACCTCCTTGGCCGCCAGCGGCAACACGGCGGCGTCGCGCACCGCGTCCAGCGCAAAGCGGCGCAGGCCGTCGCTGCGGTGGCACCAGGCGTCCAGGTACCAGGTGTTGCGGTAGTGGGTCAGCCGCTGCGGCGACACCTCTCGCCGGCTCTCGCTGCCGCGACCGCGCGTGAAGTACAGCAGCTCGACGCGGCGGCGCTCCAGCAGCGCGCTGCCGATCAGCTCGAAGAACCTCGCGTTCACCGGCCGGCGCGCCGCCGCGACGATGTTCACGCGCTGCATCAGCTCGCGCGCCGCCACGTCGTTGCTGCCGAGCATGCCGTGCAGCTTGTCGAGCAGCGGCTGCAGGTGGCGGCCGAGCACGCCTTCGGCCTCCAGCCCCTGGATCAGCTGGTGCATGGTCAGCAGCGCGTGGATCTCCTTGTCGCTGAACCACAGGCCGGGCAGCTCGTGCGCGCGGCCGGGCGTGCTGCTGCCGAAGCGGTAGGCGTTGTCCAGCCGGTCGTAGACGATCGGCGCATCGAGCCGCTCGCGCAGGTATTGCAGGTCGCGCTTCAGCGTCGCGCGCGACACCTCCAGTTCGGCGCGCAGCGCCTCGAAGCTGACCTGGCCGCGGTTGCGGATCAGCAGTTCGATCTTGTAGAAGCGTTCGGTGCGGTCCATGCCTGAAATGATAAATGCCACAGGCTCACGCCATGAGCCTGTGAGCCCGGACACTGCCTTCATGCGCCGGGCAAAGGGCCGGGCGCGATGACCGGAGTGACCCATGGTTCAGACCTCTTTCGCGCTCGACGACACGCAGCTGGCCGACCCGCAGGTCGGTTTCGACATCGGCTGGGACCACGCCCGCCACGGCTTGCCGCCGCCGCCTGAGCAGTGGTTGGACGGCAACCCGATGCACCAGGGCTGGCGCGCCGGCAAGGCCTGCTTCGGCGAGCGCACGCTCGGCGCATCGCGGCGCGTGCGGCTGTGGCTGGCCTTGCGCCTGCATGCCTGGCTTCGCAACCGCGCCTTCGAGCCGACCGAGGTGACGCCGCATTACCTGGGCCAGATCGAGGTGGCGATCTGCCCGGTCGCACGCCGCGCGCTGGTGCAGGCCGAGACCTCGGTGGACCGGGTCAACAACCAGGCCGGGTATGCGGCCGGCAACCTGGCGATGATGTCGGTGCAGGCCAACCGCGCCAAGGGTACGCTCGGCTGGGATGAGGCATTGCTGCAGGCGCAGCGCGCGGAGAGCGCCGAAGGCGGCCACCTCGACGGGCTGGACGCCGCGGCCTGGGCCCGGCTGGCGGTGCTGATCTCCTTCGTCACGCCGCTGCCGCACGAGCAGGCTGCGAAGCTGCCGCTGCGCGTGCTGCCGCCGAACCGGCTGCGTCTGCTGAACCCGGTGCAGGGGCTGCAGGCGCTGGTCACGCGCGAGCTCGGCCGCCCCGATGGCACGCGCCGCCTGCGCGAGCTGGCCACGCTGCTGCCGCTCGAGGCGCAGCGGCTGGACTTCCACCGCTTTCTCAGCGCGATGCTGCCGCGCCGCCTGGAGGCTGGCCGCGATGCCGATGCCTGGACGCTGCGCCACGCCCTGGAAGACGCCTGGTGCGACGCCCGCGTCAACCGCTGCTGGCAGCGCTTTGCGCTGCAGCTGGACGCAGCCCTGATCGAGCGGCTGCTGCAGCGCTGCGCCGCCGGCGCGCTGTCCGGCATGCACGTGCTGCTGCACGAGCTGGCGCGGGCCACCGAAGGCTGGGCGCTGGACCGCGGCGGCTGGGCGGTGGCGACGGGCCGGGCCGGACTGCGGGTCTTGCCGCGTCCAAGCCCGGGCCCGCAGGCCGATCGAGCGAGAATCTCGGCTTCGCGTGCGAGGACTGCCGATGGCCATCTACCAGCTTGACGAATGGGTACCCGAAGTCGCGGCGACCGCCTGGGTCGCCGAGACGGCCAGCGTCATCGGCCGCGTGCGCATGGCCGAGGGCGCCAGTGTCTGGTACAGCGCGGTGCTGCGTGGCGACAACGACTGGATCACGCTCGGGCGCAACTGCAACATCCAGGACGGCAGTGTCCTGCACACCGATCACGGCATGCCGCTGCTGCTCGCCGACAACGTCACCGTCGGCCACCAGGTCATGCTGCATGGCTGCAGCATCGGCGAAGGCTCGCTGGTCGGCATCCAGGCCGTGGTGCTCAACGGCGTGAAGATCGGCCGCAACTGCATCGTCGGCGCCGGCTCGGTGGTGACCGAGGGCAAGGAATTCCCTGACGGATCGCTGATCGTCGGCTCGCCGGCCAAGCTGGTACGCGAGCTCACGCCGGCGCACTACGAGATGCTGTCGCGCCTGGCCGGGCACTACGTGGCGCAGACGCAGCGCCACCGCAACGGCATCAAGCGCATCGGCTGAGCATGGCCGAGCTGCACCGCTTCCTGTTCGAAGGCCTGCCGGTGCGCGGCCAGCTGGTGCGCCTGGGCGCCAGCTGGCGCGAAATGCTGTCGCGCCGCGCCCACCAGCCCTACGCGCCGCCGGTGCGCAACCTGCTCGGCGAGATGGCTGCGGCCGGCGTGCTGATGCAGTCGAACATCAAGTTCAACGGCACGCTGCTGCTGCAGATGTACGGTGACGGCCCGGTCAAGCTGGCCGTGGCCGAGGTGCGCAGCGACCTGAGCTTCCGCGCCACCGCCACGGTGCTGGGCGAGGTGCCGGCCGAGCCCCGGCTCGAAGCACTGCTCAACTTGCACGGCCAGGGCCGCTGCTCGATCACGCTCGACCCGGCCGACCGCCTGCCCGGCCAGCAGCCCTACCAGGGCGTGGTGCCGCTGCACGGCGACCGGCGCGAGCCGCTGCAGCAGTTGGCGCAGGTGCTGGAGCACTACATGCTGCAGTCGGAGCAGCTCGACACCCGCCTGGTGCTGGCCGCCGACGACCAGGTGGCCGCGGGGCTGCTGATCCAGCGCATGCCGGCCGATGGCCCGGGCCGCGTGTCCGGCGAGCGCAACGAGGACCAGATCGGCCGCAACGAGGACTTCAACCGCATCGCCCACCTGACCGCCACGCTGACGCGCGAAGAACTGCTGACGCTGGATGCCGACACCGTGCTGCGCCGGCTGTTCTGGGAAGAGCCGCTGCTGCGCCACGAGCCGCGCCGGCCGCGCTTTGCCTGCAGCTGCGCACGCGAGCGCGTGCGCAACATGCTGCGCGGGCTGGGTGCCGAGGAGGTGCGCGGCATCATCGCCGAACGCGGCCAGGTCGAGGTCGGCTGCGAGTTCTGCGGTCAGCAGTACCACTTCGATGCGGTGGACGTGGGCGAAATGTTCACTCCAGTGCGCGACCAGCCGCACACCCCGGCGCCGCTGCAGTAGCTGCTACCCGCGCGGCAGCAGGTGGCGCTCGCAGTCCGCGTCGCCGCAGCGATCGCAAACCCAATGCCAGCGCGCGGCTTCGGTTGGCACCGGCGGCGATGTCGGGTGCAGCACGGCCAGTGCCGCGGCCAGACGCGCCGGGCCCTCGCCGGCGACCACCGCATAGCCCGGGCCGTGGCGCTGCAGTGCGGCACGCAGCAGCGTGTCCACCGGCTCGCGTACATGCGGGCCATCGCGCTGCAGGCCGTCGGCCACCCAGGGTAGGTCGAGTGCACACAGCAGCGTGTACCGGCAGCGGGCGTGCGCGCGCAGAGCCGCGTCGTACAGGCTGCGATCGCCGAAGACGATTTCGCTGTACACGGCGATCTGCACGGCCGTGGTGTCGGCGATGACGATGTCGTGGCCGGCGGCCGCCGCCTCGATGCGCCGCGTCTGCTCGGCGGCAATGCCGGCCTGCTCGTGCTGGCGCGGCGTGCGGCCCCGCGCGTCGCAGAACTCGCGCAGCACCTCCTCGACCTGCGTCACGCGTCGGCCCTCGGCCGCCAGCGCCTGCTGCAGGTCCGCGGCCAGCGTGCTCTTGCCGGTGCTTTCGGCGCCGAGCACGGCGATCACCGTCGCTTCAGCCACGGCTGCGGGCCAACCGGAGCCAGGTGCGCCAGCCCCACAGCGCCATCAGCAGGAACAGCAGGTACAGCAGCGCCGTCAGCCACAGACCCTTCCAGGCGAACAGGCCGACGCTGACCGCATTGACCGCCGCCCACACCGGCCAGTTCTCCACATACTTGCGGCCCAGCAACCACTGCCCTGCCACGCTGCCGGCGGTGGGCAGGGCGTCCCACCAAGGCACATCGGTGTCAGTGGCCTGGCGCAGGAAGGCGCCCAGCAGTGGCCAGGCCAGCGCCACGGCGGCCAGCAGCGACAGCCGTCCACGGCCCGGCAGCAAGCGCACCTGCAGCGCCGAGCCGTCGGCATCGCGGCCGCGCAGCCATTGCCACCAGCCCCAGCTGGCGACGGCGACGAAGAAGAGCTGCAGCGTGGCCTCGCCGTACAGGCGGCTGCCCCAGAAGAGCAGGAAGTACAGCAGCGAGGCGACGATCGCCAGCGGCCAGGCCGCCACGTTGACGCGGATGTTGCACACGACCATGGCCAGCGATAGCACGAAGGCCAGCATCTCGACCCAGCTGACCGGGCTACCCCACAGGCTGAAGGCCGGGGCAAGCAGCGGCCGCGCCGACTGCAGCAGGCCGTCCATCAAATCACTGCCGGCGCGCGTTGAGCTGGACCAGGATCTCGTCGGGCTTGACCATGCCGAGTTCGCTGCGCGCCTTCTCCTCGACCATCTCCAGGCCTTCCTTCAGATCGTTGACCTCGGCCGCCAGACGCTGATTGCGCATCCGCGCGGCGTCATTGGCCTGCTGCTGCGCCTGCAACTGCAACTGCAGCTGCACCACGTGGCTGCGCCCGCCCTTGCCGGCCCAAAGCTCGGCCTGCACCAGCGCCAGCAGCAGCAGCAGACCGAGGGTGACCAGCTTCATCGCCGATTCAGGGGCTTCAGGGACAGAAGGCCGGGCCGCTCGGGCAAGGAACCGGGCCCTTGTACTCGGTCCCGGCCGAGTCCTTGAAACCGCCCAGCAGGCCCAGTTTCGACATGCGCCCGTTGTAGGCGTCGGTCACCCGCTTCACCAATGCGGCGTCGGCCGCCGTGTTGCCCTGCGGCTCGAAGTTGACCCGCGTCGTGCCGTCGACGATGGGCTGGATCGTGGCGACGACCGTGCTGCCATCGACCGTGCCGACGATGCGGCCCTGGCGCCGGTCCTGCACGCTGAAGATCATGCGCTGGTCGGCCATCGCGGCGAGTGCAATGTCGTAAGTTCGCTCGATACTGGTGTGGCTGTCAGGCACCCGGCCTGGCGACGCGCCGGTGCAGCCAACGACGCCGACCAGCGCGATCAGCAGGGCGGTCGTCACTGCAACTCTTCGAGTGGCCGGCATCAGCGACCCATGCGTGCGTTGTAGGCGGCCACCACGCGCTGTGCCAGCCCCGAGTCCGCGTCGCCGCTGGTCTTGAACTCGACGCGGGTCGTGCCGTCCAGCTGCGGCCGCACCGAGGCCGTCACGCTGGCATTGCCGCTCGTGCCGACGATCTGCCCGCTGGCGCGGTCCTGCACGGTGATGCGCAGGCCCTGGTCGCCCAGCGCGCCGAGCGCGGCGTCGTAGGCGCGGTCGAAGGTGCTGGGTCCATAGGTCGCCGGGGCGGGGTAGGGCGCCACCGGGTAGTACGCGCAGCCGGCCAGCGAGGCCAGGCCCAGACAGAACAGCAAGGTGCGAAGTCGTTGGCGCATATCCGGTGCGATCCTCAGCGCAGGTTGTAAAAAGCGGCGCGCCCCGGATAGGTGGCCACGTCGCCGAGGTCTTCCTCGATGCGCAGCAACTGGTTGTACTTGGCGATGCGGTCGCTGCGGCTCATCGAGCCGGTCTTGATCTGCCCGGCGTTGCTGCCCACCGCGATGTCGGCGATGGTCGAGTCCTCGGTCTCGCCGCTGCGGTGGCTGATGACGTTGGTCCAGCCGGCCCGCTTGGCCATCTCGATGGCGGCGAAGGTCTCGGTCAGCGTGCCGATCTGGTTGATCTTGATGAGGATCGAGTTGGCCACGCCCTTG
>Ga0105103_10000615_pt1 | contig 20138 bp, 29 predicted proteins | sample PPLLaktember2015_2_FD_79107 | JGI IMG/M metagenome (GOLD analysis project Ga0105103, IMG submission 79107) | Freshwater sediment microbial communities from Prairie Pothole Lake near Jamestown, North Dakota, USA - PPLs Lake P7 Core (6) Depth... | ecosystem: Environmental > Aquatic > Freshwater >...
AAGAAAGAAATGGATAAGTGGCGTAATGAAGGCTACAAACCTAATGCCCCTCCAGAACCCGATGATAGTCCGTATCTAAGAGTAATTAATCTTGATACGGAAAATTGGCAACATGAGGATGCGCTAATTAAATGTAGGAATAAGTAAAAACATTTAAAAAGTATTTTTGAATTACTTACGTCCCAGAAAGGCATCCATCGGTCCTCGTTTGTGTTTGGTCAAATACGAAGCCTTCATGAACATCAGTGAATCCAGTTCCTTCTCCTTTTGCTTGAGAACAGCAAGAGTGGCTTCTTCTTCATCCATGTTTTTCTCCTCTATATACTGTTTCAACATCTGATCGTAATTTGATCTAGGTCTATACCCTTCCAACTGATCAATTGCTAGTGCAAACATTTGTGCTACTGGATTTTGAATTTGATTCGTTACATAGAACTCTACATCAGGTTTCAAGTTCTTTTGCTTTACGTAATCATAGTGCTCAATTCGATCGCCCTGTTTCTTTTCATCGCGACGAGAAGCAACATAAATGTAGGGAATCCGATCGCCTACTTGGGGAGCCGTTCCTTTATCACGTTCTTCCATTCGGTCGGCCAGAACACGATGAGCAATTTGTTCAGGATTCTTATAATCGTCACGCAACTGTTTGGTCACTACAAACTTATCCAATGGAATCTTGTTCTGCATAACTTCAACAAGCATATCCTGAACGAACTTTTGGGCTGCACGAATATCTCGTTTCTCCATCAGAATATCCAGCGCACCACCGAATACGTCTTTCACAATAGGGGCATTGTCGCGACGTTTCAAAGCAATACCCATGCTTTTGCGATAGCATTTTGCAGTATCATCTTCGTACATCATACCTACATACCGTTTGCGACAGAATAGAATGAATGGATAGAATGTCTTTTCATACTCAATTTTGTAGGGTCTCCGATTAATAGTTGTCGTAATCCGATCGGCTGCTGATTGAGCCAACTTAATAGATTCGGCTAAATCTTGAGTAGGAAACTTAATGAAGATTGAGTCTGTATCTCCATATATGACCTGTCCACCAAATTCTGATTCAACAATTTTTTTTGCATCTTGAATACGATCACGACCTGCAGCAGTAGTTGATGCAGCCACTTCAAAACTACGAATAGGAGATGTGCGTGAACCACATTGACCATAGACGGAATTGGCTACAACTTTATACGCCAATTGAAGACCGTTCAAGACTGACTTTTGGGCGTCATCTTCGGTGTTCTCCATAAGTTTCCGAGTCTCCTTGCGTTTCTTGAGCAGAATGTCCAAAGTGAGTGGCAGCAATCCAATAGTGCGCGAGTCGGTGTCCTTCGGTTGGGCAAACCCGCAAACCATTCTTCCATCTCCCAGCTCGTCGTGAACATCGTATCGTATTTCGTCGATTCGGTATCCGGCTTCAACAAACTTTTTTCCGTCAACTCCGCGTTCCCATTTTTTGACGCCATTTTCGTCGTACCTCTTTGCGTATACCAGAGTATCGGGTGAAAGGTTGTACGCTATCATGTTGGAAGGATAAAGGGAGTTGAAGTCCAAAACGGGTACAGGCTGATTTAGGTACATACCAATTTTTGGGGGAAGAACGATGGCACCCTCGTACGAAGTTTCTCCGTCAAGCGATTCCTGTGTCATAATAATTTGGTTACGCTTTGAAGCGTTATAAACTACCGCCGAATAGATCTTAATACCTTGTCCACGAAGAAATATATATTGAATAGGAACACGACAAACATCAGCCATACCTCTGGCATTTACTAGTGTATCCAACTTTGCCATCAAAGTCAGAACGAGATCGCAATCCTGAATACAATACTTTGCTACTTCCGCCCTCTGAGCTGGAGTTCCCTTGTGTGAAACAAACATGTCCTGTGCTGAAATGTCATCCTTGGTAAATGACCACTCAAGCTTTGAAATGTCTGTGTCATTCAGTATTTCATCATCTGTCCGAATGATGAAACTTTTTGCCTCCACCACTTCAGTAGGAAATTTGCGTCCCTCTTGGTAGGGATTGATTGTGTTTCCAACAATGTCAAACCGAACAAGGTTTCCGGTAAACAGGCCACGAGTGTTCTTTGTGTGAATTTTTATTCTCTGTTTGTCCAATCTTTCTACTTTGGTTACCTTGTCTCGCAGGAATGTGGTAGCCACATTGTCAAGCTTATAAGAATCCAAGTTTTGTTCACGCCGAACACTGAGAAGCAAATCGATTGGAAGTCTCCCGGGTGTTTCAAAGTAGCGAACTGCGAACGTCCCCGAAGCCAGTTCAAACTTTTTGCGTTCCGTCTTTACGTAGTCGGTCTTCCAAGTGCTGGGTTCAATTCTGCCGAAGTTCAATTGGATCCTCAACTTTTCAGCTCTATCTGCGATGTATGAATCATCAAAGCCAAATGTGTTGAATCCACAAATAGCGTCGGGATTCTCGTCACGAATGAGCTTTTCAAATTTTAGCAGGAGGTCTTTCTCGTTTTGGCACTGAATGAATTCGAGAGACGAATCTTTTGAAGCTTCCACAGTTCCATTTACGAAAACAACACGTTTGTAGGAACTCAGCATATCGTCCGAATACCGAAAACTCACACCAATTTGAATAATTTCATCTCCATCGTTTGAAGCCACAGGAAAGAGACCCGAATCGGAGTAAACTTCAATGTCGTACGCTGCCAGATAGAGAGCCACTTTTTCGTTTGGGCAAACTTGAATGGACTTATACGAAATAGTATACGACAAATTTACGTTCACACCTTCTTCTACATCGTCCTCTTCTGCCTCAAATGAAATGGGTGACGCAGGAGAAATGTTCATCTCGTGAAAGAGGCGAATGTATGGTGGTAGGTTGGCCTCATAAATATCTTCGATGCGAACACGTCGTTCTCCGATTTTTAGACTACCTTTTAGGATCTTAATACAATTCTTGAACATCCAAAGAGCGGGGCAACTAATTTTCCAAACTCGAATGGATTCCAAGCCACAAAAGCCTTTCATCGCATCAAGCTTGAGTTCCTCTGTAATTTTTAAACCGTTCATACGCTTTCCGTAAGTCAGTTCAATCGCAGAGTGAACAGAATTTGAACTTTCGCCCGGTTCAGCACGAAGGTAGAAATAGGGGTAAAATCCAGTAAGCCGAACTCTTGCGACATCGTCTTCAGGAGTTCGTCCAAATACATCTACCACGTATTTAAAATTAACATCATACTCTTGCCAATCACAAGGTTGAAGCACCACCATTTATTTAACGTAATTCTTCACTGCGAAAGCACCTTCCATTTTTCATTGAGGCGTCGCGAGTCAAAAATAGTTCGTTCATTCGCTCAGGAACAAAGAAGCTATTTACAGCTCCCTTGACATCCTTGACATTGAAAGGCTTACAACTGAACACATCCAAATACATGTCGTTCGTTTCTTCTACAAAATGAGCACAAATGTTGGAAGTTTCAATTAGTTGAACCAGTGTGTATCCCTTCTTGTTTCCAGAACCAAACATCACAACTTGAGGCTCACCGTAGGGAACCATATCAATCTTCTTCACAAGATACTTTGAAAAATTTGTGATGAGCGTAGGATTGCGAATCGCATTCGGAACACACTTGCCGCAATCAAGGATCAAATGATAGCCCCAGTACGTCATTTTTATAATTTGTATGTAGTGTGTGAAAACGAATTTTTTTTAAATATATTTTTTAAATATCAAACCAAAATGCCACGCAGACACGTTTTCAAGAAACAGCGTGTTAATCTTCTTCTTGATGAAGTAATTCTTCCTCAAGAAGATGAGTTGTGGGATCCTGATCTCCAGGAACTCCGACTCCAAAAATGGGGGGAATATGTAGTCGGCAAGGAGGAATGTGCGTACATCGAGTTTACTCGGAGATATACTCAATACTTCTTCAAGGATGGCTCCTGTAAGAGCCACGATAGAATGGGATGTCGCGAATGTCGGCAGTCTGCCAATGGTCGCTGTCCCAGTTCTTTGGAGGAAAGGTATTGAAAACATTTTTCAATCTAGCACATATATAAGATGGCATCTAACGCTGGACTTCATCAATTTTATGCTCCCACTCGTCAGGGTGAGGCACCTCGTGACTTACGCCCTGCCCCTGGCCTTTTTGACCGAATCATGAATCATCCTATGAATACCTGTGGAATGAGCAACACGGGTGAGCATCCTGGGCTTGTACCCCAAGCTGGGTATGGTCCGGGTGAAGGATGTTCAATTGATACCAATTCTGATTTACTTTGGGGTGCCCCCGGAACCGCTCGCACCAAGGGTCCTAAGCAGGTGTTTGCCCGTCCTTTTGCGACGACTCCCTTCCTTGCTCTGGGATCTGTTGAGGGCATTGACGATCAGAACAAGGTGGTGTTTGGTCACTCAACTGCGAACAGGAAGAGCATCCAAACTGTGACGGACAAGCAGTTTCCTGTTTTCCAGCCTCTGATTCCAGAGAAGGCAGCTGACATTCCTGAAAATAACTACTTTGTTGAGCCGTTTCTTCGTGGTGGTCTTGCTTCTCGGCTGGTGCCTCGCGTGAGGGTCCAGACAGATAAGTAACTGTTTTTTCATCAAGTTCTTTCAGCATTGACCGAATTGGTTTAATTATTTGCTCTTCCTGGCTTACTTCGCGAGGTCTCTTTTTTTCGGAAATATATTTATCTGCCGGAGATGGTTTCTTTTCTAGGAGACGATCTACGGCTTCCACGATATCTTCTGTTTCATCGAGAGCTCTTTTTGCTTGTTCTTCGGTACACCCCGTAAGAATACAGACAGTCTCAACTGGGTCTGTCATTTTTTATTGTTTCAAAGGTAAATACCTGAAGATGCGTTTCATTGAAAATTTGTGCCCCCCTGCGCTTCTCTACCTCGTATACATCGTTATTCAAGTAGGTCTTGATCTTTCCCTTGGCCTTTACGTTACAGCTGCTATGAAGGTTCTTGCCGGTTTAGCAGGCACCATTATCCTCGACGCCTTCTGTGGAGTTCAACTTGGCGTTGTTTCTTGGGTAATGATTTCAACGCCTTTCATCATCGTTGCCCTGGCAACGTCTATTTCGCTTGGTCTCGGAATGGATCGCATGATGGCAAAGTATATCAAGGAATCGTTCACTCCTCTCACTGCTGATAATAAAAAGAATCGTGACAAGTACGTCACTCAGCTGAAGAACCAGGATGCGCTTCCACTTTCATCAACTTCCCTCTACTAAAAATAAATGAACTGCTGTGTGCGAGCAACATTTTGGATTATCCAAAAAGGGTTTGATATATACGATTTGGTCTTCTCGCAAAAATATGAGAAGGTTTCAAATCATATTTCGCCTGCGAAACTTCCATGGCTTTTTGTGGGAATTGAATTAGCCGATGGAACACTGTTGGACAAAACGACGCACGTTCAATATTTGGTTGATTCTGGAATTCCGGTAACTCGCAGAACTGTGTGTTCTTCTATTGATGAGCAAGGTATAAAACGTTGCTTTTATTTGGACTCAAAAACGTTAAAAGAAGAAGAAATCACAGCTCACGGAATAACAATAGAATGATTCCCGAATCGGAAGATCTTATCCGAAAGATATCTCACAAACAAGTTCAATTTTTACTCCTAAATAGTTCAGACTACTTTTCTCTTGCAGATGAATTCGTTACTCTGCAAAGGATTTTTGTAAAAGACGGTGTTTACGAAACAGTAGGCCTCTGGTTTGATATGATTGTGAGTCCAATCCTTACAATTGTTCATGCTGTTTGGAAACGGGCGACACCAAGTATTTTTACAGCTCTGTCCTTTCAAAAATGCGTCACCCTCTGGAAACAGTGGTTCCGCTTTCAAGATTTAAAAAAGCAAGTCAACGAATGGATGAACATCGTTCGTTCCATTGGTGGACCGTTTATTAGCTCAAATGATCCTGAATATCATATATTTGTGTATGCCGATGCCATGCAACGTTTACATGGGGGGCTGACCTCCGCTATCTCCAAAAAACGTGCTGAACGTCTTCAGTAGTTCGGCTCCCTGCTCAATCGCCGGCTTCATTTCAGAAAGAGATCCCATAAGTTCTTTTTGAAGATCGAGCAGCTCACGAGTGTCGCGACGCATTCCACCAATTTGCTCGGGAGTCAAATTGCGGTATGCATGAAGAATCGTGGTGCCCACATCCACATGGGGGTCACTTGTTTTAGGAGGAGCCGGGCTGGGGTTCTTCGTATCTTCTTCTTCTTCGTTTTCAAATCCCTCCCAAGATTGTTGAGTAACAAGGCATACCAAATACATTCCAATTATTGCCAACGCTACAGAAATAGTGTTTGGAGTTTGAAGCATACTTTTAATGACAAAAATCAAGACCGCAAAGATAGCGATCATGGAATATAAACGTTTTTGAAGAAGTTTAGCAGAAATTACGGCAAATAATCCACCTGCGACCACTGTGTCAAGTTTCATCTTATTCTTTAACCGGATGAATTTTAATTGGCCTTAATAAAACTACCAAATCCGGAACCAGGCTGGGCACCATGATTGTTGAAGGCACCTTCAGCGGCAGCTCCAGTACCATCGCGAGTAATTATTCCTTTGAAATCCGCAACTCCACGAGATCCAGAACCTTGGTAGGAAGCAGAAACTCCGCCAAAACGACCATTGCCACGCTGCTTGCGAGTCTTCTTTGAAGTCTTCTTGCTCTTTTTCTTTTTGCCGGCTCCATACTGAGCGTTGGCACCACGATTTGAAACTGCCCAATCACCAACTTCAGAACCGCGAGTCCAGAGAGCTGCGCCTGGTGCGATGGCTCCACTCATTCCGTAATAACCACCCTTATGTTTGCGCATCGTGCGCTTACGAGAACTTCTGTGTCCAGGTTTGTGCATTTACTCTATCTCAGGAATGTTTTCCACGAGTTTCCAAAAGTCTTCTTCGTGAGGAACGCATCTACATTTGAACGAGTCTCCCTTTGAACGCAGATAGATAGACGTTTTTAAATCGGGGACATACAAGTATCCCTTTCCAACAATTTCGTAGCAGTCCGGGATTGCCAGCTTTGAAATTTCCAGAACTTCTCCATCCTCTGCTTTGTCTACGAAATATCCGTGCTTCCCTGGTTCTTCTGGATATAACTCATACCCTTTCAGGAAATACCCTGGTTCCAAATCTGATTTATGAATAAGTTCAACCGTTACTCCATCGATATAAGTAGTAAAATCGGCTAGAAACTTTTTAAGCCAGTTGTATCTCTGCTCAAACGTGGAACACACGAAAACACAATTGGAATTGTACATCCAAATGTCTGCTACAACATATTCTAGGTCGCTCAACTTTTCAACACGCAGAACAGTGTCTCCACAAATACGTTCGTCAACTATACAGGGCAGCTGTTTTGACTCTTGCGAGCTAACCCAATAGCACACAGGAGTTGTGTTATCATATGTAAAGAGTATCCAACCGGGGGTTCCTTTAGTTTGCTCTACCTTGAAAGTTTTAAGTTCCGTCGGGACGGGTTTCTTGTAGACCAACCGGTAATTCGGGGTCCACTCGTAGCGATGTTGAAACAGGCTTACGGGGTTCATACTCTGGCAATTGTACTTCTTGCGGTTTTTCTATGAAAGTTGGAGGCGGTCCGTTTTGAGGTACAACAGGCGGAGGAGGAGCTGGTGCCTGAACCATTACAGGGACATCGCGATAAATTACCTTTGGTTCGGGGGGATACATCATTCTCGTAATAAAAAATGTTAAAATTTGTAGAAAAACCATAACCGCTATAGTAGCAAATGCGACGTATAACATATCCGAAACCTGCATTTGTTCAACCAAAAGGTTTATCGCCACCCAATAAAGACGCAATGGACAAAGTTGTTGAAAAGGTAAACGACATTATCACGGTTGAACTCGTTGAGCAAAAGGTTGAGGAAGTTGAAAAGAAAGTAGAAGAAACGACTGACAAAGTTTTGGACAGTATTCAGGAAAACACACAGGTGGTCGCTGACAAAGTTGAAGACGCCGTTGAAAAAGCGGCCAAGCCGTTAACGGATATCATCGACAAGCTTGACGACGATCCTCGTGTAAAGGCAGTCATTGACAATGTTACAGCTGCTGTTGCTGAGCAACTCGACGGCCGCGAGTTTTCTTGTGGTTGCTTTGGTTGGCTGTTTGCTCTACGTATAACTCGGAAAAGTCGCCAATCGTCTCCTTCCAAATCAGAGGCGATTGACAGTAAACTACCCGAGTTACCTCCTCTACATGAAGAGGCAAAGGAAAAGCACCAAGCCAATCCTCCTGCTGAAACTCAATCTGATCCTTCTCCTTCAAAAGAAGCTTCTGCCTCTTCCTGAGCTGTGGAATGTAAGTCCACCCGTCGTTACACCAAAGGTAGTTTACAGTTTGAGTTTCTTTTACATTACCCAAGTCGAATGGATAAGATTCTGGAGTCATTTTTTGAAGTAACATTCTGTTTTACAATTTGTTGTACAGGCACCGCTAAATTCATTTTTATGCGGAGAGGCTCAAATTCTTGAATAACTTTTGTTAAAACTTTTACGTCGTACAATGAATTGTGAAGCTGATCTTCTTCTGGCAGCGTTCCAAAGGCACGCTGATAAAGTTCTTTCAACTTGGGAGACTTTGGTTTGCCAAACAGGTTCTTCAAATTACACAAATCTCTGCTCAATTCCATGCTACATAACTTTGGTTTCTTAATTTCGGTAAACGCCATTTCAAGATCCCAGCGGATAGCATTGTCAAGAACGTTGTAGTCAAACTCCATGTTGTGCGCTACGAGCGTGTCGTAATCTTCTGCCAGGAATTCACCCAAAACTTTTGCCAGAGGCTCCCCAAGTTGGTTTGCCTTCTCAGTAGTGATTCCGTGGATTCGTACTGATTCTTCCGGAATCGTCCACCCCCCTGGTTTCACAATGTATGACCGTTCTTTTTCAATCTTGTTCGTTTGAGAATTGAGAATAACCCAAGAAATAGACACGATGTGTGGCCAGTTATTGGATTCTTCTTTGGAGGACTTTCTGGACTTTGGAAGTCCAGTTGTTTCTGTGTCGAAAATAAGAAGCTTCATGTTTTAATTTATAATAGTATTTTGATCTTTAATTCGTTTTTACTGCTGCATGAGTAAATAGGTGATGAGACCGTACACGGCAGCGTGTACGAGGAGACCGTAATTCGTGGGGCAGCCAGCTTCGGCAATCTTGAAGAATGAGGCAGCCTGGGGGATGATCGCACGAACAATACCGCCTACAACATTGTCTACAAGCTTGTAGGTAAAAGGAGAGCTGATGACGAAGAAGAGAAGAGCAGCGACAAGAGATGCCTGAACTTTCCGAGAGAAGTACATTTATACTTTTAACCAGAGAAAGTCTTCTGAGTTTGAATAATCGCAGAAATCCAGGATGGGACATTTTCGATAAGTGAATGAATGGCAATCAAATCGTGTGGAACCTTGTAGTGAATATCCAAAGACGTACTTTCACAAATTAGAAGAATGGCTGTAATCAAAAAAGGATATCTCTGTTTTTGGACGGAAGGCATCCAGCGCAGACAGTGAAATTTGAACAGGGCATCAATGTAGGGTTTCAATAACCCGGCTTGAGGAGAATGATGAGCAGCGTCCAGGATAGCTTCCCAAATCATCCAAATTGTGGTTCCGGCATACTTTTCATCGATGTACGGATTTGGACGGTACGTACACGGCAAATCTTGTTTGTTCTGCTTTTTGAAAACACTCGCATATTTCAGCATCCAGGCGCACCAATACAAAGCACGTGTAAAATCGCGTGTTTCAGGTTTCAGACAGTAGACCAATTCGTTTAGTGGAACATAAAGTTCCAGAGGATCTTTTTCCTTTTGAAGATGACGGGCATAATTGGCAGAAGGCGATTTCAAATTTTCAGTTAGTGTAATTTGCTGGAAATCGTGCTCTGGTTTAATTTTGGGTAGGGGAGGCAATTTATTTTTGCGACACATAGCCAGAGACGCTGCTACTTCACAAACTAACGTTCGGACATCCGAATTATTTCGGATATCCTGCATATTGACGATAGAATACTGGCCTTCGTATGGCGCAAACTTTTCATACATCTTGGCCAGATACAGAAACACATTTGGAGCGGCCCGATTGATGTGCCGTGCCGCTGATTCAAAAAGTGTTTGCCACATAGAATGAATTAGGCCTGAGCAGAGCAGTTCAAGAGTCCAATAGCAAGAATAGTCCGCATGTCCCAACTTAATGTTTTCATCTAAAACCTTATAAACGTGTTGTCTCAAATGCCCTGAAAATGTGAACTTTTGAAAGTCCATTACCGTACGTGAATCATGAATATTCATTGTTAGTCAAACAGAAGGGTTTCAAACTAGTTAAACGTATCATTTTGTAAAATACACCAAATACTGATATTCGCGACCAACGTTTAACAAGGGAACAGTTTCAATGTGGCGGAACCCCGAAGTTTTGATAATGTCAATCATGCGTTCTTTGGAAGGCATCATCCAGTAGTGCTTGTTTTCACGAAACTTCTTTCCACCGTTGTCGGTCGGGTCATAGTAGGTCAGAACTTCATTGTATTCAGCTGGATCCTCATCTTCCTTCTTTTTTAGGGCTCCCACATATTTGAACTTATCGAAATAAATTTGTGAATCTGTCTTTCTGTCTATGGAGTACTTCTGGAGAGAAAACGCAGCAAATGGAGATGCCAAATCGAGGACAGGATCATACTTGTCGGGATCAACCAGGTGAACCACAAAGTAACCTTCGGGGTGTAACCATTGATAGGCATTATCTGAAACAATTTTGGGGTTCTCAAATTGATAAATCGAAAAATTCAGGAGCAACGCATGGCTAAACGATTTTTGAGGGAACAGATGAACTTGAGTTACATCACCTTGCTGAAACTTTGCTGAAGGACAATCCTTTCTTGCTTGCTTAATCATCGCGTCCGAAGTGTCCACTCCAACATATTGGACTCCCAAATTTTTGAAGAAACAAGCGTGAGGAGCTGTTCCCGAGCACAAATCTACAACACGGACATCCGACTTTGCTTTGTCTGCCATCGTGAGATCCTGAATAGAAACACGCTCAAATTCCAATTTTTCATTTGAGTGCCACAAAAGGTTATAAATTGAGGCATATGTATCGTCATAAATTTCGGTGGAGTCCTCCAAAGTATCCCCGGAATCCGTGTCAAAGTTTTCAATAGAGGACATCCATGTTGTTAACCCATAAAATAGGATTAATAATATGGCTAAAAATATGTAAGAAGTCGGTATCATCTTGTTAGTTATTTAGGAAGTCTTTTTCCTCCCATGGGCACAGCTGGTTGTGACACAAACCATCCTTTTATAATTGGAAACTTTGAGTAGATCATGTACACCACAAATAAACCCAAAATTACAATTCCCAAATCGGCCAGCATAGGCAAAAGATTGGATGAGCTTGTTTGACTGGGAGAGTTTGTTAGCGTCGTCAATCTGTTCAACACATCTACCTGATCTTTTTCTTTTTGAAATTGTTTTTTGAGGAATTTCAAATCTTCTTCGTCTTCTTTTTGTTCGGTTTGAAGAGAGGCGGCCAAATTTGTGAAAACCTGATTTGTCTTGATTTGGTTGTTCAGCGAATTGTACTGATTTGTGTAACCAGAAATTACTGGTTCGATTTCATCCTGTGCGATACGATTTTGTTCGTCTGTGAGCCATCCCTGACCGTTCAGGGCAGTATAGTAAGCTATGCGGGCTTGCTCGTATCCTTCTGGATCGGTATCTTGTGTTTCTTCTTTTTGATCTAATGTCAATTTTAAACCGTCTAACAGTTTTTGACGCTGACACGCAGAATCACAAACTGGTGGAATAGGAGGCGGAGGAGCAGGAGCACTGGGAACAGGCGGAGGTGGTAATGATTGTTGGTTACCCATCTTATCAATTACTTGAAGAATAAATAACAAATCCGACACCACCAGCCAAAACAGCAAAAGCAAGTACGTGAACGTATTGTCCAAGAATGTTGGATCCAACAATGTACACAATCGCAACAGCTACCATGACAAACAACAAATTTTGGATAATCGGTTTGTTAGCATTTATTTGATCAATCTTTGATTGACTACTTTTTACTTGATCTTCCATGCGAGATAACTCATTCTTGTCTTGCTGAACGGTTGCTCCATCCATCTTGAATACTGAAGTAAAGAAATCGACAATACTGTTCAGCTGTTTGTTGACAACCATCAACTGAGTTTGCTTTGTATATTCATGCTCTACGTCATCAACAATTTTTTCACGTTGCTGATCTAACGGAGTTATATTGTTCATGATTGAACTATAATCGGGGTTGTCCAATCTGCTGAACACATTTCCCTTGTCGCTGCTTGTGGTAGCTGTCATCCAAATGCTTTTCGCGTGAGGATCGGGTGACATATTGAGAGGTGCGTATCCTCCGGTATCTAGGGGGTCCACATTTTGTGGCACACTACAATCTCCTTCACAACGGTATGCCTTGGAAGTTTTGTCAACACCATAAAGAGCTGTGGCGTCCGATTGTCCAAAAATTGATTTGAGAGATAACCCAGTTAATCCACTGATGGAAGACCAGGGTGACTGTAAGTTTTCGTCAGTTTTTACAGCGTTCCCCGAGGCGTCAACTCCATACAAAGCAGAATCGCTTGCCGATGTTATATTAATTTTATTTTCAGGATTGGCAACCCAATTTCCAGTGGTACACGGTTTCGCACACTTCTGTTTATTGTTTGAACCATCTTGTGCCCACAAGTATGTATTCGTAGAAAAAAGGTTCTTCGCAGGAAAGGTTAGGGGAATCATGTTCCACGTTCCAGTTCCAGTAGCTGAATTTGAGTAGATCACCGTTTGACCGCCAGTTGTCATAAACAGAATGTAAACATTTGAGGCATCAGTTGTGATGTCTAAAATAGAAGAAATATTCCACGTGCTTGAATCAATCATATTCCAATTTCCGGTACACGGAAGTTGACAAATAAAAACATTGTTCTGTGAATTATAGCCCCAAATATATCCGGCAGCCGAAGCTGAAGCCTTTACGAGTGTTCCCGGAACGTTTGACCACTGTAAAGAGGATGTCAATTGAGAAGAAACAATTTCATTAATTCCGCCTGTAGCGGTATCGTACTCATTTTGGAAGTCCATTATTCTTATTACGAGGTATTTAGAACTTTAAACGACTCAAATAAATCGAGCGCGCTAATTTGTAGAATTCCACAGCGCCCGTTCCACCGTTGGGACTAAATCCAGAGCGCATATGGTCTTCACGAGTAAAGGGTTTCTTCGTTTGATCACCTCGAGGTGATTTCGCATTTTGGTCTGCGATAGACAAAGTGCGACGTTTCATTTCGAGTAGAAGAGAGTAATCTGTGGCGGTACCCTTCTGAACTCCATTTTTTTGGTTTAGTTCGACTTTCGGCATTTATTCTATCTCTACAAAATGTAATGGATATTAAGCAATTCCAAGATTCACGTGATGCGAAGTTGGCTGATTTTCAGAAGTCATACAACTTTTTGAAGACACAGTATTCAACCGCGCTTTTGGCAGCTATTCAAGAAACAGATCCTGCCTCACAACAGCAGATGATTTCAACGGTTCTTGACATTAACTCCGAACTATCAAATCTTCTTCGTGAAGTTTTAGGAGACCTCAACAAAGGCGATACAACATTTAGTCCAACAACTATAAATGATTTGACAACTGACCTAATTGAGTACCAAAAACAATACCAAGAAATCACACAGCGCAAAGATAAACTTCAAACGATGAAACTTATTTATGCCTCAAATCGTGATAAGCTTGAAACGGCCAAAAATATGTACAACATGTATTTGGGTGGATTAATTCTTCTAATTTTTGTAATTATTTTTCTAATCATTCGCACGTCTTGGACTGGCAATATTGTAAGCACGGTTAAGTCTATCGCAGCGCCATTAACCCAAGTGCGAGCACCCCAAGTATAGAAAGCGCTACGTATTGACCCATAAGAGGAGTTTGGATTGGTTGGGGCGGAAGTGATGTTTCAGACCTCATTTTTGCTGCCTCAATTTCGTCGCCCGTTTTTCCAATTCTTCTCTGATACTTTTTCATGTCTGACTGTGTTTCACGCAGGTTGCCTTCTACGTCAGACTTGTAAAAATCAGAAATTTGTGATGTTTGCTGAGTTACCTGGTCTTGAAGAGAGTTCAGTATACTTTGAATTCCCTGCTCGGCATCCATGTAGGCATTTTGATAGCTTTGGGTTCCAGTAATTTTGTACTGAATGTAGTTATCGTGATAACTCCGAGTTAGCGTATTGAACTGGGTGTCCATTGTATTACGTTTCGTAAACATTTGCCATACAATATCGGTATCTCTTATTTTCTCCAGAAGCCAAGCACATCCCCGTCACCTCCACAACATCTCCGGGGCGCGCACCAATCCACTTGGCCATGGGATCTTGTGAATCAATCTTTGGGATTTTCTTGATGTCCACAATGTGGTACTCTTTCATAACTTCCTGAATTTCGGCTTCGGTCAAAATTCGATGATGGGGAACCTTTCGGTGCTTAGAAATGTCAAAGTTCAAATGTGATTGATAGAAAATTTGAACAAGCGGATTTGCTTTGTCTAAAATATGCTGACGAACAATTTGGAGAACTGATTCAGAAGGCTTGGTAGGGGTCACAATGAGCATTCCTCCCGAAAACTTGTTTTCAGAAGCAAATGTTAGCATGTTACCTAATTCCTGTATGGTAATACGAGTCTTTTCACTGAACACCACCAAAACTCCTCCGAATGTATACATCCTCGTTTCATTCATGGGATTTCCAACGGGTTCAAATTTCTCATCTTTGATACCGCGGGCGATTAGCATATCTTTCAATGTTTGAAGAGAACGTTCTTCCATATCTTTGTTATGAATAACCTGTGAAAAAGGTATTCCATTTTTCACAATATACAGTAAATGAAGAACTTAGCTTTTGTAGGATTACTGGTTGCGATCGGAGTTCTTATATATGTCTTGAGCACCTCTCGTGAAGGATTTGTTCCCGAATTTCTTGATCAGGGAAACGTAAAGCGAACATCAGATACTCGTAAATCTTCGTATGCTCAGCAGACAAATCACTTTCAAATGACACCCGCACCAGCAGAGAAGATTCCCGGTCAGGAAACACCTTTTCGTGTAAATATGTACAATTCTTACATGGTTTAAATATGCTAAAACTTTATTGAACAAATGCGGTTTCACATTTTAGCTCTTCCTCACACAATTACTCGCAAAGACTACTCAGCGTGTGCCTTTACGCAAAAAGTTTTAAAATGGTGTAAAATGATGGTTCGCCGGGGTCACAATGTATACCATTACGGTAATTCTGAATCAGAAGTGGAGTGTACCGAACATGTATCGGTTGTATTCCCAGAAGATCTCCAAAAAGCTTATGGAGATTACGATTGGAAAAAGACGTTTTTCAAATATGATTTGAATGATCATGCGCACAAAGTATTTCAGGAACGATCGATTGTGGAAGTGGGAAAGCGAAAGCAGAAACACGATTTCGTTCTTTGCTTTTGGGGTTCAGCTCACAAACCGGTAATTGACGCTCATCCGGAACTTATTTCAGTTGAACCCGGAATCGGGTGTCCTACAAACCCTGTTTGCCCACACAACATTTATGAGTCGTATTCTGTCATGAACCAAATTTATGGTAAATACGGAAAACAGCCAAACTGGTACGATGCTGTGATTCCAAATTATTTTGATTCGGCCGACTTTGAATTTAATGATGCTCCGGGAGACTACTTTTTATTTGTTGGCAGAATTATATCAACAAAAGGCATTGGTATAGCTATTGACGTAACAAAACGTTTGGGTGCGAAATTGGTTATAGCAGGACAGGGTGATTTGCGAACAATTGTGGATCCCATCCCTGATCATGTTGAATTCATTGGTTATGTGGAACCCCAGCAGAGATGTGAGCTCATGAAAAACGCGAAAGCCCTGTTTGCTCCTACTCACTACAACGAACCGTTTGGTGGCGTTATGGTGGAAGCCCTGTTTTGCGGAACCCCTGTAATCACATCTGATTGGGGCGGATTTGCCGAAAATAATCTTCATGGTGTTACTGGGTATCGCTGCCGAACAATTGAACAGTTTGAATGGGCGGCCAAAAATATTGAAACGATCAGCAGAGAAGTTTGCCGTGAGTGGGCAATGAAAAATTTCAGTCTTGAGCGAATCGCACTCATGTACGAAGAATATTTTGAAACACTTTCAAAAGTGTACGATGGGTCAGGCGGATTTTATTCAAAAAATAGTGATCGCACAAACTTAGACTGGCTTGTTCGACACTACCCTAAAGAACAAGGACAGCCTTATCTTTTGGTGCCTGCGGAAATGTCCCAGTCCTGCGATATTCCTCAACTTCAGACCATACTTGAGTCAGACTTGGAAGATACAGATCAAGCCAGCCTTTCTGTTTCTTCACTGTGAGAGACCTCCAATTGTTGAGCATCCAGTAAACAATTTCGTATTGTTCCCAATTTTCACCCAGCACCTTTTCTTTCCAAGTTACATAATCGTCGGGTGACCGGAAATCTCTGTACAAAACTTCTCCAGTTTTTTCATGAACTGCGAAGAATGATTTGTAAGGAGCCTTACAGCTAATATACGTTGTATAGCTGAGTTCCTTGAACTGCATTTCAATATATTCACACTCGTCAAGTCCAGTACACTCCATTTGGAGCTGCATTTGATGAAAATATCCAGGAGGAACGGGGGTGTTTTCCGTAAATTCTCTCGAAATTGGGCACTTGAATTCTACCAATTTTCCGTGACGGCCATCTTCAGACAGAATAATTCCATCAGGGGAAGCACCCAGAAATGGTACAGTTGGATGAGGAACGCAAGTTGTGTCTGCGATCCTGATCTTATGCTGAAGTTCACAGTAAATTTCTTTTGCGATAGGCTCAAATTGTGTTCCCCAAACTAGAGCACGAACTCCAGGGCCGTTCTGCTGTTGCCGTGGTTGGAGCTTTGACATAATAAGTTCATATCTTTGACTCGGTGTAGCATCTGGAAGACCTTTATAAATTTCCGAGGCAGTCAGCATTTGGCCACGCTTTGTGTGCCAAGCAGCAGTGCGTTGGTCGTTTTGTCCGTAGGTTTCCAAAAGCCACTTTACTTTTTCAAATTTGTTCATTGTTTGGGTTTATTTCTGTTGCCTAATATAAAACCGTTTTACAGATTAGACTCCAAAATGAAACAAATGGAAATCAAATCACAAGAACAATGGGTGCTTGTTCGTCTCGAACGTTTTTATTCAAATGCTGCGAACGTCCAGAAGGTGAAAGAGATCTTGGAAGGGAAATCGAACTTATCTCTCCGCCTGATAGACTGGTTCGTAACAAACTACGCAAAAAAGTTCAACACAACTTTCCTAACAAAATCAAACAAGCACGTAATAGTTTATCTCTCATACAAGTCTCACCTAAAGGCTTACAGCAAAAAAATGTTCGACCCATTCTGTCGAGCCAAGCGAATCAAGTTTCAGGGGTTTGATACCACTGTTGGGCAGCTCAACTTTTTTGAGTGTGCTATAAACGATGAAATTTTGAGTTACCTGGAAACTCACTATGACGAAGTTCATGCGGATATGGAAGCTCGCCTGAAAGACGAAACTCACGACAAAACTCACAAGAGACACGAACTTTCGAAATCAGCTACAAACTCAATGAAGTATCACGATGTGCGTGTGACTGTAACGTTTGATTAACTTATGAATTTACAAATGTACTCCATTTTAAGACCCGAACTTCTTTATACAAACCTGTCCCCTGATGTGGTAGAACACGATAACGACATCGAAGTGTATACTTGGGAGTATGATGGCAGAGAAGTATATCGTGGCAGCATTGACCTTCAATACATGAAATACAACTTAAACGTGTATTCCCTGTATGACGAAAATTTGAAACGAGTGGGAATTGTAGAGCATGATGCGGATGACCTGGAAATTTATGAAGTCCTCTGGTTTTACGATAATCCTTTTGCGAGATTCTATCAAAACCCTGAGTGGAAATCGACTGGCCGAACACTCTGGTCTATGATTTCCAGCGAAGCGTATCAGGATCTCCTTGAAGATGATTTCAAAACTGTAGTTGAACGATGTTTGACATCCAAATACAGATTAGTAACTCCAGAAATGTTAATTAGTAAACCCACAATTTATAAATGTTCTACGTGTGGCAAACAATCAGTAGCTCCACTAAAAAATTGTAAATCTGTTAAAACTGAACCCTATTTTTCAGTTAAAAATTTTTTGTATGTAGATGATTCATTTATTATTTATGAACCACCTAGTGACCACCAGCTGCCGTGCGCTTCTTGCGAGCAGGTGCCGAAGGAGCTGCCTGAGCTTGCTCAACTACCTGTTCAACCGGAGTTGCCGGTCGCTGAGACTCACCCGTCTCCTCTTGCTCAACAGTCTCCTGAAGTGACTCCTCATTAGAGCCTCCACCAAAGAGAGCCGCAGCATCAACTTCTGATCCACCATAAACCTTGGCAGCTCGAAGCCTCCAAGAGACACCGAACCCGCCGCCAGCCATAGTGTAAACACTGCCGGTGACTGCGATTTGTGCCTGGCAATTTTTGGGAAATGCGTCTTTCAGCGATTCAGGCGTTGCTTCGATAGGTCTTCCATTTCGGTCTACAATACCCTTGCGACCAATCATGACTTCATCAACTCCCTCTCTGTTCTTGTAGACGGGAATCTTGATGTACCAGCTGGGAGGATACTTACCGTTAGGAACTCGCTCACCATCAATCTTGTCTGTAGAGACATTGATGATGCGCTTGAAACTTTCACGGATTCCCTCCTCGCTGCGCTTCTTACCAAACCACTTAGGACTGTTTTCGAGAGCAGCCTGAATAATAGCATTCTCCAGGTCAAGCAGAGAGTTGTAGATAGAACCAATTTCTGTTCCACTTGTGCTTCGCTCTGTGGCATAATTGTCACAGCCCGCAAGCGTGTAGCTAAGCGTGTGGCTGGTTTCACCATTCTTCGTCATGCTCATGTATCGTACAGGAGCCTGTGGAAGAACGATTTGAAACATTTGTCCATCATACTTCATATTGATAGGCGCATTACGTCCATTCTTTGCGACTCCCATCACAAAGGTGACCTTGGAGGGATTGAAAGTACTTGCAGTTACTGAGAGATCAGAAGCCATATGTTTTTTTGTATGATTATTATAGTCACCTTACACGTAAATCCGTTTTTCACGAAGGAAATCAAAATTAATAACAAATGCCAACTTGTATAGCTTGTAAAAACAAGCAGAGTACTGAACGATGTACTCGACCATCCTTAAATGGAATTCTATTTTGTGGAATTCATTCTCGAAGCAGAACGCCTCGGCTATGGCTGGAAGCTAATGGAATAAACACAAAGATTACTAAAATTCAAAAATTGTGGAAAGGATACTTTATACGGAAACGGCTGCGTCTCGCAGGACCTGGTGTACTGAAACGGTCTGTTTGTAATAACCAAGATGAACTTATAAGTTTAGATTCAATTTCTAGCATTTCTCCGTTTGATTATTTTGGGTTTGAAGAAAGTGGCAAAATATATGGGTTTGACGTTCGGACAATAATTGATGCCTTACATAGAACCACAACAAATCCGTTCACTCGTCAACCATTGACACTCGACACACGCAAACGTATTCGTGAAATTTATGGATACCGATTGCGCAAACGACTAGAAAATTATTACGAGCACAACATGCTGAGAACTCCAGATTCTCTGCTACAAAATCGTTGGACGCAAGTTTGTCAAATTATTGAGGAAAATGGGTTTTACAACATTCATCCAAATCTCTTTTTGGGACTTAACAAATCACAGCTTTACATATTTTTAAATATGGTTCACAACGATATGACCGTTTGGGCTTCTGAGCACAATCCTATATCATCCAAACGATTCCGATATTTGATATGGGTAAAAAATGCGTTAAAAAAATTTAATCGTGTTGATACTCTACATTTCTATTCATATACCGTTTCCAGCGTTCTTTGTATACTTTTGTATGATTGTGTAGATCCTTATAATTTGTGCTTCATTATTATGAGCGCCCTCTACAGATTG
>Ga0105103_10000619_pt1 | contig 20101 bp, 16 predicted proteins | sample PPLLaktember2015_2_FD_79107 | JGI IMG/M metagenome (GOLD analysis project Ga0105103, IMG submission 79107) | Freshwater sediment microbial communities from Prairie Pothole Lake near Jamestown, North Dakota, USA - PPLs Lake P7 Core (6) Depth... | ecosystem: Environmental > Aquatic > Freshwater >...
CATTTCTGGATGTACCACGACCAGCGGGATGGCCTTCAAGATCCCCGGAAGAGTGGGGGATTCCCCGATCTTAGGAGCGGGTCTTTATGTGGACAACGAGATTGGTGCTGCCGGTTCAACGGGAAGAGGAGAGGCGAACTTGCTCGCTTGTAGCAGCGCCATGATCGTGGAATACATGCGCCAGGGGAAACATCCAAAGGATGCATGCCTGATGGCGTGCGAGCGAATCGCACGGCAGACGAAAATGAAGCGGCTCTTGGACGAACAAGGAAGACCACGATTTCAGGTAATCTTCTATGCCCTCAACAGGCGGGGCGAGTATGGCGGAGGATCAATCTGGTCGGGAGCTCAAATAGCTGTCAATACCGGCGAAGTGAAGAGTCGCCTTGAGGACTGCGGATTCCTCTTCCTCAAGGATTAGTCTCGCATGTCGCCAACTGCTAGCATGCTCGCATACACCATCCTCCCGCCGGAGCCCACGATTCTGGGTCGAGGCAAGGACACACTGGACCTTCTCAACAGGCTCTCCACAAATGATTTCCGCCAATTTGGGCGAAATGAGAGCAAAAGGACCATCCTTGTCAACGAAAAGGGGAGGATGATCGACATCCTGACTGTCGCAATGGAGGAAGACCAGCTTCGCATGTATCCGAGTCCCGGGAATCTGAAGAATGTCATCACTTGGCTGGAGAGATTCATTTTTCTCGAGGACGCACGATTCGAAGCATCGGCGCAAGCGATCACTCGGATTCGATTCCTGACGATCGGCATTGATTTGCATGAAGCAGAGCGTACACGGAGGAATGCTATCTCATTCGACTGGAAGGGCTTGCAGGATTCATTGCAGAATATTTCGAATGCATTGTTTCACTTGACCCCGGGGCAGCGTCAATCTGCAGAAGCATTTCTGCTGCCAGATTCGATTGGAGAAGTTGAGAGAGTTTTGGATGAACGCGAAGCAGTCGCATTGACCGCCCGCGAGTACGAACAACAACGGATCGTGGCGGGACTCCCGGAATTTCCAAGCGAGATCAATGAGGCCTTCAATCCCCTGGAGGCTGGATTGATCACGCTTGTTAACGAAACAAAGGGATGCTACATCGGTCAAGAGGTTCTGGCCCGCCTGAAGACCTACAACAAAGTTCAACGAAGTCTGTGCAAGTTGCTTGTTTCTAAGCACATCGCTTTATCCACCTCACTTACTGACGATGATCTTCCGGCGGTTGTGCAGATCACAAGCATCGCGCCCAATCATGCCTCCGATGGATGGCCTGCCTTGGGATATGTTCGCGGATCTCACGCCAAAGTCGGTTCTCACATTGAAGCCACAAACGACATGGAAGTGCGAGTGAACGATATACTCACCTTGGATGATCAGAATGCCTAAGAAGACGCCTTCGTTTCCTGTCAAATCGTACAATAACCTCCTGTTTCTGAACAGTCCAGACGCACGCGTATTGAGGATCATGTCAGAATTCCTCGAGCCGTATCAACGTCTTCGGCGCGAAGGAATTCGAGATACCATCGTCTTCTTTGGTTCAGCCCGGCTGAAGCCGATGAAGGAGGCTCGGACGAATCTGCGTCAATTCGAGAAGAAACATGCCGCCAAGAAGAGCCTGCCCAAGAAGACGCGACAGGAACTCGATGCCCTCCGGGCAGATGTCTATATGGCAAAATATTACGAGGACGCCGTCGAGTTGTCCAAGAAATTGACCCTCTGGTCGAAACGACGATTCCTGCAGAATCGATTTGTCGTTTGCTCCGGTGGAGGACCGGGAATCATGGAGGCGGCAAACAAAGGGGCTGCCATTGCAAAGGGACGGTCCGTCGGCTTGAACATCAGTCTGCCGTTCGAGCAGGCACCGAACCCGTACATTTCCCCCGAACTCAGCTTCGAATTCCACTATTTCTTCATGCGCAAGTTCTGGTTCGTGTATCTCGCCAAGGCGCTCGTGATGTTCCCCGGTGGATTCGGCACCTTCGACGAACTCATGGAAGTGCTGACGCTGCTGCAGACGGGGAAGATCAAGAAGAAGATGACAGTGGTCCTTTACGGAGGCGACTACTGGAAGCAGGTCATCGATTTCGATGCCCTCGTCCGGCTGCGCGTGATCAGTCCCGATGATCTGAAGCTCTTCAAGATCGTCGATACGCCACAGGAAGCGTACGACTATCTCACCAAAGGATTGATGCGCAATTATCCGCACGAGACGAAAGGGGAACCGGAGCCATAGCATTTCCTTCCGTTTTTGGCTATATTGGATTTGAGCATCAGATTCTCCGGGGGTGACTTGGCTTCGACGGGGATGAGGACGCTCAGGACTGCATACCGTGGTCGCCGTGTCCACGCTAAAGAAGCGGTAAATTCATAAGTGCCGATTACAACTACGCACTGGCAGCCTAATACGTAGGCTACCCGTCTTTGATGTCACGCGCCCGTTCGGGGCATCCTAGACGTCGCTAAAACGGGCTAGCATCGCTCTTGGTCCAAGGGAGCGAGGCGAACCGTGATGAACGGTACACTTGGGCTGGCGTGTGGTCAATCCTGTCTGCCGGAGTTTCCACGCGCGAGATTCAACGGCAGAATACGTATGTAGAGGTCTTGAGGATCTTCTCTTCGGACCGGGGTTCGACTCCCCGCACCTCCACCAAACGATTGCGACGCACGGATTCCACCACATCCTCGTCTTATGCCACAAACCCTCCTCCTCGTCGACGACGAAGACGATATCCTTGAGTTGCTCCAGTTCAACCTGCAGAAGGAAGGCTACCGTGTTCTCACCGCGCGGACCGGAAAGCAGGCGCTGAAACTGTTGGGACAAGGTATCGATCTCTGCGTGTTGGATATCATGATGCCCGAAATGGACGGCTGGGATCTTGCCAAGGCCATCCGCGCGAATCCGAAGACGGTTTCCATCCCCATTATTTTCCTGACCGCGCGTTCCAGCGAGGTCGACGAAGTGCTCGGCCTCGAACTCGGTGCCGCAGACTACATCACCAAGCCCATCCGCATTCGTACGTTCATCGCGCGGGTTCGACGAACGCTCCGCCAGCAGGCCGCACCAACGCCCATGGAAGGGGATGTCGTGGAGATCGGCGGCCTCCGCATCCATGCGTCGAATTACACGGTGCAGATGGGAAAACAGGAACTTCAGTTGCCCAAGAAGGAATTCGAAGTGCTCCTGTTCCTCGCGCGACACCCGGACCGCGTGGTCTCGCGCGAAACGCTGCTGAATGAGATCTGGGGACAGGATGTGTACGTCGTCGACCGTACGATCGATGTACACATCCGCAAGATCCGTGAGAAACTCGGCCGCTTTGCAGAATACATTGAAACGGTGAAGGGCGTCGGATATCGTTTTCACGTGGAGGAATGATGCGTTCCATTCGGTCGAAGATCACATTGACGTTCGTTCTGATCTCCGCAATTGCGTTGATCGTTGCCGGATGGATCACGGATTACCAGATCGAAGAGTATCAGTTCGACCGCGTCGTCACAGAGTTGAACGGTCAAGTCAGCACGGTTGTTTCCATCCTGCAGCGCTATCGCACAGAAGCGAGTCAGACCAACGATGCCGCCGTGCTCCTGCGTGATATCGCCGCACGAACGGCCATTCGCATCACGCTTATCGATGACGCGGGGAATGTCCTGTTCGAATCGTCGCTTGCGGATTCCGCGCTGGAACAGCTCGAAAACCACGCCGGAAGGCCTGAGCTGCTCGATGCACGTCGTACGGGTATGGGCGTCGCTCAACGCTTCAGCACCTCGGTTCAATCCCCGATGGCCTACTTGGCGCGGCCGGTATCCGGTCTGGCGTCGAATGCACCCTTCGCGCGAACGCGGTACGTGCGGGCCGCCATGTCGCTCGCGGAGATCCAGGAGATGCAGTCCCGCATCCGGCTGATCGTCACCGCAAGCATATTATTGACGCTCATGCTCGTCTCCGGCGTCGCGGTGGTCGTTTCGCGCCAGATCTCGCGTCCAATTGAGGAAATGGATCAGCTCATCAAAGGCGTTGAGCAAGGAGAACTCGCGCGCTCTGTTCCCATTCGGACGCGTGACGAGATCGGGAGACTGTCGGCCACCTTGAACCAGCTTGTCGCCCGGCTCAATCAGGATTCCATTCAGCTGCAGCGACTTGAAACGGTCCGGAGTCAGTTCCTCGCGAATGTCTCCCACGAATTGCGTACGCCGTTGTTCACGCTCAAGGGATTTCTGGAGACGCTCATTGATGGCGTCCCGGATGCAGCGCTCCAGAAGCGGTTCCTCGAGAAGGCGGAAGCGCAAGCCAACCGGCTCGACCAATTGTTGACCGACCTCATCGAGATCTCGCGAATGGAATCGGGAGAGATGAAGCCGAGCGTCCGATTCTTCAGCGTCAATGAGTTCATCAAAGACGTGCAGGAAGAATTCGAGGAGACCCTGAAACGCAAGAACCAGACACTCGATGTACAATTGGCAGAACGCGATATCTCTGCGCTTGGGGACAAGGAACTTCTTCGCTCTGTGATTCGCAATCTCCTCGATAACGCCACGAAGTATTCTCCCGAGGGAGTACACGTCCGCATGGGAGCAATTGAGAAGAACGAAACCATACGGTTCTTTGTCCAGGATACGGGCCCGGGCATCGCGGAGGAACACCAGGCACGCATCTTCGAGCGGTTCTATCGCGTCGACACAAACCGATCGCGCGAATTGGGGGGAACGGGACTCGGTCTTGCCATCGTGAAGCACATCGTCGAGGCGCACGAGAGCGCCATCGCTGTGGAAAGCGATGGAAAGACGGGCACCACCTTCTGGTTCGAATTGAAGAGCCGCGCGTGACGGGCGAATTCAGATGAAGCGGATCGCCTTCGCAAAACTGACCGGTGCCGGTAACGACTTCGTGGTCATCGACAACCGGAAGCGCGCCATCCGATTTGCCCCTCGTCTTGCCCGCAGACTCTGTGACCGTCGATTCGGCATCGGCGCCGATGGATTAATCCTTGTCGAACGAAGCGTTGTGGCCGACTATCGGATGATGTACTACAACGCAGATGGCAGCTACGGGGGCATGTGCGGGAATGGTGGGCGGTGTGTCGCCCGGTTCGCCGTTGAACGGGGGATTGCGGCGGCAAAGCATGTTTTCGAAGCCCTTGGCTACGTCTATCGGGTTTCGGTAGCGTCGAAAAGGGTCACCCTGGCGATGAAAGACGTTCGAGATGCGACATTCGGCATCCGTTTGAAAGAAGGCGGAGGCGTGATGACCCTCCATAGCCTTGACACGGGGGCTCCGCACGTCGTCGTTCCTGTTGTAAAAGGAAGACTCAATGGGATTGCAGTGTCTGATATTGGCCGCAGAATACGTAATCACAGGGCTTTCCAACCACGCGGAACTAATGTAAATTTTGTTGAACGCCTGGGAATAAGTTCCATTCGAATGAGGACTTATGAGCGCGGCGTTGAAGCGGAAACTCTTGCGTGCGGAACGGGATCGGTCGCATGCAGCATGGTCGCCGCCGAGATATGGGGCGCGAAGCCTCCGATAGATGTGGAAACGTGGGGCGGACAGCTGTTGAATGTGAACTTCACCAAAGAGCACAACCGCTATGTGGACGTGCAGCTCGCGGGACCAGCGGTAGTTGTCTTCGAAGGAACGACCATTGTCTGAAGAACGGCGATACGCATTCATCCTCAATCCGCATGCTGGTCGAGGTCGCGCGCGAAACCTCGAGAAGAAGCTCTTGGATTACCTGCGTTATAAGAAATTAAAGTTTGGGTTCGAACGAACGCGCGAACCGCTTCATGCAACGGAACTTGCGGCATCTGCTTCAAAGGATTTCGATGTTGTAGTTGCCGTTGGTGGAGACGGAACGGTACATGAGGTCGCCAACGGACTTGCCGGGAGCAATGCCACGTTGGGAGTTCTTCCTGTGGGGTCTGGGAACGACTTCAATCGGCTGATCGGGATGCCGAAACGGTTTGATCATGCCATCGAAACGATGCTGACGGGGGTTCGCAAGGTATTCGACACTGGACAACTAACCTTCACAGACGGGCCAGAACGCGCGGTCAGAAATCGACGATTCATCAACAGTCTTGGCTTGGGTCTGGATGCCGTTGTGGCTGATCAGGCTCGGCGGATCACATGGCTTCGCGGGCTGCCGCTCTATCTGGCTGCGGTGGGAAATACGCTCAGACATCTTGAAAGCTATGACCTGCAAGTTTCTCTCGATGGTTCGAGCATCGAGAAGCGGGTATTCGTACTCTGTATCGGGAATGGGATGTTCGAAGGGGGTGGCTTCAAGCTAACGCCAGATGCCGATCCGCACGATGACAAATTTCAGATCTGCATTATCGACCAGATGTCACTGAAGGAGGCGCTCCGAGTGGTGCCGAAGCTGATCAGCGGCAGGCATGCGGAGCACGAGAAGGTGGAATTGCGAGACGCACGCGTGGTTGAAGTGCAGACAGAAACGCCATTCGTCATGCACGCTGATGGCGAAATCCTTGGAAAGCACGTCACTTCGATAAGGGCCGAAATTCAGCCTAACGCCATGAGCGTCCTTGTTCCGGCCACCCCCTGATAGATATAATCGGCATTATGTAACCTACTCTATTCCCCAATCCCTCCTACTTCGCCATCTGTGTCTCGATGGCCTTCGTGTAAGAGTCCCGCAGGATTTCCACCGCTACGTCAATCCTCCCATCGAATATCAGTCGTCCCGTGTCCGTGACCCGACCGATCACCCGGCATTAAACGCCGAACTTCGCGCTTTCAGCCTCGATGTGATTCTTCGAAGCTTCCGGAGCGGAAATCACCACCCTCGACTGGGATTCGCTGAAGAGCCATAGATCCGGCCTCTCAGAACCCATGATGCTGGGCTTCAACTTCACTCCCAGGCCGGCCTTGGCCTGTATCACCGACTCTGCCACCGCAACGAGGACGCCTCCGTCTGAAACATCGTGCGCAGATCGAACTACCTTATCATGGATGAGTTCGAGCAGCAGGTCCTGAATCTTCTTCTCGTTTGCCAGGTCGATCTCCGGCGGCATTCCAATGGCTTTGCCCGTGACCATCTCAGCGTATTCCGATCCCCCGATCTCCATCAGGTTCCGTCCAAGCTCGATCACGAGGTCTCCCGGCTCCTTGAATGCTGACGTCACGACACGCGTGACATCCTCAACCAGGCCCAGCATCCCGATCACGGGCGTCGGGAAAACGGCTCCTTCCGGATTCTCATTGTAGAAGCTTACGTTTCCTCCCGTCACAGGCGTTCCAAGCGCTCGGCACGCTTCGCCCATCCCCGCGACCGCCTCCGCGAATTGCCAGTAGATCTCCGGATCATACGGGTTTCCAAAGTTCAGGCAATTCGTGACCGCAAGCGGCACCGCTCCAACGCATGCAACATTTCGCGCCGCTTCCGCGACCGCGATCTTCGCACCACGCCGAGGGTCCAAGTATACATAACGTCCGTTGCAGTCCGTTTTAACCGCAAGCGCCTTGCGCGTTCCCTTGATGCGGACCACCGCCGCATCCGCTTCGAACGTGATCATCGAATTCGTACGAACCATGGAATCGTATTGCTCATAGACCCACTGCTTCGACGCGATGTTTGGACGCGCAAGCATCTGCACGAGCGTTGCACCAATGTCTTTCGGCTCTGGGATGTCGCTGAGATCCAACTTGTGCGCTTCATCCAGGTATGCAGGGCGACGCGCTTCCCGCTCGTAGACCGGCGCGCCGCCGCCAAGCACCAAAGGATCCGGCGGCACATCTGCGACCGTCGTGCCATTGACCTTCACGATCAAACGCTCGTCGTCCTCGACAGTCCCAACCACCTCGGCGTGCAAATCCCACTTCCGGAAGATGGCGTTGACCTCTTCTTCGTGCCCCTTCTTCACGATGAACAGCATCCGCTCCTGGGATTCCGATAGCATGATCTCATACGCCGTCATGTTCGCTTCGCGCAGCGGTACATGTGCGAGTTCGATGCGCATTCCGGACTTCCCTTTTGCGCTCATCTCCGACGTCGAGCAGGTGATCCCGGCGGCGCCCATGTCCTGTACCCCGATGACATATCCCGTTTGGATCGCCTCCAGCGTCGCTTCCAGCAAGAGCTTCTCCGTGAATGGATCGCCAACCTGCACCGCCGGGCGCTTTGCCTCGGACTTCTCACTGATCTCTTCCGAGGCGAATGTCGCTCCGTGGATGCCGTCCCGTCCTGTCGACGAACCGACGATCATGACGCTGTTCCCCCTCCCCTGCGCGATCGCTTTCGCGACTTTCCCGTGCTCCACGATGCCGACAGCCATCGCGTTGACCAACGGATTCCCCTGATAGCACTTGTTGAATTGCACCTCGCCTGCCACAGTCGGAACGCCGAAACTGTTCCCGTAGTCGCCGATCCCTTTCACGACGCCTTTGAACAGGTAGCGTACGCGCGGGTCGTCCAGCTCACCGAAGCGCAGAGAATCAAGAACCGCGATCGGGCGTGCTCCCATGGAAAAGATATCGCGCAAGATCCCGCCGACGCCGGTCGCTGCTCCTTGATACGGCTCCACAGCCGACGGATGGTTGTGACTCTCGATCTTGAACGCGACGGCAAGACCATCACCAATATCGACCAGTCCCGCGTTCTCCTCGCCCGCAGAAACGAGCAGGCGTCCTCCGCTTCTCGGAAGCGTCTTGAGCAGCGCAATCGAATTCTTGTAGCTGCAGTGCTCGCTCCACATCACGCTGAAGATACCCAGTTCCGTATAGGTTGGCGTCCGGCCGAGATGCTTCAGCATCCAGCCGTATTCTTCTTCGGTCAATCCGTGCTCCTGGGCGATCTCGAGGGTTACGGAGGGTTCTGATTTGATCACCGGCTTGTAAGGCTGCATGCTCATAGTTGATCCGTCGCTTTCCGTCGCGTTCGTTGCTCTATTCCGCATCGATGAGCATCAACCGCTCATCTTTTTCCACCGCCCGTCCCGATTGCACAAAGATCTCTTTCACACGTCCGGCCTGCAGCGCCCGTATCTCGTTCTCCATCTTCATCGCTTCGAGAACCAGCAAACCTTGTCCGGCAAGAATCACCTGCCCTGCCTCCACCTCGATCCGGACGATCAGTCCCGGCATTGGAGCCCGGACGGTGATCGAACGGGAGTCGCGCGCGGTTGTCTTCATCAGCGACTTGACCAGCAATGAATGCCGATCATCCACCGACGCTTCGAAGTCGGTCCCGTTCACGCTGACGGCGATGCGTTCGGAGGCGTCGAGAATGCCATCCTGTTCGTCCCGTTGGCGTGTTCGTGAGAGGACTGCGACTTCGAACACGCTTCCGTCCATGATCAGGGACGTCCCCCCCTCAGGCGACTCGTGTAAATCATACGCATGGCGCACGCCGTTCACCGTGGCCACACCGTCGCTATTCAACAGCACGCGCATCCGCACGCCGTTGATGGCAACGAGATACTCGTTCCGTGCTAGCGCAATGTGGCGCGCCGGTTCTTTTTCCATTCCCGCGACCGTTGTGTGGTGAATGATGCATCATCGCCGGGTGCAACGCCCGTCATTCGTGACTTCGCGCGTGCCGCTATGATGGCCGCAGCGACCTGCGCACGATTCCCTTCGCGATACAGCGCCTCGGGCGTGAAGTACATTGCGACAAATCCCGTGTCATAGTCCCCCTTCAGGAATCTGCCGTGCGAGAGGACGAACTGGCAGAACGGGATCGTCGAGCGTACGCCGCCAATATGGAATTCCGCCAAAGAGCGCTTCATGGCGGCGATGGATTCCTTTCTCGTTCGTCCCCACGTGACGACCTTTGCAAGGAGCGGATCGTAGTAGAGATTCACTGTGTCGCCCTGACGATATCCGTTGTCGACGCGGACGCGCGGTCCTTCCGGCAACACATAACGCTCCAGCGTTCCGGTTGAGGGAAGAAACCTGTTTGCGGGATCTTCCGCATACACACGGCATTCGATCGCATGACCCCGCTGACGAATCTCCCGTTGCGTCTGTTCCAACCGTCCTCCACCGGCAATGCGGATCTGCTCCGCAACGAGGTCGATGCCCGTGACCAGTTCGGTCACCGGGTGTTCGACCTGAAGGCGTGTGTTAACTTCGAGGAAATAGAAGTTCTTGCTCGCATCGACGATGAATTCCACCGTTCCTGCGTTCACGTAGCCGGCCGAACGGACCAACGTGACCGCCGCATCCCCCATTCGTGCGCGCATCGCTTCGTCGATGATGGGCGATGGTGATTCCTCCACCACCTTTTGATGGCGCCGCTGAACCGAGCATTCTCGTTCCCCCAGGTGGAGCACGCTGCCGTGCGAATCCGCAAGGACCTGTACCTCGATATGTCGCGGGTTCTCGATGAGTCTCTCAAGATACAGCCGCCCGTCACCGAACGCATTCAATGCCTCCGAATGTGCCGTTGCGAACGCGGAAGGCATCTCATCCTCCGAGTTCACGATGCGCATGCCTCGGCCTCCTCCTCCGGCCGCCGCTTTCAACAGGACCGGATATCCTAGTGTCCCCGCGACGTCGAAGGCCTCGACCGCATCGACAAGCGGCTCCACGGTCCCCGGAACCGTAGGAACTCCGAGTTCGCGTGCGCGCTTCCTCGCTTCCGTCTTGTCCCCGAGCGTGCGGATGGCCGATGGCGGCGGTCCGATGAACTTGAATCCGGCGAGTTCGACCGCCTCAGCAAAGTCAGCGTTCTCCGAGAGAAATCCATATCCGGGATGGACTGCATCGACTCGCGCCTTGCGCGCCGCCTCGAGCACTTTCGTCTTGTTCAGATAGCTTTCGCCCGATGGAGCGCCGCCCAAGGCAACGGCCTGATTTGCCCGCCGTACGTGCAGCGCGGAACGATCGACGTCGGAATAGATCGCGACCGCCGTGATGCCGAGTTCGCGGCATGCACGAATGATGCGCACGGCGATCTCACCGCGATTGGCAACCAGGATCCGTTTGATAGGACGATGCGGCATCACCTGTGTCCGTTCAGTTCAACTCGACCACGGTAACACCGGTCCCGCCTTCGTTCCACTCCCCCAGACGGAAGGCTTTGACATGGGATGATTCCTTCAAATATGCCGTGATCCGTTTTCGGAGCGCGCCGGTCCCCTTCCCGTGAATGATATCGACGCGATGAAGTCCCGCCGCATAGGCATTGTCGAGGAACGGTGTGAGCCGCTCGATCGATTCGTCGCCTAGCAAGCCGCGAAGATCGATCTCGGTCTGTGCCTCGGGAAGCGTCACCTTCTCCGAAGACACCGGCATCAGGGGCTGAGCTCGCACCTTATGCAGTTGGTTCAACGGAAGTCGAAGCCTCGCGGTTCCGCTCACGACCACTGCGTGCGTTCCACGCAGTTCAACGATCTCACCGGCGCCCGAACCTTCCCGCACTTGCACCCGGTCGCCAATGCGGAGATCCTCAGCCGGCAGTGATTCTTCCGCTTCCTCTTGTGGCGCCTCTGCCAGGTGTTGCTGTAATTGCCGCACGGCCGTTCGGGAAGCTTTGATGATGTCTCGGTCCCCGCCACTCTCCCGAATTGCGCGGACCGATTCCTCGATCGTCCGTTGCACATTTCGGACGAGGTCTTTCGCTTCCTCCATCGCCTTCTTCCGGATCGTTCCGAGTTCATGCTTGAGCTGCGTCGTCTTCTGTTCGTAGGAGAGGACCGAGCGTTGGAGCCGTTCGCGCTCTGTTTCCGTTTCAGCGAGGCGCGACTCGTAATCCCGCACCTTGGATTCCAGATCCATCAGCAGCGACTCCATGCGGTTCTTCTCGCTCCCGACCCGCTTCCGTGCCGCCGACAGAACGCCGCTTGGAAGTCCGATCCGCTCGGCCAATTCAAAGGCATAGCTGCTCCCCGGAATGCCGGAACGAAATCGATAGCTCGGTCGTAGCGTCACCGTATCGAACTCCATGGAGGCGTTCAATACTCCGGGGGTCTCGTGCGCGAACACTTTAAGCACGCCATGATGCGTCGTCGCAAGGGTGATGGCTCCTCGCTGCGTCAATGAGTGAAGGACGGTCGCCGCGAGCGCTCCCCCTTCCGCCGGATCGGTGCCGGTGCCGATCTCGTCCAGGAGCACGAGAGACCCCGACTCAGCTTCATCGAGCATTTCTTTCAATGTCAGGAGATGGGAACTGAATGTACTGAGATCGTTCTCGAGCGATTGATCGTCGCCGATATCGACGAACAGTTTTGTAAATGGAAAGATCTCCGTATCCGGCGATGCAGGGATGTGCATCCCGGCCGCAGTCATCGCCCAGAGCAGTCCCGCCGTCTTGAGGGCTACCGTCTTTCCGCCGGCGTTCGGGCCGGTGATGATCACGGTCTTGTGTTCGTCGCCAAGCTCTAGGTCGAGCGGGACCACTTCCTCGCGCTTCATGTGACGCAAGAGGACGGGATGCCGGGCGTTCCCGATCCGCATCCCCGGTCGGTGTGCGAGCGCTGCTGGCATTCCGATGATCTCGATCGAATAGCGCGCTTTCGCAATCACGACATCCAGTTCGATCAGCGCGTCGAAGCTTGCCTCGGCAAGCGGACGAATTTCGGCAACCTGTCGCGTCAGTTCGAGCAGGATGCGATGGATCTCACGCTGTTCACGGATCTGAAGTTCGCGCAGGCCGTTGTTCAATTCAAGGGATTCGGCCGGCTCGATGTAGACCGTCGCCCCGCTCGCGGAAGTGGAATGGATGAATCCGGGAACGCGATTCTTGTGCTCGGTCTTGATGGGAATGACCAGCCGTCCATCCCGCGTGGTGATGATCTCTTCCTGCGTGAACTCTTGTTCGGAGACTGATCTAAGAATGCCCGCGAGACGGCGACGCAGGGCTTCGCCCGCGCTGATCATCGAACGGCGAATCTCGCGCAGTTCGCGGCTTGCCGAATCCTTCACACCGCCGTGCTCGTCTAGCGCCTCAGTGATGTTGTACTCGACGATCTTGTCCCCTGCGATGCGCGCGGTGATCTCACCAAGCGACGGGATGACCTCGACACGCTTTGAGAGAAACGCCTTGACCGTTCGCGCCGTTCGGAGCAGGGACGCAACCTCCAGCAACTCGACGGCCGAGAGCACCTGATTCTCGACGGTGGTCCTTTTTAGCGCAGGGAGGATGTCGCGGAAGGAGTCGACCGGAATGTCGCCTTCGGCGATCAGGAGTTCCTTGATCTCCGAGACACGACGAAGTTCCTGTTCAATCGTTCGCCGGTGGGAGGCTGGCAGTGCTTTGCGCGCACGCGCGCGGCCGGGTTCGGAGTTGGTCAGCACCGCCAATCGTTCGGCGACGCGGTCGAATTCCAGCTTTCGGAGGGCGGATTCGGAGACCAAGGGCATGAGTTCCGGCAGTTCCGGTGCGGTCGTGGTTAGGAACCTGGCCGTTTCGCCGGAGGTTTTGTCTTCGGCGTGGTCATGTCTTTCATGGAGTCGAACGCCTCGGGACCGATGTTTGTGGTGAAATCCAGGACTTCGGGCGCGACGTTGATGACGGTTTCATAGAATTCCGAATCACGCGTCATGTCGCGTGAATACGGGCCGCTCATCAAGGAAATATACATGAAGATACTCACGAACAGGACACCTTCGAACGTGCCGACGATGGTCCCCGCGATCTTGTCAAATACGCCGCCGATCTTGTAACGCTCGGCACCAAACCGATAGATGATCATTTGAACGGCGAACAGGAACATGACGACGGCATAGTACCCGAGCATTGGTCCTTTGTTCGGCAGGACGTTCGCGTATTTAACAAGGAATTCTCCTACCTCGCGCATATAGAAGTGGCCGAGCACGAGCCCCAGAACAAGCGTCAGCGTTGCGACGATCTTCCGTACGACGCCATCACGCATCCCGAACAGCATGAAGCCGATCACCGGAAACGCGATCAACAGGTCCATTAACATGGCGTTACGCTCCCAAATTCTTGCGGACAAGTTCCTGAACGAGCTTGCCGTCGATCTTCCCTTTGAGTTCCTTCATCGCCAGCGGCATCACTCTGCTGAAGTCCTTCGCGCCCGAGGCGCCCGTCTCCCCGATCAACCGAAGAACAACGGCTTCCGCCTCTTGCGCCGTCATCTGCTTCGGCAGGTATTCCGTGATGATGGCGAGTTCCTTCTGCTCCTGGTCGGCGAGGTCTGTCCGTCCGGCCTTTTCGTACATCTCGATCGCTTCTTTCCGCTTCTTGGCGGCTGCCAACAACGCCGTCACCTCTTCCTCCGGCGTGGCAGCAGTTCCCGTTCCCCGCTTGGCGAGGTCGATGAGGGCAGCCCGAATCGACCGGATGGTGGTCAGGCGCAATTGGTCTCCGGACTTCATGGAAGCCTTCAGGTCCTCATTGATGCGTTCGGTCAATGTCATTGCAGGTCCAAACCTGTTGTCTCAATTCCCCTGAATCATTCAATAGTACAAAAAAAAAGGCTCTTTCGCTACGAAGGAGCCTTTGCCCTGTGGATGTATCCTCAAGCCCGTTTCCGGAGCAAGTGTGGGATCAGGAGCAGAAACGCTGCCGCCACCGTTGTCGGACCGGCGGGAAAGTCCAACTTGAAAGCGAGATACAGTCCCAGGATTGGCGGCACGAGCCCGAATACGGCTGCCATGATGAAAATGCCCTTGATGTTCCTGATCGCAAGCATCGCGGCGACAGAAGGGAGAATAAGAAATCCGAATACGAAGATGTCCCCCACGATCCGTACCGTGACCGACACGGCGATCGCGATCGTGAGGTAGAAGAGAAAGTCCCATCGCTCTGAGCGGATCCCTTGCGTGGCGGCGGTCTCCGCGTCGAGCGAGACGAAGAGAAACTGCTTGAAAAACAGGGCGTGGACGACCAGCAACACCACGGCGGTCCCCGCGACAAGCACGAGCTGCTCGGGGGTAACAAAGAGCATGTCCCCTTTCAGGATGGACTCGATCTCCGCGACCTCAGCGCCCTGCGTCTTCTGCATCATGAGGATGCGGAGAGTAATGGCGAGAATGTAACTCGCGCCAAGCACCGTGTCGCGCGGGATCAGCCGGCTTTGCAGCAGCCTCGTGAATACGAGCACGGCGACAACGGTGAGGATAAGCGAGCCGAGCGTCGGATTCATGTCTTCGCTGACGAGATGGGCGAAGGCCACGCCGGCCACGGCGATCTCGGTGAGGGTCATCCCGACGAACACCACCCGACGCGATACGACGTAAACGCCCAACACCGCACAGAGCAGACCCGCGATCATGCTTCCCGCTAACGCGTGCGGGAAGTCGGTGACAATGGTACGGAGAATCTCCCAGTCGCTCATCGCCGTTCTCCCGGAATGATCACCGTCGAACCGGCGACCGACTGCACGTCAATGGGCATATGATACATCTCCGAAAGACGCTGGGGCGTGAGCATTTCTTCGACGGTCCCCATCAGGAATGTGGCCCCGTCGATGAACGCGATGCGATTCACGAAGTTCGCGATGTCGCTCAACAAGTGACTGACAAGAACGATCGTGAGACCGTCGTGCGCATGGAGGTGTTTCAAGAGACGGAGGATGGAGGTTCGGGAGCTCATGTCCATGCCATTCGTCGGCTCATCGAGGACCAGGATCTTCGGCTCTGATGCGAGCGCACGAGCGATCAGCGTCCGTTGCTTCTGTCCCCCCGACAGTTCACGGAACGAACGGTGAGCCAGGTCCGCTATCCCGACGTGCTCCAGTTGCTCGCTCACACGTAACCGGTCCTCCCGGCCCGGCCGCCGGATCAGTCCAAGATGACCATACCGTCCCATCATGACGATGTCCGCAACCGTGAACGGGAGGAAGGGATCGATCGCATCCCGCTGCGGGACGTAACCCATGAGAAAGCGGTTCCCTGTTTCGTCACTCCGAACGATAGACCCGGACATTGGGGGAAGGATATTCAGGATGGCGCGCAGCAGCGTTGTCTTCCCTGAACCGTTCGGACCGACGATCCCGAGGAAGTCGGAATCGATCAACTCGAAGCTCACCCCGCTCAAGACCGGGTGCGAGGCATATCCGAGCGTGACGTCGTCGAATCGAAGAAGTGAGGACACGTGAGGATCCTGGTTGCGGTTGAGTGTACGTGCAATCCCGTCAAGAGTCAATGGTGCGCTTTGAAGGCGTCCGCCAGTGAGCGAACATTGTGGTCCATCAGTTTCCGATACGTATCGATCCCCTCGCGACCTCCGACGGAAGTGCTCAGGCGTACAACCCGCGCGCCCGCTGCCTTCGCAATCGCGGAGGGGATCTTCTCCTCGTAGAACTGTTCCAACCCGATCGCGCAGACATCGGTCTTCTTCATGCGTTGGATCAGTTCGTTCACGTGGGAAGGCGTCGGCGCGATCCCGGGCTTCGGCTCTACGTAGCCAATGACGTTCAGCCCGAACCGATTCGCGAAGTAACTGAAACTGGAATGGTATGTCACCATCGGACGGCCGCGGTACGGCGCGAGTTGATTCTCCCATTCGACCACCGCAGCGGCCAGTTCCCGCGCGTATGCATCTGCGTTCGCACGGAAAAAGGGCGCGTCCACACCTGAGAGCTTCGACAAACCCTCAACGATCTCCTCGAGGATCAGCGGTACATTGTCAGGATCAAGCCAGTAATGCGGATTACCGTGTGGGTGTACATCTCCCTGGCTCGCGTCGATCTTCCCCGCCGGGACTTCAAGCTTCGCGATGGCGTGTGAGCAGTCGATGATCATCAGCTTCGCATTGCGCGATCCGTCGATGATCTGGGGTGCCCACAGCTCAAGCTGCATCCCGACGATGACAAATGCGTCGGCGGAACGGAGTTTCATCATGTAACTCGGCTTGATATCGACGTAGTGGGGATTCTGATTGCCACGCACGATGAAATCAACTTCCACCCGATCTTTCCCGACGGCGCGCACGAATTCCGCCAAGTCGGGTGTGCTTGCGACGATCTTCAATTTCGCCTCGAGTCCGGATGCGGTGCTCAGGAATAGGGCCAACAGAACAATCATGCGGTTCATCGTCATTTCCTCTTTCGTGTTCTGCTGTTAGAAGGGATGTGCCTTGTGGGGACCGAGAGAGAACAGGAATTGCAATGTCACGGAGCGGACCGTATGCGACTCCCCGGCCGGGTGTTGGTGGGTCTTCTGCGCGAACTCCAACCGAAACGCGCTCGTTTCCTCCACAGGATAGAATCCTGCGAAGACCGCGAATCCAGTCGCCTCGTCGTTCGACGAGAACGGCGACTGCGCCCAATCATATCGCGCACCGATGGAGTGCGATTTCAGGAATTGGTAGTCGGCAAAGAGGAATGCTCCGTACGTTGTGACGTTCTGTGTGACCAGCGCATCCGCTTCATCATGCGCCGTCACCGTGCGGCTGCTCCGCAGGAGTTCACCCTGGACGATCAGCGACGTGTACGCGTCGGGCTTCCACTTGAATTTCAGGTCCAGATTCGTGTACACGAACCGATGGTCGTTATTCGGATCGTGGACGCCGCTGAGAGCCGACACGCCGATCTCCATATCGCTTTCGTCCGAGAGCGGAACGAACGACATCAATCGTCCAGCAAAGGCGTACGCAGGTTTCCGTCCAAGCGTGTCCAGGAATCCGATCACCCCTTCGTGCTCGTGCGCATGCTCCTCCTGTTCTTCTTCCGCATGCTCCTCCCGCGGATCGATGGTTTGTGTGAATCCTCCGCGAAGGAGTTCGACCGAGAGACGCGAATAGAACGACGGTGTGGGCAAAAGTGTGCTCAATCCGATGCCGAGGTCATTGGCCCCTTCCTCACCGAGAAAGCGTTGGGCTGATAACGGAGCGGTGACAAACGGCCACTGATGCGGATGCATCATGTTGAACTTTCCGAATTCCGTTCGGAACTTCCCGACGCGGGCGTTCAGATCGAGAGGCAATCCCCTGAGAAAACTGGCGTATGCCTCCTCGATCTCGAGGGGATGATCTCCGTGCTTCGCGAGAAAAATGTCAGCGCGAGCGTAAGGGTTCAAGTACGCCTGGATGGCAATCTCCAGTTCCTCGATTGACATGTCGGGGGTCTCGAAGGAACCGTTCCCTTCATCTTGACTGAAGACGTGAAAACGAGGAATGACGCTGATATCCGGATTGGTGACGGTCTGAGCGGAAAGGACGCTGCTACCGACAGTCAGGGCAAGCAGAACGGTGAATGCAGGTTTGAACATGGACTTCTCCAAAAGTACGTGTGAGTGCGAACGTACGCGACCATGCCGGAAAACCGCACGGTGCTCAACGAACTGTGTGGTACACGTTAGAGAGAAGCGGACTCAGGGGGAGATCGGCCAGCTGCGCGAACGAGATCGCTCCCGCAATACTCAGGAAAGTCAAGAACCGCCAACCCTGAATACGAAAGGACCACAGCTGGGAAGTCGAGGGCGGGGAGAGCAACGGACTGAAGCGAAACGAGACAAAGGGAGCAGTTCCGGAAGTCGCCGAGGGGCAGATGTACTTCGCGTGCGCCACAATCGTGACTTGCGATTGCATCCGCTCCACCCGCATAGAACGCACCATGGTTGTGTGAAGCGAGCCCGGCACCCATCGTAAGATGAAGCGCCAGAAGCAATAAAACCGAGGTTCTATGGGAGCGAAGAAGGCTCATTTTGACATCTTCAGGGAACGAGGATTCTTCCCCTTTTGTTCCCAACAACGACAATATCCCTAAATATTTCTCGCTTCTCAAGCATGTCCGCCTCTTGCAATCGCTTAACAACGGCTACAAGCCCCTATTTGAGAGCCGCCGCACACCAACCGGTTCATTGGAACCCGTGGGATGATGCCCCTTTCGAACGGGCGAAGCGAGAAGACAAGCCCATCTTGCTCGATATCGGGGCATCTTGGTGCCATTGGTGCCATGTCATGGACACCGAAAGCTATGACGATCCGAAGGTCGCAGAGCTCCTCAACGAACACTTTGTTGCGATCAAGGTGGACCGCGATGAACGTCCCGATATTGACGCGAGATACCAATCCGCCGTTTCAGCCATCACGGGTCAAGGTGGATGGCCGTTGACCGCCTTCCTGACCCCTGAAGGTCGGGCTTTCTATGGCGGGACGTATTTCCCTCCAACAGAACGATTTAACCGCCCGAGCTTCACGATAGTTCTGCACACCATCAGCGATGCATATCAGACAAGGCGAGCCCAGATCGAAGAACAAGCCAGACATCTTCAGTCCACGCTCGAAGGGAGGCTCACTCCTCGGCATCAACCACCTGCCAACTCATTCAGTGCTGAAGACCTCGAAAACGCATCGGCATACCTCCTACGCCATCATGATTCATTGAACGGTGGATTCGGCGACGCGCCGAAATTCTTCCATGCTCCAGCCTTGGAATTCCTCTTGTCACACACGTGGCGCACAGGCGATGTACGGTTCCAGGAGGCGGTTTTCAGAACGCTCGACGCGATCGCGAGAGGAGGGATCCATGATCACCTTGGCGGCGGCTTCCATCGTTACAGTACCGATGGTTCATGGCATATCCCCCATTTTGAGAAGATGGCGTCTGACAATGCTGCCCTCCTGACACTGTACGCGAACGCCTACCGAATCACAAAGAAAGCGCGTTATCGAGACGTCGCGCTCGACATCATCCGTTTCGTCCGCGAGGAATTCTCCTGTCCAACGAATCCCGCATTCTACTCCAGCCAGGATGCCGATGTGGGGTATGACGATGACGGGGAATATTTCACATGGAGCAAAGATCAGTTAGCAGCTTGTTTACAAGAACTTGAGTATGACATCGTAATGCACTGGTTCAATGTCGACAAGCAGGCACGCATGCCGCATGTGCCCCATCAGAATGTACTCTACGCGAGCGAAAGTCTCTCTGACGCCGCAAAGCTGATGGGGATTTCCCCTGAAGAATTCACCGCACAGCTCTCCTCGGCAACCAAGAATCTGCGAGCGGCTCGTTCATTGCGAACCAAGCCCGCCGTTGACAGCTCAATCTACGCAACCGTGAACGGAATGATGATCCAAGCCTTCCTTGATGCTGGAATGTCGTTGGACGATCAGCGGATTGTGAACGACGGTCTTCTTGCCTTTGATTCGGTTGCAGCACTTTTGGGTGGTGAAGACGGTTCTTATCATCACTCTGCGACAGGTAATTTGAACTTCCTCGACGACC